>JAEEGL010715545.1_pt1 | contig 17373 bp, 13 predicted proteins | sample 9134231 | NCBI WGS metagenome assembly JAEEGL01 (sample SAMN16246548, study PRJNA631951) | gut metagenome | biome: gut microbiome; feature: rumen; material: fiber-attached | host: Bos | place: Iran: Karaj | collected 2018-10
AAAGCTGCGTGTAGAACTCGTCCTTCTTCGCCTTCTTGGCGGCGTTCAAATCACTGTTTGCCATGTCGCTCCTTGCCCCGCATCCGAGGACAAGGAACGGGGCAGGAAAAAAGCGCGCCCGGTCGATGTCTGTCGCCCGAGGCACCGCCAAGCGCCCAACAGGAAGGACAAAGCACGAGCGCGCCGCGCTGGCGCGTCTCGCTGCTCGATTTCCTGTTGAAGTCTTGGAAAGTTTGGCGGTTTTCGGGCGACTTCGGAATGCAGCTACTGCATAGATTGGTTATTCGAGGTTATCGGTTAGTGGTATGGTAAAACTCCTTTTTCAAGTGTGCATCCATGATACACGAAATCGGCGGTTATGGCAAGGACTACGAACTTCGACTGCTTGTGGTACAATATGTGGCATGAAAAAGTTCATCTCCATGTTGGGTGGTTTTGCAAGGCGCTTTCCCGCCCAGTCGTTCATCTCCCTGGCTGGTGTCGTGCTCGCCTGGCGACTAGCCTTCTTGTCGGGACGATCTGAAGACACGACGCTCTCCGCCGTGACGGCGATGTTCGCCGCGTTCGCATTCTCTTCACTTGTCCAGGTCTCGGTCGAGCGCCTTGGGAAAGGGTGTCAGGCAAGGCTGGCTTCGGCGGCTGCATGCGTGGCGCTTTTCCTCCTGCTGTCCTGGGCGATGGTTTGCACGACCCCGCTAAAGCGTGAATCCTTCTGGATCCGCTACCTCCTCGCCGTCGGCGCGGTGTTGTCGTTCTTCGCCTTTGCAATATCGAAGAAGGAGGACGAGGGGCGCAACCTCCCGTTCCTTGTGGGGCCGGCCTTGCTCGGCGTCGGCGTAGGCCTTGTCGTGGCCGGCACGATTTCGCTTGCGATGTTCGCCCTGGACTCCCTTTTCGGCATCCACTTCGACAGGGCATACCTCTTCATGCTGCTGACAGGGCTCTTCTCCATTGCGCCCGTGGCCTTCCTCCTCTTCGCCTTACAGAAGACGTCGCCGTCACCCGAGAAAACAAGCCGCGTCCTGCTTGACTTCATTCTCTGCCCGATATTCCTGGTCAATCTCGCAATCCTCTTCGCCTACTTCGCGAAGTGCGTGCTCCTGGCGTCTCTGCCGAAAGGGGAAATCACGCTGCTCGTGTCGAGCGCATGCGCGATATGGCTTCTGCTGTGCCTCCTGTTGTCGTATTCCAGCACCCGCTTCTCGCAGTTCTTCCGCCTCCGCGTCGCCTGGGCGGTCTTCCCGCTGCTGGGCCTTCAGTTGCTGGCCATAGCCATACGTATAAGGCAGCACGGGCTTACGCCCATACGCTATCTGGCGGTTGCGCTGACAATCTTCTACGCTGTCGCGGCAATACTGGCGACAGTGCGTCGTGGACGCCATGTGCGACATCTCTACGTCATATTCGGCGCGATGGCGTTGTTTGCGGCCTTTGCGCCGATACTCAACGCGATTGACGCTAGCGTCATGGCGCAGAAGGCGCGGATCCGGGCGGTATTCCGCGCCTGCGGAGTACAGTATAGGGAAGAGACGTTGAAGGGGAACGCATTGAAGAACGAGCCGGCATTCGATGACGCCGCCCGTAGGAAAATCCGCGCCGCCCAGGCCTTTGCTGATGGCTTCAGGCGCCGTTATGGCTACTACATCGGGAATGGCCCCCTTTATTACTACGAAGGCGCCACCACCGGCGAACGCAGGCATTATGCCAGAAGAGTCGAAGCATGCGGCCTTTTGAGGGAGAACGTCTCCTTCGACGTCTCCGGATATTCGAGGATGCGACCCGTGTCCTTCCCCAACGGCCAATGTGCTTGGAACTCGCCGTCGGTGCCCATCTGCGCCACGGAAAGCGAAATCGCGGCCGCCGCGACAAACCGCCCCACGCTTACTATTAATCTCTCGGAGACCCAGGACGACACCATTGAGGTGGACTGCACGAAATTCTTCGCCCATGTTGCGGTGAACGCATCACTGGAGGGCGACGGTGCTCTGTCTCTCTTTCCGCTGGACGAACGCCGCGATCTGCTTTTCATTTCCGGCCATATTTACTACCATAGGATCGACCAAGATGCGCCTGATTCCGTGACTAATATTGTCCCGGCGTTACTGTCATCCACTTCCAACCGCCCGTGGGGGCTTCTGTTCGAACGCGGGGAATAGCGCGCCGCGCGGCTATATGTGCCGCACCATGTCGATGACCAGCGCCCCCATGTCGTCAAGCGCGGCTAACTGCCAGCCGCCGGCCACCTGCACCAATGGTTCGTAGGGGATGATAATGTGGAAATGTTGAAACAGCCAATTCCAATATTGCCAATTATCAATGTTGTTGCTCGAATTGGGTATTGGACTTGGGCATTGGCAACATTTTCACATTGGCACATTTCTTTCCGTGAAGGGCGAAGACGTTCTTTCGCCGAAGTCTGTTTCCGTGTTCCGGCGCGGTAGCGCCTTGCCCAGCATGACAATCTTTTGCCACACCCGGGCGGAGTATCGCCTCCCCTGGGACCCTCTACTCAACCCCGCCATCGTTTTACTTCCCAAGGATGTCGGGCCAGCAGTCGTTGCCCGTGTGGAAGGTTATGCGCACAGGCGGGGTGTTGGTATTGGCGCTGTCCCAGAGGAAGATTTCGTAGTCCTCGCTGTCCTGCTCGTGGCCGCCCTGGCTCGCGCCGTAAACGAGCCAGCGCCCGCCTTCGGCGAAGCGCGGGAAGTATTCGTGGCTCCACGGCTCCTCCGCGTCGAAGAGAAGTACGCGCTTGCGCTTCTCGCAGTCTGCTTCAGAATAGTCGAAGGTGTAGAAGGCGTTCTTCATCCGGCCAGGGTGGTCAACCCAGACGACTTCCTCTTCCTCCCAGAATCCCACACCTTCATCTTGGTGTGGATAACGCGCGAAACGTCGCCGCCAGACCATCTGGCACCCCCCGGCGGTATTTCGGATTTCCGGCTCACACCGCATAAGGGGACGATCAATATGAGCGGTTGCGTTACGGGCGCCGCGAAGGGTTACGAGTATGTCCCCTTTTGTCAGATAGGAGTGGGTGGAAGGAGACTGCGGCGTATCTGGAAGGGTGATGGCCTCCCCTTTCTCAAGTGGATGTTGGCCAGATACCAGTTCGACGAGTCCAATCCTGCCAAAGATGTCGCAGGTGCCAAGAGACTTCCCGCCGTTGCGGACGAAGACAAGGTTTGTCCGCCCATTCTCGACATTCCAGCATGCCTGGTAGGCGTTGGTGGCGAGGAGGCGCTCGCGGCCTGTTTCCACATCAACGACCCAGGTGTCCCACTTGTCGAAGTTACGCTGCGAGACCCACGGCTCCGTCGAGCGCGAGAAGGACACGAGGCGTCCGTCAGGCGAGAAGCGCGGGTAGGTGTCGGTGAAAGCGGAGTGCGTGAGGCGTCGCGGCTCCTTTCCGGGGCCGTCGAGAATCCAGATGTCATGCGAACCTTCGCGGTTGCTGCTCCAGACGATCTTTCCGCCGAAAGCGCGAAGGGCGGCGTCGCGCGCGGCGGCCTCTTCAGCTGTCGGGGCGACGGCGACGCCGGCGGGGGGGCGGGTGAGGCGTCCGCGCTTTTTCACGGCGCGGAACTGGTAGGCGGCGAAGAGAAGCGCCAGCCCCAGGACCATGACGGCCGCCGCCGCAATCGCGAGACGCCTCGGGCGCGACGCCGATTCGGCCTTCGAGGCCGCTGCTCCGTCCGTTCCGGCGTTCAGCCAGGTGAAGAGCAGGAAGGCAAGCCCTCCGGCGGAATAGTCGATGACCTGGCTCAAGACGTGCATCGTGAGCATCGCCGCCATCGAGTCTGCCGCCCCGAAGCCGAGGGCCGTGAGCGCCGCGAGGCCGCCGGCTTCGTATGAGCCGAAGCTCATGAAGGTCGGAACGGGGAGGCTTGCCGCGCCCTCCGCCGCGATCAACGCCACCAGCACGGCGAAGACGCCGGCGTGCGAGAGCTCCGGCCAGGCCGGGCGCGTCACGGCCACGAAGAGGAAGTAGAGCCCGCCGTATTTGGCGGCGCGGATCAGGATCGACAGCCCGACGACCGGCGCCGCGACGCCTTGACGCCGGACCGCCACGACGGCGTCCGCCACGTCGCGGATGAGCTTCAGCAGGGCGGCGACGGGCTTCCAGCGGAATGGCGCGAACCGCTCCAGCGGCGGCGTCTTGTCGGCAAACCAGGGGAGGAAGCCGAAGAGCAGCAGGAGGCCGACGGCGCAGATGATTGCGAGCATGATGAGGCTGCCGACAAGCGAAAGCCCCTGCGCGGCACCCGGGATGGCGACCGCGAGGACAGCCAGAAGCGCGATGAAGTCGAAGAGCAGGCCGATTGAGAGGGAGGAGAAGCAGTCCGCCGCGGGAACGGCGCAGCCCCTGTTCAGCATGGCGACGTAGCTGAGTTCGCCCAGGCGCGCCGGAAGCATGTCGGCGCAGGCGCCGCGCACGAAGGTCACGAGTGTCATGTGGAAGAGGCTGGGGAGGCGCGTGCCGGCGCGGCAGGAGGCGCGCAGGAGGACGAGCGCCCGTTGCGCCCGGACCGTGGCCTGGACAATCTGCGCGGCAATGTAGATCGCGACGAAGGCCGGTAGGGCGTTGCGGAGGCCCGAAAGGATGGCTGAGGACGTCGTTCCGCTCCCGGCGGACGAGAGCAGCCCGAAGAGCAGCCCTACAATCAGGGCGGAAACGGCAACCGACACAAGGAGGCGAATCAAGTTCTTCATGGCACCATTATACCATAAAGGCAACTGCGCCATGGCAATCCGCCAGTGCGTATCCTGAAAAAAACAAATCCTGAATCAAAACTTAATTCGTAATGTGCGGTTTCGCCAAGGTTTTTGGTTGCTTGTCAGCTTCATCTCTTCTACGACATTTGAATATCTTTGGTAAAGGTGCATTTCTGAAACATGCGACAATGTTGATAACGGCGGCCAATAGCGCAAGAAGGAATCCAATGCAAACCAGTATAAGTGCAGAAAAATCACTAATGACGGCCTTATTACCACTTTCAAGAGAAATATTGCATCCCTCGCTTATAGTAAAACATAATAAGCCAGCAAAAAAGCAGAGAATCGCTATTAGGCGAATTCTCGCAGGAGAAAGTCTTGGTTTTTTCTTATTACAATCCATAACCGATAGCTCCGATAGACCAGAAAATGCAAATGAAAATCAAGGCGTTATAATATGTCGGGGATTGCAAGTCATCAAGGCGATTCGCTTTTGTCGGTCTTTTGACGAGGGAGATGTTGCTCTGAAAGGCGATAGCCCACCAATGGAGTGCAAATGAACCCGGCCACGACAATAAGCGCTAGTGCGATTATGGCGAACGCGAATTGAGACAATGACTGGATTCTTGTCAGGGATTGGAACATGCCTCCAGCTGCGAATTGAATCCGTCTATTGTTGAAAAGAACCCTTGCGTTGACGCATCCCCGCCTACCTTAAAGTCTTTCAATAGCAAGTATAATTCATCATGCTTGCCTTGACTTAACAGGCACTCCATGAGTTCAAGCGATTTTTCAAGCCCCATGCACCAGGCCCTATGCGCATCCCCAGCAAGATAGGCCAAACTACTCCCTTCGTGTAAACCCAAAACAGCACTTGCTAGAATAAGTGCAATCACTAACATTTTCGCCCAAAAACTTCGGTTTTGCATTGAGCGAATATCTTTCAATGTACTTGCATTCTGAAGCGACTCCATGGTATCACTCCTCCACAATCAGCCTTTCCACGTTGATACGCAATTCTTCAATAAGCTTGCTATGCTCTTCAATGGATGCGACGGCTTTCTTTGACTCGTTGAAGTCATGCAGCATAACTTCAAGTTCGCCAATTTTGCGCTTTTCTATTGCAACCTTGGCGCTTTCAATAGTCGAAAGAAGAGATGTCACATCGTTGCATTGCTTGCGAACAAGGGCAGATCCTCTAACGTAGCCGAAAACAAACGATGCCGCAAAGGCAAGTAAACAGGCGGAGGCAACAAGTAAAACGGCACGGGCACCTTTGATATTTCTTCCTCTTGCACACATCGTTATATCTTCCCGAATCTTTTTCTAATGTAACACTTCTCGCTCTTTGAGCGGTTGATTGTCGTGTTCAGCGTTCGTTTCATGGCTGGTGTTTCTGTAGACACGGAATAGTATAGTATCTCATCATTGTACGCCTTCAAGCCTGTTAACAGAAAGACATATGAGAAGAAAAGCTATCATGTAGGCAACCCATGCTACAACAAATAAAGGCAATTTGACAATATGGAAGATAATCAGTCCACGCACAACCTCTGCCCTGCGCTTAAGGCGCATTGCCGATGTGCATCCCAAAATGTACAATACTATTAGCGACAAGAGAAAAGACGAAATCAACACATAATTCCACCCCATACCTTTCCCACATATTTCCTCCACAAGAACCATGAGCCATGGAACAAGAAAAGGTGTCGCTATTAAAAGTGGGCGCATATACTTATATATTCTTCTACTTCCCATAATAAGTTCCCTTATGATAAAAGGTTTGCCAGTCGCACCTTAGGCAGGTTTGGGTCCAATTCACTCCAATTGTACCCACTTGTCCCCAGAAACCCCTACTTTTAAAGCCTGAAAAGCCTTTTGTGTCAAAATCGTACAAATCGCTTATGTTGTATTCATAAGAAAAACAACCATTGCTGCAACTTGTCGATACTTTTATTGAGACCCCTCCAATGGCTTTAATCCATGGCGAAGGTGCGGAACCACCAATAGACTTTGTTTCAGAAAAAGACGCGCTTTGCCTACATGCTCCACGCTTTGCCTGCACATGCGAAACAACCGTGCCCATCGATTCCGCGATCAACTTAACATCGGAGGGGGATAATTCTATATCGCGAAAACGACGCCCCCCGTCATGATTAGTGTATCGATCCCAAGCCGCCAATTCCTGCGCAGTGTTCAAATAACTACGAATCTTGCGATATGCGTCTTCGCACATTTGATCGTGCAAAAGATCAATTATGTTGTATGTTGATAATCCAAATGCGTCTGTCTCATAAGAAGGGGAATTGCTTGCAAACGCATATAGATTAACGCCACCTTCCTCTTCAATGGGGTCGCAGTTGAGCCACCTCATCAATGGAGGTGAGTAATAGCGGTAGCCGTAGTAGTAGAGGCCAGTCTCGGAGTCGAAATACCTTGTTGAGAAGCGATGGGCAAATGCGTCAGCCATAGGGCCGGATTGTGCTATGGTGTTGCCGAAGGCATCGTAGGTGTAAGACGCGACCACGTTGCCTTGCGCGGCGCAGTAGCGCGTGATGTTGCCGTTGTTGTCATAGAAGTGCATATAAGACAAAACCGTGTCGGTCGCGTTTATCGAACGGTCGATAATATTATATTCAGTTGGCAACGCCTTTGTTTTCAAGTGTGCATCCATGATACACTAAATCGGATGGAATGGCAAGCCTTCAGGGCGATTCGCGGAGGCGCTCGTCTATTGATAGGTCACTCGGAATACTAAAGCCCTCCGCTATCAACTTCAAAATCAGGAAGCAAATAAGAGTTATCCGCTGGCGATTTCGGTGGAGCGAAAGTCGGCAAATAAAGTTCTCCATATTTCCTTTGATAAAGTCGAGAAACAAAGTCCTGCTGTTTTGCGCATTCAGCCGGAGAAAGAAAGGGATATTTCTTTTCGTTGGCTAGGAATAACATATTCATGGAGCACTCTTGGATTGAAAGCCCTGTCCATCCCGTAGAATCATTTACATAGAGCGAATAGAGATATCCCGACGCTTGGAATGTTTGATCAGAATAAAACGACACAAGAAAACATGGCAAGACTTTTGTGGAGAACATCGTAGGAGAGGCTTCAAACGCAAAAACACGAGCGAACATATTGGTCAGACAGACCCCTTTCACATAGAACGGGAATGGATGAACAACGATGTCTTCAACGGGCATTGGCCTAGTCCACTTTGTTCGAAATATGATGTCGTCTGCCAATTCAAAACGTGAATATGCGACTGCCTGACTTAACGCGAAATCAGCGGACAAGGGGTCGATATGCCTTGCGCAAAGGCTAGGCGGGATAATTTGCCCGTTTCTAATTGAAACACAGCCTCGACGAATGCAATTCGTGCATGAGTTATCGAGATCGTCCCTAATCACCACATTTTGAACAAATGAGGCACTTGCTGTAAAAAGCATCGATATTGCAACCACTCCGCTTATTGATTTAGTGATGTCCATGTGGTCCTCCTGGTGCGTCAAAATCTTCAAGAAGACTATACGGCAAGGGGCGTATGCGTGCCACTCATCTGTCGCTTCCTGAACCCTTTGCTAATGTTGTCCGTCGCGCTCTTGTCCGCCGATAGCGTCTTGTTCTTGCTCATGGTTTATTCGTTCCTTTTTACCTGCATTTCTTGTCATTTTCATCACCGATTTTCCAACAAAAGCCCTACGACTGCCAGAATCGACACGACAACTCCAATCAGCGAAATTACCAAGATAGCCCGCTTCGGAATGACGCAGTATTTACTAAAAAAGATGGCATCATTGGACATCTTCATTTTGCCTATTGCCTTTGCTTCAAAGTTTTGACCTTGATCCGTGTCTATGAAAGATACTTGCTTGTTTCGAAGATTTGTCGCCCTTTTTATTGCCTCTCTAAAATTATGTTCAGTTCCTGAATCTTTGCCAAGCAAGGCGACCTGTTCCACACCGCATTGCTCGATTTCATGAAGAATTGCAATCATCCAATGTGCAGCGAGTTCTCTGTTAAAACCACATTTTTCAGCATTTTCCGAATCAATGGATTGGTTATCAATGTATATTGCATTTGCCACTAGCATTCGTCCAAACAAATCTCTTCTTTCCGATTTCCAAAATTCTCTATTGTAGCCAATAGCATACCCGGTGAAAAAAAGGACAATGGGCAAAATAAGAAGGAAGAGTATTTTTCTTATTGGTTTCATGACAAAAAACAAAGTGTCAGCATGTGAAATCAGAGATTTACATGCTTGGTGGGATTAAGTTGCAAGTCCTCCAGTTGTTTAGCAGTCCGGTGGCGGAAATGTAGTTGGTGATTTCAGAGAATTCCTGCATTGTGAAACCATATCTCTCTTTTAAAAAAGTAGCATCCGCATCTAAATTCAAAAAACCAATATATCCCGAATAAAGCATTGCTTCTCCAATATCTCCACGCCAGCGAGGATGGAAAAATTCAGGAGTTGGAAGCTTTTTTATTGCATAGTCATTTTTAGATGTGGCATATCCCATTCGCAAATCTTCAATGCAATGTTTTGTCTGCATTGCTTTTTCGCACTCTTTTTCTCCAAACACATAGCCGAATGCGACAATTATAGTAGATAGAAAAAAACCTAAAGTTGCCTTTGCCACTAAGTTTATTCGCATGGATTTGATGGCCATTTGCCCTCCTCATTTGTTTTGCGTCGCTTTGCCGTCTCTTCCTCTTCAAGAATTTTAAGCATTCTTAGCCAAGCGTTGTATCTCATAACGATGAAACGCCGAATGTTACTAGCGTATGGCTCGGGACGACTTGACCCTTCCATATCGAAGGCATTTTAGCTTCTTTTCTCTCCCATTTTATAATGAAAATATCGACGATAACGCTTATGACAAGGAAAATGATTGCTGTAGTCATAAATACCTCCTACTCGATTTGAAATGTGACTGTTTCTTGTTCTGCATCAGAGTCAAGATGATCAATTCCAGTTGGCAACGCATCCTTTTTCAAGTGTGCATCAATAATACACGAAATCGGCGGGGATGGCAAGTCGTCAGGGTGACGCTTTAGAGCTTTGGATTTTCTCCACAAATCGGAAGGGGATTGTCTGAATGTCATGTTCGCCGTTATCAAGTTCTCCGAAATCGATTCGATAGCACGAATACGAACCATGCTTGTCGTCAAATCGTTCGGTTGCCGACAGCACTGTTCCAGTTGCAACCATTGAGTTGATTTTGACGATGACAATGTCATCCGGCCGCACCTTGTCCTTCTCCAGAATAGGCTGTGGGAGAACCACCCGTTTCACATAAAGAGCTATCCCACAACATACGATTAGTGCGAGAACCGCAACAAGTCTGAGTTTTGTCCGTCTTCCGATAGTCATGCTTTACTGTCCTCCAAAGGTGCCAGATGCACAACACAATATGATGCCATTGAAAGAGTCTGTTGAAAACAAGAAAATGGCAAACGTTTTAATTTTCATCACCCGTACATGAAAAACAGTCCAGTTGTCAAAAAGGCAATGAACCCCACGGCTATCAAATTAAGAACATGCATCGTAATTCCAGTTCCCAAGGCCATCACTTGTCTCATGATTGCGAGTCCGCTCCAAGCAAATCCTAGGATTGTGAACTCACCAAGATTGTCAAATCCTTTTTCGTGGGGTTGAATACGCATCAGCCCACACCATATTGAAAGAACAATAATGGGCACGGAAATGTCAATCCATGAAAAAGGATATGGTACTCGTTTTTGAAAGCGCAGATTGATGATGAATGTAAGCAAACTATCAATTCCGAGAACGACGGCTGGTGGCACTAGAAACAGTAGCAGCATAATATACCAAAAATCCTTCATGATTCACCTCGTCTTTTTCGGAACAGGCAGCCCGCATTCACATCGGATCTTTTTGTCCTTAATTAATTCCGCATATTTGCTACGAAGAGCATCTGCGTAATCCTGGCAATTGTATTGAGGAATACCTTTTTCCTCGTTCCCGAGTAAACTATATGGCAATGGCTTGACTTGTTCAACGGCCTTTCGCATTACACAGTCATTGTAGCGGCCTGGGACACGCACCCATTTTCTGTTTTTCCAGACAGAATCCGTTTTTGTTTTACTGTCACTAAAGTATCCAATATTCACAGGCTCCTTATTGTCTTCAAAAATTAACTGTTCATGGACAAGTTCACGATTCGTTATGTCTCTGTCCGCATTTTGCGCAAAAAACTCTATCCATGGAGTATAGTCCAGCCTCCTCTTAATAAAATAGGCCTGACCATCTTTGTCGAAGCGGGAAATCCCATTATTCCCGCAGAATGCATACAGATTCACCCCTCCATCTTCCCCTATCGGGTCGCGGTTGAGCCAGCGCATGAGGGGAGGTGAGTAGAATCGGTAGCCGTAGTAGTAGAGGCCGGTCTCGGAGTCGAAGTATTTGGTGCTGAACCTGAACGCGAAGACTTCCGCCATTGGGCCGGATGCGGAAATCAATCCGCCGAAATCGTCGTATTCGTATGCAGCGACGACAGCGCCGCTCTCGTCAATGTATTTCGTCACGTTGCCGTTGTTGTCGTAGGCGGGGAAGTAGTAGTCGCCGTTGACGCTGGTCGCCAGCAATCCGCCAACCCCGCCCGCACCCTGCAAGGTTCCCGAAAGGTCAAGCCCCCAGAAATGCTGGATCTCGGACAGGTTCGTCACCCCGCCTTCGATCGTGCAGACGGTTTCGTGAATCAGGTGCCAGTCATCATAGACGAAGGTGCGTGTCTCAACCGTCCGCCATTCAAACTCCCCAACTGGCGGCGACGGCGGTGGCGGCATGGTGGAATGAAGGCGCTGCACGGTCTTCGACATTCTGCGGTGGCGGTAGTCGTAGGCGTTGAGGACGCGGATGGCACCGTTGGTAAGGGAGGCGGATGTGGAGGAAAAGAGCCGGCCATCGGCGTCGTAGGCGTATGACCAAACGCCGTCGGAAAGAAGATTCCCGTCGAGGTCATGGGAAAGCTCACACAGAGGCACAGAGGCACAGAGAATGGATGAATACTGGTTGAGGTTGTTGGCCGAATAGGTGTTGGTCATGGCGTTGGCGGCAAAGAGGGTGTGGTTGCCGATGCCGTCGTATGAGTGCGCGTAGAGATTCGCGCCAATGGAGGCGGAGACGACCTCGTTGCGGCTGTTGTATCCAAATGCGTCGGCGTTGCGCGAAATCGGGCGGCCAAGGGCGTCGTAGGCGTATTCGAGCGTTTCGATTGCGACGCCGTTCACGGAGTTTGTGATGGCGAGGACGAGGTTGCGGCGGTATGCGTCGCGGACGACGGTGCGCGTGAAGGTCGTGCCGTTGGTGAGTGTCAGCGTATATCCGGCGTCAAGGCGATCAGAGGTGTAGGAGTATTCGACGACGGCCTCGGCGTTGGAGATGGCGGCAATGCGTCCGTCAGATGAATAGAAAATCTCGCGCGGAGGCGCGGAGGCGCAAAGGGAGGCCTGCGTGAGCCGCCCGTAGGCATCGTAGGCGCGTTCGATGGTGTTGGTGGATGCGCCGATGGTGATGGTTTCGTTGGTGCAGTTGCCGTGGGCGTCGCGCTGGTAGGTTGTGGAGGCGACAGCGTTTGACTCGGCGATGCGCTGGCCGAACACGTCGTAGGCAAAGGAGACGTCGTTTGTTTCCGCGGGCGGGCCGCCCGCGCCCCCAGAGCCGCCCGCGCTCCGGCTGGAGATAAGGCGCCTGTTGGCGTCGTAGGTGTTTTCCTTCCATCTTCCACTGGCGTAGGTGGTGCGGAGTGGGAGATTGTCGGGCGTGTAGGTGTATGCGACCGTTGTGCCGTCGGCGTATGTCTTGTTCGTGCAGAGGCCGGTGGCATGGTCGTATGCCCACGTGGTCGTGTCCCATATCGCGCCATTGCGGGTGGTGGAGAGGCTTGTGCGGCGGCCATGCGTGTCGTATGCGTGGCGCACGGGATAGGTCGCGCCCCACTCCGCCACAACGCGCCCGAAGGGGTCGTAGGCTTTGTATATTGTCCCGCCAAGGGCGTCAGTAGTGGCGACGCGGTTGCCAAGCATGTCGTAGTCGTAGGTTTCGGTGACGGCATCGGTGCCATTCGTGTAGGTGGTCGAGGCGATGAGGTCGCCGCAAGATGCGTAGTTGAATGACTGCACGGGAACGACTGGCGCGTCCGCGCCCATCTGGCGGGATGTGGCCACGACGCGCCCGAGGGCGTCGAAGTCGTTCATGCGCGTCTCGCCGTCGGTTTCCGTGGAGAGAAGAATCTGTCGCAACAGTAGCACATTAAGATTATAGCAGAATCTCCCGCTGCCGAAAATGAACATCGGGAATCAGCACCGTCAAACGCAACAGATATGCTTCGTCTCTCATTTGAGGAATTCAAATTGGAAGAGGAAAGGAACTATTTCTGCATTGTAGTAATCCCTGACCAGCGACTTGAGATTCGTTAGAGCCGAGTGGAGTTCCACATTGTCCCATACTGTCTTACCAGTCGCCTCTTCAGCATGCGATGTGTCGAGTTCGGCGAATATCTGGTAAACGCCGTAGGTTAGCGAGGAATTGTAGTCTTTCGCCTTTTCCGCCCAGCGGAACACGGTTTCCCACTGCGAAAGAAGGCGCTTCTCCCGTTCGTTCCGCTTCAGGGCATTGATGTCGCGGAGCGCCAGCGTCTCGCCGTTCGTTCCGTCAAGGCAGAGTTCGTTGCGGTAGAAGCGCCCGTCGCTTCCAGTAAAAGTGCGCATGTGGTTCTGCATTTCAAGACACGTGAAGAGCAGGCATTTCAGCAGGAACTGCGAAAGTGTCCCGTCCGCAACGGCGGCGTTGAACCGCGCCGCCCCATCGGCCGATTTCATGATTCGTGCCCGCTCCGTCCATTCGCGGTTGTAGGTGATGTAGCGCGACGCGCAGAACATCGGCAGTTTTTCAAGGTAGTTGTCACGGCGAAGGAAGAAGCCGTTGCCGTCGTATCGTGCGGCAACTAGAAGGCTTGAATCCAAATCTGGATTGTCAAATCCGGAACTGTGCGCCACCATGTAGCCAAGCATTTCAGGAAATGTTGCTGGCTTGTTTCGCATTCCTCCATCAGTCTTTTCCAATCCGTTTAATCCAATTAGAATGCCAATCCTTTCTTCTGTTGCGATTGCCCGCTTGTCGTAGTAGGCTTGGCTGAATTTCGTGAATATCCGTTTTACAGGAAGCTTTCCGCAAGGCACAAGACTGTTGCCGTCGCTTGAAATATCAAAGGCCGTCAGTTCAAGTTCATTTATTTTGTCATCGTCATTCGCCCACAAGGCGCACATGATGCATGCGTCGATATTCGTGTGAAAGTGTCGGCGGTTAAATGCGAAGCCGCCGAGGAAGCACTTGTTGATTAGGTGATGTGCCTTCCAATACTTGACGGGGGAATAGACAATGTAGCTGTCCGTGGGCTGGCGGAGAAAGTATTTGAAGCCCGACCAGATAAAAGCGTTGCCAAGCTCATTCGAAGCCGTCCCCTTTACCTCCTTCTTCATCTCTTGAACTACGAAACTCTGTCGCCATGTGGATGAAACCTTGCTTTTCCCTTGCCGCTGGTGTTCGGCCGATGTCGTTTCGGCGTAGGGCGGGTTTTCAAAAAGAATGATTGAACATTTAGGGTTTTCTACGAACTCGCGTATGACCGGATTCGCGATATATTCTCGACTCAATGCGTCCGCGCCGTTCACAAGTCCAGCGTTGAATGTGTCGGCTGTCTCGATTGGCGGGATGATTGCGCGGACTTTCGCGCCAAGCAGTTCCTGAAGGACTTTGTATTCGTAGTATTCAACAGTTGAGACAATGCAATGCGAGAGTTCCTCTTCCGTGAGACTGGCTTCGAGGTTTCCAGTCCCAGCGCAGCGGTCTAGGATGATGTAGTCGTTGCCTTTGGGAACCCGGGCGATGGCGGCGCGGACGAGTTCAAGCGACTTCTCCGCATAGAGACGGTGCGTGTAGAAGGCGCCAAGATTTTTCTTTTGAAGCGTGTCGTTAAGTCTGTCCATCAGGTAGTTGAACTTGACGTTGGACTTGCCCTTGTAGGGGAGAATGTAGTCGTCGAAGTGGTGGGGAGAGCGGATTTCACCGACAGTCTTGTGCTTGCCGGTGTCGTCGCCGATGAAGTCCTCCTTGCGGGCGGTGGGAACGGCGCGGTAGAAGGAGGTAGCCCAGCCGACGATGCAATTCTCGTCGATGTGAATGCGCGTGAACTTGCGTTCCTTGAGAATGGCGACTAGTCGTTCGGCGTCCTTGGCGGACGCGCCGTAGCGCATGACAGCCTCGGCGTCGCCGCCGCTGAAGCCGCCGTTGTTCTTCGACGCCGCGCCTGAATAGGGCTTCTCAATGGCTGCAAGGTATGGGGCGCTGTGGTAGAGCCACGCCGTGGAGGCGTTGAGGTCGATAACCACGATGTTCGCGGGGACGGGCTTGCCTTTGATGCGTAGAGCAGAAAGGTATTTGACGCATTGGAAGAGGACGGAGTTCAGGTCGGTGACGCGCAACTTGAATTCGAGAAGATTCCCATTGAGGACGCCGTCGTTGCCGTCGGCGAGGATGTCCTCGATTTTCAGGGCGGGGTCGATTCGCGGGAGAAAGGCGTTGAAGAAATCGATCTGCCCGTCGCGTTCGAGTGTGTATTTGTCCATAAAAAGAGCGCACTTCCTTTCATGCACTCTAGCGAAGCCCGACCAAAGGCCTATCGGAATGCAAGAAGGGACAATGCGCCCATGCGGACGCATCGCCACCAACGTGCCGCTCCGATAGTGAAAAATTGGTCGTATTTCGCTAGAACGACTTGCTGGCGTGATGCCAAATTGACTTGCAGGCGCGGCAAGCCGCGACTGCGTTCCCGTTTGGGATACGCTCCCAACAGGAACGTAAATATTATATCAAATTTTAGTGTTTCGCTCCATCATCAGTCGTAACTCGGCGGAGGAGGGAAGGCGCCTTTGTATTGTTTCTGGAGCATGTCTATTTAGTGTTGAAGCCATTATTGAGGAAATTAGTTAAATGCACTATCATCTCAATGGGATGCTAGTGGTTAAAGAAACATGGTGGAATAACAATGCAAACGCCAAGACAACTTCTGGAAGCAAAAAAAGGAGAGAACAGACTTTAAATGCTTTCCAATAAGGTGTTGACTTGGAAATCGCTGGCATCTCAACGACAAAAAAATATGGACAAAGCTGTTATTAAAGCGGCGATAGCGGCAAGCATCAAAAGGAGCAACTTTGTCCTTATTGTGAGACGACCATCCGGATTATACGGACTATACTGATAAATTGGCGACTTTTTGCCACAGACCTTACCATGGAGAATGACAGATACGACAAACAATATGATAGATACGATGCATCCGTATGGGAATGGGTTGTCTGCATCCAAAACGCCGATGCCAATAATCAATGCCGAAATTATCAAAAGGCTTGCCAAGCCGAATCTTCTACTGGCAATGCCAAGAATGAAAAAGCACAGAGAGACAATGCACAATACTAATTCACCAGTCATAGTTGCCGCCGTTTCCGATGTCAATCACATCAACATCATTCGTAGATGATGAAAAGAAACTAATGCCGCTTACCGTAGTGCTGAAAGTTTCAGTAGCTACAATGCCGGCGGCTTCCACGTAGGACAGGCTTTCTGTCATGTAAAATTGATATTGAAGATATCCATTCACGGTAATCCAGCGGCCTACCGTTTTTGCAGGGCCAACGCTACGAATTGCAGTTATGGAACCACGTATAGACATCGTTCCTGTTGCACATGCAGATACAACCTCAGCGGAGAAGTAAACAGCGTCTAAAGATTGCTCAAGCATTGAACCGGAACGGTGTGTAATTTTTTGAGTGGCATACTTGTATGCAACTTGCGCATAAGTATTATTTGACACACTCTTTCCGTGAGCGCGATTAACAAGATTCCGCGCTCCACTAGCAAACTGGTCAACACCAATAGCAATTAGGCCAGCAGCGGCAATAGCCCCACCCCCCGTCCATCCGGCAGTTGCACCGAGAGTAAAACCTGCCCATATTGTGAAAGCGCCTGATAGGGTTTTTGCCGCATCAACAAAGTATCCCCAAAAATCTTCACCGAGAATATCAATGTATAAGACAGGATTATTTCGGCAGAATGCATACAGGTTCTCCCCGCCTTCCTCTTCGATAGGGTCTCTATTGAGCCAGCGACCGAGGTTGGGGCGATAGAAGCGGCGCTTATAGTCCACCATGCCAGTTTCTCGGTCATGGTATTTGGTGCTGAAGCCGAAAGAGAACACATCGGCGAGAGGCCCCGACGCCTCAATGATGTTGCCGTATGGATCGTAGGTGTAGGAGGCCGACGTGGCGCCGTTCTCGGAGACATAGCGCACGATGTTGCCGTTGTGGTCGTAGCAGGGGAAGTGGAACACACCGTCGATGCTGACCGCAAGCAGCCCGCCGACTCCCCCGGCGCCCTGCTCCGTGCCGGACTTGTCCATGCCCCAATAGTAGGATCGTTCAACCGTTGAACCGTTGGACCGTTGAACCGTTTCGTGGACGGGCAGGTTGCCATCATAGACGAAGGTATGCGTCTCGGTGGTCTGCCATTCAAACTCCCCCACTGGCGGCGAGGGCGGTGGCGGGACGGTGGACAAAAGCCGCTGCACGGTCTTGCGGACGCGCCT
>JAEEGL011116723.1_pt1 | contig 17373 bp, 16 predicted proteins | sample 9134231 | NCBI WGS metagenome assembly JAEEGL01 (sample SAMN16246548, study PRJNA631951) | gut metagenome | biome: gut microbiome; feature: rumen; material: fiber-attached | host: Bos | place: Iran: Karaj | collected 2018-10
CTGATGCTGCTGGCATCGGCCGTCAGTGAATCCGCATACGGCAGATCCTATGATTCATATGTCGCCAACAGCCTGTTTTCACTGAATGCCTATGAGACAGATGAGGAGAGACAGAAACAGCGTTACGACAGCATTGAAGACAGCATCTATACCCATGCCCGCTATTTTATATCCGACCGCTCAGCCAATCACCTGAGAAGCGATTATCACGGGACCTATTTCGGAAACAAGAGTTCCGGTCTCAATATCAATTACAGTATTGACCCATATTACGGCGAAAGAAGTGCTTCCGCTGTATTAAAACTGGATGAAAAACTCGGTTCAAAGGATCTCAATGCCTATGCCCTGGGCATCATCATCGGCAAGGACAGGGTCTCATTCTATGAAGATCAGGAACTGGAAAACAGAATGTTCTCTTTGAGAAATGTACATGAACTATCCCTGATCGTTCTTCAAGAAACAGAAGAAGCATATCAAGTCAGGATCGATGAAAGTTTCTCGGAAGAAGGCTTCTATGATCCGGACAGATCTTCTGCCTATATCAGCAGGGAGAATGTCGATCTGATCCTGAACGAAGAGAAGATAGGGGATGAATCTTTCGTATACAGGCACTATGATCTTGACGGGGGGAACTATCACGGATTATACGAGCTGGATACCGTGATGAAGAAAGAGGATCTTTTCCTTCCGGCTGTCGGGAAAGACGGATATGAATTTGAAGGATTTGATGAAGAAGGGAAAGCGATCTGGCATGAGATCGAAAACATTGAGATCAAAGGAGATCTGAAAGAGAAGCTGAATAAGGGACAGGTGACGGATTTAAGAGGCGCAAATCTCTACGTCACTTATAAAGATAAGGAAAACAGCCTGCTGCCTCTAAACAGCGACATGATCTCAATTGGTGAGGCCGATGAAGACGGCATCATGAAAGTTTTGATCAGCTATAACGGCTTCAGTTTGGAGAGACTGTTTTACTCGGAATATGATGCTTCCTTTGCGGAAGTATTTGAAAAAGCAGTGAAAAACAAGGATGTCAGTTTCGTCAGGGACAGCCTGTCGAAAGCCGACTATCAGTTTGATTTCGATGAGATCAGACAGCTGGATGAAAAACTGAAAGCGTCAAATCAGAGAAATTATGTCATCACTGACAAAACGGAACGTTTCGATCTGTCAGTGTCCGGTCTGGATCTTTCACTGAAAAGCGGGATCTCGCTGCCTTTTGTGGGTGATACCTGGTATGTGATCGCTGATGAGATCAGCGAAAGCGATGAAAAAAGGATCCTGGATGTCGCTGAGAGTTATGGTTTTGAAAAAGCGGACGGACTTGATATTTCTTTCCGTTTCAATTATCAGAATGTCGATCTGAGAGGTCCGGCCATCGTGCAGATCGATATCGATGACAAGAAAAGCGATCTGATCTATTCCGTCTATCATCTGGCGAAAAACGGGGATGTGATCAAGTGCCGGACGACGCACAGTGATCATTATGTCCAGTTCATGATCAAAGAGGCAGGTCCGTATCTGGTATTATCGATGCCTTCAGTCAATGAATATCATATCGAAGACAGCGTCGAGAATCTTTCTTATGAGAACATGGGCAGCGATCAGCACAAGACCAATCTGCAGGTATTGGGAGTACTGGTCCTGTCACTGGCGGGACTGATCGGCATCACTGTTTATTATATTTTTGACAACAAGAGGAGACAGCTTTGGAAAGACTTCAGAAAATCATTGCACGAAGCGGGTATTGTTCAAGAAGAAAAGCCGAAGAGCTGATCAGCCAGGGCAGAGTCTCTGTCAACGGCACGGTCGTAAGCCAGCTGGGTGTTCAGGCCGAGGAAAGTGATGAGATCCGCATTGACGGTATTCTTCTGAATGAAGAAGAAGAGAAGGTCGTCTATCTGCTCAACAAGCCGAAGAACGTGATCTCTTCCGCGAACGATGACAGGGGAAGAAAAACTGTCGTCGATCTGATCGACAGCAAGTACCGTCTTTATCCTCTGGGCAGACTCGATTATGATTCCTCAGGTCTGATCCTTTTAAGCAATGACGGAGAGCTGATGCAGAAGCTGATCCATCCGCGTTTTGAAGTTGAAAAGACCTATGAGGTCAAGATCGATTCCCTGATCTGTGAAGAAGAGATCAGAAAGCTGGAACAGGGTGTACAGATCGATGACTATATCTCCGCTCCCTGTCAGATCGAATTGGTGAAAACAAATGAAAAGCAGAACACTTCTTCACTGAAAGTGATCATTCACGAAGGGAAAAACCGCGAGATCCGTAAGATGTTTGAAACGATCGGATGTAAGGTCATACGTCTTCACAGGATCAGGGAAGCCAATATCGGATTGGGGAATCTGAAAAGCGGCGAATACCGCCGCCTGAAACCTCATGAAGTGAAAAAACTGAGAGAATACTTAGATCGAAACGATCGATAGATCTCTGTCTTCGTAAGGATCGATATAGATCGTCTTATAGTTTCTGAAGGTCACAAAGCCCGGCTTTGTGCCTTTTACTTTTTTCAGTTCCTTGACCAGACAATAGTCGACCGGTACGGAAGAAGAATAGCGCCCTTTGGAATACCAGGCTGCCAGATTGGCACAGATGCGGATCAGCTGTTCATCCGGTCTGTCGGTATCGACGACCACATGGGAACCGTGGTATTGCTTGGCATGGAACCAGGTGTGATTGCTTTGAGCGTATTCAAAGGACAGGAAAGCATTCTGCAGGTTGTTTTTGCCGAAGGTGATCGTATGGTCACCGACTTTGACCTGATAGAGGTTGACTTTCTTTTTCCTGCTGTTTTTCGAGCTGTTTTTCTTGAGATAGCCGAAACGGGAAAGCTCCTCTTTGATGTCCAGAGCATCGGAATAGTTGGCGATGGAGAGCTGTTCGCTCAGTGACTGGAAATAGGTGAGTTCGTTTCTGGCGATCTCGATCTGTTCCTCGATGTAGACTTTTCCCTTGCGTTTCTTCTGATACTGGGAATAATATCTGTTGGCATTGACCTTGACGGAGTATTTCGGATCCAGGGTCACAGTCTTCTGATTTCCTTCATAGTCTGTGACTTCGACCTGTTTCAGACCCTTGGCATCCAGATCGGGATAAAGATAGAGCAGATCGCCGTTTTCCTTGTCGGCCTGCAGGTTCAGGGCATCATCCAAAGATGCCTCCAGCTTGGCGATCTTGGTCTCATAGTGTTTGATCTGCCGCTTGACGACTTTGAACAGATCGTCGGCGATATTGCGGATGCGGTCTTTTTCAGAGTTTTCGTAATAGATCTGATCAAAGGCTTCCTGAATATCTTTTTTTTCATAAGGAAGCTCAAGATGTTTCAGGGGTATGACATGGAATTCGTATGAATCTTTATAAGGACTCAAGTAAACACAATCGGATCCGGCGATCTGTTTGATGATTTCTTCGTATCTTTCATCGTGGCCAATGCGGTAACGGACCTCGTTTTCCAGAAGTTTGGAAAAGCCCTGCAGCTGCTTCACAAGAGACTCGTTCAGATCCGGTTCTTTTGCGCAGAACGGATCTTCCTTGTCCTGCTTTTCCGGAAGTTCGAACAGCGCGTTGGGCAGGATGGTCCTGCGGGTGTTCTCATAAGGCGGAATCTTTTTCAGAGCATCGATGATCTTATTGTTTTCATCGATCAGGATGAGATTGGCGTACTTGCCCATGAGTTCCACACTCAGGATGTATTCTTTCTCGTCGTAGAGTTCGTTCCTGGCTCTGATGTGCATCAGCAGATAGCGGTCGTAACGGAACTGTTCGATCTTTGTGATCAGACCGTTGAGGATGTATTTTCTTAAGACCATGACGAACGTCGAGGGCTCGTTGTAGGTCGGATAATTCCTTTTGGAAAGGCAGATGTGATTGTCGTTGGAATGAAACGACATGACCAGAGAGAGTCTTTCATTCTGCGCGTGAACGTTGAAAACGATCTGTGTTTTTGAGGTATCATAGATCTTGTTGATGCGGATCGGCAGATACCTTTCCAGATCTTCTTTGACTTTATGCAGTACGATCCCGTCCAGTGCCATACATATATTATATGCAACGTAAGTTTTTATTGCATGTTTTTGAAACATTCTGCTATAATAATCAAGCGAATAGGCAAACTATTCCTTGCCCGGCAACGGGCCGCTTAGTCCAGAAGGAGGTAAAATATGAAACAATATGAGACTATGTATATCATCAAGTCTTCTCTTGACGATGCTGCAAGAGCCGCGTTAGTCGAACAGATGCACGGCATTATCACACAGCACGGCGGGAGCATCGACAATGTCGATGACTGGGGCATGAGAGATTTTGCGTATGAAATCGATCATATGTCCAAGGGTTACTATGTAGTAGTCACCTATACAGTAGACGTAGATGGTTTGAACGAGTTCAAGCGTTTAATGGGCATCTCAAACGACATCGTCAGAATGATGACCATCTCATGTGATGAGAAAAAAGGAAGCAAGTAATGATCAACATCAACAGTGTTACCTTAGTCGGACGCATCACCAAGGATATCGATCTGCGTAAGACCAGCTCGAATACCTCGGTATGCAACTTCACGGTAGCCGTAGACAGAAGATTCCAGTCCCAGCAGACCAACGGTCAGACTGCAGATTTCATCAACTGCATCGCCTGGAGACAGTCGGCTGATTTCCTGGCAAGCTACGCCGGAAAGGGAACGATCGTTGCGGTCGAAGGAAGGATCCAGACCAGAAGCTATGACGGTCAGAACGGCAAAGTCTATGTGACGGAAGTCGTAGCCGACAATGTCCAGATCATTTCCAGCGCTCAGCGTACGGGAACAAACGTGAACAGCAGCTTCGGTAACAGCAATTATTCTTCTGCTTCCAATCAGACATTCACACCGAGTGTGGATCCTGATTTCGAGAGTATGGATGATGATTTCTCCAATACTCCGTCACTGGATATTTCCAGCGATGACTTACCGTTTTATTGAGATTCAGAAAGGAATGAAAAATGGCTTTTAGAAAACAGAGAGTCGGATATAAGAAAGTTTGTTACTTCACCAAGAACAAAATCGAATATATCGATTATAAAGATGTAGAGTTATTAAAGAAGTTCATCTCTCCCAACGGAAAGATCACTCCGAGACGTGTCACCGGCACTTCCGCTAAATATCAGAGGATGCTGTCAACTGCGATCAAGAGAGCACGTCAGATGGCTTTACTGCCTTATATCGCCGATTAAGCAAAAAACCTCCGCTTAGACGGAGGTTTATTTTATAATAGAAATGATATGAATCAGACAAAGAAACTGACACAGGGCGCCATGATGCTTGCGATCGTCGGCGCGCTCATCCTGATCGACCGCATGACCGCCTACTGGTTTACTGAGATCATCGTCCTGATGATGCCGGTCGTGATCATCATGTATGCAGCCATGCATACTTTCAAAGACGGCGTGATGCTTTCCGTCGGACTGACCATCATCTCTTTCCTGCTGGGCAACTTCCGGATCATTTATCTGATCTATGTTCCGGTAGGGATCCTGACAGGCCTTTCCTATGCCTGGGGCATCAAGCGGGGCATGGACAAGCGCCGGCTTCTGTATACGGCGATCATCACTTATACGATCGGCGAGCTGATCGCGACTTTCATCGTCTATCCGCTCATGGGCTTTCCGGTATCGCAGATGATAGAGGAATACCGTCTGGCAATGGGTCAGGCCGGATCGTTTACAGGCATCGATTATACCGAGATCTTCTCGATGGCCGGTATCGACTTTGCCAAGCTGATCGTTGTGATCTACGTGATGTCAACGATCGTCATGGGAGCCATGGAAGGCGTCCTGATCCATCTGCTGAGCGTTTTCCTTCTCAAACGTTTCAAGATCAAGGACCTTGGTTCGACGAATATCTTCGACATGCGTCCTTCGCCCAAACTCGCATATGCCGGTCTGCTGATGACCAGCACGCTTTTCTTTGCGAAAAACATCAATAACGAAATGTTCTACTACATCGCGATCGTGGTCGGTATCCTCGGCGCAATGATCCTGATGTATTACGGATATATCTTTGTGATACTGTTCGGTATCATCGTTCTCAAACGCAACATCGGCGGCATCTTCGTGCTTCTTTGTTTCATCATCCCGGCACTGATGTTTACGCTGATGATACTTGGCTTCCTGTACGGAAGCGGTCCGCTGAGAAGCTATATTGAACAGAAAGCGGCAATGGCAAAATGAAACGGAAGACCTTTATCACAGCACTCAGCGCCATGATCTGCACAGGAATCATCCTGGCTCTTTTGATACTGGGCCTGTTCTTCTCACAGAACGTGCTGCTGCCTTCGATCATCACTGCTGTCTTCATCCTGCTGCTGGTCATGGTCTTTTATTCTCTGGACATGATCAAGAATGAGACCAACAGACAGATCGAGAATCAGCTGGAACTTTCCTACAAAGAAGTCCTGAGCCACGGTGATATCGGCATCCTGATCTATGATGAGAATTACGAGATCACGTTCATGTCCGATTTCTTCATGAAACGGAACATGAATCATCTCGGGGAAAAGCTGCTCAACTGGCTGCCGGAACTGCAGGACATGCTGAAAAACGAAGCAAACAACCAGATCGTGATCATCAATGACGAGAAGTTTTCGGTGCGCAAGATCAACAACGCCTTTGTCCTGACTTTCAAGAACATCTCGAGGGAATATGATCTGAACAAGAAACTGGACGATGAAGCCATGGTGTTCGGATTGTTAAGCTATGACAATTATGATGAGGTCGAGATGTCGGAAGATGAGCTTTCCTACGTCAACAGCAACATCAAAGTTCCGGTCATCGATTATTTCCGCAACTTCGGTGTCGTCTATAAAACATTGAAGAACAGCAGGATGTTCCTGCTGATGAATGAGAAGACCTTCAACAGGATCAGAGCGGACCGTTTCTCGATCCTGAACAAGGTCAGAAATGTCGCCAAAGACGGCGATGTCAATGTCACGCTGTCGATGGCATTTGCTTCGGGAAGCGATGATTTCGATGAGCTGGATTCCATGGCTGAGGAACTGCTGGAACTGGCACAGACCAGAGGCGGTGACCAGGTCGTCGTCAAGAAGGCCGGAGGGGATGCGACATTCTTCGGCGGAACGACCGAAGCAAGAGAAAAACAGAGCAAGACCAAGGTCAGAGTCACTGCCAATGCGATCAAGGATCTGATCGAGAAGTCTTCCAATGTGATCATCGTCGGCCATAAGGAGATGGATGCGGACTGTGTGGCTTCTGCCATCTGCATGTCCGATATCGTGCTGTCCCTGAACAGGAAATGCTTCATCGTAAGCAGATCCGGCGGCATGGAAACGATGATCGCCGATGTCGTGAAGAAATATGCTTCCGTTCTTGAGAACAAGCATCATTTCATTTCCGAATCGGAAGGTCAGGATCTGCTGAATGAGAATTCACTGGTCATCATGGTGGACCACCATTCTGCAGCCCAGTCCAACGGTTCGGCGATCTTGAAAGCGGCACAGCGGATCATCATCATCGATCACCACCGCAGAAGAGCGGATCTCGATGTGACGGCGATGATGCTGTATATCGAAGCAGCCGCATCATCGGCAACCGAGATCATCTATGAACTGGTGCCTTATTTCTCAAAGAATATCGAAATTTCAAACGAAGAGGCGAACATCATGTATCTGGGCATCATGATCGACACCGATCATTTCCGTGTACGTACGGGATCCAGGACCTTTGATGTCGTCAAGCAGCTGAGAAGGGCGGGTGCGGATCCGATGGTCTGCGATGCTCTGGCTCAGGAGCCTTATGAGAATGTGATCGGCAAGAGCCGCATCATCAATGCCGGGAAGGCTTACCGCAAGGATGTCATCATCGCATCCCTGCCGGAAGGGAATTTCCCGCGTTCCATCGCTTCGCAGGCCTGCGATGCCATAGTCAAGGCCAAGGATATCGAAGCTGCCTTCGTTATCTGTAATTCGGATCGCAATGAAGCGATCATATCAGCCCGTTCCAGAGGCAATGTCAATGTACAGGCGATCATGGAAAAGATGCACGGCGGAGGTCATATGACGGCTGCCGGCTTACAGGTCGCCGAAGGCAGTGTTCCCAAACTGGAGGCTGAACTGGTGAAAACGCTGGATGCGTACTTTAAAGGAGGAGAAGATGAGAGTCATACTGCTGTCTGATGTCCCTAAACTGGGCAAAAAAGGCGAGATCAAGAATGTCGCCGACGGTTACGGCCGTAATTATCTGATTGCCAGAGGCCTGGCGGTCATGGAATCCGATGCCTCCAAGAAGATCCTGGATAAACAGAAAAAGGAAGCGGAAGAACTTGACAGCCAGAAAAGAAAAGAGGCGGAAGAAGTGAAAAAGATCCTTGCGGACAGGACACTGACTTTCAAGGTCAAGGCCAGGGAAGGCAAGGTCTCCGGTTCCGTTTCTGCAAAAGAGATCGAAGAAGAACTGAAAAAACAGGGTATTATAGTCGATAAGAGAAAATTCAAGGATTTTGAGCCGCTCAACGAACTGGGAAGCAGCGATGTGAAGATCGAGCTTTACAAGGACGTGATCGGAACGATCAAAGTCATACTGAACGAGGAGTAATCATGTCTAACAGATCGATGCCGTATTCCATAGAGGCCGAAGAATCGCTTCTGGGCAACATCATGTTGTATCCGGAGGCGATGAGACAGTGTATCGATGCCGGTGTGGCAGCCGATGATTTTTATCTGGAAAAACACCGTTCGATATACAATGTCATGTCTTCGATGTATGAAAACAAGGAAAGGGTGGATACCGTTTCCCTTTCCAGCAAGCTGAAGGATTTCGGAGTCTACGACAAGATCGGCGGACTGGAATACCTGATGCAGCTGGCTGATGCGACGATCTCCGCCAACAATACCGGTGATTATATTTCCATCATCAGAAACAAATCTCTGGCAAGAAAAGTCATCAAAGTGGGTGAAGAGATCTCCAATGATGCCTATGACGCTTCCGTCAGTGTCGATGAGATGCTGGAGAATGTCGAAAGAAAAGTGACGGAAGTGACCCGATCCAAGACATCCTCTGATTTCCGCAAGGGCGAGGAAGTCTTTGACAGCGCACTGAAACATATCGAGGCGATACAGGAAGCCGGTACGGATATTACAGGCGTCAGGACACTGTATCCCGATCTGGACAAGAAGACAGCCGGATTCCAGAAGGGCGACCTGATCATCGTCGCGGCCCGTCCTTCCATGGGAAAGAGTGCTCTGGCATTCAATATCGCCGTCAATTCGGCTTCGGTGACTCCCGGAGCGATCGCCATCTTCTCGCTGGAAATGCCGGCTGAACAGGTTGCGATCCGTATCCTGGCTGCCAAATCCAAAGTCGAGATCCAGAAACTGAGGACCGGCAATCTGAACGATGAAGAGTGGTCAAGGCTCAATGAGGCTTCTTTACAGCTGCGCAGGCAGAATTTCTTCATTGATGATACACCGGGCATCAAGGTCTCGGAAATGTACGCAAAAGCCCGCAAACTGGTCCAGGATGAGGGACTGTATATGATCATCGTCGACTACATCCAGCTCATACAGGCTACCGGAAAGGCTGATTCCCGTCAGCAGGAAGTCTCCGAGATCTCCAGAAGACTCAAGGCAATGGCCAGAGAGCTCAATGTTCCGGTCATCGCCGTCTCACAGCTGTCCCGTTCCGTTGAAGCAAGGCAGGACAAACGGCCTATGCTGTCAGACTTGAGAGAATCAGGCGCTCTGGAACAGGATGCCGACCTTGTATTGTTCCTGTACCGTGATGCCTACTATAACCACGAGGATCAGGGAACTGATCAGCGCGAGGATGTCGAACTGCTGCTTTCCAAGCACAGAAACGGTCCGACAGGCAAGATCCTGCTGGCTTTTGAGAAGGATATCAACGCCTTCTACGGCATCCGCAATTCAGTTGAGGAGAATATCTAATTGAAGAAAGTACTGGCTGTTGTTCTGTCACTGATCCTGGCGGGAGCCATCGTCTACGGTCTGCCGCTGATCCGCAACAGAACAAACACCGTTGAAGCAAATATTGTCAATGAAACATCTCTTGTACAACAGGAGATCCTTTCCTATGATACAAAAGAAAAGACCTACGATAAGATCTACGACAAGGGAAAACTGATCGGTGTGATCAGTGACCGTGCCTATCTGGATTCCCTGATCGCTGACAAATACAAGGATTTTGAAAAAGCCTTCCCCGATACCCAGCTGGGTCTTGGCAACGATGTCTACATCGTTTCCGAGCGTTCCTATGCCAATTTCGCCAATGTGGACGATCAGATCATGGATTATCTGGTCGAAAACGATCTTCTGGGCGTCAAGACGACCGCTGTCGAGTTCTCGACCGATGAAGGCGTCTATGAGATCATCTATGTCAGAAGCTACGATGATTTTGCTCAGGCTCTGGAGCAGTTCTACACGAACTTCGTATCCGATGAGACCATCGCCAAACTGGTGAGAGGCGAAGCAATCGAATCGCCGAAAGAACTGGGCAGTGTCGAGACCAACGTCGTCATGCATGAGAAGATCTCGACCAAGGAAGCGATCGTTTCTCCGACCGAGATCTTTTCGGACAAGGATTCGATCTATGAGTTCCTCTGCTACGGCAGAAACGAGGAAAGAGAGTACTATACCGTCAGAGAAGGCGATACCCTGCAGGGTGTCGGCTACTACTTCGGCGATATGTCTCCGCGTCAGCTCGTCATGCTGAATCCGGATGTCCTTTCAAGCGAGAACCAGGTCATCACTTCCGGCATGCAGCTCAATGTCACTTACTATACTTCACCGATCACGATCGAAGTGACCAGGGAAAGACTGACCCAGCAGCTCATCGTTCCGGAAGTTCCGGAATACATCGAGGATGAGGATCTGGAAGTCGGTATCTACGAAGTCAGGGTACAGGAGGAATCCGGTATCCGCAATGTTCTTTATGAAGAAAAGTGGATCAACGGCGTGCTGGAATCAGGTGAAATGCTTTCGGAAAACATCATCAAGCAGTCCAAGCGCGGTGTCATCGCCGTGGGTACCAAGCAGGTCTATCTGGTCGGTACAGGCTCTTATATCTGGCCGGTCGACAACCCGTCGATCACCTGCCATTTCGGCTGTTACTTCGGTCATACCGGAACGGATATCATCAATGTCTACGAGAAGTATGCACCGATCTATGCCGTCGACTCCGGAACCGTCGACATGACAGGTTACCGTTACGACATGGGCAATTTTGTCATCATCAATCACAACAACGGCATCCGTACGATGTACATGCATCTGAATGTGCCGGCTTATGTCGAAGAAGGACAGAATGTCACCAGAGGACAGATCATCGGTCAGATGGGCAATACCGGTATTTCCGAGGGTGTTCACCTGCACCTGACTTTTGAAGATCACGGTGTCAGAAGGAATGCCTGCAACTATTTGCCTTGTTCGATGCTGTACTGATAAAATAAGAAAAAAATGAAAAACAACCGTCTGCTTATCATCTTGATCATCGCTCTGACAGCCTGGTGTGCTGTGCTTTCTTCTGAGCTGAGAAACATCAGAAGCAAGGAAGATTCAACGATCGTCAATCAGTATGAAGTGAACGGTTTTTCCACTGATTTCACCAGGATCGTCGATCAGGTGAAGCCGGGTGTCGTCACGATCAGTGCTGACGGAAACATCCTGTCCGGTTTTGTCTACCGGCAGGACGACGAGAACGTCTATATCATCAGCGCCTATCACGGTGTCAGCAACGTCAACAGCATCAACGTGCTGTTCGGTTCATCTTATACAGTGACTGGCGAACTGGTCGGACATGACATCTATACCGATATCGCCCTGATCAGGATCTCCACACCGTATCTGATCGAACCTCTGAAGACCAGTGACGCCGGTCTCCTGCAGCAGGGGGAGTTCCTGCTTTCCATCGGCACACCGATGTCGCAGGATTATGCAGGAAGCGTGGAACTGTGTATGGTATCGGGAAACGACATGCAGATCGACAACACGATTACTGTCGACGATGAGCGTTTTTCCTACTATCTCAATGTCATTCAGTTAAGCAGTGACATGCCGGGCGGCTATTCCGGCAGTCCTTTGTTCAATATGGGCGGGGAAGTCGTCGGCATGAACACGATGGCTGCTTCTTCTTCCATAAGCTTTGCACTGACTGTCAACGAAGCCAAGATCGTAGCCGATCAGCTGCTGTCTGACAAGACGGTGACCCGTTCCGTTTTCGGCATCAAGGGGTCTTTCATCAAGAATATGTATAATTATGAGAAGGCCAACCTCAATATCGGGATCGAAACGATCAACGGCATCTATGTGCAGAAGCTCAAGGAAAACGGACTGGCTTATGCCGCCGGTATCCGTAGCGGCGATGTCGTGACCAAGATCAACGGCGAGGAGATCAGCGATCTCAATTCCTATCTGAAAGCGATGTATTCGGAAAGCGAAGATGTCATTTTTGAATATATCCGCGGCGGTGAGACATTTACCGCAGCAGCCGAACATGATTAGAATAATCTGTGTCGGAAAGGTGAAGGACAAGCATCTTTCCGCTCTGATCGATGATTACTGCAGAAAGATCAGCCGTTATCACAAGATCGAGATCGTAGAAGTCAAGGATGAAGCGATCACTTCCAATGAAAAGGAAGTGCTGGATAAAGAAGGGGAAAGAGTACTATCAAAGATCACGGAAGGAGAATATGTGATCCTTCTTGATCTGCACGGAAAGAGTATCGATTCGGTCGGCTTTGCGGAAAAGATCGACAGGCTCTTCAATTCCCATTCAAAGATCTGTTTTGTGATCGGCGGTTCCCTGGGTTTAAGCGAGAAGCTGATCGAAAGGGCGGACGAGCGGATGAAACTGTCGGATCTGACTTTCCTGCATCAGATGACCAGGCTGATTATCCTCGAACAGATCTACCGCGGTTTCAAGATACTTCATCACGAAACGTACCATAAGTAAAATTGATGAATTAAAGCGCTTACATCTTGAACTAAAGCGCTTACATTATTATAATTAGTACATAAGGATGAATAATTCTTAAAAGAAATGGAGGGAACGTCATGAAAGAGATCAAGGTATTAGTTGTTGACCCTGTCGGTTTACATGCTCGTCCTGCAACAGTTGCTGTAAACGCTGCAAGTAAGTTCAAATGTGATGTCAAGGTTTCATTCAAGGAGAGATCCGTCAATATGAAATCAATCATGGGTGTTATGTCATTAGGCATCCCTACTCAGTCTGAGATCATGATTACTTGTGAAGGTGAAGATGAAGACGCAGCAATTGCAGCAATCGAAGACATCTTAAGAACACAGAAAGTAATTGAGTAAAACAAAAAAGGGAAGTTGATCTTCCCTTGTTTTCATTTATAAGGAGAATATATGGACTACAGAGAGAATTACGAAAAATGGCTGAATCATCCCAATCTGAGTGAAGAACAGAAGCAGGAACTGAGAAACATGTCCGAACAGCAGATCAAGGACTCTTTCTATACGGACGTCGCTTTCGGCACTGCCGGCATGAGAGGTCTGATGGGGCTGGGTCCCAACAGGCTCAATATCTTTACGATCCGCAAGGCGACACAGGGTTTTGCGAATTATCTGAACAAGAACAGTCTGCATTCCGTGGCGATCGCCTATGACAACCGTTTCAATTCGAAGGAATTTGCCTTTGACTGTGCGGCGCTGCTGGCGGCAAACGGAATCGAGACTTACATCTTCGATTCGCTGAGACCGACACCGGAACTCTCCTATACGGTCAGATATTTCAAATGTGACGGCGGCATCATGATCACCGCTTCCCACAATCCGAAGGAATACAACGGTTACAAGCTTTATGATGAGACCGGCTGTCAGCTGATTCCGGAACTGGCACAGAAGGTCATCGACGAGATTGCCAATCTCGGTGATCTGCTGGATATCGTTCCGCCTGCAGATTATGACAGGAGTCTTGTCCATGTTGTCAACAAGGAAGTTGATGATGCCTACTATGCCGACTGTCTTTCCATTCAGCTGAGAAAAGACGTCAATAAGGATTTCAAGATCGCATTCTCTCCCGAACACGGTGCTTCCTATCATCCGGTCATGGATACGTTGAAGATGGCAGGTTATGATGTCGTGGAAGTCGCTGCGCAATCAGTACCCGATCCGGCATTCGGTGCAACAAAGACTCCCAATCCGGAAGAACCCGGTGCTTATGAAGAAGTCCTGAAACTGGCAAAAGAGATCGATGCCAAGCTGCTGCTGGTCTGCGATCCTGACGGCGACAGAATGGGTGTCGGTATCAGACAGGGCGATGATTATATCGTGCTCAACGGCAACCAGACCGGTGCTTTGCTGCTGGAATATATCCTGTCCACATATGAAGATCTGGGCATCAAGGTGGATCATCCCTGCATGTTCAATACGGTCGTCACCAGTGACATCGGCGAAGCGATCGCCAGATATCACGGCTGCGACAACGAGAGGACACTGACCGGTTTCAAGTATATCGGCAATAAGGTCAGACAGTATGAAAAAGACCATGCCAAGACTTATGTCTTCGGTTATGAGGAGTCCTACGGTTCCCTGATCAAGCCGTTTGTCAGAGACAAGGATGCCACACAGGCCTGCCTGCTGCTGGCTGAAGCGTGCGCCTATTATCTGTCACAGGGCAAGACCCTCATGGATGTCATGAATGAGGCTTATGAGAAAGTCGGTTACTTCTATGACACCCAGTTCTCGATCATGCTTCCGGGTGCCGACGGTGCCGTGAAGCTGCAGGAGATCATGTCCAATATCCGCAACAATCCGCTTGAGGTTCCGGGATACAAGACCCTCAGGATCGAGGATTTCAAGCTGCAGAAGGCTTATGAAAACGGAGAAGAGAGCGAATTTGCCCAGCATGACGTATCCGATGTATTAAAATATTATCTGGAAGACGGTTCTTTCATTGCGATCAGACCCAGCGGTACTGAGCCGAAATGCAAGTGCTATCTTTCCGTAAAGGATACGAGTATGGATAAGGCCAAGGAGAAATGCGACGGCTTCATCTCATACGTCAGGCAGATGATGCAATGATCGATGAAATAAAGACAAAAGCAATCAAGGAAGGCGTGCCCATCATCAAAGATGAGGGGCTTGCCTTTCTTTTAAATTACATCAGTGAACATCACTGTAAACAGATCCTGGAACTGGGCACGGCGGTTGGGTATTCGGCTATCAGCATGGCGAAGCTTTCGAAGGATATCCATATCGATACGATCGAAAAGGATCCGGACATGTATGAACAGGCATTTAAGAATATCAGAGAGAATGATCTTGAGGATCAGATCAGCCTCTTTTTCATGCCGATCGAAGATTATGTGAGCGAGAAGCACTATGACCTGATCTTCGTCGATGCGGCCAAGGCCCAGTATGGAAAATACACCGAACAGTTCCTTGATAATCTGAGTGAGGACGGTGCCATGATTTACGATAATATGATCTTTCACGGACTTGTTTACGACATTGATCATATCACTTCCAGAAGCCTTAAAAGCCTTGTGAAAAAGATCGTTAAGTTTTCAGAAATGGTGCATAATGATGAGCGTTTTGATATAATGGACTTTGATAATATCGGAGACGGGATTCTCGTTCTGACCAGGAGGAAAAGTGGAACCTAAAAATGTTATGCTGCTGGGTTTTGTCAATCAGGCAGTGGATTATCTGAATAAACATATGGATGATCAGCTCGACAGCTCGCTGACGGAACTGAAAAATATCGATCTGGAATCACTCAAAAAGCAGCTGGATGAAGAACTGAACGGTTCTGTCAGTTCAACAGTAGAATCGCTGCTGAATGCCGGTTCGGATGCGTTTGAAAAATTCATCGACCGCAACAAGAGTGAAAGTCTGTCGTCAGAATTCGACAGGATTTTTGACGTGAGCCTGGATGATGAAAAACCGGCAGAGGAAAAGGATTCACTGCAGGATCTGCTGTCTATGTACCATATGGATTCCGCACCTGAAACAAAGAAAGAGGATACCCCGGAGAAGGAAGAGGAAAAGGCAGAACTGAAGCAGGAAGAGGAAAAGGAAGAACCGAATCAGGAAGAACAGGAAGAGGAAACGACCTACGAACTGACGGAAGAAGAATCCAAACTGCTGCAGATGATCGCCAATAACGTCAACAGAAAACCGGATGACAGACAGGAAGATGTTCTTTCCGGTGCGAATAAGGAACTGGATTCGATCTTCTCCGAACTGGTGGAAGCTGAAGACGAAGTACTGAAAAACAGCGAAGCGGAAGAAAAAGCGAAGACCGACATCGAAAAACCGGTCACCGTCGTTCCGGAAAAGATTGACGGCGAGGCTTACGGCTATATTGAAAATCCGCTCGTCGATATGAATATTCCGGATCCGGATCTGGATCTGGTCTTCCCGGAACAGGTCGAGAAAAACGACATCATCCAGCTGATCAAGGATATCCAGCCTCTTAGTGATGCTTATTACAACAGGGTGGAGAGTCTGATCGATCTTCAGGAAAAGGAAGAAGCGCAAAAAAAGAACGAAGGAAAGCAGGAAAGCCGTTATGTCAGTTCCCTGATCGATGACCTCAAGGCCAAGATGAGCAAGGAAGATGAGGACAAGAGGGAAGAGGAAGAGGCATACAGGCAGATTTACGAAAGTATCCGCAAGACCTATCCGTATCTTTCCAACGGTTTCATCAGGAATGTCTATGAACTAAAAGAATCGATCGCTTCCGAGTATCCGGAAGAAGAGAATATCATTATTCTCCATCGTACCGTTTTCCGCAACGTTGAGAATCTCAGACAGTATGTCGAGATCGCCTTGAAACACGGCTATCTGATCAATGCCGACGAGAAGAAGATGATCGTCGATGTCATGAAGGCCTATGTCAACAGCGACGGCAAGATCATCACTTCGATCTTTGAAGTGGCGAATCAGTCGGCACTGCTCAACGGCGAATATGAAGGCTACCGCGTCTTGTTTGAAGACGATTTATAGAAAAAAGGTGAGGTAATTTGAATATGACTGGTAAAAATCCGTATGAAAAACAGGAAGAACTGGATATCCCCGATTTCATCGAAGATAAGACAAACAGCGACAGCAGTATCGATATGTCGATCTTCAAGATGAGCGATGATGAGCTCTATGATGATGTTCCGGCGGAAGAATCCGATTATGAAGATGATTTTGAGGAACTCAAATCAAAGAAGAAGAAAAAAGGCAACGGTGCGCTGATCCTTTGTCTTCTCATCATCTTCCTGCTGCTGGCATGCTGCGGCGGTGCCGCTTTCTATGCCTACAAGCAGCATGAGGCTTATGTCAAGGCCAATACAGCATACCTGCAGATGCAGGCCAATGAAGAGAATTACAAGAAGCAGATCGC
>JAEEGL015745356.1_pt1 | contig 17373 bp, 13 predicted proteins | sample 9134231 | NCBI WGS metagenome assembly JAEEGL01 (sample SAMN16246548, study PRJNA631951) | gut metagenome | biome: gut microbiome; feature: rumen; material: fiber-attached | host: Bos | place: Iran: Karaj | collected 2018-10
AACAAATTCGTCCATAGCAACTGGAAATACAGATAAAATAAGGAGTTGAAAGGGCTATTTGGTGATGTAGACTTAGATGTAGTTACCAGAAACTACAGGGAATTTGGGCTTAATTACTCCGGGGCGGGATTTTTTTACTTCCGGTTCCTTTTCCGAAAATCTCCCGGATACTCCGGAAAGGGATCCTGCCAGAGCCCCAGTCTCCGATCCCGGGCGAACATCTCCCCGAAAACATATTCCTTCCCCGTTGACGCGCTCCGGTAAGCCCAGGCCATGCCGTCCTCCGTCTGCCTGACATTGACGTTAACGCCGTCAATGTAGATGACCCCCAGATAGCGGCCGTAGCGATCCTGCCCTTCGATCTCCGCTGTTACCGTCTTACCGTAGATCATGTCCGAAAGGTTCCTTTTGGAGACCCTGCCGAAGGGCTGGGACTTTTCCGGAGCGTCAATGTGGCTCAGTCTGATGCGGTATTTCTCTCTGCCGTCATAGCAGTCCGCGGTGTCTCCGTCCAGCACGGCGGTAACCCGGCAGCTGAGATCCCCGGCCGTGGCTCCGGCCATGAGGGAGAGGAGGATCAGGCCGGAAAAAAGGGGGAAAGTTTTCATAAGAACCTCGCCATAAAAAAAAGAGCCGGAAAAACCGGCTCAAACGCATAATGCAAAGACAATGAATACAAGGAGTGTTTTCAGGTTTATTTAAGGTTTTTCAGTATTCCGTTCCGGATGACGCTCTTATCCGGAGCATTCGGGTTATCTACCGGGATCTTAACGGCATCGGCAGGAGTCTGGAACATATCGGCTTCTTCCTTGGTAAGACGGCGGTTAAAATCCTGCTTCAGGGAAAAAGCCATGTGCGTTATCAGGTAATATCCTGTCACCTCGGTGTCTTTCAGCACATTGTTTTCATCAAATCTGAAAATAAGATTCTTTACAACACTGGCCTCTGCTTTGGAAATGTATTTCTCGGGAACCTTTGCCTTCTGTTCCGCGGTCATCTCTTCGCCTTTAAAGGTCACATCGTAATGATAAAAAACCGCCGTGTCGGAGCAGTCCGTATAACCTTTTTGATCTGAATCCTTGCTCAGAATCTTTTCGACATCATCTCTGGTTGTTCTGCCGGCAATAAACATGCTGTCGGCCTTTTCCTGGGTAAAGGAAAGCACCTGCGCATTATCAGTCGATCTTACGGAGCATCCGGTGAGAGTCATCACCCCCGTCAGCATGACAGCGGCGATCAGTTTTGCAGTCATTTTCATTTTCAAGTCCTTTTTAACAAGTAACACGCAATAAAACGGAGTGCATTATAAAACACCCGCCCTCCTGCTGCAAAACCGAACAGGCCGATCATTCCCCCTGACCTTCGCTTGAGAACACCATTCCCGCCCCGTTTACATCATAAGGAGTGCGATCCTCCACATCTCTCCGGTACTCTTCCAGAGTCTTGTAGCCGCCGCTCTCCTGAAGGTTTTCCAGGGTGTTTTCAAGCTGGGTGCGGGCCGACTGGCGGTGGCAGTCATCCCCTTCATTGCAGAGATCCGGATGAGCGGATGACTTATTGATGTCCAGCACTGAATCCGCTCCGGTGATGTTCTCCACGGTGGCGGCCTTCATGGCGATCTTGTAGCTCCCGGAAAGGCACTTCTCCTTCTGGTGATTCTTAATGAGCTGGGTAACCCCGGCGGAGTAGGAATCGCTGATGTAAGCATCCTTCACGGCATCATAGGCATTGTTGGTAATGTCCACCCGGTATTCCGTGATAGCCCGGGCGGCCTGCTTCACGGAGAGCTTGCAGTAGTCCTGAAGCCCCAGATTCATCTGAGTGGCGATCACCGCATTGCCCGCGGCCTCGCTTTCCGGATCGGTCGTTTTGATAACCGTGCTTTGCTCAAAGGCCGCTGCGGAGCTGTGTTCATCCGTAAGCATTCCCGTAACCTGGTCAACCTGCATCTTCTCCTTAACCGAGAGATTACTGTAACTGTCCAGATATTCCTTCTGTATCTGACCTTCCAGCTTCGTTATTTCCGCCTGGGTTTCCGCGGGAAGCTGCGACCAGATAATATATGCCTGATCCCCGGCGGCGGACGCTTCATGACGGGCGGCCACCTGGGCTTCCACCTCGTACAGGTATTCCCGGTGCTCTATTTCCGCCCTGACATCGGCCGGAAGAGAGACATACGCGGCCATAATGGAAGGATCGTTATATCTGTCCCGGTACTGGTTAACCAGCTCGTCCACGGGCTCGCTTGCCATGCTGTTGGCCCGGTTGGCATTGGCGGCCATTTCGCTCCGCTGCTGTTCCGCCAGGGCCTCCTGAGCCTTCTGCTGATCTTCGTTAAACTGATACTCCCCGGCGCTGATAATGAGCTGCGTCCATTCGGTGAGATCGATCTTGTCCCAGTCCAGATTGCTTAAATCATCCACGCTGATCCCCCGGCAGGACTTGTCGGGATAAGTACGCCCCAGCTGGCCGGTGAGAGCGATCTGCTCATTGATGATTCTTGCCAGAGGAGAGGAGTAGCAGCAGTAGTGATAGTAGCGGTCTACGCACTTCCCCAGCACCTTGAGCTTGCAGGATGAACCTACCTCGGTGCATTTCTTGAGTGCTCGGTTGGAGGCGGTCATGAAGTCGTCCTTGTCGCATTTGAAGATCATCTTGAGGGCCATATCGACCATCGAATAGATCATGTAAACCGTGCCCACAATGGAGACCGCTGAGCCCACGGCAGAAAGAAATTCGCCGCCCGCCTGTTCGGCAGCCGCTTCCGCCCCTTGCTTTCCTATGCTATTAGCCAAATCTTCCGCTGCCTTCTTCGCGGAATCGGCCCCGACCTTTCCGGCCACGCCGCCCACGCCTTCAAGGATGCTCACGGCAACTTTCTGCACGAGCTTCTGAATAAATTCCTGGATAGCCTCTTCATAGACAGCGGCCAGCACCACAATGGCCACGTTTTCCGAAAAAGCTCCGGAACCTTCTACGCCGGTGATGCTGTCCACCCAGGAGAGCTGCTTGGCGTGAATGGCCTCGGTGATGGAGATGGACTTGTCCAGGGTCTTGGAGGTCACATTAAGGGGATCCAGCTTGTCGATAAGCCCGCCCAGCATTTGCTTTGACGAAACAAGCCGGGAGACTTTAAGCAGAGTTGAAATGTAGGAGTTCACGTTGGCCCCGGTCATGTCCTTGCAGCAGTTCTGATAGGTGGCCTTGGTGTCGAAGATGTGGCACTGGGATTTTTCGCCCCGGAAAATTTCGCATTCCTGGGTTTCCGCCTGCTCCTCTTCCGTTTCTCCGGTTCCGGCGCAGGTCATGTCCTGCACCATAAAGTCCACCGCCTGCAATACGGCGGATGTCCGGGCGAGATCCTGGGTGAAGTTCTGGTCGTCGTCGAACCCCACGCAGCTCCCGCCCTCGCAGGACTTGATCATGTCAATGCAGGAGGTCTTTTTGGTGACGGCGGTTACCGGAACCTCTTCATAGGTGCCGCAGTTATAGGTGTATTCCCGGAGGTAGCAGTTCCCCGCGCCTTCTCCCGTTATTTCAATGCCGGCGGCCTCGTAGTCGATTTCGTCCGCTTCTCTGGTGGTCTGCTTGCAGACGGACTTTTTCATGCTGCATGACTTGCCCTCGGCTTCCGCCTTTTTAAGGAGCTCGTCGCAGCTCTGATCCAGGTAGTCCTCCGAAGGAGACAGCACCGATTCGCCGGATACTCTGACTTCACGGCAGAGGGGGTTTATTTCCGTCATGACGTATTCGCCGGAGGCCTCGTCATAGCCCCGGACGTTATTGAAGGGAGATGCCGGGAAGGCGGAGCCGCAAATGCTGTGGCCGTTTTCCAGCACGGCGCAGTAGTCACCGTCCTCCGTTTCGGTCATGTTTTCGGGAAGGGAGGAGCAGTAAACCAGACCTTCCTGGGTCTTGCTTTCCCAGTCTATGCCGTTGGCAATGCGGATGCACTCGTCAGGAGTCCAGGTGTCGGTGAGGATGGCCTTTGATGGGTCGTATTCGGCCCGGAAGTGGAGATACCCGTCACCGGCCCCGGAAACGGTCACGATAAGTTCGATGTTGTAAACGTCCCCTTCGGAGGCGTTTTTGAAATACTGGGTGATGTCGTTGGCGGGCTTACCGGCGGAGCCGTAAAATTCGCAGTCGGTAACATTGCCGTTTGCGGGATCATCGACTTGCTGCCCCGTGAAAATATCCACCGCGGGAGCCAGGTATTTCTCAGTGTGCATCGAGTTCGCCCCGCCGCAGCCTCCGGCATTGCAGACGGATCTCAGCTCCTTGAATATAAGCCAGGGAGCAAGGCAGGAGCCGTTTACGGTTTTCAGCTTGCAGAGGTTTTCCATGTCGGGGTGAGGTTCCGGGGGCAGGGTTCTGGCGATCACGCCGCCCTGGCTGCCGTTAACGCCGACCATTTCTTCAGATCCGGCGTTTTCCCCGGGGGCATACCAGTAGTTTCTCACGGGAAGCTGCGGGCGGGTTTTCCATACCGGGTGAGCGTAATCCGGAGTCTCGTCTTCCTTGTAAACATAGAGAGCCAGCACGTCATCCCACTCGGCGTTATCCAGCACGACCTTTTCCAGGGCGTCCGGGGAGTCTATGCGGATCTTGCCTATTCTCCGGTAGCCGAGGCAGCCGGCTTCCGGTTTGAGGTAGTTGTCCTGCGAGTATCCCACCGAAAAATTCACGCATTTTTTCAGGGATTCATCGGTGCAGCTCTGATCGTGGGACTGGCATACGCAGGGCTTCAGAGCGATGGGATACACCGGGGATACCTCGGATATTACCTTCACATCGTATTCGTGCTTCACGGTGCAGGAGGCGGAGGTGTTCAGGTATTTGAGACAGGTTTTGTTTTCGCCGGAATAGACGGTTTTCGAGGAAGTGGTGTATTCAAAGCCCTCCTTGCAGGCATCCGAAAAGGTATTTAAAACGCTGTTCGGGTTTTCGGGATCCAGGGCGTTTCTGAGAATATTGATGTCCGGATCGTTTGAGAGATCCACGGTGCCGTTAATGACATTGCTCTGGGAGATCCCGTACAGGATCCGGGCGCGGGCGGCGGACTGGCCGGCGGTGTCCCCCTGGCCGGAGGCGGCCACCTGGTTCCCCTTGTCCGCAGCGGCGGAGATCCGCTTCTGCTCTCCGACGGTTTTTGCTTCCTCAAGGAGCTGCTTTTCCTCGTCTCCCCCCAGGTCGGCAAAGTCCTTGTCCTGAACGGAAAGCCCGGATTCCATGTTGCCGGAGCGGATGGAAATGGTGCCGTCCCCGGAGGCGGAAAACTCAAAGGGCACGTCCTGGAACAGGGTTTTTATGTCGGTCTGGGCCTTGTCCAGATTCCCCTCCAGACTGCCCCGGTTTTCCAGATTGCGGGATTTCCCCTCCCGGACGGTGGTGGTGCTGTCTATGTCCTGGAATTCCTGGGCTCCGGTTCCGGAGGCATGGGCCCCGTACTGGTAGGGGCGATCCTCTTCCGCGGCGGGATCGCCGGAGGATCCGGAGGACGCGTCAGCAAAGGCGGCCGCCGGGGGCAGAGCGCCCATGACCGTGATAAGACAGCCGGCAGTGAAGCGGCCCGCGATGTTGTCAATTTTAAGCATACCGATATGTTCCCAATGCTTCGGAAAAGCCCGGAAGAAAGCCCCGCCCCGCAGCCGAGCCGGGGCCGGAAAGAAACTTTTTTCCTGAAAACCTTCCCTTTTTCCCGGGAAAGCCTTTTCCCTTCTTAAAATTCCGTAATTTGATTACAATCACACTTTTTTGAATCTTTTATGCCGTTTTTGCCCTGCGGACTCGGGTTTTCCGGGGCCAGACTCCGGTTTTTTTCGTGTCAGACTCATGTTTTTGCCTGACAAACTCATATTTTTGCCGCCAGACCATAGCCAGACCGAACCCAAAACCCGCTCCCGAACCCCGGCCCGCGATTATTTCCCGCTCCCGCCGGCGGCAATGTCCACATTGCAGCAGTCATTCCAGCGAAACAGCACATAGCCCGGCACCTCGCCCTTGGGGGTGGGATACTCGGTGGCGTAGTCCCAGGCAATGAACGGGAACCCGAAAACATGGCTCCCCTTTTCCGTCTTGGGGAAGAAATACTGCGCCTTGTACTGGGACTTCGGCAGATATTCGGTTACTTTGGCCCCGCAGGCGTTGGCCTTCCCCAGGGTGCCGAACTCCCGGCCGGAGCGGTGCAGCATGGCCATAGTCCGAACCATTTCGTAGCTGGATGACTGGGCGGCTCCCCGGACTTCAACCTCTCCCACCAGTGGGTAGTAGCTCCCCCAGTTCCCGGCGCACCAGAAAAGACTGTCCATGGGGGTGTTGTTCACGGTGGTCTGGACGGTCTCGGGGAGGCAGCCTATTTCGGCAACTATGTTCATGGCGGCGATCAAAAGCACTTCCGGGGTGGTCACGCCGGAAATGGCCTTGTCCTTCCAGGTGGGATCCAGCTCCGACATTGACAGCATATCGAAATCGACATACGCATCCTTGGTGCATACGGCATTGGTCATCATTCCGGCCATCTGCATCACGGGAAACGCGTAAAGGTGGGCGAAGCGGAACTCCGTATAGTGGGTAACCGCGGTCTTATGGAACAGGTAATTGGGCTTGCCCTCGGTTCCCGTATTGAGAAAATCGAAGGCTCCCTTCATGTAAAGTCCTCCCAGGGCGGGGAAGCACCCGGCCCGGTAGGGAAATTCCAGAAGCCGGGCGGGCTCCCACATGGATTCGGAAATGCCGGGCTTCTTCAGGGCTCCCTCCTGGCAGGAGCAGAGGGATTTTTTCACGGCCCCGTCCGGCACCCCGGCGTTATGCCAGGCCACGCCGCTGAAAATGTTCTTCCCCGAATTCCCCGACGCGGGGCCGGAGCTGACATTCCCGGAACCCGAATCCGAGCAGTAGTAGCAGCCGGAGATCGCGCTGTCCGTCGTTCCCCCGAAGGATGACTTCTTGCCGTGCTTTCCGGGGATCTCTATTCCTCCCACATACATGGGGAAAATGCAGTCCCAGCAGAGGCCGCTTACCATGTGCTCCAGGGCGCTGGAATTCGGGCAGAGGGTGCCCTCCCCGACACCGCCCCCGGTAACTCCGCCGGTACCGGAGGATCCCCCGGCTCCGGCAGCGGCCCCCGCCGCGGCTCCGTCCGCGAAAGCCGGGCCGGAAAGCCCGCCCGCGGCAAGGACGATCCCCGCCAGGAGAGAAAGAGACCGGAAACGGCAAAACTTCTGCATCATGCTAATCCTCGTAATCATCTTCAGGGCCGTCATCATATCCGGCGTTCTTCATGCCGTTCATCACGGCCTGTATGGTCATGCGGTCGCCCCGGGGCTCGATAACGGGTTCTTCCTCCTCCTGGTATGAAACCTGCCCCAGCTCCGCAATGCGAATAAGGCTTTTTCCCGGCTCCTGGAACACCACGGAGGGGGTGGCCCGGATCCCGAAGGCCTTTCTCACGTCATCCCGCAGCAGGAACACATGATTCTCCAGGGAATGAACAAGCCGGGTGTAGAACTCCCAGCCGTCATCCTGTTCCGATGAGGGGATCCTGGTGGCGATAAACACCACCTTTTCCGAGGAGGTCTCCAGGCCCTTTTCCGCCAGGAATTTCCGGATCTCCCCGATCTCGGACTCCCGCCCGGGGTCGAACACCGCCAGCACCGATCCCAGGGGGGTGATGTCCAGCGGGTTTACCCGGGTGCCCGCCGGGAGAAGCACTTTCCCGTATTTGTCAGTGATGTCCTCTTCCGCGGTCACGGAGGGATCGATAAGCCGGTCTCTCCTATACATGGCATATTCCAGGAGCACGTCATTCCCGTACTCCGCCCTCTTCCGGAAAAAGTTCTTCTGAGCGGCTTCCTGCTTCTTCTTCCAGTCGACCCCGGCCATCTTGGCCTTCATGACCTCCCGGATGTCCGGTTCCGCCACCGGGACGGTCTCTCCGAAGGTTCCCAGATCCCCGAAGGAACCCGTTCTGGCCTTCTCCGGCAGAAAAAACGGGTTCGCAAGGCCATGAGCCCGGGAGAGCCAGCACACTCCCACCGGCGCATCCATTCTCATGACGGTCTGGCAGGTTGAGCTTTCATGTCCCGGGACGAAGTACATCACCTCCGGCACATGAGTAACCCCGAAATCCGAAAACGCCGCGGGATCGATCTGGATCATGGGAGGCGGCAGAAGTCCCTGGAGAGCCCTTTCCTTCAGCGCCCGGTACCTGGCGGCCTCCGGGGAATTCCGATCCTTTTCCCGGGATTCCATTTTGTCCAGCTCCTTCAGAAGTTCTTCCTGATCCTGCTCTATCAGGCTCCGGAGCCTGCGGTTTCCCTCGGATATGGTTTCTCCCGGGAGATAACCCCGGAATGCCAGAACAATATTGCTCTCTCCCCGGGCGGTTCTTATGACCTCCCGGAGGCGATCCTCCCCCATGGCCCAGGAGACGAACACATAAACCCGGCCCTCTTTCCTTTCCTGTTCCGCGGCTTCTTCGTTCTCCCGGAGATTCTTTTCCAGAGCGAGAAGATCCCGGGAGATCCTTTCATAATCCTCCGGGGCGGCATCCCGGATGACATCGGTCATCTTCCGGATCTGGTATGACGTATCAAGAGAGCGGTAGCTTCTGTCCAGCTCTCTTGCGGAGGACACGGCCCGGTCAATGTTCCGGTCTCCCGTTTCCTCCCCCCGGGAGGCGGCTTCAACGGCGGAGAGCGTTTTGTCCAGATCCCGGACAAGATCCTCTCCCAGTATTTCCTCCTTCCGGCTCTTAATGTCCTCCGCGGCATCTCCCATGTCCCTTATAACCTTCCGGGAATCATCGGAAACATCCGGAAGCTGCGGGATCTGCGGAAGAGAGAGAGCGGCATCCGCCGGGTTCTCAGTCCTGCTTTCCGGAGCTGCCGTCCCCGGTTCCGCTTCCGGACTCTGCGGGCTTTCCGCCTGAACCATGCCAGAAGAAAGGCACAATGCCATAAGCGCGGCCGACAATCTGCTCTTCATCAATAGGCCCCCAGTATCTTGAATCAAACGAAAACTCCGTATCTCCCAGGACAAAGTATTTCTTCTCCGGTATCACGCCGGAAAACACGAAATCATCAATCGGCTTTCCGATCTTATGGAGGTAGGAGAGGCCCCGGGCGGCTTCCTTTCCGTTAATGAGTATTCTTTCGTCCCGGGTGATCTCCACATGGTCTCCGGGGAGCCCGGCCAGGAACTTCACGAAGAGCTTCCCGTCCGGGTAGAGCTTTATGCCTTTAACGGCAAACATGTAGATCCCGCCCCGTTCCAGGGAGGAGTAATCCCCGTTCAGCTTCTTTGCTAAATAAACCGCATAGGGCTTTGAAAGACAGTGGGATCCGGTTCCTCCCAGGTGGCCCCATACTGCGATCTGGTAATGCCCGGCAAACCAGCTGAAAGCCCACCCCAGAAAAAACACGCTGGCTATGGCGTACCCCGCCCGCCGGGGGGTGATCTTCTTTTTCAGGTTTTCCCGGGAGAATGATTCCCTTGCCGCCCTGCCGGCGTTTTTAAGTCTGGCGGAGAGGCCAGGCTTTTCTTCCTGTTCGGTCACTTTTCTTCAACTCCCACAACCACGCCCTCGGTGACAAATCTTTCGGGTTTTTCCGAGACGTTCCACTCTTCATGGGAGGATGAAGTTTCCGGGGCCTTTTTCTCCGGAGCCGGGGCCGGTTCCTCGTTTATCGGGTTCCCCCAGTAGTCCGTTTCCGGTTCCTCCTCCTGAACGGGGGAAAGGCCCCGGTTTTCCCGGAGGGCCCGGGCCTCGTTTATTTCCTGCACCGCCTGGGCGTTGGAAAGGGAAGCCTGGCAGATGTCCGCGTATTTGCGGTAATCAGGCGAAAGGATCTCCGGATAGGACACCGCGGCAGTGGAATACAGAAGCGTGATCCCCCGGGTCTGGTATTCGTCCCCCATGCGCTTCAGGATAAAGGGTTCGCATTCTTCCAGGGAGAGGCCGGATTCCCGCAGCTTGAGCTCCATGATGTCCGGGTTGTAGACCGCGATGCGGGAGCCGCCCTGCTCCGCCTCCTGGGCTGCGGAAAGCCGGTTGATGCCGTTCTGGAGCCAAAAGGAGCCGATGATGAAGATCACCAGCATGGTTGTAATGGTGCGGAAATTAAAGCGGATGGATGCCGCGTTGCTCTCCACCTGCTTTTCCAGAAGCTCTCTCTGGGCCGAAAGGAGTCTGAGCCGGTTGCTGAGCTCCCGGATGGTAAAAAGAAGCTGCTCCGGATCCATGTTTTCGGGATCGGAGGATGCCGGGTTTTCTCCGCCGGAAAATAACGGGGGGATCCGGTCTGTTTTCCCGCTGTCGGGATTATCGGAAAAGTTTTGTTCGTTCATTGCAATAGCCGCTGTCAAAATAAATCAGAGGTAATATAGGCGGATTTTCCGGGGGGTGTTTGCTGATGCCGTCCACAAAACGACAGCAGAAAGGGATTTTTGATGGTTTAAGGGTTTTACGGGACACGTTAAGGAAGATGCTAAGAAGGGGAAAGGTAAATTAAATTTCTGACCAAACCCCGAAAGAAAAATCAATCGGGGTGGCGGAGGCTCCTTGGATACGTGGGACTCCTAACTGTTCAATCCGTAAAGATTGGCCTCTCCGAGGCAGGGGACAGCTGGCCCTAAAATACTCTATGCCGGGCGTTTTGCACCTTTCATTGGTGCCCGCGATCCACGCCGGCTCTGGTTCAAAACTGAGGACGGCACATCAGTTTAGGCAAGTGCTGGGACTTGCGGCCCTAGCTGCGCAGCAGCAAGGAAAACATCGGATAAAACCGACGATTCAACTCCGAGAAGGAGTGAATACGAAAACAGACTCATGGAATGTGTTTTCGTATTGCGCTTCTTCCGGGTGCTGACCAACCCCCCGAAACGCAAGCCGATGGCTGCCAAAGTTCAGGGGGAGAAGGCGGAGTATCCCAAAAGGGGCTCCAGAAACCTGACTGATTGCTCAGTCAGGTCGTCCGCATCGCCTCAGCGACGGGGACAGACAGGAAAGAGGACGGATCCGTCTTTCCTGGCAAGCCGAAAGGGGCTTGCAAACCTTCCCTAAGAGGGTCTTCTTACTGCAAAACAGTAGTAAGAACCTCGTTCAGATAAATCTGAACATTCAGCTCCGGGAAGGAGTGAATACGAAAACCGGCTCGCAAGCAAGTTTTCGTATTCGCTTCTTCTGGATTCTGACCAGATCACCGAAACTAACAGCTACAGGAAGCTGAAAGTTCCGGTGATGGCGACGCACACCCCCAAATGGTTTACCAGTGTGCGTCTACTCTCGCCAAAGGCGGAGGTTGGGAGGGGACTTTTTACGCCCCAGCTGCACCTTTTCAGTGCCTCCCTATTTACAGTCCAATACCCCAAAACGACAACCCTGTGGTTTGCCGGCCTATGAAGGCGGGGATAAACCAACGAAACAAAACAGCTTGCAGGAAGCTCTTGTTTTGTTCCCGATTGGGTCGGCGTGTCCTGCCTGAAGGCATACACGTCCTCTCTCGCATAAGCGGAGGGTCGGGAGGGTGCCCTTATGGCACCACCTGCACCTTTTCAGTGCCTCCCTAAAATCTCTTTTGCCTTTCGGACAAAAGAGTAAACCGCCCTTTCATGCGTTCGGCCCCACATCAACTCCCCTGCTGGAGTTGGCGCATAAGCGCGTGAGGTAGGCTTTGAGCGTTTGCTCAAGGTGCCACTGGACCTCTCTGACGAGGGTCATCAAGCATTAAATGCTTGAGCCTCGTCAGAATTAACTGACCTTCATCTCCTGAAAAGGAGCGAAGACAAAAGCCGACTCGCAGAACGGGCTTTTGTATTCCTTCTTTCCGGGATGATATCTATGAAAAAAATCGCGAACAGAGAAAATCTGAGAACGAAATTTGGGGATTACAGAACGGGACGCGGGAAACGTCTTCTGGATGGGCTCACTGGGAGCGGGAGCGAAACTCAATCTAATAGCGGCGGGGTTTTTAGAGCTGTTACCGACACAGCAAGTAATATTATAGACCGTTTGGGGATTTTTGCAAGAGCGGGGATTTTTGGGGTGGGATTAAAAACCCCGGCAGGCAAAGCCGGGGTAAAAAAACAAGGTGTATGACTAGAAAGGATCATAAGGATCGTACCCCTTTGGAGGAGTACGTCTTATGTCATAGTCAGAACAGTATGCATAACCCATTTTCCAATAAGTGTCGCATACCTTTTGCCAGTCCTTGCGGGGGTAAAACCCGTGGGTGCTGACTTCCAAAGTTCTTTCGTTTAATGTCCACACTCTGTTGTGGAACAACACGCACGGCCCCCATGCGTGATGCATGCGGAACCGCGGTTTCTCGAAAGTCCAAAGGATTATTGCCAAAAATTTTTTTAAGATAGCCATAATAGCCCCCTAAAAAGTGCCAGGCAAAAAGGGCTGCCTGGCGAAAAACGCCCTCTCTGAGGTTATCCAATCTGAAAAAGAATGGGCCTCGCACCGGAATTAACCGATGCATTCAGTCTCGAGAAGAGTTGCTGAATACAAAAGCCGACTCGCAAACGGGCTTTTGTATTCTCTCTTCCGGGATGAAAAATAAGAAAACCGATAACAGAAAGCTCTGGACGGAAATTAGAGATAAACAGAACGGTATGCCAGGACAGCATCTTCTGGAATGCTCGCGGAGGAGCGGAGATAACTCGAATCTAAATGCGGCGGGGTTTTTAACGCTGTTACCGACACAGCAACCCTATATTAGCATTGTTTGCGATTTTTTCAAGTTTTCAATTCATGCCAGAAAAAAAGAAAACCGGCCATCGTGAGACGACCGGTTGTGCGAGATGAAATCCCGCCCGGAGAGGGACAGGATTAAAGGAGATTACAGATTCACCCACAAGGCCGGCCGCACGGCAAACGTATCACCGTAGGCTCGGAAGCCTATCGGATCAATCCAGCCGTCCGCATAGACCTCCGCTGCATTTTTCTGGCCGTCGCCCGGGGTCCGCAGCCACCAGTAACAGCAGTTATCAGTGACATCAGCCCCATGAACTTTGGCAAGAGCCGTAGGCAGGCACCTTCTTTCAGCGTTATCCTGAAAATACAGCACCGCCTCCCTGAAACTCAGACAGAAAACCCGATCCTGAGTATTGTTGCCGCCGGGGGTGCCGTACCACCCAGCGGCATTTTCAACCTCTGAAAGCATGATTCTCTCCTGTTCCTCATCTGAGAAAGCCGCCTTCAGAAATTCGCCGTTAAGCCACTTCCGAAGGTCGCAGTTTTCCCAGGTGATGCTCGCTTCTTCATGGTGATACTGCTTGCAGTCAAGAGCATAGCGGCTAACCAGAAGAACCTCATTGCCGTTGACCTGCAAAACCTGCCATTCAATAGGCTCTTTGGTATTGCCGTTATTCTGGGGGTAGGTTCCGAACTTGATAATTTTATTAGCCATTTTGTTGGCCTCCTTAAAACGGGCATTTGCCCAAAAATAAAAAACCGCAAAGCCTGTGAAGGCAATGCGGGCCTGCCGGACAAGCCGGCGATTGCTCCCGAATGAGCGGAAAACCCGGCAAACAAAGCAAAGTCAGAGACAATGCAAGTTCGCCGGGGATGGTGGAAAGGATTACGCGGCAGCGGGGTTAGGGTGTTTCTGGATAAATTCCTTAACGGTTGCCTTGTCGGCATCAGCAGAAACAAGATCCAAAACCTTAAAACCCTTATTTTTTTTAAATATCATGGAAAGCCCAAAACCATAAAGATCCGGGTACCAATACGCGCCGTGAAATTCGACGCAATAAACTTCATTTGAATCCTTCACCCATTTCGGGCTTTTCTTTTTGGCCATTTTTAGCCTCCTTAAAGAACAAACAAAACAACCGCATAGCCCATAAAAAGCTAAGCAGACCTGCCGGACAAGCCGGCCTTCGATCTCCGCGAACGGAGCGAATGCCAAAACCAATTCTGGAACGGGCTTTGGCATTCATTCTTCCGGGGATGACATTATGAAAAGCGGACAGAAAAATCCGAGGGTGTATGAAATTCAGGACTGGATGCAGGGCATCTGCTGATTGCTCGCCGGGAGCATGGGGTAAGAGCCGGGGCTCTGGATGATATTTGGAGGCGGAGTTTTTAACGAAGTTACCTACACTTCGCCCCCTATTCTATCATGTTTTAAGGCAGGGAAAAGAAAGTTTTCAGGAAATAAAAATCCGCCTGCGGGAGACGGGTTAAGGGAAAAGGCTAATCCTGACTGTTTTCCGAAGCGGCAATGCGGGATTCCAGGTCTTTGATTTTTTCGTCCTGGGCATTGTTGATGACTTCGTGCTTGGCGATGGCAGATTCCAGAGCTTTGATGGTTTGATCCATGGTGTCTATGGTTTTATCCTTGAGTTCAATAATCCCCTCCAGGGCTTTGATGGTTCTTTCATTCGCGCTGTTAATGGCTTCGTGTTTGCTGATGATAGTTTCCAGAGCATTGATGGTTCCTGTCATTCTGCCTATAGTTTTATCCCGGATTTCGATGATGTCCTTCTGAGCTTTGATAGTTCTTTCATTCGCGCTGCCGATTTCTTCCTGCTGCTCAATGATTTTTTTATGGTATTCAACGATCTTAACCTTTGCGGTGCTGGCTTGATCCATGGTGTCAATGGTTTTCTGCATGGTTTCTATGGTTTTCCCCAGAGCATCAATGCCTTCGCCTTCTCCCATGACGAGGATGACTTTGGCCTGATACTCTCTGCTCTCCAGTTGATCCTTCTTCGTTTCTTCGCTCATACAATCCTCTTGTCATGTTCCGGTCTTTGCTGAGATTCCCGGAAAATTCTTACACGCCGGCCATATAGCCGCTCCTGCTTTAAAGATATCACGCCTTAAACCGTCTGCAAAACGCAACAGGTCTGTATGGAGGATCTGGCAGTTTTTGGGGCGGCCTGCTTTTAAACTTGAAAAAATGACAGTAAATGCTATGATGAAAGTGCTGTGTCGGTAACAGCGTTAAAAACCCCGCCGCATTTAGATTCGAGTTTATCTCCGCTCCCTGCGAGCTTTCCAGAAGGCGCTTTTCCGCGTCCCGTTCTGCTTATCTCCAATTTCCGTTCTCAGATTTCTTTTCTGTCATCGGTTTTCTTATTTTTCATCCCGGAAGGGAGAGTACGCAAGCCTGTTCTCTGAGCAGTTTTGCGTATTCTTCTCCAGTATGGGGTTGAATGCACCAGTTTGTTCTGGTGCGAGGGTCTTGCTACATTAGTGGTAAGAAACAACCCTCAAGGGCTTTTGCTGGCACCCTTTTTGCTGGCGTTTTTATAGGAGCTTTTAAAATGGCTAAATTATCTGGAAAATTGCGTTATCTGAATCGCAAAATCCGCAAGTGCTGCCGCTTTTGTGGTGCGGGATTGGGTAAAAACTATTATTTTTACTCAAGATCTTCCAACGATACTTTCTCAATTTGGTTTCCCCAGTGTGGCGAGTACGCTGCATTGGATTTCAAAATTGAAGAAGACAAGTTTTCAATCTCTTTCGTAGAAGATTGGTTCAACGACGCGGTCCCCGCCTCCGAAATTGCCACTTATATTGTGGCCAAATTAGGGGCTAAAATCGCTAACATTATGATGGCATCTGAACTGGAAAAGAAGTGGGTCGTTACTCTCTAACCCCCCTTTTTTGCCCCGTCATCAAACCCCGACATAGCTTACGCTTTGTTCGGGGTTTTTTATTGCCCTCTCAAAACCTCCCACCTTCCCGACCGATTAAAAACTCCCCTGTCCCGTTCCCCGCCCTCAGACCATCCCGGCCCCCGAAAGAAACTTTCACAAAAACCTGGCAAAACCCTTCTCCGTAAACTTTCCGGAAAACACGGAACTATTCTGACCGCCAAAACCCGCAATGTGACGAAAATCACACTCCCTACATATAGATCTATTAATACATTTAAGGATCGAATCTCTCACCCGGGGTTTGTCCGGAAGCGAATCATCAGATCTCAGAGCCGTAATGGTGAGAACCGAATGCCGCATCTGGATAAAAAATTTCGCAGCACTGTGACCGATCAAAGAAAAAACTATACGCAGAAGAAAGTGATTCACTTTTGATCCCCCGCCGTGCTAGACTAAAAGGGATTGTCCCTTTTGGGACAGTCCCGCCATGAGGCGGATGATGCATTCTTTTATGCTGTTTTTATTTGTTTAAGAGACAACCGACATGCTTTTTTTCACTGACAGAACTCACTATCTGGCAGCCCTGCGTGTATATGCCAATAACGGCTTTGACTACAGCTGGCGCCTTGAATTCCCCCTTCTTCCCGAATCCCAGGACTTTATCGAGGAGCTTTTCTCTAATTTCGGTTCCCCCGTCCTGGAAGCCGTCGAACACAAAAAATCCGGCAATCGTCTGACGATCCCCGATTCCGCTCAGTATTTCGCCGCTGCCTACGCCGATCCCGACTGGCGCCGGATCAGCGCCGTGGTGTTTTCCCGGAAGCCCCTGCCGGATCGGGAGCACTGCCGCTGCCAGAAGAACATCCGCGGGGCGACCCAGATCTGCCATCTGGGCATGGTCTCCGAAGAAATTCTCACCAAAACCCTGGCCGGGAAAAGAGAAACCCGGAAATTCACCAGATTTGTCTGGAAGGATTACAGCGCCATGGCTTTGGCACATTCCCTGATCCGGGCCGTAAACACCAAAAACATGGAAGCCTTTGATATCCTGTTCCGCCTGACGGAGCTTCTGGGGTACGACGAATCAAGATTCCCCCGGATCTTCGCCGCAAAGCTGACAGAAGTCTGGCAGCATGTTCTCCGCCGGAATCCTCCCTGCCCCTTCCGCTTTGCCGCTTCCGCCCCCGATTTCCGGGAATGCATAAGATCCGTTGCGACTCCGGAGGATTTTCAGGAAGAACTGAAGACCAAAAGGGAGCAGTGGCTTAATGAACGGCCGATCCTGCAAAAGTTCTTTGCCGAAAACCCCGCTGATTCCTATGAATGCGATGAAAAATCCCTGACCCTCGGCATCGGCCGGCTTAACGGAAAGTTCCGGGATGCCTACAATTCCCTGGCGAACATACTCACCAGAGAACCCGAGGGGCTTCCGGAGCTGGAAAGGTTCATTGCCCTGATAAGGGAGGGCAAGGAGATCGTCCCGGGAGCCGGGGATCAGGACGGAGACAATAGCCCTGCCGGTAACGATGCTGAAAACGCCGGAGGCAGCAATGATTAAGATCGCGGACTATGACGAATTCCTTACGGCCGTCAAAACCTACATTGAGATAGATTTCAAATATTGCGGCACCGGTTCCCTTCCCGGAACTCCGGAGAGCATCGAGTGGCTGGAAAAAATCTTCGCAAATTGCTCTACACCCATGCCCTGTTTCCGGAAAACCCGTCCCTACAACACGCAGGAAACGGCGGTATTCA
>JAEEGL010109437.1_pt1 | contig 17372 bp, 13 predicted proteins | sample 9134231 | NCBI WGS metagenome assembly JAEEGL01 (sample SAMN16246548, study PRJNA631951) | gut metagenome | biome: gut microbiome; feature: rumen; material: fiber-attached | host: Bos | place: Iran: Karaj | collected 2018-10
ATGAATTGTAAGCAGAATGAGAGAATCAATCAAGTAAAAGAATCAACTTTGGTAGTTGGAATTGACATTGGAAGTACTACACAGTATGCCAGAGCATTTGACTGGCGAGGCATCGAGCTTGATAAAGTCTTTAAATTTAGCAACAGCAGAGAAGGTTTCGACTCCTTCAAACGTTGGATGCAGTGGTTACAGGACAAATATAAGAAGTCAGATGTAATTGTAGGAATTGAGCCAACTGGTCATTACTGGTTTGACCTTGGCGCTTATCTTGAGGATGGAGGCATCCTGCTGGTTATGGTTAACCCTTATGCGGTAAAGCAGACCAAGGAACTAGATGATAACAGCCAAAGTAAGAATGATTGTAAGGACCCAAAGGTAATAGCAAAACTTGTTATTGATGGAAGGTATTCTGCTCCATATTCACCTGATGGTGTTTATGCTGATTTAAGAATTATGACAAATAATCGCAGGCGACTAGTTAGGGAATTAAACCAGATAAAAAATCGCATTGCTAGATGGTTTGCCATATATTTCCCTGAATACTTAGAAATATTTGGGGATTATGAATCAAAGAGTAGTATGTTGCTTTTAAAAGAGGCATGTACTCCAGAAGCAATACTTGCACTTGGTGCAGAAGGTGTTAACCAAATTTGGCGAAGAGAAAAACTTCGTGCTGTTGGTATAAAAAGGGCTACGAGCCTGTGTGAAGCAGCAAAAAGAAGTATCGGGCTAAAGAAGGGATCATTGGCTGCAGAAATTGAGATGAAGATGATGCTTCAGGATTATGAGTATAAACTGACACAGCTTGATTACATCATGGATGAAATTGAGCGTTTGTGTAAGCAGATACCTGAAAGCGAGCAGTTGCTTGCCATTAAAGGTATAGGATTAATAACTGTTGCTGGATTTTTGGGTGAGATTGGTGATGTTAGACGTTTTGAATCTCCAAAACAAATCCAAAAGTTAGCGGGGCTCTCATTAAGAGAGAATAGTTCTGGTAAACATAAGGGACAGACGACCATAAGTAAAAGAGGTCGAAGTAAGTTACGAGCTATACTGTTTCAGGCAGTAATACCATTGGTTGCAAAGAATCCAGAGTTTAGGTCATTGCACAAGTATTACACTACCAGACAAACCAATCCGCTTAAAAAGAAACAGTCTATTATAGCTATCAGCTGCAAGCTGATAAGAATCTTCTATGCAATACTGAAAAATAATACTGTTTATGACCCTCAGAAGATGCTTTCTGATATTCATAGGCACCCATCAGCTGCGTAGAAAGATTTGCATGTGAAATCTCAGGAAGACGTCCGCTGAAAAGTGCTGAGAGAATCATTAATTCAAAGAAAACATAGAGAGCCGAAGTCAAAATTCCCTCCATAAGAGCAATGACTCAGCAGGAAAGCATAATGACACCCCTTTATGGATAAGCAGAACGAAGGAATTAAGGACCCTTATAAAAGGTGATCCAGTATGATATGAGAGGTTGGGCTGCCGTAAGGAACCGGGGTTAAAGAATGGCCAATCATAGAAAATAAGACGACGTCTTATTAAGTGCACCCTGGAATCCTATATATCCGTAGTTTTGGCCATGGGGAATGACCTAGACTTAGATGGTTTCATCTATGTGATAATGAAAAAATGAGAAAAAGTGAGTTAACAAGAGATATAACAAGATTATTATGAGAGGATGAAGATATGAAAGTACATGAACATTATAAAATTATTGAATTACCAGAGTTAGGCGATGAGCGTGGAAATTTAGTGGTATGTGAAGGAGGACAGGATATACCTTTTGATATAAAAAGAGCATTTTATATGTATGGAACTGATTCGACAATGGTAAGAGGAAGTCATGCCAATAGAAAATCAGAATTTGTTTTAATAAATGTTGCGGGGAAAAGCAAAGTAAAACTAGATGATGGTTTTTCGACTACAATAATAGAATTAAATAAACCTAGGATGGGTGTTTATATTCCTCCGATGCTGTGGAAAGACATGTATGATTTCTCAGAGGATTCGGTGTTGTTAGTATTATCTAGTGAACATTATGACGATAGCGAATATATTAGAGATTATGATGAATATTTAAAAATAATAGAAAAAGAAAAAAGTTTTGTGAAGAAGATATAGAGGATAACGGAATGAAGAATATTTTCGTGACATTATTTGACTCGGGATATCTATCCCGTGGATTGGTTATGTACGAATCTCTTAAAGCAGTTTGTAAAGAATTTAAGCTATACATAATAGCATTTGATGATAAATGTGAAAAAAAATTAAAGGAAGCCAATCTGGATAATACGATTATTATTTCTTTAAGCGATTTTGAGGATCAAGAATTATTATCTGTTAAAGATAGTAGAAGCAGAGGGGAGTATTGTTGGACTTCGACTCCTAAATCAATATTGTATATTTTTGAAAACTATAATGAAAATATATGTACGTACATTGACGCAGATATGATTTTTTACAAGGATCCAAGCAGTCTCATAGAAGAACTTGGCGATGATGTGGTTATGATAACAGAACATCGATATTCAGATTATTGTGACCAAACAAAAAATTCTGGAAAATACTGTGTGCAGTTCATGCCTTTTAAAAACAACGATTCAGCTAAGAATATTTTAAATTGGTGGAAGGACCGTTGTCTGGAGAATTGTGGGCATGATCCGGAAAAAGGTATTTGTGGCGATCAAAAATATTTAGATGATTGGTGCGAAAGATTTGAAGGAGTGCATGAATTGGTCGATATTGGAGGTGGAGTGGCGCCTTGGAATGTCAGTCAATATAGTTTAATTAAGGACGCTGATAAAATAATAGTAAAGGAAAATGCTACAGGTAGATGTTCTGATTTAGTATTTTACCACTTACATTATTTGACATTTTTCGATAAAGATGTTGTGAATTTGACTGGAGGATTATATAAGATTCCTGATTCATGTATTTTATATGTATATAAAAAATATATTAGAATGCATGAGAATGTAATAAAAAAATATGGTTTAACAGGGGATTCTACATGGATAAATGAACAGCATTTTCGAGACGATAATGATAACTTAAGGCATGACAGAAATTTTTATCGGAAAGAGATGTTTTTATAATATGGGGATAGATATGGAAAAAATATTACCAAACAGGCTTGATAGAGGGTTTTACCAATATCAACAAGAATTTGAAGAAAAAGCATTAGAGGTCCTGAGATCGGGATGGTATGTATTAGGAAAAGAAGTAGCAAGTTTTGAAAACGAATTTGCTAATTATGTGGGAGCTAAAAATTGTGTAGGTCTTGCTAGTGGTCTAGATGCTTTATGTATTGCGTTCAAAATTTTAGGAATAAAAGAAGGAGACGAGGTAATTGTTCAGGGAAATGCTTATATAGCTTGCGTTATGGGGATTACAAAAAATGGAGGGACGCCAGTTTTTGTAGAACCTGATGAATACTATAATATTGATGCATCAAAAATTGAAGAAAAAATTACAGCAAGAACAAAAGCAATTCTTGTTGTACATTTATATGGGCAAGCTTCTAACATGGAAGCAATAATGAAAATAGCCAACAAACATAATCTTAAAGTGGTAGAGGATTGTGCTCAGTCACATGGGGCTATGTGTGGGAAAAAAATGACGGGAACATTTGGTGATGTTGGATGTTTCTCGTTTTATCCTTCAAAAAATTTAGGTGCGTTTGGTGATGCTGGAGCTATAGTGACAAATGACGATAAGTTGGCTGAGGATGCGAAAGTATATAGAAATTATGGTAGCGAAAAAAGATATTTTAATAAGGTCGTTGGGGCAAATTCGAGACTTGATGAATTACAAGCTGGGTTATTACGTGTTAAATTAAAACATATTTTAGACTTGGAAAATGAGCGTATTGCACTGTGTGATAAATATATAAAGGAAATAAAAAATGATAAGCTTTTTTTACCACAAATTAGGAAGGGCTGCACAACGGTATGGCATCAATTTGTAGTAAGAACAGAGCAAAGGCAGGAGTTAATAGATTATTTAGAAGATAATAATATAGGATCAATAATACATTATCCAATTCCTCCTTTTTTATCAGAGGCATATAGCTATTTGAATATAAAAGCTGGATCGTATCCTATAACTGAGAAATATGCAAATCAGGTATTATCGTTGCCATTATATAACGGGATGACAAGTGATGAGCAAGATTACATTATTTCTATAATTAACAAATTTTAAGAGGTAGCAAATGAGAAAAAGACAGCATTCTATAGGAATTCAAATGATAGATTTATTAAAACAACTACATGATAAAGTGGTTGAATCAATATCAATCGATATAAATATTACATCTAATTTACTAATAGAATGCCAAAATACAGCTATTAAGATTGGAAACTTGATTGAGGAATCTGAAGGTGTAGGTACGACTACAGTAAAAATGCTGGAGGATTATTGTGAACTTGTTTTTAACATAAATGAAGAATTAATTGCTGAGAGTGAAAAGGTTGCTAATTCGGAAAAATATGGTAAACGTCTTAATAGAATGATTACTAAAATAGAAAATAGCTTGAAGCATGATATTACTGTGAAAATAGAAGCTGTTTTTTTACCATATAAAGCAAGTATGTGGGATTCTTTTGAAAGTGTATTTGAAGCGGCAGAAGCAGATCCAAATTGTGATGCTTATGTAATTCCAATTCCTTACTATGATAAAAATCCAGATGGTAGTGTACGAGAGGAACATTATGAGGGAGATTTATTTCCAAAGAATGTTCCGATTACACATTTTTCCGAATTTGATTTTGGAAAACATCATCCAGATATGGTTTTTATTCATAATCCATATGATTATGGAAATTTAGTTACAACTATTCATCCATTTTTTTATGCGGATAGATTAAAAACTATTACTGATTGTTTGGTTTATATTCCTTATTTTGCAACTACAGGTGGAATGAGTAGTTCGCGCGCGTGGTGTCCTGTATACGAACATGTTAAATATATTGCTATACAAGCGAAGTATTATCGGGATTTTTATGAATCGAGCATACCTGACGAAAAATTTATAGCGTTTGGTTCACCAAAATTTGATAAGGTTATAAAAAAATGTAAAAATCCCGAATTACCAAATGAAAATTGGAAAGATATTATAGCTGGCAGGAAGGTTTTTTTCTTTAATACCAGCTTAAATGGAATGCTTCAAAACACCCCTGAATTTTTAAAAAAAATGGAGTACGTATTTGAAGTATTCAGTTCGCATAAAGATTTATGTCTTTTGTGGAGGCCACATCCGTTGTTTGAGTCAACTCTTATAGCGATGAGGTCTGATTGTTATGAGGTTTTTAAAGCATTAAAAGAGTATTTTCTAAAACAAAATAATTGGATTTATGATGATACACCTAGTGTTGAAGACACTATATCTATTTGTGATGCGTATATTGGAGATGCTTTTTCAAGTGTTGTTGCTTTATTCGGAGTAGTAGGGAAACCATTATTTATATTAGATAATTCTATAAATCAGGATAATTATAAGGATTATTCGAGAGAATTTATTTATTCTCCAGATGTTTTAGGGACGAATAATGAACAAGATAAATTTTTGATTAGCCAACACGGCAAGTTGTATGTGTCATCGCAGGACAATTCAAAATATGAATTTTTAGTGGATCTTAATCCGTATTATTCATTGCCAGGGCAATATAAATATATATATGAATACAAAAATAAGATATTTGTATTTCCATATTATGCCAAGGATATAGTTGTGATTAATAATGTGAATGGTGAAATTGAAAAGAAAATGATGCCTTTGAGTACACATGAACATACTATGCCTGGAAAAATATTTATATATAAAAATAAAGCCTTTATAATACCGTGGAATCACTGTCGTTTTATAATATTTGATATGGATACGTATGAATTTTCATATAGTGATGAAATAGGACGATTTTGTAGGGAACAAAGGGCAGAAGATGAAGGTATTATAATGCCTATAATGACAGATAAAAACTTAGTTTTTATAAATAAGTACGCGTCTAATTTGTTGGAAATAGATTTAGAATCATTAGATGTATCTGTTTCAAATATAAAAATAAATGATGAGATATGTAGCCACTATATTTTCTCAAAAGAACCAGAAATTAGTTGGATGACGTTAAACAATAAAAAGGTTGTAGTTAAATATAATAGAAAGACAAACGAAAAGATTGAGATACCACTTTGCAAAGATGTAGCTATAGAAAATCGAGATAATAAATTTATTTTTTCTCAATCATTTGAATATGAGGGAAAGTTAATAATTCCTCCTTTGGGAGAAAAAGAGTGTTACGTAATAGACCCTGAAACTCTGATAGTAGATAAATTTTATATTGATAAACTAATAGATATTGAGAAAAAAGAAGTTGAATTTGAAAATTGGAACGGAAAATTATTAATAAATCATAATGATATGTTGTATCTAAAGGATTCTATTACAAATAAAGTATATAGATTAGAGAATGATATATTTGTTGAAAAAAGTGCAGAGATAATAGGTGATGAGTATAAAAAAATAGGAGATGCATTTAAAACGAATTCTGTATTCTTACCATATAGTTGTTCTGAAAGTGTGTTAATATCTTTAGAAAAATTTTTAACGAAAAGAATTAATGAACACAACAGAGATATTCAAATTGCAAGCTTCGAAGAAGTAAATGCAAATCCAAGAGGTGAATGTGGGGAAGAGATATATAACTTTTTAAAAGGCCAATTATAGATCAGAAAAGGAGAGCGGAATGAAAGTTATTACTATTTTATTTACATATAATAGGCCTTTGCATACTAGAAAAACATTAAAGGCTTTAGAAGAAAATACAATTTGTCCAGATGAGTTATGGGTGTTTCAAGACGGACCTAAGGAGGATAAAGATGAAAATTGGTTCGAAGTAAATAAAATAGTAAAAAGCATTAATTGGTGCAATTGTCGAGCAATCATTGGAGAAAAAAATCAGGGTCTTGGAAAGTCAATAGTAAATGGAATTAATAAAGCATTTGAAGAAGCTGATGCAGTAATAGTGTTAGAAGATGATTGCGTTTCACATCCATTATTTCTTGAGTTTATGAATGAAGCATTGGAAAAGTATGCAAATCAAGAACGAGTATTTCAAATTAACGGAAATGCGTATCCAATAAAACTAAAAAAAGATGGATATGATGCATTTTTTACACCTAGAGTAGATTGCTGGGGATGGGGAACTTGGAAAGAAAAATGGAAATATATGTCTTTGGATTATACCATTTTAAAACGTATCAAAAATAATGAGCATAGTAATTATCTACTGGAGAATTATGGAAGAGATTTAGAAGGTTATATGATAAATACACTATATAGCAAATCAAATTCATGGGCATGTTTTTGGGGAATGACAGTATTTGAGCATGATGGTCTTTGTTTAAGTGTATATGAATCCTTGATTGAAAATGTAGGATTCGATAGTTCTGGTACGAATAGCTCTATAGAAATTGAGATTGAACAGTTGTTAAGACCGTTGGACAATTTAAACAAATTATTATTGCCAGATGAAATAAAAGAAAATGAAGAAATTAAAGAATATTTAAAAGAGTATTCTTCCTGGACGTCGAAAGAGAACAGGCTTGAAATATATAATAATGCATTGGTAAAGATTGCCTGTTTATATCAGGATAAATCTGATTTTTACACTCTTTTTAAAGAGCATAACATTAAAAATATAGCAATTTATGGAATGGGTCAAATAGCGGATATTATTATTAATGAACTTGAACCATATTCTATGATTGATAGTATTATTCTTTCAAAAAAAGAAAAGAATAAAAAAGAATATAGAGGTATTGAAATAGTACAAGCTAAAGATGCAAAAAAATATGATTTAGTAATAGTGATACCAGAGTTTGATGTTGAGTTTATTCGAAAAAAAATCACTACAAGTCCAGTGATGGGGGTTAATGAAATTTTAGATAGTTGGAAATACTAATGGGGGCAGAATGAAGATATTACTAATTTACCATATGCCTGAGAGAGAAGAACGAATCTTAAAGATTATAAGAAACAGAATTAGAGCAAATAAACCAGATTCGGATGTCAGAGTCGTAAGTTTTGTTGAGGGCATAAAGGAAATTTTTTTAAGTAAAGTTGATACAGTGTTAATGTATCCAACTCGAGATGAAATTTCTTCTACATATATGACATATTTGAAATATATAAAGAAGTTTAGATTAGTATTATTGGAGACAGAAGGTTTATTTGATTATAACGATGAGAATTTTTTGAGAATCAGAATTGGTACAAATAAACAACCGTATACACTAATAGATAAGATGTACGTATTTGGACCCAGACCAAGAGATATCTACGCTAGGATAATGCTAGAAATTGATAAAGTAAGAGAGGACTTTAGAATAGATTGGTGTGGTTATCCGATGTACGATAGTTATGCAAGGGAAACAGAAGAGTTTGTTGAGCTGGAGAAGAAGTACATAGGACTAAAAAAAAGATATGATAAGATCATTACATTTATAACAGGTTTTTCAAGTGCGGCATTAACTATTGAAGAACAAAAAAATACATCTGCATTTAAAACGGATGAAAGAGGAAATGTAAAAGCTGATGAAATAAAAAAGGCTAGAGAAGCAATAGAAGCTCAGAAGTTATACATGAAGAGTTATATTGAAGCAATTAAGGACGTAGCCACTAAAAATCCTAAAGCATTGGTTGTAGCGAAGATGCATCCAAGTGAAATTGATAATAGCGAGGTTTTTGTTAAATATTATAAGTCTTTTTTTGACGGGCTTGAAAACGTTTACTTAATGGATTGGCCCGAAATAATGGGACCAATAATAGACAATTCTGAGGTCCTTATTCATTATGGCTCTACATGCGGGATAGAGGCTTATTTATATAAGACTCCTACTTTAGTTTTGACAGATTCTGAAAATGACAAAAAATTTAATAGCAATAGATACTTGTATCCAAGTACCGAAAGTTGTTCGGTATATGATTTAGAAAAAATAAATGAAATCATTAATTCGATTCAATATAAAGTCGACGAAAGAATAGAGAAGTACATATATGATTATTTTGGAACAAAGGTAAATGGGAAAAATCATAGACTTGACATATTGATAGATGACCTTATAAATGATAAATCGATTCAGTATATTACTGATGAGCAACTACGTGATAAATATGATTTTAAATTCTATATTGATTTTATGAGATTGAGGCATGAAATTGGAGATAAAAAGAAGGATGAATTTGTGAAAATTATCAATGAAGAGTTTAAAAAGAGAATAAACATCCACTATCAAGGGGGTGATAATATGTCATTTGAAGAATTGAGAAATAAGCGAATTTGCATACATGGAAGTGGTGCTTGGGGAAGTTTATGCGAAGGATGGTTACGTGGGATTGGCTGCGAAAACGTTCAGGTTGTTGATGCAAATAGCAATAAATGGAATAAAGAGTCTTTAGGCGGAGTAATAATTAAGAATCCTAAAGATGTTAATTTAAAAGAAATAGATTTATACGTAATTTCTGTGGCTGATTATAATTCTGTGTTTAATTGGGTTATAGAACATTTAGATATAGATGACTCTATAATCAGGAGATTTGACAAGAATACCAATGAAATAAAAAAACCTTATTGTGAACTGTCATATTCGCAAGAAGGGGAGGACATATATTTACAGAATATTTTTCAAAATGTAACGAGTGGAACGTATGTTGATGTGGGGGCACATCATCCATTAAGATTCTCAAATACACTATGGGCATATAAAAAAGGATGGACTGGAATTAACATTGAACCTAATCTTGCTGTGGAAGATTTATTTAAGAAATATCGCGCTAAAGATATTAATTTATTCGTAGGAATTAGTGATAAGGAGGGTAAATTAGACTACTATTGTTATGACGAGCCAGGATTGAATGGATTTGATAAGGAAACCCATAGTGATATACCTGTAAAAGAAGTGAAAGAAGTTGAGGTTCGTAGATTAGATAGCATTTTTGAAGAACAAAGCATAAATCATATTGATTTCATGTCAATAGATGTAGAGGGGTATGAAATAAGTGTGTTGAAATCAATTGATTGGAATAAAGTAAATATAGAATATCTGTTGGTTGAACAGCTTATATCAATAAATGAAATTTTTTATTCTGAAGAATATAAGTATTTAGCAGACTTGGGATACGAACTAGTAGCTAAATATGGAAGGACGTCTATATATAAACATATCTAGGGGGGCTAAAATGAAAGATTTGGCAATAAATGGGGGAAAACCAGTACGAGAAGAAAAAATTTTTTATGGATGTCAGTGGATTGATGCTAAAGATGTAGAGGCGGTGGTCCATACGCTAGTGGGGAATCTGATAACTTGTGGACCTAAGGTGAAGGAGCTGGACAAGGCACTTGAAAATCTATGTCAGGTAAAGCACGCAGTTGCTGTATCCAATGGAACAGCTGCTCTTCACTGCGCTTGTATTGCAGCAGGTATTGGGCCGGGGGATGAAGTAATTACCACTCCATTAACATTTGCAGCATCTGCAAATTGCGCACTATATTGTGGGGCGACGCCTGTTTTCGCAGATGTTGATCCCCTTACATACAATATTGATCCTAAAAGTATTGAGGAACATATTACAGATAAGACAAAGGCTGTGGTTGCAGTGGATTTTACAGGCCAAGTAGTAAAAGTAAAAGAGATTCGTGAAATATGTGATAAACATAACCTTATCTTTATAGAGGATGCAGCACATTCAATTGGCTCTTGTTATAATGGTAAGCCGGTTGGAGGCCTTGCAGATTTTACGTGTTTTTCTTTCCATCCAGTAAAGACAGTTACAGCTGGCGAAGGTGGTGCTGTATTAACTAATGATGATGAACTCTACGAGAAAGTTATGCTTGCTTGTAATCATGGTATAGAGCGCAATCCAGATAAGATGGAAGAGGCTCCACATGAGGGTATATGGTACTACGAGCAAGTAGGACTTGGATTTAATTACAGAATAACAGATATTCAGGCAGCGTTATTACTTAGTCAATTATCTAAGCTTAAGATGTTTAAAGAAAGAAGAGCAGAGATTGTAAGGCGTTATAACGAAGCCTTTGCAGATATTCCAGAGATTATAATTCAGCAAGAAATACCTGAATCGGACACATGCCGCCATCTATATATCATTCAGTTAGATTTAAATAAATTGACATGTACAAGAAGAGAATTCTTTGATGCAATGAGTGCGGAAGGAGTGCAACCACAGGTACATTATGTACCAGTATATTGGTTTCCTTACTATAAGAGGCTTGGTTATAAGAAAGGATTATGTCCTATAGCAGAGAAGATATATTCAGGAATAATGAGCATTCCACTATATCCAAAGATGACAGATATGGATGTAATTGATTCAATAACAGCAGTCAAAAAGATAGTTAATTATTATAGAAAGTGATGAAAAATGGTAATTAAGTCTAATCCTAAGAACATGCTTATACATCAAATTGATAGTATGTTTATTGATTTAGAAGAAGTAGAGAATGAAGTTCTATTAAATGAAATATATAATGCTGCATTATCTAGAATGGAAGAATGCTTTTCTAAAATTAACAATAAATATTATCGCAATAACCAAGACGTTATTTTTAACCCATTACATGTGGGACAATGGACAATGTTTTTATACTATATAGGGAATGAAGCAAGTAAACGAGGATTAAAAACATTAAGTGATGAAGTATATTGTTTAAGTAAAATTATATCTTCTGCAGATATTTATTATGAAGTTGAAATGCCCCAAATATGGTTTTTTGATCATCCTCAGGGTTCGGTTATGGGAAGAGGAGTGTATTCAGATTATTTTACATTTAGCCAGGGATGTACGGTTGGAAATAATAAAGGAAAATATCCGATATTTGGAAAATATGTTTCTATGTTTTCCAATTCTAAAGTTATTGGGGATTGTAAAATAGGTAATTATGTTATATTTGCAGCAAATTCCTATGTTATTGATTGTGATATACCTTCTTATTCAATTGTATTTGGCCAAAGTCCCAATATAGTAGTTAAGCCTATTACAAAGGAAAAATATCAAGAAATTACTGGAAGTATTTTTATATACAGTGATAAGGAATAGAAAATGAAAAACATAGCAATTATAACCGCTAGAGGGGGATCTAAAAGGATTCCTAGAAAAAATATTAAGGAATTCTGTGGTAAACCGATAATTGCATATAGCATAGAAGCAGCTTTGGCAAGTGGCATATTTGAAGAAGTTATGGTTTCGACTGATGATGATGAGATTGCAGCTATTTCTCAAAAATACGGGGCAAAGGTTCCTTTTATGAGAAGTGCTGAAACGGCTAGTGATTATGCAAGTACTAGAGATGTGCTACTTGAAGTATTACATGAATATGCAATGGTTGGAAGGCATTTTGAATATATGACATGTATATATCCAACTGCACCATTTGTAACCGGAAGAAAAATAAGCGACGCAATGGGGATGCTTTTAAATAGCAAAGGTTCGCTTTTGGTCCCTGTAGTGAAATATTCTTATCCGCCACAACGGTCTTATGTGATTAATGATGGAGAATTAAAATTTAAATGGGAAGAATATCGATATACCCGGTCACAGGATTTAGAAGATTATTATCATGAGGCAGGACAATTTTATTGCTACAAAATAGATGATTATTTAGTCAACGATGGATTGATTAAGGATAATATAATACCCTTTATATTAAAGGAATCAGAAGTTCAAGATATAGACACTATGGAAGATTGGAAGATAGCAGAACTTAAGTATCAACTAATGAAGGATAAGATAGATGGTTGAATCATTTAGTATTGGTGGGAAAAAAATTGGAAAGAAAGAGCCTACATATATAGTTGCTGAGATGTCAGCTAATCACCTGCAAGATATAAATAGGGCAAAGAATATTATTTTAAAGGCTAAAGAAATTGGAGCTGATGCTATTAAACTACAGTCGTACAGGCCTGACACAATAACGATAGACTGTATGGGTGAGGAATTTATGGCGACCAAAGGAAGTCTTTGGGAAGGACAGAATTTGTATCAGCTATATGAAAAGGCATATATGCCATGGGAATGGCACGAAGAATTATTTAGGTATGCGAAAGAAGTGGGAATAGATATTTTTTCGTCTCCATTTGATGATTCTGCGGTTGATTTACTTGAGAAATTAGGTTCTCCTGCATATAAAATCGCATCGTATGAGATATTAGACATTCCATTAATAAAGAAATGTGCTGCTACAGGAAAACCTATTATATTGTCAACAGGTATAGCAACAATTGTAGATATAGACAGAGCTATTAAAGCATGTTTGGCAGAAGGAAATAATCAGATTGCATTGCTAAAATGTGTTTCTCAATATCCAACCCCTTATGAAGATTTAAATCTTAGGACAATTGGAAATATGGAAGAAACATTTAATTGTATTGTTGGATTATCAGACCATTCTATGGGGTCTGCAGTAGATGTTGCAGCAGTTACTATAGGTGCCTCGATCATCGAGAAACATTTGACTTTAAGCCGAGCAGAGGGAGGACCTGATGGAGCATTCTCTATGGAGCCTGAAGAATTTAGAACTATGATAACGGACATTAGAAATGTTGAAAAATCACTAGGAAGAGTGTCATATGATTTGACTGAGGCCCAACTAAGAGGACGGAATAATGCTCGTTCTTTATATGTTGTAAAAGATGTGCAAAAAGGAGATGTTTTTACAAACGATAACATTAAATCAATAAGACCAGGAAGAGGACTTCCGACTTGGTATTTAGAAGAAATAATTGGAAAAAGGGCAGCTATAAATTTGAAAGTTGGAACTGCAATGAAGTGGGAATACATTGATAAAGAGGAATTATGATTTTCTTTAGAACTGACAGTAATGAGATAATAGCAGGAGGCCATGTGATGCGTTGTATGGCTATAGCTAATGAGTTAGTAGAAATAGGGGTAGATGTATGCTTTTTAATAGCAGATAATAATCCAGTGCCATTAATAGAAGGTGCTGGATTATCTTATATTGTATTAGAGTCAGATTGGCGAGATTTAATGACAGATATAGAAAAAACTAAGGGATATATAAGTAAGTATAAAAATGCTTTCTTGCTAATTGATACATATAGTGTGAATCGTAAATATGTAGATGAATTAAAAAAAATATGTCAGGTAGGGTATATAGGAAGTAAAAAAGAATATTTAGGTAATCTGGATCTTTTAATCAATTATAGTTCTGTAATAGATTACTATTTTTATAAGTCTAATTATAGCGCGTGTACAAAGCTATTATTAGGAGTAGCGTACGCACCGTTAAGAAACGAATTTCAGGAATATGAACCGCGGTATAATAAACGGTTGAAAAGAATATTGTTAACAACAGGGAATACATATAAAGATAATATTATTGAAGAAATATTAAACGAAATTAGATTACTGATAAAAAAATATGATATTGAAATTGATGTAGTTATTGGAACACTATTTGGTGACAAAAAGAAGATATATGAAGAATATAAAAAGGAAAAAAATATAAATTTAAAAGACAATGTTTCTTATATGTATGAATTAATGAAAACAGCGGATATAGCAATATCTGCCAGTGGAACAACAATCTATGAACTAGCAGCTATGGGGGTGCCGACATTATCCTTTGCAATGGTTGAGGAGCAAATGGAAAGTGCTATATCACTCGGTAAGCTGGGAGTTATAGATTATTGTGGAGAATCATATCTTGATTCAAAACTGTGCGCTAAGAAGATAAGAGATAGATTAGAGTATTATATAGAAAATGACGAAAAAAGAGTTCTATTGGCAAAAAAAGCTCACAAGTTAATGGATGGAAATGGTTGTGCAAGAATAGTTAAAGCTATACAAGAAATAAAATAGAAGGAGCGCTTATGTATATAATAATAGGAGCATCGAGTTTTATAGGTGTTTATACAGCTGGCTACTTTTTAGAGCATGATGAAGAGATAATAGTTACAGGAAGAAATAACAAATTCAAGGATTATTATGACAAGTTAGGAGTAAAGTATATAAATCTGGATCTAACAAATAAAAGGGACTTTGAAAAGTTGCCTAAAGATGGAGTAGATGCAGTAATATTAATAGCAGGGGCATTGCCAGCTACCGAGGATGCGGACCTAGAGGAAAATGATAATGCAAATCATTATGTAAGTGTCAATATAATTGGTACATGCAATGTTCTTGAATATTGTAGGAAAAATAATATTAATCGAATGATTAATTCGGTTTCGTATGGAGATGTTTCTGAGAGTTTGAGATTAGAAGCTCCAATAACAGAAGAAGAACCACGAAACTTTTCATATAGGGGGGACCATGCGGTATATGTTATTTCTAAAAACGCTTCTACGGATATTATGGAATATTATAATCAGCAATATGGTATGAAAAATGCATGGTTTAGATTTCCTCCAGTATATGGAGTAGGACCACATGGATATTTAAAAAAGAATGGAAGGATATTAAAGTCAGGACTTCAGATTTTTATAGATAAAGCAAAAGAGGGAGAAGAGATAGAAGTTTTTGGAGAATTAAGTAGAGATGTGGTTTATGTAAAAGATGTTGCTCAAGCATTCTATAAAGCAGTAAAAAGTGATAAAACATATGGTTTATACAATATAACATCAGGGAATGCTACTTCGCTTAAGGAACAAGCGGAAGTATGTGCTGAGGTATTTGCTTTAAATTCAAATCATAAATCAAAAGTAGTGTATAAAGATATTATAAATACGGGGAAATCATATGTATTTTCTATAGAAAAAGCAAAGAAGGACTTTGATTATGCACCAGTATATGCAGATTTTAGAAATATGATGAAAGACTATAAAAAAGAATTAGATAGGGGAGTTTATACTGATTTATTTTCAGACAGAGAGGTTTAATCACGTATGAAATCAATATTTATTCTTGGGGGAAGCAGATTACAAGTTCCGGCAATAATTAAGGCGAAACAAGAAGGTTTATATGTTTATGTGCTAGATTATGATCCTAAAGCAGTAGGAATAAAGTATGCAGACAAATTTCTTGAAATAAGCACCCTTGATAAGGTGGCAGTTCTTGAGGCGGCGGAAAAGTATAAGCCTGAATACATTATAACATCTACTAGTGATATGCCCGTTAGAACAGTTTCTTGGGTTTGTGAAAAGCTTGGGATGAGGTCAGGTATTTCGTATCAAGGAGCTATCTATGCAACAGATAAAATTGAGATGAGAAAGAGGATGAGGGAATGTCAAGTTCCTATACCATTTTTTTATGAGATTAATTCTTACGATGAGTTCGTAGGTGTTATTGAATCAATAGATTCAAAATTTATTATAAAACCATCAGACAATTCGGCCAGTAGAGGTGTAATTTTAGTTGATAAAAACAAACAACCTAATTACGAAGAAATATATTCTTATTGTAAAAATTATTCAAGGAGTGGAAAAGTTCTTGTGGAGGAATATTTGGAAGGGCCAGAAGTCAGTGTAGAAAGCTTTAGTGAAAACGGTCAACACTTTATTATTACAATCACAGATAAAATAGTTTCAGAGTTACCTTTTTTTGTAGAATTAGGACATACGGAACCTAGTAGACTATCTGATGTAGTTCAGGAAGAGATTAAAAGTGTTGCTTTAGCGGCTATTAATGCAATAGGAATGAAAGATGGTCCGACACATACTGAAATAAAAGTAACTCCTGATGGTCCAAAGTTGGTTGAAATAGCTGCTCGATTAGGGGGAGATTATATAACTTCTAAACTGGTTCCACTATCAACGGGAGTGAATATGATTAATTGCGAAATTTTTTCTTCTTTAGGGAAAAAAATTAATATTCGAAAAAATAAGAATAATGGGGCCGCAATAAGATTTATTCATGGAATAAACGGGAAACTTGATTCAATAGAAGGAATAGATGATGCCTTAGCTGTTGATGGTGTTGAAGAAGTAGAAATATATTCAAATAGTGGTAGTGCAATCCGGGAACCAGAAAATAGTTCAGATAGAATAGGGCATATTATAGCCATAGGTGTCAATGCAGAAGAAGCAGCAAACAATGCAGATAAGGCGTTAAAGAAGATAAAAATTAAATATATGTAGAAGTATATTAAAAGGCATTAGATGTGGGAAAACCACATTCGAGAGTAAAACAACAGAAGCAATTGAATTTAGAATGCGGCCTAGTAGATATCTTTTTTAGACTATATAGCTGATAAAGAAGAATGGAGGAATGAATATATGACATTACTTCAAAGAGATAGAGAAAAATATGAGGAAGGCAAGGTAGAAGGAAAGGCTGAGGCTTTAATAGCGCTAGTAACCGACGGACTTCTTGATATTGATATAGC
>JAEEGL011391731.1_pt1 | contig 17372 bp, 14 predicted proteins | sample 9134231 | NCBI WGS metagenome assembly JAEEGL01 (sample SAMN16246548, study PRJNA631951) | gut metagenome | biome: gut microbiome; feature: rumen; material: fiber-attached | host: Bos | place: Iran: Karaj | collected 2018-10
CGAGGTGGCGTGGCAACCCCCGAACGCTTCCGCAGCGGTTCCATGGCCACCGGCTACCGCTTCATCGTCAGGCAGTGCGAAACCGACGGCACCGCCACCCGGCTCAGGGTAACCAACGAAGGGATTGCACCCCTCTATCGGGATGCCTGGTTTGCCATAGGCGACATCAGGTCGGCAACCACCCTCCGCGGTCTGCTCCCTGGCGAGGAACGCACGATAGAGATTCCTGCAGCAGTAAGCCCCGACGGCAGCAATCTGCAAATTGTCTCCAACCACATTCTGCCTGAGCAGGAGATAGAATTCGAGGCCGACGTCCAGCTATAGATGGGGGCGTCTGCTGTTCTCTTGAGATATATTTCTTCTGGTCACGCCCCCGCGAAGGGGGCGACTGAAAATATGTCCGCAATCGTCATGGGCATCAAGTTTCAATCCACGCCCCCGCGAAGGGGGCGACCTGAAGGGCAGACGGCCACAGGTTAATCGTGTGGGTTTCAATCCACGCCCCCGCAAAGGGGGCGACCCAGAATATTCTTCACGCCATCGATCTTTCCCGTGTTTCAATCCACGCCCCCGCAAAGGGGGCGACCCGGGTTGCCAGTTCAGTCCGTTGCGCGTCATGCGGTTTCAATCCACGCCCCCGCAAAGGGGGCGACCATCGCGGAATGCTGGTGCGTACTGATGGATCATGGTTTCAATCCACGCCCCCGCAAAGGGGGCGACTCTTTGGCCTTGAAGTGATAGGCTGCTCCAGTACGTTTCAATCCACGCCCCCGCAAAGGGGGCGACTCATTCATGACCGAAGAGAACAGCTCCTTGTATCTGTTTCAATCCACGCCCCCGCAAAGGGGGCGACTATCAAGTCGTATCATATTGATAAACAAGGATATGTTAAACATCTTTTGCGAAGCTATTACCGCGCGGATGTTTTGTTGACGAAAGAATGTATTTATCAATAATAACTCCTTGATATTTAAATAACGCGAAAGATCGCAATTTATTGCATAGCTTATTGTTCGCTTTCATATAATGAGTGTGTCCGTAGGGTCAAATGAAGTTTGCTTGCCAATCTGCTCAATTCGGCTTTGCCAGTTGTTTCCCAAGAAATAGAAACGGATGCTGTCTGTAGTATCATTGATGAGGGAAGCCAGGGTTGCTTTAAGTCCTACAAACTGCGCTTCTGTGAGCAAACATTCAAATACGGAGTTTTGAACGCGCTGTCCATAATTGACGCACTCTTTTGCAACCTTGCGCAACCGTTTCTCACCAGCCTTCGTAGTGGTATCTACATCGTATGTAATCAAGATTAACATAGTTCTTTATCTCATGAGGAATACAGGATAGTCATCTAAATCTTCACGAAGGAAACGGGCAAGCAACATGGCTTGTGTATATGGCAACAAGCCAATGGGGATTTTCTCTTTCAGGTATGGGTGTTCTATCATTTCCTTTTTGCGCTTTTGCCAAGTGTTCAGGAGCTCCTTTCGACAACTGTCGGACATTACAAAACTCTCATCGCCCTGACGGATGAAGTCTTTCTTGGTGACTTGTTTGCGGTTGATCATAGATAAAACGAGCCTATCTCCAAGATATGCCCTCAGTTCTTCCATCATGTCCAATGCCAGTGATGTACGTCCTGGACGTAGTGTGTGCATGAATCCCACGTATGGGTCTAAGCCTACGGATTCAAGCGCTGCAGCTACATCGTTAGCAATGAGCGTATAGACAAAAGAAAGCATGGCGTTCACTTCGTCCTTGGGCGGTCTACGACTGCGGCCGTTAAACGGAAAGTCCGCCTTTTGATTGAGTATGAGATGGTCAAAGACATCGAAATAAGAGTTTGCGGCACGCCCTTCCTCGCCACGCAAGATATCCATTGTTTCTGCCTGCATCACACACTTCTTTCTCCATTCCAATTGCTTGATGACACATTCCACCTCCTCATCGGCACCATTGTCACGGATGAACCGTTGCAGGATGCTGCGTGTGTTGAACACCTTCCCGGTAATGAACAGCTTTGCCAAATGAAGAGCCACATTGTCATCTTCCGAAAGCGAATATTGTTTTTTGCGCAACAGCACGTTACCGTGTGTGGCACCCTGAATGCGACCGATGAAGCGTCCTTGTGGAGACATAAATACCAGCGACACGTTGTTATCCATGCAGAGTTTCATCAGCCCCGGGCTGGCTCCCATGTACCCGAACGTCACAATGCCTTCTACATTCATGATGGGAATGCGAAACAGTTCTTCCTTGTTGACAGAAACAACCACATTCAACCCGTCCTTGGCCAAATAGGCTTCGGGGGTAGTAACATAAAGCGTGTTAAGCAGTTTCCTCATCCAATGTCTTCTTTAAATAGTACGCGACGCTTGTTTTCTTCGTGAGATCTGGAGCGCAGATGTCAAAGAGAGAGCAGTTTCTGCACCCCCCTCTCTCTTCGGCCTTGGGTGTGATGCCACGTTCAAACGTTCGGTGCATGGCTTCGCTCAATTCGTAGGTGAGTTGACGAAGATGTTCGTCAATCCGAACCGTTTCCCTGTGGCGTGTCTCGTGGTAGAAGAGAGCTGCCTCTGGAATGTGGATGCCATACATTTCTTCCAAGCAAATGACTTGTGCGGCCAACTGAACCTCGTCACGTTCGTCCGGTTTCCGATGTCCGCGTTTGTACTCTACAGGATATGGTTTCCAAAAACCAGGATAGCGTGGGTGAGTAATGGAATCGATGGAACTCTCAGATGGCAGCAGCTCAACAGCATCTGTGACACCGTACAAGCCTAATGTGTGGGACGCGATGTGTACAGAGCGCAAAGTAATGGTCTCGCCATTTTTTTGGCGGTAAGCCGGATTGTCCACATTCTGATGAAGTTGATGTCCCTCGGCTGTCAAGCGATTCTCGCCCCATTGCTGTTCAACATGTATCAAAGCCCATTGTCGGGGACAGTACATATAGTGCTGAATCCCCGACAACATGAGCATTTGGTCCTCTTCGTACATCACGGTCTAATCAGGTTTATCTGGATCATTTTCTTCAAACGGTAATGCGCCCAGATATCTGTCAAAATCACTCTGGTAAAGCCGGTCCTGCACGACGCGGTACTTCTCAAATTCCGTCTCGGCATGAAGGACAGCCTGTTCGTGGCTTATGCTACCAGCATCTTTGAGCAACGGGCGTTCATCGCTGGACAGATAGGTGTCGATACGTTTGGCCCAATCTTCCATTGTCATCGGGATATGCCGTCTGGCGCGACTCTCAGCAAACTCCAGTACAGCCGTTACGATGCGTCCCATATCCTCCAGCTCCATCTGTTTCAGATAGTTCTTGGCAATGGAAACATCGGTCTTGACAATTTTTCCATCTGGTGCATTCTCCCATGTGGTCAGCCCCATGTGTTCCTTTTCGGCATCGGCCCGCTCCATGATGAGTTCTGCGGCGGTATGGCCATGTACTGCAAAGTGCATCTTGTTCTGCACCATTTTGAAGAACAGTCTCGTGGTAGGTGCATCACGGTTGTAGTCTACAGAGGTGGCATAGATGTCTGTCAGCTTCTGGTAAAAGCGTCGTTCGGAGAGCCGTATCTCTCGAATCTCTGCCAGCAAGTGCTCAAAGTAATCTTCGCCCAGAAACGTTCCATTCTCCATGCGCTTCTTGTCAAGCACATAGCCACGAATAGCAAATTCCCGAAGGACACTGGTAGCCCACTGCCGGAATTGGGTGGCACGGATGCTGTTCACACGATAGCCTACACTAATGACCGCGTCCAGATTGTAGAACTGAAGCGTTCGATTAACATCTCTATTGCCTTCGCGACGAACTACCGAGATTTTCTCGGCAGTTGCGTCCTCCAAAAGTTCACCGCTTTCATAAATATTCCTCAAGTGCAAACCTACGTTATCTGCGGAGCAATCGAACAGCACTCCCATCGCCTTCTGTGTACACCATACTGTCTTGTCCTTATAGTACACCTCCACACCTTGTTCCTTACCTTCTATTTGGAAAATAAGGAACTCGGCGGTGCTATTTCTTATCTCATGTTTCTTAGCCATACGTAGTTAAATCATTTCTTCGATGGTAACACCAGCAGGAATATTTTCTTTGTCAATAGTTACCTCGTAGTCTGAGAACTGGCGAGGTGCCCCATCACATTTCTTTTCCACTTTTACGAGGTCGAAGAGCTTGTTAGCAGGGGCGTTACCGAGTACGGAGTCATGCTTGAATACGATGAGTTTCTGAGCGCTCATCAATCCACGTGCTGCGGAACGATCCACGTCAAACATATTCTTTAGTGCGTCCCAGAACAATGCAAGGTCTTCATCTGTGAAACCTGTCTGCTGCGCAAGGTTGGCAGAAATAAAACCGTGACAGACGTAAAGACCGTAGGGGACTGTAGCTTTGCGTCCCATCGTGCGGTTGTCACCTTTCTGCTTCTTGGCCTCCTCCTCTGTGGCCACAGCCATGCGGGTGATGGAGTGTTCCATGGAGGCAATCGGGTCTATGGAGCGTGCAAAGGTAAACTGAATGGGGCCACGCACTTGACCTGCATTCTTGCCCGTTGACATAACGGCTCCGAACGTGCGGATGTCAAAGTACTTGCGGCACATCACAATTCTTGCTTCTGCCGTCTTGTCTTTCTCAGCTGCATTTTTGACATTTTCCTCTTCGTGAGCTGCATCAATGAGGGTATTCAACACAGCCTTTTCCTTGATGAAGATGTCGTAGCCATCAGCACATCCCTTAGTCACTTGCACATAGTTACGCACCTTGCGTTTCAGACAAACATCGGTAACGAGTCCCATTCCTGTTTCAGCATCCACGCGGGGGAGATTGCCGGCATCAGGGTCACCATTGGGGTTACCATCTTGTACATCAAAGATGTAGATAAAATCGATTCTGTTTTTCAATTCTGACATAGTTGTATGTTTTTATAGTTGTTGATTATTCATTATTACTCTCTGCGTTCTTCGTAAAGAAGTCTTGACGTTGATGATAAAATCCGATGAAAAAACGCCCTTGGTCCTGAAGATCAAGCTGGGGACGGAAACCGTCGGCATCAATTTTACTGACGATTTCCTCTTTCAGTTTCTCAAAATAAACTCTCCTACTTTCTGTCTTCAAGTTCTCCACGTGATGATTGGAAAGGTTGAGGATGGTGGAGAATACGGCGGCAGGTGTGGAACTTGCTGAGTTCATATACCGTTCACGGATGGAATGCTGGTTGTTTGCCTCCTCCTGAATCTTGTCAAGGACGGCAAACAGACGGCCACAAAGGTAGCCTTGGTTGGTGTTGTCTTTGTCTAACATAACTTGTATAGGTTGTTGGTTATCGTTTAATCTGTTGAGATATGCCTTGATGATGGCGGCACGGGTAATGTGAACCGCATTCTTATCCTTCTCCCCAGACTCTGCACGGATGCGACGAATGCATGACGCAAAGAGTGTCTGTGGGTAAGGCAGTCCTTGGAAGATGCTTTTTACGACTGCATCAGGCAAATTGGGCGTTGCGTCCGAACTCTTACCACCAAGTGTGACTGCACTGAGTATATTCCGCATACTCATATAAGGCTTCTTGTCCAACCGCATATCTACGACTTCCATATCCTCAAAGTGTTTGCAAATTGTACCTGCAAACTCCTTCAATGGTATTTCAGCCCAGAAGATAACGGCTATTCGTGCAGCATTTGGAGCAAGACCTAATATATAAAATGTGTCCTCAGACGTTGTCTTTATTTCACCAGAATAGATTGCCGAGAAAACTTTACGGACTTGCTCAATATGTCTGTTGGGATCGTCCTCCTGTTCGGAGAAGCCCAAAAGATTGAATATACTATTTTCAGCCTCTTGTCCAGCCTCATCATTCTTTGAAGCCCAAAAGAGAAAGGTACGTGTACCTATAAGAAACTTGTTGCGAGAACCTTTGGATAACATTGACAATAAGGCTGTTGTATATTTGAACTCAGCTTCCTCTGAGATAGGAGCGTTAAAACCTTTTTGTTTACCATAAGAGTCATATCCAGAGCTTATTTGAAATGCCACCAGTTTTGCATTACTTTTCCCTCCCGCCACAAAAGTACTATATGTCGTACTAACAGGAAATCCTTTCTCTCCTGTTATCAAACAGATTGCCTCTTTTTTTGAATGCTCTATCCTTTCTATGCAATACTTAATGATTTCTTCATCTTCAACGGCTCTTTTAAAATCACCCTCTATGAGGAATGTGATATTCTTATTAAGCACTTTGCATAATTCAGGCCACTCGGGATCTTGGGTCATTTCCTCGATAAGCGCAACTCCGTAGTCTTGGTAAAAAGAATTAACGGCTTTGACATAATGATTCTGCGGTAAGACTGAATACAGCTCTTCCACATTTTTCTTAAATGCAGTATGGTTCTTTGCATTCTTCTTCAGTTCTAATGCGAAATCTGTAGGTTTATTTGGCTTCACTTCTTTGAGGCCCAAGACATAAGAACCATTATCACCCATACAATGAGCTATGGGTGCAGAAGTTCTCTCTTCAGGCCTAATAGTTCGAAGAGCGAGTCCATTACCATCTCCCAAATGTTCGAATCTCACAAATCTCCCATTGCAATCTAAGACTATTGCGAATTCAAAATCAACCCATGCTAAATGAGCAGGAGGAAGCTTGTCTTTGCTCCTTTCATAATAATCATATAGCGCTTTCAGTATCATTTTAATATCTCCTCACTATCTTTTGGTGGAACAATAATGACGCCATTTTCCATCTTTGCACGATAGAACATGGCAGGGGGATTTTTGAGGTTTGCCTCAAAATCCATATCATAAAGCATGATGCCAAGATCTCTACTCTCTGCAATTGGAGAATCAAGGGTGTCGGTTTCAGGATTCAAAAGCCTAAAGGAGGCCACGCACTCACGTGTTCCTAAGTAAGGCTGATTGAAGCATTGTCCCTTGCTGGCACGACGCTCGAACATGGCATTGTATTTGCCAGGGTTCTCGTCGAGATGTGCTTCCTCATCAAACAGGGAGGTCTGTGTGGCTTGCCTTTTCCGCTTTGGTATGAACTCTAATTTAGCATAAATGCGGTAACGCACGTCGCTTAACATCAAAGTGTTCTTCTGCTGTCGTTTTTCCTCTATAAAGATGGGCGTTTTCCCTGCCACGGCTCCTACTTCATTTCTACGCACGGAAGTCCATTTTATTTCGTTGAGGACTTCTATCTTTGTCACTTGCCAGTGTATGGCAGGTTTCCAGAAGATGGCCTCGAAAATTGCGCGTGCAGCAGAGGGTGTGATGACATCATAGCTCACACGCTCCACCTTTAATTCCGGTCGTGTGAAACAGGCCATTGGCCCCCACACCTCCAGACAAAACTCTTTATCAAAGTATTCCATAGGCTATTATATGATATATGTTTCTTCTAACCATTGATTTTCCAACGACAGCCCTGTTTCCGGATGGTAGAATTGGGGATTCGTGATAGCATAGATATTTTGATAGGGCTCTTTTACAGCTCCTATATCATTTAACTTATCGAAGTCCCGTTTCCTCATACTCACACTATATTGAGCCAGTTCCTTCAAAAGAGAATAGGAAGGGCCTTGCGACAAGAGCTGCTGATAAAGAGTCATGCTACTTTTCCAATTGATGATGACAGATATTGTGTTATCATCAATCAGGTGAAACAGCTTTGCTGCCTCTTCGAACTCACAGTTAGTCTTATAAAGAAGAGCCTCCATCTGTTGTTTGTCAAAAGTATCGACCCTTGAATGTAGCTGGTGGAAATAGCTCTTCATGGCTTCAGGAGAGAACCAGTCATGGTTTGTGCCCATCGATAATCGTGCATTGTTGGATTGAGTGATGAAACCAGGGGGAAGCGTATGCTCCTTTGCCAGGCTGAACACAAAAGTGGTACATATTTCGGATTTCCCTTCTCGGTTACAACGACCGGCGGCTTGCAAGATAGAATCTAAACCTGCTTCTTGACGGAAAACGACGGGGAAATCTATGTCAACTCCCGCTTCAATGAGTTGGGTCGCTATGACACGGACGGGCCTCGTTTCATCGTTCTTCAGAATATTCTTTATGGTGGTGATAGTAGCCGACACATGAGCCGGACACATCATGCGCGAAAGGTGCAAACAAGTCCCTTCTTTAGGTAGGCGTTCATAGATTTCTTTGGCATCCTTGCGTGTGTTGACAATGCAAAGTACCTTATCATAGTGTGACAATTCAGCAGCGATGTCATCGTAGCTCATAGATGCCGCTATGAAATCAAGTTTAACACGACGAAGTTTATCATGAAGTTGGGCTCCGGCAGGAATTATTTCATGGATGTCTTGAAGCGCATCGAAGCTTTCCCGATAATCGGAACACTCAATCCTGCCATTGAGAATGGGCTGGCTGGCAGTGGTCAAGAGAACTGAGGCGCCGAAGATGCGATGCAGCGTGTCAAGTGTGTGAACAATGGGCTTGTAAAAACCCATTGGAAGTGTCTGCACCTCGTCAAGGATGATGACACTTTTTGCTATGTTGTGCAATTTGCGACAGTCGGAACGCTTGTTGCTGAACAAGGATTCAAATAGTTGTACGTTCGTAGTGACGATGATGGGATAGTCCCAATTCTCTGTTGCCAGATGAAGACGTTCAAGAAGCTCTTTATCATCATCTTCTTTTGGATTGACGTTGGAATGATGCTCCAATACATTTTCTTCACCGAAGATACCTTTCAAGGTGCTGGCCGTCTGGACGATGATACTTGTATATGGGATGGCAATGATGATGCGTTGGAGATTATTCTTCACGGCATGATGCAAAGCCCAAAGTACTGAAGCCAATGTCTTACCGCCCCCCGTTGGAACGGTAAGGCTATAGAACCCACCCGCGCCTTGACTCTCCTTTATGCATTGTTCTTGAACATAGTTGCGGATGCGATTGACCTCAGTGTCGGGAGCGACAGCCTTCAAACCCCGTAGATATTCTTCAAACTTAGTCAAAAGGTCCTGCATGGATGTATGACTTCCACGTAATTGGGCCTGCTCCGGATTCATGAAAGCTTCTGTGTCAAGACTGTCGGCATCCACCAAACAGGAAAATAGCATTCGAATAAGATGATGCAAGTCAAAAGGTTTAGAATGTGACAGCTGGGGCAATTGATATGGAATCGCTTCCTCAATGTTTACATCTTGGGGAATTTCCTGTTTCGTTTCCTCAATATAGTCGCAATAATCATATAGTCCACGATGGTGTCCTGCAATCGGTTGTGCTATTAATGGAGCAATCTGTGTGTACTGTTTCTGTGCAATGACAGCCCCCACGTATGAATGATTCGGGCCGCTTTTTACGTGCGCGTAGTCCTTATTAAATCCTGTGACTCCTTGCAAATACTTTTGCCACTCCGTCTGCTCCTTACCCTTGTCGTGGAGCAAACCCATGATCCTTCCGATGTCCTCAAAGCCGAACATGGAAGAAAAAGCAGAAGAGAGTTGGGCTACTCCTTCGCTATGTGAAACCAACGATTGCTCCTCGAATGATGGATGCAAATCGTCCGGTGTGATGATATGAGCAAACAGTTTTTCCATCATATTTGGTTTTTCTGGCTGCAAAGATAGCCAATAATTGTTGCAAAAAGTGTCACATGCTCGAAAAATATGATGATATTTGCTTATTTTTCGTATAAACGTGCTGCTTGGAGGTGACTTTCCTTGATTTCTTCCCTTAAAGATAGGGGTGAAATCACTTCGATGCGGTTGCCTTTGGATAGTAGCTCAGCTTTGAAGTCAAAAGATGGAAGAATGAAATATCTGTAGTCGGTATAGTCATCACCTTCTGCAAGGACTTCTTGAGAATGATGGAGAGGAAGGTCGCGAATGTATTTGCGCTCGTCTCCAAAAGCTCGGATGACAATGGGTTGGGGCTTTTCTACATCGCCAACGAATATTCCAAAAGAATTGCGGAAGATGTCTCCGGCATTGAAGTCTGCCGGCAACTCAAAAGGCTTGTCTGTAATCTGCAGATTACTGATGCGGTCGAAGGCAAAGGGTTTATAGAGTACTGACGAGGTCTGGGTATTATAGTCGATGACGTACCAGCGTTGGCGGAACAACTTGATGCAGCATGGCGTAATAAGACGTTCTTTTGGTTCTGCATCAGAGTACTTCTTATATTGAAATGAGATCAGTCGATGTCGTTTCATGGCTTCTATAATGAGGCTTATCATCTTGCCTCCATATGGGATGTTTTCCAAAAGAATACGATCTTGCAATGACTGGCTCTCACTAACAAGATTGCCAACAGATATGGCAGACAACATCCATTGTAGGACAGAATCGTCGCGCAGTACCTGGGGATTCTCTATGTAGTACTTATTTGTTCTTCTGTCACATGCGATGTCGATATCGAACATGTCTTGGATGTCTTTGCGATAACGCGAGAAAGCAAAGCGTGATAATTCTACGCCGTCACTCATGTCGGTGACAATCCATTTGCGATTGATTTCTTCTAAAGAAATACGTTCTTTGTTGACCAAAAGGTTCAATAGCCATATATAATGGCGGAATTTCATGCTGGATTTCATATCTTGCTTCTTTTAAGGAGCCATCGGTACTCATGTTTACTTATGCATCCTCTTGCTCATTAGCTGTGGCAAAGGTACAGACATTTTTCCGATTGCTGCAAGAAGAGGTTCCAAAATATAAAAGCAGAAACTCTAAAAAATATTTTTTAACAGAAAAAGAGCGCATCCGTCACTAAAATGGGGCGGTATCACTCATCATGATCATGCTCTCATGTCTCCGTATGAAAAACAATCGGCATATTTCATAATTCCGCGCGTAATAAAAATATGAAAAAATGAACTGAATCTACTGCAAAGCGCTGCAATATATTGGAATATAATGAGATATATTGCAGTAGATTTTTTGAAAAAGGGGCTTTTTGCAGTAGATTTTCAGCTGAATCGTGGCGAAAGATGTAGAATAACTACCACTTTAGCGCATCATATTCTCCGCCTGCAGATAGGGCGTGCTGCCGAGTTCCACCGCTGGAACTGTCGAGTTCCACTGCTGGAAGTGCCGAGTTCCACTACTGGAACTCACGAATTCCACAGCTGGAACTCACGAGTTCCACCCTTGGAATTTTCTGGAACTCCTAATCGATGGTTCTTTGTTGACGGTGCTTGCTGAGGAGTTGTACGGCTTGAACCCAAGTACAAAATGGATGAGAAATGCGCAGCTAATATTCCCAATTATGGAAAAATCTACTGCAAGAATCTCCTTTTTCAAAAAATCTACTGCAAAGTAACCCGTTGCTAAACAATAAGATATAGCGATTTGCAGTAGATTCAGTTGATTATTTTCAGGGTTTTATCGCGCGCGTGTGTTCGTTCCTCTTTATTCGTTGCTCCCCGGAAACGACTTTGCGGATTCTATTTCCGCCCTATCTTCCAGAATGCGGGGGTGAAGAGGACGACGACGGTGAGGATTTCCAGACGGCCCATGAGCATGAGGAGGGAGAGGAGCCACTTGACGACATCGGGGAGGATGCTCCATGACATCGTGGGGCCTATCTCCAGTCCGAGGGTGGGACCCACGTTGCTGGCGCAGCTGAGGCTGATGGTGATGGCGTTGGTGCTGTCTACGCCCGCGACAATCATGATGAAATAGGTGAAGATGCAGAGGGCGAAGTACATCACTAAGAAGGCGAAGAGGGAGAGCTGGTTCTGGTAGTTCACAGAGGCTCCGTTGATGCGCACGGGCAGCACGGCGTTGGGGTGCACCAGATGCTTGAACTCGTTGCGCACCATCTCGATGAGCATCACGCCTCGTATGCATTTCAGACCACCGCTGGTGGAACCGGCACAACCGCCCACGAACATGCAGATGGAAAGGATGACCCAGGTGATATGTGGCCACTGGCCTGCATCGTCGTTGAAGACGCCCGTAGTGGTCAAAAACGAAACGACTTGGAAGAGGCTGTTGCGCAGGGCGGTCCAGAAATCATAGCCGCTGTCAATGATGAGAATGCCCATGATGGCTGCTGTGGCCACGACTACCATTGTCAGATAGAGGCGGAACTCGGAGTTGTGCAGGAACTCGCGCAGGCGGCGCTTGAATAATGTCGTGTAGAGCAGGGTGAAGCTGGTGCCGCAGAGGAACATGAAGAGGATGGCGGTGTAGTCGATGGCTGGGTTGTGGAAGAAGCCGGTGCTGGCATTGTGGGTGGCAAAGCCGCCGGTGGCGGTGACGGTCATGGCGTAGTTCACGCAGTCGAAGGCACTCATCCCCTCGAAGAAGAAACAGATGGCGCAGATGAGGGTCAGTGTGGAATAGATGCCCCATATCCAACGGCCCATGGTGCTCAGCCGGGGGTGCATCTTCACACGCATGGGGCCTGTGGCTTCGGCGGAGAACACTTTCACGGAACCTCCTACGAGGGAGGGTAGGGTGGCGATGGTGAAGAAGACTATTCCCAGGCCTCCAATCCATTGTGTGAGGCTGCGCCAGAATAGCAGGGCGTGGGGCAGGCGTTCGACATCGTCGATGAGGCTGGCTCCCGTTGTGGTGAAACCGGAAATCGTCTCGAAGTATGCATCGGTGGGATTGGGCAGATAGCCACTGGCCAGGAAGGGTATGGCACCGAAGACGCTGAAGATGGACCAGGACAGCGTCACGACGAGGAAGGATTCGCGACGTGCCATGATGTTGCCTGCTGTGCGGCCGATATACTGCATCATACAGGCGCCAACGACGGTAGCGGCTACGGCGATGCAAAATGCCTGGGTGTCGTCTTCTCCGTAGAGGAGGGACATCAGGATGCAGCCGGCCATCAAAGCTGCCTCGATGAAGAGCAGCTGCCCGATAATCTTCCAGATGATTCTCCAGTTTATCATATCTTTAGGTTAATAGTGTAGGCTGGAACCGCCCAGGAACTCACGCAGCAGCGATGTGGGCGGAATCTGCTTGTCGGGAATGGGTTCGAAGAGGCCTATGAACTGCCGCAGTCGCATGGCCTCTTCATACTCCGGAGAGGACTCCCGCACCTCCTCGAGGATGGGAAGCACATGGAGGCGCAAGACGGACAGTTCGTAGTAGAGGGCGGTGTTGATCATCATGTCGCAGTTTTCCTCGAAGGGGAATATCCACTTCTCCTCGCCGGCTCGTACGCTGGGCCAGCGGTGGAGGGTCTCTTCGGCAGAATAGTTGCGGAAGTTCTTGTCGCGCAGCATACGGCGCAGCAGGCGGGTGTCGGTGGTGGAAATTTTGGTCTTTTCGTCGAGCTGGATCGTGGTGAGGGCAGTGACATAGATGAGGAACTTCTCGTCGCGAGGAATCTGAGGCGTCAGGTCGGGATTCAGGGCGTGGATGCCTTCGAGGATGAGGACGTTGTTGTCTTCTAATTTTAAGTCGCGACCGCTGGGCACACGTTCTCCGAGGACAAAGTCATAGCGTGGCAGCGATACGGTTTCTCCGGCCAGCAGCTGCGACAGCTGTTTGTTGAAGTAGGGCACGTCGAGTGCTCCGAGGCATTCGTAGTCGTACTCTCCGTTTTCATCCAACGGGGTGTCGACTCGGTTCACGAAGTAGTCGTCCATAGAGATGGTGTATGGCCGTATTCCGCAGGCTCCCAACTGGATGGCCAGTCGTTTGCTGGTGGTGGTCTTGCCGCTGCTGCTGGGTCCGGCCAGGAGTACGAGTTTGCGTCCGAGGGCGCAGATTTCGTCGGCCATTTTTGCTATCTTGCGTTCCTGGAGGACTTCGCAGACATTGATGATTTCAGTGGCATAACCGGCTCGTACGGCGGCATTCAGATCTGCCACGGTGTTCATTCCTACGATTTCCTGCCAGTGTTTTTGCTCCTCGATGAGCGCTTCGAGTTTTTGACTTTTCATAATGCTATTATTTTTCGGTCATGGGGCTAATGGGGATTATGGGGCTGATGGGGCCAATGGGCAGCTTAATTTTCTTCAAGTTTCGCAAGTGATGCCGTAGGCATCTGACAATGGTAGCCAGCCATTTCAATGGCTGGTAATGAGGATGTTAATGGATAGCGTGCCGTAGGTACGCGACAGGGATTTGATGTCGCGTACCTAAAGGCACGCTTTTTCCTATCCGCTTTATACCAGCCGTTGAAACGGCTGGCTACCCTTGTCACGCCCCGCTGGGGCTTTGTATTACAGCTGGTTCTTCGAAGAGTCGAAGCGAACAATGTTCGAGCGAGCATACTTGCAAAACTTGAGTTAATTTTCAATTTTCAATTTCTCAAATAACTCCTGCATACCAGCAGATGCACCTTTTTTTATGTGGGTGTAGCGTCGGCCGGACGTCCACTTCACGTCGGCAGGGTCGATGAGGTATATGGGTGAGTCTGAAGGCACATACTGGACCAGTCCTGCGGCAGGATAGACATTCATGCTGGTTCCGATGACGATGCAGATGTCTGCCTGCAGCACGGCTTCCACCGCGTCCTCAATCTTTGGCACCGCTTCGCCAAACCAGACGATGAAGGGTCGCAACTGACTGCCGTCGGCAGCTTTGTCGCCTATGTGGATTTCCAGATGATCGGGTGCGAGAGTCTGGATTTGGGTGGGATTGTTGGGTGAACGGGTGGAAGTGACCTTCATCAGTTCGCCGTGGAGGTGGATGATGTTCGAGGAACCGGCACGTTCGTGCAGGTCGTCGACATTCTGCGTCACCACCGTGACGTCGTAATACTGTTCCAAGGCCGCCACCAGTTCGTGTCCGCGGTTGGGTTTCACCGTGGGCAACTGTTTGCGACGTTCGTTGTAGAAATTGATGACGAGTTCCGGGTTGCGGATATAGCCCTCGATGGTGGCCACGTCCTCCACTCGATGCTGTTCCCATAAACCACCCGAATCACGGAAGGTGGTGATCCCACTTTCAGCCGACATTCCGGCCCCTGTTAAAACAACAATTTTCTTCATAAAAAAGACCTTTTATGGTGAAAAACTGAGCAAAAGTAGGTAAAAAACATGGAAGGTGACACATTTCTGCGCTAAAAAATATAAAAAAACACTCACTTTGAGCAAAAGTAGAAAGAAAAGCAGTACCTTTGCGCGCGATTTATCAAAAGAATAAGCAAAAAACGACATGAATAAGATTAGTTATGCCCTTGGATTGGGTATTGGACAACAATTGAAAAGCATGGGTATCGAAGACTTCAGTGTTGAGGATTTCACAAAAAGCATTTGTGATGTGCTCACCGACTCCGAACCCGCCATCTCTCATCGCGAGGCACAGGCTCTGCTGAACGAGTATTTCGACAAGCAGGCTCGCAAGCAAGCCGAAGGCACCATCGCCGCCGGCGCAGCCTTCCTGAAGGAGAATGCCAAGAAGCCGGGTGTGGTCACCACGAAGAGCGGTTTGCAGTATCAGGTGCTCACCGAAGGTACGGGTCGCAGCCCGAAGGCCACAGACAAGGTGCGCTGCCATTACGAAGGCACACTCATCGACGGCACGGTCTTCGACAGCAGCTATCGTCGCGGCGAACCTGCGGACTTCCCCCTCGACGGCGTCATCACAGGTTGGACCGAAGGTGTGCAGCTGATGAAGGAAGGTGCCAAGTACCGCTTCTTCATTCCCTATCTGCTCGGATATGGCGAGCGCGGTGCCGGCAGCAGCATTCCACCCTATGCCACCCTCATCTTTGATGTGGAGCTCATCAAGGTCCTATGAGCCCTATCCACCCCAAACAGAATACTATATTTAACCCCAAATAAAAAAAACAAAAAGCAAAATGAAAAAGATTTCTCTTATTCTCGCAGTTGTCATGGCTGCTATCCTGACATCTTGCAATCAGTCAGCTCCCAACGCCAGTCTGAAGACTGACATCGACACCCTCAGCTATGCTATCGGTATGAGTCAGACTCAGGGTCTGAAGGATTACCTCGTTATGCGCATGGGCGTTGACACCACCTACATCGACGAGTTCCTCAAGGGCTTCTATGAGAGCGCTCAGGGCAGCAAAGACCCGAAGAAAGCTGCTTACTATGCAGGTCTGCAGATCGGTCAGCAGGTCAGCGGTGGCATGGTCAAGAACATCAACCAGATGATCTTTGGCGAGGACAGCACTCAGACCGTCAATGAAAAGAACATCTATGCTGGTTTCATGGCTGCCGTAGCCGGTAACTTCAAGATTATGGACCTCGACTCTGCCAACAACTATGTTCAGACCCACATGGATGCTATCCAGCAGGCTGCCAAGGAAAAGCAGTACGGCGAAAACAAGAAGGCCGGTGAGGAGTTCATCGCTAACATCGCAAAGAAGGACGGAGTGAAGGAACTCGGCAACGGCGTGTACTATGAGGTACTGACCGAAGGTAAGGGCGAAGTCGCTGCTGACACCTGCCGTGTGAAGGTTCATTATGAGGGTAAGCTCATCGATGGTACAGTCTTCGACAGCAACCTCGAGCGCGACCCGACCGTATTCGGCGCCAGCCAGGTCATCCCCGGCTTCAAGGCTGCTCTGACCACCATGCCTGTTGGTTCCAAGTGGATTGTCTACATTCCTCAGGATCAGGCTTACGGTGCACAGGATATGGGTACCATCAAGCCTTTCAGCGCCCTGATCTTCACCATCGACCTCATCAGCATCGAGAAATAATTGCGGTGTGTTCACCTTGCTCTTGATTCACAAGAAAAGCAATGAAATACTTGAAGTATATCTCTCTGGCACTTGCCCTTCTGCTTTGCGTCAATATCAATGCGCAAAAGCGGAAGAGCAAGAAGGCTGAGCAGAAAGTAGAGCAGAAAGCGGAAGAGAAGGTCGACACGGTATCTATGTCGGACTTCAGCTATGCCTATGGTATCGCTCAGACCAATGGGTTCTTCAACTTCCTCACCCAACGCATGGGCGTCGATACCACGTATATCGCAGACTTCCTTCAGGGCTTTGAGTATGCCGAGATGACTCCCGAAGTCCTGAAGCTGAAAGCTTGGGTCACGGGTGCTGAGATTCGCCAGCAACTCGAAGGCCAGGTTCTTCAACAGGCCAACCGTCAGGTGAACGATTCTGTGGATCTTCTGGACAAGAACCTCTTTATCGACGGCTTCCGTTCTGCAATCCAAGGCACACCCCGCATTTCCCAAGACAGTGCCCAAGCCATCACGAATCGCCAGTTGGCATATTATCACAGGGTGAAGATGGATCGCAAGTACGGTGCCAATCGTACGGCAGGCGAAAACTTCCTGAAGGAAAATGCCAAGAAGGACAGCGTGAAGGTGACTCCCAGCGGGCTGCAGTACAAAGTGCTCACCGCAGGAACAGGTCCTGTGCCCACCGCCAAACAGCGTGTGAAGGTGCATTATGAGGGAAAACTCCTCGATGGCACGGTCTTCGACAGCAGCTATAAGCGCCAGCAACCTGCCACCTTTGCCTGCGA
>JAEEGL013776391.1_pt1 | contig 17372 bp, 15 predicted proteins | sample 9134231 | NCBI WGS metagenome assembly JAEEGL01 (sample SAMN16246548, study PRJNA631951) | gut metagenome | biome: gut microbiome; feature: rumen; material: fiber-attached | host: Bos | place: Iran: Karaj | collected 2018-10
AGCAGCTGAGATAGCATTGTGCACACGGTCACCCCGCCGGCACGAAAAAACGGCACGGATCGGCCTGGGCACACCATCCATGCCGCTTCATGTGAACATATCCCTGTTTGTGCACATGGAGAGAAAAATTACATCAATGAAAACAGTGAGATACAGTTGTTTTGCCATCGCCTTCTAAGCAGTGGGCCGGGTGTTCGAGTCACCCTGGGCGCACCAATAAAATCAAGCACTTATGAGATCCACGCTCATAGGTGCTTTTTGATTTCCAACGGTATTTCCAACCGTTCTGTCAAAAAAGAAATACCTGCCGATGTCCGATCCTTTGGCGCCGCTCGCCGGCTACGGCGCAGACAAAGACGACCATCGCAGCATCACCGCTTGTGGCATCCGGCTGGGCGATTTGTTAAAGAACGTGCATAAACGGATGTTTGACGTTTACATCCAGGCACAATATCGTGCATGATGCTTTGGGCCGTAACGCGGCACACGGGCTTCGGGCAGTTCCGAAATCATAACGGCAAGAGGAAACAGACGTGTCTTCTGAGCAAAAAGCATCTCCACAGCTTACCAAGCATCTCTCCACGGCGGGGGCATGGGCGTTTGCCATCGGCACCAGCATCGGCTGGGGCTCCCTGGTCGTGACGAACAATGCCTACCTCGGGCAGGCGGGGCCTTTGGGGAGCGTGCTTGGCATGATCGCCGGCGCGGTGATCATGCTGGTCATCAGCCGGAACTATGCCTATCTGATGAACGCCTATCCGGATGCAGGCGGCTCCTATGCCTATGCCAAAGAGGTGTTCGGCTATGACCACGGCTTTCTGACAGCATGGTTCCTTGCCCTGACGTATCTTGCCATGCTGTGGGCCAACGCCACGGCGCTCCCGCTCTTTGCACGGTATTTCCTGGGCGAGATCTTTCAGTGTGGAAAGCTGTACACGGTCTTTGGCTACGACGTCTATCTCGGAGAGGCGCTGCTCTCGATCGCCGGCCTGGGCGTCTTTGCTTTCTTCTGCTCCCGTTCCAAAAAAATCGTTGCCCGCTGCATGATCGGGATGGCGGCGCTGTTCACGCTGGTGATCCTGACCTGTGTCATCTCCGCCCTTCTTGGCCGGGGATCCTCCATGTCCCCTGCCTTTCTGCCGGACAGCAACGTGCTTGCCCAGGTCGTGAAGATCGCCTGCATCTCTCCCTGGGCCTTCATCGGCTTTGAAAGCATTTCCCACAGCGCGGAGGAATTCTCCTTCAAGCGGACGCGGGTGTTTTCCGTGCTCGTGGTCTCCGTACTGTCCACGACGCTTCTGTATGTCTGCGTGATGCTTCTTTCCGTGACGGCGTACCCTCCCGAATACGGCTCCTGGCTGGAATACATCCGTGACCTTGGGAACCTTGAGGGGATCAAGGCGCTTCCTGCGTTCTACGCGGCGCACCGCTACCTGGGCAACTTTGGCGTCGCGGTCCTGATACTCTCTCTCTTGATGCTGATCTTCACCAGCCTGATCGGGAATGTCACAGCCTTGAGCCGGCTGTTCTACGCGCTGGCGAAGGACGGCGTGCTGCCTTCCCGCTATGGCAGCTTGAACCTGCACGGCGTTCCCGGACGGGCTATTTTGCTGGTCGCCGCAGTTTCTGTCCTGGTCCCTTTCCTGGGCAGGACTGCCATAGGCTGGATCGTGGACGTCACCACGCTGGGAGCCATCCTGATCTACGGCTTTGTTTCCGCCGCCGCGATGAAACTGGCGCGAAGCTGCGGGGACAAGGTCGAGACCTATACAGGCATGTCCGGCTTTTTGACGTGCATCGGGTTCGGCATGTATTTGCTCCTGCCGAGCCTGCTGACGTCGGACAGCATAGAATCGGAATCTTTCTTCCTCTTTGTCGTCTGGAGCGTTTTGGGCTTTATCTATTTCCGCACCATCCTGAAGCATAACGAGCAGGAGCGCTTCGGCAGGTCCATCGTCGTGTGGATCGCGCTGCTCTCCCTCATGCTGTTCATCTCCCTGGTATGGATGAGCCGTGCGGTCATGGATGCGACCGGCAACGGGCTGAGTGCCGTTGAAAACTATTATGCGGCCGGGGGCATCCCGGCTGGAACGGGCATAGTATCCTCGCAGATGCTCATCATCCGGCAGGTCTGCTTCCGAAGCATCGTCGTTGTGCTGATCGTCTTCGCGTTCTCCCTGTGCATCCTGCTGATCAACTACAATCTCATGCGCAAGCGGGCCGCCTACAGCGAACTGCAGCTGGGGAAGGCCAGGAATCTGGCGTACATGGACCCTCTGACAGGCCTTAAAAACAAGCTGGCGTTCACGGAATATGAAGAAGAGATCAACGAAAGGATCTTGGAACGGAAGCAGGACCCGTTTGCCATTGCGGTCTGCGATGTGAACGGCTTGAAAGCCGTCAATGACATGCGTGGGCATAAGGCGGGCGACGAGTATATCCGCAGCGCCGGACGCATGGTGTGCTCGCTGTTCATGCACAGCCCCGTCTTCCGGATCGGCGGCGACGAGTTCGCTGTCATCCTCACAGGGCAGGACTTTGAGAACCGCTGGTCCATCATGGACGCGCTGCATGACCGGTCTGCCCGGAATATCGGCCTCGGCGAGGTCGTGGTGTCCGGCGGCCTGGCGGAATATGCGCCCGGCCAGGCGGCGCACTGCCATGCTGTTTTTGAGCAGGCTGACGCGAGGATGTACGAAGAGAAGAAACGGCTCAAGAGCCTTGGCGCTGCGGCGCGGCTGTGATCAAAAAATGAGTCAGACAGCCGGGATCTGCGTGTGGATGGGATGCGGTCCTGGGGAAAGGAAGCACGGCTTATGAAGAAACGGGAGATGCCGGTCACGCAGATCGGGGTCCGCATCGGCCAGGCAGAGGATGCCGTGGGAGGAACAGGCTGCACGGTCTTCGTCTGCGAACGCGGGATGCGTGCCGGGCTCGATGTCAGGGGCGGAGGCCCCGCCTCCAGGGAAAGCGGGCTGTTAGACCCGCTCGCCGCCGCGCAGTACGTCCATGCCATCGTCCTCGCCGGCGGGAGCGCCTTCGGGCTGGGCGCGGCAAACGGCGTGATGTCCTGCCTGGAAGAAAGGGATATCGGGTTTGATGTCGGCGTGACCAGGGTGCCGCTTGTGGTGCAGTCTGGCCTTTTTGACCTTGCCGTGGGCGATAGATATGCCCGGCCGGACTTCGCCATGGGGCTGGAAGCAGCGAAACATGCCATGGAAGCCCCCAACTACAGGGACGGGAACCATGGCGCGGGCTGTGGCGCGACCGTAGGCAAAGCCGCTGGCATGGCCACCTGCATGAAGTCGGGGATCGGCAGTTATGCTGTGGAGCTTGGGCCGCTGCAGATCGGCGCTGTCGTTGCGGTGAACGCCCTTGGCGATATTTTCGACTGGAAAACGGGCCGCAAGGTCGCCGGTCTTTTGACGGAAGCCAAGACCGGATTCCGCAGCACAGTCGAATATATGGAAGGGCGCATGGCCCCCAACGAGAATAAGTTTGCCGGGAACACGACGCTTGGCGTCGTGATGACGAATGCCGCCCTGGACAAGACGCAGCTCTGCAAGATCGCCGGCATGGCGCACAACGGCTATGCCCGTTCGATCCGGCCTGTCCATACATCTGCAGACGGCGACAGCATCTATGCTGTTTCGGTCGGGGACGTTGCGGTGGATCAGGATCTTGTCGGCATGCTCGCTGCGGAAGTGGTGAGCGAGGCCATCCTCCGGGCTGTACGCAGCGCCGAGAGCGCCTACGGGTTCATTGCGGCGAAGGATCTGAAATGTTGAGGCCTGCAGGGATGGCCACGTCCGCGCCGGGATGAGACGCGCTGCGTGCCCCGGAGGGGCATTTTCCGGGTCCTGCCCCGCGCTGCTGGCATGGACCGGCATGAGGCAGAAAGAAAAACGCTGCGGAGATCGTGTTTCCGGCAGCGTTTTTCTCGTTGTGGGCGTGGTCTTGTCCGCTGCGTCCGTGAACATCACAGCGGACGCCTCATAAAAGCCGTTGCGGGAACGCATGGCTCCTGCGAAGCGTCCTCCCGAGCGTCCGCCGGCCCCGTCCCGTCAATGGTAGTACTTGGAAAGCAGCGGGAACATCTTCGGATGGCTGCGCACGACGTTCTCGAAGCGCGCCAGGTAGTCCTCGCTGCTCACCTCCCAGTCGGAGCGGAAAGCGTCCCCCGCGGACTTGATGATGCTCTTCTGCAGTTCCAGGTATTCGTCCTGCTTCTGCCGCGGAAGATCCGGATCGTTGGCGAGGAGCTGGAACCTCTGGATGGCTTCCTTGTTGGCGCAGAGCGGGTTGGTCAGGCGCTGCAGCAGGTCGGCTTCCTTTGCCAGCTGCTTGCGGATGCGCTGAGCTTCCGCGCCGGGCGTCTCCCCCTGCCTGCCCTGCAGGAAGCGGAAGTATTCCGGCATGAAGTCCTTGGTGCGGCCGATGTCGAGGGAGTCGGCGGCGTTGAGCAGCATGCCTTCCAGTGTGGGGCTCTTGTGGGCGTGGATGCAATTTTTGATCTCCTGCCCGTACTCCTGCCCCATGGCGTCCGCTCCGAAGGCCGTGCCCATGCGCTCCACGGTCATGTTGCCGCTGCGCTCTTCCCAGCCGTCGTTGCCGGGGCCTTCGCGCCCCAGGTCATGGCCGGCGATGCCGCAGAGGACGGCGTTTTTGTCCACCTTGATGCCCTGCTCTTCCAGCATGTTGCACATGGCGTTGGCGAAGATGTAGGCGCGCGCGATGTGCCCGCGGCCGTGCGTGGACACGCCCTCCTCGAAGGTCTTTTCGTGCTCCAGGTAGCCGTCCATGACCTGCACGCAGAAGGCGCGGCGCTGGGCTTCGTCCTGCGGCATGGACTGCGGGTCGGCCGGCGCGGGCATGGGCGCGTAGCCGGGGTGCAGCTCGTCGAGCTTCCGGGCGGTCTCCGGGGCGATCTCGCGCAGGACGGCGCGCAGCGGCTCCTGCAGGAGCGAAAGCCCGCCGATGAAGGATTCAGGCTCGGCGTACTCCTCCCCGGCCTGGCGGGCGATGTCGGGGCCGTTCAGGAGCATCTGGTTCCTGATGAGGACCAGGCGGCCCCTGTCGGCGGCGTCCTTCAGGGAGCCATCGGCGGCGATGGCGGAGAGCTGGCTCGTCAGGCTGCTCACTTCCGGGCTGTTGAAGCGCTCATGGAGCCTGCGCATGCCCGCCTCGTCCAGGGGCGGCTCGCCGTGCTGCAGCAGCGCCAGGGACAGGAAGGAGACGCGGCCCATCTCGGTGAAGAGGTTGTCCGGCCCGAAATCCGGATCGTCCATGGCGTCGATGAGCTGCGCGAAGTCCTGGTCCATGTCGGCGGTGAAGGCGTGCATGCGCCGCAGGATCTCCGCGACGGCCAGCGGCGGTTCGGCCCCGGCCATTTCCCGGAGCATCGCGGCATGCTTCTCGGCGTGCTTCATGACGGTGCGCATCTCTTCGGCGGAGCGCAGGTCCTGGGCGGACACGATCCAGTGCGCCACGGCGGCGCGCTGCGCGTCGTTGAACCCCATCGTGTCCAGCTCGCGCAGGAGGGCGGCCTTCTGCTTGAGCATGGGCAGCGCCGCCTTCTTGAAGGCATACGAGACCACGTCCCCGACCGTTTTGGAACCGGGCTTGGCAAGCTCTTCGTCCAGGACCTCGTTGAACTTCGAGCCCAGCTTCTGCAGGGCGTTGCCGTCCAGCCTCAGCTCGCCCTCCGGCAGGCCTGAGCCGATGTCGCCGTGATCCCTGAGGAGCGCGCTGACCTTCTCGCTGAGATGCTCCAGGTGGTCCTCCCTGGCCTTTTCCAGGGCGTCCATGTCCAGATGCTGCATGTTGAAGGCGTTCTCCCTGAGCTCCACGCGGTCGATCTCGCGATTCTCGGCTTCTTCCAGGTCGTAGGCTTCCATGAACGTGACCTTGACGCCGGTGGTCTGCTCATACTGCCGCGCCCTGGCGCGCAGGTCGTCCACCTGGTCTTCGGGCACTTCGTCGAGGTCTATGCGTATCTCGGCGATGTCGCGGCTGGGGATGAGCGGACCCTGTATCTGCGCTTCGATGTACTGGACGCCGAAGAGCAGCGTCCTGGGGACGGCGCCCTTCCTGTTCTCGAGCACGGTGCGGGCCAGGGCGTTGCCGTCCACGTCGTCCATCTGCGTGATGAGCGCCTCAAGGTTGTCATGGGTGGCCATGACGCCGCGCGTGGCATCGGGATCGCCGAAGCAGTCCGTGAGGAAGGCCTTGAACGACCTGTACACGGCATCGTCATGCTCCAGGCTGTTCCCCGGGGGCAGGATATGGGCGGTCACGCTCAGCGGGGTCATGCCTTCCTTGAAGCTCGACACGCTGGCGTCCGGGATCAGTGCGAGTTCGTCGAGCCATGCCTCGAAGTCCCTGCGCTCCTGCGAGCCGGGATCCCTGAGGGCGTCCTTCAGGCTCAGGGGCACGCGGGGGTCGCCGTCCATCAGGGCGTAGAAAACGTCGCGCCGGGGGCGGCTGACATCGATCCTGGCGGCGAAGAAGGTATATCGTTGGCGCTGTAGGTGGCGCGCTTGGCCACGTGGGGCCTGAGCACGATGGTGGACGTTCCGTAGCCCGCCCTGCTGCTGATCGCGCCGCTTTTGGCTCCCTTAAGGTTGAGGGCCCCGTAGACGGGGCGTTCATCGGCCATGATGCCGTGCCCCTGCAGCTCAGGGAAGAGCACTTTTTCGGTGGCGTCGCGCTCATCTCGGTAGCCCGGGCCCTTGGGGTCGATGCCCTGGTCGTGCAGGTGGAAGATGTTGGCCATGGGCTCATCGGGGTGGTCGAGGATGGAGGTGGGGCCGCCGATGAGGTGCTCGGTCTGGATCTTGATGGTCAGGTCGGCCTTGCGCAGCGTGTCGCCCAGTTCCTTCACGGTCACGGCGTCCAGTCTGCGGGCCCTGAGCCGCGCCTGTTCCGCCAGGGCCGTCTTTTCGCGCACGGTGGCGCTGCGCGCCCCCACTTCGGCCAGCGACATCAGGTTGGCCGCCGAGATGTCGTGCTCCCGGGAGTGCCGCGCAACGGGGCCGTTGCCGCCGAACTGCCCGGTCAGCGTCTTCGGCCTCTGCACGCCTTCCTCGACCTTTTCGGGCATGCCCTCAAAGGAAAGGTCGCCCGCTGTCTGGTCGATCTGCTCGTTCACGTTGCGGTTGCTGATCTCCCTGAGGATGAGGGCCTGCAGGTCGAAGAGCTGGGCGGCGGCGCGGCGTGCGTCGACAGCATTGCGGTTGGTCTGCCCCTCGTGCATGAGCGCCGTCTGCAGAAGGTCCATCTCGGCGGAGGTGAAGGTCTGGAACACCGCCGAGAGCTCGCTGTTGCTGAGGCTTTCCACCTCGGAGGCGAAGGTCCACATGGAGTCCTGCTTCTGACCGGGCTCCAGTTCGCCCAGCTCGTCCAGGCGGGCCGTATGGGTCTGCATGGCCTTGAGCGCCGAGAGCAGCGCCCCGGCGTCCAGCGTGCCGGTGCGGGAATACAGCGCCTTCAGCGCGGCGCGGGAATTGACGCGGATGCCTTCCTTGCCGCGCTCGACCTTCTTCACCCTGTTGAAGCCTGCGTAAGGCACGGGGGCGGATTTGATCTCGTCAAGGCGGATGGGCGAACCCGTGCCCAGCTGCACCTTGTGCTCCCCGTAGATGCCGGTGCTCTGATCGATGCCTCGTGAAGCCAGGTCCTGCCGGACGGCAGCGTCCCAATGTATGCTGGTAGCCATAGGCGATCCTAGTGCGTGTGTGTGGATGATGGGCCCGCATGAAAACGAAGATGCAGCTTTGTCCCTGCGGATGTTTCACAGCGGGTGGACCTGCCTTTGAGTAGCCCGAGACAGGGCTGTTTGCAAGACTTTTCGCTTCCCCGGCTGCGTGCAGGCCGCCCGGCCGCAGCACCTCGCATCCCGCCGCTTCCGGCTCCGCCCTGGACGCCCTGCGCCATGCCGCACCGCGCCGGGGAACAGTGGGCCTGCCTGGCCGTCTCCATGCCGCTTGCTCTTCCTGCGCCCTTTGCCCCGGGCAGATCCTGCTTGCCGGCAGGCTGTCCGGCGCCTATCATGCCGCCATAGGCACGAAACAGTGGAACGGGCAGGCCGGGACCTGCAGGCGGATGCGATGCGCGAATTGACAGATGATCCGTTTTATGGAGTGGTCAGGCGGTATGACAGATGCGTCATCGACTACTGCCTCATGGAGGATGACGCGCCGCACCGCGGGTTGCAGTCGCACAGGGATGCAGTGCTGTTCGCCATGCGCAGGGCTGTTGAGCGGAGCATCGAAAACAAGCGCAACGCCGGGATCATGTGGGGCAGGGAAGTCGCGGATGTGCTGGAGCCATGGAGCTATGACATGGACAAGGCGGAGGCCGTCCATGCTGACGCCGCCGCGTTCCTGTATGTGCCGGGGATACTGAGGGCAGACAGGAACGGGACCGTGTTCTATGACTGCGCCGGGGAAAGCGACAACAGCGGCGGCATGATACCGTATTGGTATGCCTTTCTGGAAACGCCCCATGGGACGGCATACACGCCGGATGATTTTCGCCGGGTCAATGCCGCGTTGTTCCCGCAGGGAACGGACAGGCTTGAAGTATGCGAGTGGTCGACGGACTGGTCCGATTATTTCGACGCAGGCCATGAATGGTGGGGCGCGGCTTGCTGGAGCGTTTACGATCCGCATGCGGGCAGGTACGCCGTTTTGCTCGCGTCATCGACGGACTGACGGATGCCGGATCATCGGAGGGCTGCCATGGAATTTAAAGAAGGAAGGGGCTGGAGATGCTGCTTCGACCCTGGAACAGGACGGTACACGGCGCAGATAGGATGCGGGGTCAATCAGGATCTCTATGAGATAACGAAGGAAATATATGACCATGTGGACGATCCGGATGTCGAATGGCCATCGAGGCTGATCAGCGAAGGCCGCCTCCTGTTCAAGGCGGTGAATGACCGCTGCGGCCCGCCGTATACCGTCATCCTGGACGCGGATTACCAGAAGATATGCCCCTGGGCAGAGACCGTAGTCACAGGCAGGACGTGGGATGAAGACATGACGGACGCTGTCGTGGAAGTGCTTGCATCACAAAAAAACAACCGGGATCAGAGAAGGAAAAAGCGGGCGCAACGGGTCAAAGCGAAAAAATGAGCCCCGCAGGGCCCCGTTTTGCAGGGCAAAGCACGGCCAGATTCTCCTGTCAGGAGCATTGACAGCACAGCCTTCATCACATCGACAGAGCCATTTGCCCCCCCATTATCGGTCCTGCATCTTCTTCCTGCAAGGAGTGATGCATCGCCGCATCCATAAAAAATGAGCCGCGCGGCGTTTTGCCGCACGGCTCTTGAGCGTTGCTGTGGCGGTATGGGGTGCCCGCTCCCATCCATTGCCTATGCAGGCAGTGCGGACTTCCGCTCCGGAGGGAGAAAACCAGGTGCGCCGCTTTTCGCCTATTTTGTATACAGGATCAGCGCGATATAATGAAGTTCTTCCGTTCCTGTATTCTCTATGCCATGTTCCTCACCATCCTGGCATACACAAACATCCCCGGGAAAGACCTTAACAAGTGTGCCATTGTCGTTATAGGTCCCTTCTCCGCTGAGGACACAGAATATCTCACATTCGCCATGGTGGGCATGAGTGCCGAAAACCTCCCCCGGGTTGAGCCTTAGCTCACTGAAAAGCCTTCCTTTCCCAAAGAAAGATTTCGGGGTCGGCGGCAGGACAGGGATCATGGCGATCTCGCCTTTTCCATTGAAACGTACGGCTCTACTGACCTCGCGTTCGCTGTTGCGGATGATCATGCTGTTTTCTCCTTGTTGTGTGAACGCACCAGCAGATGCTTGAAAAAAGAAGGCTAGAGCACGGCAAGTTCATTGCGGACGGCATCAGTTATTGCCAAAGTGCCTGAAGTGCCGCCAAACTCATAAGACATCACCTTGCCTGATGCGAGGACGTTTTCGACCGCATTTTCGATCAAAGAAGCAGCCCTGGCAGCTTCAGGACATTGATGACGGTCTGCCAGCCAGTCAAGCATCAGGGCACCGGAAAGGAAGGTCGCGATAGGATTCGCCTTGTCCTGCCCCATGATGTCGGGTGCACTGCCGTGGCAAGGCTGGAACACGGCATGATCATCGCCGATATCTCCGGAAGGAGCCATCCCAAGTCCGCCCATGATCCCGGCGCCAAGGTCAGAAAGGATGTCGCCAAACTGGTTCTCCATGACCATAACGTCATATTTCCAGGGGCACTTGACCATGTTCATGGCCATGGCGTCGACATAGCAATAGGAAGTTTTAACGTCAGGAAAATCTTTGGCGCGTTCATCAAAGATGTTGCGGGCCCATTTGAACGAACGGAAGACATTGGCTTTGTCAACAAGGGTCAATTCTCCCTGATGACCTTCAGCCTTGCGCTTCCGGGCAAGCTTGAAGGAAAAGTCATAGACACGCGCACAGCCTTCTCGTGAAAGCTGGAGTATTTCGCGGGCGATATCATCTTCAATGATGCCCTGCGTACGGAATTTGAAAAGCCCCTCCGTCGATTCACGGATGAGGACAAAGTCGGTCTTGGAAAAATGCGGGTTGGCGAGGACCGGCGGGATGCCTTTGAAGAACTTGACCGGGCGGACACCTGCATAAAGGTCGAGGCGTTCACGAAGAACGAGTTGGGGAGCGATCTCTCTGCCGTCTTTATGGCGGACAGAGGGCAAGCCCATTGCCCCGAGAAGGATGGCGTCGGCATTTGCGGCAGCCTGGAAGGATTCTTCGGGGAATTCTTCTCCTGTGCGCAGGAACAGTCCTGCTCCGGCTTCGATATCGATGCCTTCGACGTCAAAGCCTCCGACTTTTTCTGCGGCATCGCGTACGAGCTGGAAACATGGCGGGACGACTTCAAGGCCGATGCCGTCGCCGGGCATTACGGCGATGGTAAATTTTTTCATAGGGGGTACTCCTTGCGGACAGTTTACATCATGTTGGGGATGAAGGTCACGATGTCAGGAACGAGGATGATGATGCAAAGGGCGATCAGCATCATGATGAGGTAGAGCCAGATGCCCGAGGAAAGATCTTCGAGGCTGAGCCCGGAAATGTTGCAGGCCACGAACAGTGTCGTTCCCACGGGAGGGGTTATCTGACCGATGGAAAGGGTCAGGACCATGATGATGCCAAAATAGACCGGGTCGATGCCAAGCTGAACGATGATAGGGTAGAAAATGGGAGCAAGAAGCAGCATGGCGATGACATTGTCCAGGAACGTGCCAACGATCAGCATGACAAGGCACATGAGCATGATGACGACGGTAGGCTGCTGGGAAAGGCTGAGAAGGAAGCGGGCAAGAGTTTCAGGGATCTGTTCGGATGCCATGAAGTAGCTGAAACATTGCGCCGTGGCGACAAGGAACATCAGCGTTGCCGAATTGCGGGCGGTTGCCTTGATCTGCTTGAGCAGGCCGGGGAGCGTGAGTTCCTTATAGATGAACTTTCCCACCAGCATGCCATAAACGGCTGCGACGATGGCTGATTCCGTCGGCGTGAATATGCCGCCGTATATGCCGCCCAGGATGATGATGGGCATTGCCAGCGCCCAGATCGCGTCGCGGAAGGCCTTTCGCTTTTCCGCTGAGGAAACACGGGGTTCCCTGCCGCAATTTGTACGCCGGGCCATGATCCAGTTGCCCAGCATGATAACGGCGCTCATCACGAGGCCGGGCAGGATCCCGGCAAGGAAAAGCTTGCCGATGGACGCACCAGTGATGACACCGTAAACGATCATGGTCACACTGGGCGGTATGAGGAGCCCAATGACGCCGGACGCAGCTATGCAGGAGCCGACGAATTTTATGGGGTATCCGCGATCCGCCATAGGACGGAACATGACGGTGCCTATGGCTGCTGCCGTTGCCGGGGCAGATCCGGAGATCGCGCCGAAAAAGGTACAGGCGGCCGTCAGCACCTGGGAAAGACCGCCCCTGTAGTGACCGAACCCACAGCTGGCAAGGTTGACCAGGCGCCTGGAAACGCCACCGGCACTCATGACGTTCCCTGCAAGGATGAAGAGGGGGATCGCAAGCAGCGTGAAGGAATCGAGGCCGCTGAATGTTTTTTGCACCAGCACCATCATGTTGGTATTGGAAAAGATCATCAGCGAGATCATCGAGGAAAGCCCGAGGCTGACCGCGATGGGAACGCCAATGAGAAGCAGCAGGAAGAAAAGGCCGAAGAGTACGATCGTGCTCATGACTTATCTCCTTCTGTTGCAGTCCCGCTGATGAGCTGGACAAGGTGGGAGATGGCGCCAGGCAGGATATTGGCGATCATGAAAACGCTGCCGAGAGGGATCGCCAGATAGACCCAGCCCATGAGCAGGAAGTCCATGGAGGGCGGCGTCTGCCCCATCATGGAAAGCCGGGAGGCAAGCGTGAAGCCCTGTACCGCATACATTCCAAGGAACCAGAAACAGCAGATGTCTGCCATCAGGGCGAACAAGGCCTGGGGGCGCCCCTTGGGAAGCTTGGAGACAAAGAGCTTGACATTGAGATGCCCGCCGTCATGGAACGCTATGGCTGCTCCCATGAAGGTGGCCCAGATGAAAAGAAAGCGAGAAGCCTCTTCCGTCCAAGGCATGGGGAGGGCAAACACGTACCGCAGAAGGACCTGGAGGAGGACGCAGAGCGTCATCCCAACAAAGAGGATGATGGTGCCCACTTGTAGTACCTTGTTGATGGGTACTAATATTTTTTCAAGAATCCTAATGAGATGCATAATGCTTCTCCAGCGTGGAGGCGGGGTCTTTGCCCCGCCTTTTGGATACATGCGCTCAACAAAGGGATCTGCTACTTGGTTTCTGCTATGGCCTTGATCATGTCACCGTATTTGGCTTCGTAGTCTTTATAGATGCTCGCGGCCACGCGGACAAAGGAATCAGGATCAGAGGCCTCGTTCACGGCGATCTTCGTCTTGAGTTCAGCAATGATCTTGTCTTCCTTTTCCATGACCATGCGGCGGGCTTCGGGGGCAAGGCGGTCAGCTTCTTCGCGGAGGATCTGCTGGTATTCGGGCTTCAGTCCCATATAGACCATTTTGCTGATGATCAACGGCTCGACGTTATGCTGGTGCTTTGTGATGGACAGGTATTTCTGCACTTCATAATATTTCTGCGAAAGCACGAAGCCAGCGGAGTTTTCCTGGCCGTCAATGGTCCCAAGTTGCAAAGCCGAGTACACTTCGCCCGTTGCCATCGGAGTCGCCAGGGCGCCGAACGCCTGGAAGGTGGCCACCGCGAGTTTTCCTGGGCTGGTGCGGAGCTTCAGCCCTTTGAGATCGTCTGCTTTGTTGATGGGGTGCTTGGAATTGGAAATGGCGCGGAAACCGTTTTCCCAGTAGCCCAGGACGACGATGCCTTTCTTGTCCGCGTCTTTCCTGAGACCATCGCCGATGGGACCGTCCATGACCTTCGCCATGTGGTCATAATCACGGAAGATGAAGGGGAGGTTGAGCACCTGGAACGTGTCGATAAAGTTGGAAAGCATGGAGTCGGAAGTGATCACCATGTCCGTCGTCCCAAGCTGGGCCCCTTCGACAAGCTGGCGCTGCGAGCCAAGCTGGTCAGCGGGGAAGATCTTGATCTCGATGGCGCCATTGCTGCGCTTTTCCACGGCGTCTTTAAATTTGAGAGCCATGGCATGATAGACGTGGTCTGGCGCTGCATTGTGGCCGAGCTTGAGAGTCACATCAGCAGCATTGCCAGAGAGCGGTGCGCCCAGGATGAATGAAGCGATAAGACCGGCGAAAATGTTTTTGATGCGCATGGAAGACTTCTCCTTCAAAGGTTGCAACGAAAGGCACGGTGTGCGGCACCGTGCAGCCTATGTTGAGCGCTTTCCGGCTTTAGCAGCCGTGTAAGCGCTGCCGACCTGGTCAAGATGGGAGCGCATGGATGATTCGGCAGCGTCAGGGTCGTGCTGTGCAAGCGCGTTGAAGACAGCGCGGTGTTCGGCCAGCGCACCTTCCGGACGCCCTGGAAGCTTCAGGGTTTGCAAGCGTTGATCCAGCAGCCAGTCCGCGATGGAATCAGCAAAGATGCCCAGCAGCGGATTGTCCAGGGAATCACTCAGCAGCCTGTGGAACTCGACGTCGAGGCGTGCGAAACGCTCAACACTGCCAAGCGCTGAGCTCTGTTCCATAAGGGAACGTTCGAGCTGGTCAAGCTGATCCCTCGTGATTTTCCTGGCAAGTTCCCTTGCCAGCATGGATTCAAAAAGGACGCGGAATTCGTGAAGTTCCCTGCGCCGTTCCGTAGAGAGCGCATAGATCTGCATCGTTTCACGCATCTCGCCCAGAAGCGGCTTGACGGTAGGTTTCCGGATCCGTGCGCGGGCTCCGGGGCGGATGCTGATCAGCCCCATGCGCTCCAAAGTCGATAACGATTCCCTGATGGCCGGGCGGCCAACGCCAAAATCAGCCATCAGCTGATGTTCGGAGGGCAGTTCCTGTCCCTCCTGGTAGATGCCATTTTGGATGTCTTCAAGCAGGTATTCCACGACTGCGGTGTGCAGCTTTGGCCGGACGACACTGCGCTTGCGCCCCGGAGCTGTGCTGCCAGAAACTTTTCCTGTAGTGATCATGCCTGATTCCTTTTTGTTCAAGCGGGAAGGTCTCCTTTCCCGTAACGAGGAATAGATCAAAGTTATCGACATGTCAACATGTCATACAAGTTGATATGTTGTAATGCTTGCCTTCATCACAAAAACGTAGGGCCGGGATACTATCAGCCGAGGTCAACTCCCGTTTTATCCGCAAACGTGTGCGCGACCTGGTCAAGCGTGTCAGACACACCGTGCATCCCTATGCGTAGTGTGGTACTATGGCGATCCATTAAATCTGATGCATCGCCGCATCCACACAAAAAAAGAGCCGGGTGGCGACCGGCTCTTCTGCGTCTTTTCTTATGGGATCAGGGCCCGCCCGGCAGGGGGTATGATAAGGGGGATTGCAGCACCTTCCGTGGCCTTGTTGCAAGGGGGGGAGCGGAGGGCGACGGAAGGCGCTGCAAATTTCGGCGCTGTGCGGGCGGCATGCGGTGCTTCCTTTGGCACGATGGGCCAAGAAAGCCGGGTGTCCTGGATGTCATGATCTACGGGTCAGGCCAAAATGTCGGGCCAGGCAGGCATCGGGCCGGTGCTCCCCCGGTCAATGCAGCCCGGCCATGATCCGCTGCGGTATCCGCTGCACCAGAAGGTCAGACTGGCATACCATGCGCATCCACGGCCAGACATACCTTGCGGCCGAGCCCCTTTTTGCCGTTTTCTTTTTCCGTTTGCCTTTCCCGGTTCCCGCTGCATGTGAAGCATTGGTGATCAGCCATGCAAAGCCAGGCTCATCGATCAACACTTCAAGGATATCTTCCCAGATCCTCTTTTCCCTCCATCTGACGAACCGCCTGTAGACCGTTGCCCAGTTGCCATAGCTTTCCGGCAGGTCGCGCCATGAAGCGCCCGTGCGCAAGATCCAGAACACAGCGTCCAGGAACAGGCGGTTGTCTTTGCGATACCCGCCGGTCTGTCCTGTCTGTCCAGGCAGATGCGGTTCGATAAGGGCCCACGCCTCATCCGAAATGTCATGCTCCCGCTGTGTATCTTCCATAAAAAACATCACCGTATGCGCGGTACTTCTTCTCTCATCGGGTCGAGCAGATGCGATCTGGCTTCCCTTCCGGCTGGGCGCTTGCGCGGTGCCCCGGCGCCTAGGTCCAGCCAGAAACATACAAGAACTTGTATTTTTTGAGCGGGCATCATGTCAAGCGCTTTTTTATGCTCCTGGATGCTTTTTGCGGGGCAGGAAGGCAGGGATGAGGAAGATGCTCCGGACGTTCCGGCCTGCATGGCCCATGCGCGCTGCGGCTGATGCGGCACGGCCGGCAAAGGCTTTCGGCTGCCGTCCTGATGCCTGGCGTGGTCCCGAAGAAAAGCTGCCGCGCAGCGATCGTGCGCGGCAGCTTTCAAGGCGTGAAGCGTGGACAGAAAATCTTTGGGTGCCGTACGGGACGGAGCCTGCCATCATTCCAGGCTGATCTTGTCCAGCAGGGATGACAGCAGCTTTTTTTCCTCTTCATCAAGCCGGGCAAAGAAGCGGGCGCCCACCTCGGATGCGCGCTTTCTCTGATCCATGCAGATCTCCCTGCCCTTTTCCGTAAGAAAGAGATGCTTTGCCCTTTTGTCGCACAGGCTCGGGCGTGATTCCACGAGGCCTTTCTGCCTGAGCCTTCCCACCATGTCGCAGGTGCCCTGATGGCTGATCTCAAGATATTCCCTGAGCGTGCGGATGGTCGCGGCAGGCACTGAATCCAGGAAGACGAGGGCTTCCACCTGGGAGAGGCCCAGGTCAAGGCCGTAATCGAGGATATGCCCTTTGCGTGCATGGAACATCTCGCGTCCAATTTCGACGAGCCTGTGCACGATGAGATAATTCGGGTCGTTGCTGAACATGACCGTGGAAAGATGGCGTGACACTGCGTCCCTCCCCCTTGAGGATGATTTCACCTGCCTTTGAAAATATCGATATCATGCCCGCAAGCGCATAGCAATGCCTGCATCGCGGAAGCCGGAAGGCATGGCATCTGCCCGGATGCCGCTGCCGCGTCCTTCCGTGCCCGCAACGATCCGGCGCATCGCGCGTCCGGTCGGCCTGCCGTCGTAATCGTCAGAGGGAGGGCGGGAAGGGCGCAAGGCGCGGGGACTGAGCGTGAAAAAGGGAACGCTGCCGCGGCGCATGCGGCCGCCTGTTGACAATATCCTGCAAGATAGTACCTGCTAGGGGTGCGAATGCCATGCACAGGAGGAATCGCATGAAACGGGTCTTGACCATCCAGGACATATCGTGCCTGGGAAAATGTTCCCTGACAATAGCGCTGCCGGTGATCTCCGCCCTCGGTGCGGAAACGGTCATCCTTCCCACGGCTGTCCTTTCGACCCATACGATGTTCAAGGGCTTTACGTGCAAGGATCTTTCGGACCAGATCGGCCCCATAACCAGCCATTGGAAGAGCGAAGGCGTGGCCTTTGACGCCATCTACACCGGCTACCTCGGCACGGCGGAGCAGATCGACCAGGTAAAAGGCCTGATAAGGGACTTCAGGCGCCCCGGCACGTGCGTCATCATCGATCCCGTGATGGCCGACAACGGCAGGCTGTATCCGGCGTTCGACATGGCATACGTACGGAAAAATGCCGAACTGTGCGCCGTGGCGGACATCATCGTGCCCAACCTGACCGAAGCCGCCCTGATGACAGGCATGGAATACAGGGAGCGCTACGATGAAAGCTACATACGGCAGCTCCTCACCAGGCTCAGCGGGCTGGGCGCGGGCATCAGCGTCCTGACAGGC
>JAEEGL013987055.1_pt1 | contig 17372 bp, 15 predicted proteins | sample 9134231 | NCBI WGS metagenome assembly JAEEGL01 (sample SAMN16246548, study PRJNA631951) | gut metagenome | biome: gut microbiome; feature: rumen; material: fiber-attached | host: Bos | place: Iran: Karaj | collected 2018-10
GCCCGCTCCGGCGGCAAACGGAAATATTGAAGCCCTGCGGTAATAACCGCAGGGCTCTTTCATGCCGCCCGCCGGCTTCGTTCATAGTCGAGACACAGGCTCTCCAGCTTTTTGTACGGCTCCATGAGACAGCCGTCCAGATCGTCGGTAAAGCGCTTCAGGCCCACCTGGTCCATGAGCGCGAAGTATCCCGCATCATACGCGCCTTTGTCGACGAGATCGTTGTACAGTCTGAGGGCCGCGTCCCGGTCCTGCTCCGCCATAGTCCAGACCTGCAGGGAGGCCAGGGCGCTGGCGGCGTAGCTGATATAGTAAAAGGGACTGGTAAAGTTGTGGTTGACGTACATCCAGTAGTAGGCGTCCGTTGTCCGGTAAAAACCCTCGCCGTAGGATGAAGCGATCTTCCGGTAGGCCTCGTTCACGTCCTCCACGGTCATGTCCGGGTGGGCATAGGCGTACTGCTGGAATTCGTCGAAGATGCAGCCGGAGATCACGTTCTGGACCAGGCCGTACAGGCAGTACAGCCGGGCATAGTCCGCGTCGGCGCCGAAGATCTCATCGCACCAGCCGTAGAGCAGGGCCTCCATGGAGGTCGAATGGATCTCAAACACATCATAGGAGCCATAGGTGCTCAGATCCTCCGGCTCCGGGTTGACGAAGGCGTCGTAATAATGGCCGAACTCGTGGAAGGTGCCGAAGACGTCATAGGCCGAGCTGTACAGGGCGTTGTATAAAAACGGGGCGTTGTACATCCGCAGCACAGTGGTGAAGCCCATCGCCGTGACGTTTCTGTAGTTTTCCAGCAGATAGAGCCCGTGGGATTCCATATACCGCTGAGCCCTGGCGGCCTCCGGGGAGACCCGGGCGGCGTATTCCCTGAGCAGGTCCATCAGCTCCCCGGCGGAGAATTCCCCATAATCCTCGTACAGGGCGCCGTTGTAGCTGCACCGGTCGAAAAACCGCCTGGCATAGGGCTTCACCGCTTTGCAGAGGGCCGCCGCGTCCTCCGGCGTGTAATCCCTGCCGTATACGTGGTCATAGGCGTACAGGGCGTAGCTGTCGTAGCCGCAGATCTCCGTGAGCTCGTTCCGCACCCGGATCAGCTCCAGAAAGATATCGCCCAGCCGGCGGTTGAGCTCCCCGGCGCCCAGGTCCGTGCGGGATTCCAGCTCGTTGTAGCGGAGCTCCAGCTCCGTCTCCCTGGTCCGAAGCTCCCGCTCCCGGTCGGTCATGGGCTCGTATTCCTCCAGCTCCTTTGCCATATCCTCTCCCACGCTGGCGGCCAGCGCCTCGCCGGCGGAGCCCTTGATCGCCGCGGACGCCGCTGTGAAAAGCGTGTCCCCGGCCTCGGTCAGCATATCGTCCAGCTTCTGGCAGGCGTCGGACAGGGCGCTGTCCTTCCCGCCGGAGGCGTACATCTCGATCCAGGCCAGCTCCGACCAGGTGCGGAGCCGGTTGTATTCCTCCAGCAGCTGCCCGTAGAGCTCCGCCGCCTCATCCCCGCTCTCCGCGGCGGAAAGGCGGTCGGATATCGCCCGGAAGGCGGTAAGGTCCCCCATCTCCCAGTGCATGTCATCATAATGCACGTCCGCGTGGACGCCGTCGTTCCAGTCGTTCGCCGCCGCGCTCTCCTCTGCCATGACGGGGACGGCGGTCTCGACAGCGGGAGAAGGGGTGGGCAGCGCCTTCTCCTCCGGCGGGGCCTTGGCGCCGCAGCCGGCGAGAAGGCACGCCGAGAGCAGCAGGGCAGGCAGCCTGAGCGCGTTCGTCTTTTTCATTTCATCACCCAGCTGAGTTTACCCCAAACAGCGGGAAAAGTAAAGGCGTCCGGGAGGCGCGGCAAAATGAGGAAACACTTTATGCTTGCTCCCGACCTGAGGGCGGCATATAATATCCTTATGAAAAAGCTCAAACGGATCTATAAAAACTTCCTGCGGGTCCAGGAATATATGGGCGTACAGGCCATCGCCGCCATCGCGGCGGCCACGGCCTTCTGGTTTTTCCTGTCACTGGTGCCGATGGTGATCCTGGCGGTGTCCCTGCTGCCGTACACCTCCCTGAGCGAGGCGCAGATCATGGCGTTCCTGGCTCCCGCGATCCCCAGCTCCCTCACTGAGCTTATCAGCACCATTCTGTCGGACGTGTACCGGAGCAGTCTGGCCATCCTGTCGGTGTCTATCGTGGCCACTGTGTGGTCTGCCGCCAGGGGCTTCTCCTCCCTGATCCGGGGGCTGGAGGAGATCTACGCCCAGGAGCAGCGGCGGGGGTATTTCCTGCGCCGGCTCACGGGGGTGCTCTACACCGTGGGGATGCTGCTGTTCATCCTGATCTCCATCGTCGTCGGAGGCTTCGGCGGCCAGATCGTGAGGGTGGTGGAACGGTTTTTCCCCGCTTCCCGGGGGCTGTTCGACTTTGCGCTGCGGTTCCGCTTCGTGGCGGTGATCGCCCTGCTGACCGTGTTTTTCAGCGCCATCCTCCGCTGGGGACCGGGCAGGCGGCTGCCGCTCCGGGAGGCGCTGCCCGGCGCCGTGTTCACCGCAGTGACCTGGAGCCTGCTGACCTGGGTGTTCTCCGCCTGGGTATCTGTGAGCAGCTTCGGCACCTACGGGAGCCTGGCCACAGTGGTGATCGTGGAGCTGTGGCTGTACTACTGCCAGTATATGCTGCTGCTGGGGGCCTGTCTGAACCGGGCTATCCCCCGGGGCGTGCCGGCCATCCAGCGGCATCTGAGCGACCGGCGGGAACAGGCTGAGCGCAAAAACGACGCAGGCGCGGACCAATGATCCGCGCCTGCGTCGTCCTTTCCCCGATCACGGGAGCGCAGAGCCGTCGTACTCCCCGATGCTCCTGGCAATGATCAGATTCGCCGCCACGTCGCCCTCCACGTTGACGGTGGTAAAGGCCATGTCCAGCAGGCGGTAGAAGCCGCTGATCGGTCCCATCAGGTCCACAGGCAGGCCCAGGATGGACAAAAATGAGGCCCCCAGCACTATGCCGCCGCCGGGGATGCCGGGGGCGGCCATATTGATGAGAGTGGCCGTGAACACCAGGAACACCACCGTGCCGAAGCTCAGGCTTATGCCGTAGAAGTCGGATACGAACACCGCCAGACAGCAGAAGGAACAGGCGCCGCCGCACATGTTGATGGTGCAGCCCAGCGGCAGAGTGAACTTGCTCACGCCCTCCGGCGCGCCAAGATCCTCCAGGGACACGCTGATGGTGGTGGGCAGCGCCGCGGCGGAGGAGGTGGTGGACAGCGTCACCAGGGCGATCTTGCCGCAGGCCTTCAGGAATCTGGCCGGAGGCACCTTCGTATACGCACAGGCGGGCAGGACCATCACCAGGAGGAACACCGCGGCGCAGCACAGCCAACAGCACAGGATGTATCTGGCCAGCGCGCCGAAGACCCCCGCGCCGTACCGGGCCACGGAAAAGGCCATCAGCGACATGACGCCCAGAGGGGACAACTCCATGATATAGCCCAACATCCGGAACACAGCGGCCGACAGGCTGTTCATCAGCGCCGCCACGGGCTCGCCCGCCTTGCCCGCGGCCACCACGGCCACGGCGAACAGGCAGGTGAAAAGGATCACGGGCATGGTGCTGCCCTCGGCCATGGCCCTGAAGATGTTGTCAGGCACGATGGCGGTGAGAAATCCGGAGAGGCTGGGATCCACGAGGCCGCCTTCATAGACGGGGGCGTTTTCAAGCACCGTGCCCAGGCCGGGACGGACAACATAGGCAATGGCCAGGGACACGGCGGAGCTGGCCGTGAACATCACCACATACAGCAGTACCGTGCGCACGCCTATGCGCCGCAGCAGAGCGCCGTCCCGGATGTTGGCGATGCCGCAGAACACCGCGCAGACGACCACGGGGATGATCATGGCCTTGATGAGGCTCAGGTATATGTCGCCCACGACCTTGGCGGAGACGCTGAGGCCCGGGGCGACAAAGCCCAGAAGGACGCCCAGGGCAAAGCCCGCGGCAACCCGGATAAACAGATTCTTTTTGTCAAGAAAAGCTCTCATGCCCGTCAGTCTCCCGCTCCGTTGTCTGACCTATGTGAACACTTTAGCACCCGGGGCGGCGTAAAACAAGACAGGAATGCGATCTTTTCCCCGGAGTATCCAAACAGCGCGGGCTTATGCGAGCCCGCGCTGTTTTCCTGTCGGTCGTATTCAGATCGAATGCTCCAAAAGAGCTTCCATGGGGCTGCGGCGGGACACGTCTCCCGCCGCCAGCCGCCCGGACAAGGCGGAAAGGAGCGTGAAGCAGCCGGCGATGACCCCGGCCTGGGCCCACGGCAGCGTCCAGGTCACACCGCCGAACAGCTCTCCGCCCGTGAAGCGCAGCAGAGCCAGTGCCGTCAGGGTCCCGGCGGCGCTGCCGAGAAGTCCCAGGAAAAAGCTCTCCCATCCCAGGATGGAAGCGGCGCTCTTCCCCGACAGGCCCAGACAGCGGAGCACCGCCGTCTCTCTTCTCCGGCAGAGCAGCGGCAGCGACGACGCCAGTACCGCGCCCAGCGCCCCGAGCACCGCGGTCAGGATTCCCATAGCCCGCCAGGAGGCCAGGCTGATCTCAGTCAGCGCCGCGCCGGAGGCGATGATCCCCGAGGCGCTGTCGGCGTAGAGCACCCGCTGGGGATATCCTGCCAGCAGCTCCTCCAGCTCTCCCCGTCCGGCAAAGCTCCCGGCGTAGAGCCGCAGTGCGGTGAGTGTCTCCGCGTCCAGCACGCCGAAGGCCCGGAGATTCTCCTCCAGGCTCAGCGGAGAGGCCGCGCTCTCTATCACCGACTGGTACAGCTCATTGATCTGTCTGTCGGTCATCCGCTCGATGGCCTGGAGCAGGGTGTCCTGTGCGGCTGTCTCCTCCACGGCGACGCCGGTCAGTTCCAGATACAGCTCGGCCTGCCGCTCGCTGCGCAGAGAGACGGCGTAGCGGCTCAGAGCCTGGCGCTGCTCCATGGGATCGGTGAGATGGGCCGAGGCGTCAAAGCCCTTGCCCGTGAGCACGTCCCGGTCGGGCTCCGCCTGCTGCTGCTTGACGATGGCGCTCTCCCGGACGGAGTTGATGACCCACCGGGTCAGATCGCCCATGTACACGGCCCCGCCGACCTGGGTCAGACCGGCGCTCCTGGCCGGGCGGAGGATGCCCACGATCTTCAGCGGCAGGGAGCTGCGGACCGCCTGAGAGAGCACCGCCTCATCCTGGCCGATATATCCCCAGGTACCGTCCACGTTCTTTACATATTCCCCGGTGGGCAGCATCACCCGGAAGGACAGCCGCAGCAGGTCGGTGTAGCTCACCCCCGCCGAGGCGTCCTGAGACGTCAGGCCCAGGGCCTGCATGCAGGCTCTGTCCAGCCCGCCCTGGGAATCCAGCAGCACGGCGGCCTCGTCATAGCGGCCGGGCCAGCGGCCGGAGACCAGCTCGTACCGGGAGCGCTGCAGCGCTTCCCCGTCGGGCATCTCGGTCCAGAGGCCGGTGCCGCTCTGTACGTCGGGGCTCACCAGCTTCACCTGTCCGGCAGAGTTGAGAGAATAGATCCGCGGGGAAATGGCCCAGGTCCTCTGCAGCGAGGCGCTGTGGATGTCCATCTCCGCCTCCAGATAGGCCGCCAGTGACTCCAGATCCCCGGATGGCACGCTCTCCGGCGTCAGCACGATGGGATACGCTGCCAGTGTCTCCGCCTGGAGGGTCCGGGCAGAGTTCACGGCTCCGCAGACGGCGGAGAGGCCCAGGCAGGCGGCCAGCACGGCGGCAAACAGCCCCGGCAGCCGGGCGGCCACTCTCCCCCGGGGCCTGCCCAGGTTCCGTAAAGCGGCGGCGATCCGCCCGCCCGCGGACAGTCCCGCGGGCGCTCCGGCGCTGCCGCCCGAGCGGACCAGCTCCCCTTCCTCGGACGCGACCTCTCCCCGGACGAGCTTCACCGTCAGATCCTCGCCGGAGTCAAAGAGCTTTTCATCCCTGCTGAACACGACCACCGTCCGGTGGTCGGCGGCCCGATGCAGTACAGACAATATGCTGCCCCGGGTCTCGGGATCCACTCCCTCGCCGGGCTCGTCCATCAAGAGCAGCTCCGGCTCCCTTGTGAGAGCGCAGCAGAGCGCCGCCAGCCGTCTCTCCTGGCCGGAGAGCTCCCCGACCATGCGGTTCGCCAGCGGCGTCAGCGCGAACAGTTCCAGAGCCGCGGCAGCCTTGGCGCGGCTCTCGTTTTCCGGCCAGCCCGCCAGACGGGCGGACAGCACGGCGTTCTCCTCCACAGTGCGCCCGGACAGCAGCAGCCCCTCATGAGCCACGCCCACCCGGCGCCTCCAGGCGCTCAGCTTATCCTCGCTCCAGCGGGCGATGTTCTCCCCGTCCACCAGCACCTCGCCCCGGGAGGGCAGCTCCAGCCCCGCCAGCAGGCGCAGCAGCGACGTCTTGCCGGAGGCGGCGGCGCCCGTTACCAGCACGAGCCCCTCTCCCGGCAGAGTGAGATTGACCCTGCTGAGGGCATGGACCGTCTCCCTGCCCGATACATAATCCAGCCCCACGTTTTTCAGCTGCAGCATGGATAGCTCTCCTTTATACTGCGTTATTTGTAAGATATTTCCATTATACCCACATATTGTGGTCCAGGTCAAGTGCCGGGCACAATTTTGCCCGAAATATAGTCGGATACTTGACTTTTTCGCCGGAACGTGTATGATGATGGCGTCATCACAGGGGCGCCGGGTCCTTCCCGGCTGAGACGGCGTGAATGGAAGCGCCGGTACCCTTGGCAGACGGGGAAAAGCCCGTCCGCCTGGACCTGATCCGGACAATGCCGGCGGAGGGAGTGCGCATAACACGTCTTGTCAGCCGCTCCCATCGTCCGGAGGGCTGATTCTTTTTTTGGAGGCGTCATCATGAAAAACGAAAAACTCCGCGCGCTCACCGAATGCTCCATATTCATCGCACTGTCCATCGTGCTCAGCTATCTCAAGATCCCCATCGGGCTGAGCTTCGGCGGTTTCGGCGGGTCCATCGACCTGGTGATGATCCCGCTGATCGTCGCCGCCTGCCGCTGGGGTCTGGGCTGGGGCCTGGGCAGCGGGCTGGTGTTCGGGACGCTGAAATTCTTTCTGGCGGGAGGCGCGGCCATCAACTGGCAGTCCATGCTGCTGGATTACAGCGTGGCGTACATGTTCGTGGGTCTCGCCGGGCTCATCAAAAGAAAGCCCCGGCAGATGTGGCTGGCCGCCCTCATCGGCTGCCTCGGCCGCTTCGTGATCCACTTCATCAGCGGCGTCACCATCTACGCCATGTATATGGAGGACATCTTCGGCCTGCCCATGACCAACGTGTGGGTGTACTCGGCCCTGTACAACGGCTCGTACATGCTGCCGAACACGATCCTGGCCGCGGTCGTGTGCTTCGTGCTGGGCCGCAGCATGGAAAAACAGCTGCTGAAGTAAAAAATCTCCCAGAAAATTCCGCCGGAAGCAAACAGTTCCGGCGGTTTTTTCGTCTAAGAGACAAAGGACCGCTTGTTTTATATTGCGATTCCGTGAAATATGGTATATACTATCATAGCATTTTTATGTTTACAAAGAGACTTTGGCTTTTGCCGGAGAGCGAGGATAGATCATTGAGCAAGGTTTTGAGAGGACTTGGGCGTACAGGGATCGTACTGCTCGTGACCGTACTGATGATACTGGTGCTGGCTCTGGGGGCCTGCGGCGTACTGGCCTGGGGGCCTTCCTCCGAATGGACCAGGCGCTTCGTGTGCACCTTCGATGAATCCAGCGCCATGAAATTCGTGCCCCGGATGTACCTGCCCGAGGCCACGGTGCAGGAGTATCTGCACCCCAGCAGCAAGCCCGCCGGTGAGCCGGAGGACGACCTGTTCATTGAGCTGCCCTTTGAGGACGGCACCCAGCCCGACGTCCAGACGACGGATCCCGCCCTGGTCAGCGCAGACCCGGTGCAGCAGCCCGCCGACGGTCTCCAGAGCGGGGAGTGGCTGGAGGTCATCAATATGAAGGGCCCCTCCTTCAAGGGCAAGATGATGATCATTCACGATCCCTCCAAGGTGATCGTTGGCACTCTGGACGCCTACGGCGCGGCCTATCACGGACTCTATCTCTATGAGTTCATCGAGAAATACGGGGCCATCGGCGGCACCAACGCCGGAGGCTTCTACGACCCCAACGGCGGCGGCAACGGCGGCACTCCCGACGGCCTTGTGATCCGTGACGGGCAGATCGCCTGGGGTTCCCCGGGCAACTGGTATATCAATGTCATCGGCTTTGACAGCAACAACGTTCTCCACGTGGGCGACATGTCCGGCCAGCAGGCGCTGGATCTGGGCATGACCTCGGCGGTGAGCTTCTCCCCCGGCCCCGTGCTGGTGAAGGACGGCGTCATGCGCACCGGTCTCGGCGGCGGCATGAATCCCCGGACCTGCATCGGCCAGCGGGCCGACGGCACCATTCTGCTGATGGTGCTGGAAGGCCGGAAGCCCGACAGTCTCGGCGCCACCTATGACGATATCGCCCAGATCATGTACGATTACGGTGCGGTGAACGCCGCCAATCTGGACGGCGGCTCCTCCTCCCTGATGTACTACAAGGGAGAGCAGATCACCCGGGGCAGCAATATCATCGGCATGCGCCAGATGTCCACCGCCATTCTCGTGTTGAACTAAGGAGCCTGTCATGGGAAAGCATACAAAGAAAACCGACCCCCTGGCCCGGCGCAGCCGGGAGTTCGACCTGGAGCCCCAGGAGGATACCGTCGATTTCGACCTGATCGATCCGGCGGAAGGGGATTTGGACGGGGATATACTGGACCTGGATTCCGACAGCATCCTGGCCGAATTCTTCCCCGAAGACGCAGCGCCCGCTCCGGAAGAGGAGGCGAAGCCCGAGCCTCCGAAGCCCGAGGCCCCGAAGAAGGCAGAGGCGCCCGCGGCGAAAAAAAGCGCGGAGGAGGTCCCCTCTCCCGCCGGGAAGACAGAGGACGCCCCCCGCAAAAAGAGACCTCCGGAGAAAAAGCGCACACTGAGTCCCGCCGCCAGGGCCAAGCGGGAGCTGGCCCGGAGCAGGAGGCGCTTCCGCCGGGGACTGACCGCCTATGTGCTGATCCTGCTGGCGCTGATCATCGGCACACTGGTGTATGAGTGGTACGCCCTGGGCAAGTCCCAGGCGCGCTTTGACGCCGAGGCCGCTGAGGAGGCCGCCCGCAAGGCCGCGATCGCCGAGCAGCAGGCCCATGAGAAGGCCGTCTACCGGGCGCCCCAGCTGGCCTTCGAGAACTGGAAGGCAGGCGTCGACGCCGCCTACTGGACCGATCTGTGGTATGCCGGCAAGGGCGACACGCTGGATCCCCGGGAGGCCGTCACGGCGTATATGACCGAGCGGTTTGCGAAGGCCGAGGCCTTCCGGGCCATGGAGTACACCGCCGCGCAGCCCGTCTATGTTCTCAAGGACGGGGCCGACACCCTGGCCAGGATCACGCTCGCCGGCAGCGAGCTGGACTGGACCGTGTCCGACGTGGCGCTGCTGGTTGAGGGGAAGGAATCCGCCTCCACCCGGGTGGCCACCGGCAGCCGGGTGTTCTGCAACGGCACGGAGCTCTCCGGCGATTATATCGTCAATTCCGACAGCTATTTCACCTACGAGCCCCTGCGGGACTCCCTGGTGAATCCCGTCTCCTGGGACACCTATGAGGTATCCGGGCTGCTGACAAAGCCGGAGCTCAGTGTGGAGCCCCCTGCGGGCGGGATCATCACCGAGACGGCGTCCGGCGACTTCCTGCTGTGCCTGGACGCCGCCGCCGGCAAGCCCTACGCCGACAGAGCCGTGGCCTTTGTGAAGGCCTATCTCTTCTATTACCTCAGCGGCAGCAACAACCTGTGGGGCAACCTGGCCAATGTGAAGACCCACCTGGCGCCGGGGACCAACGCCTACAAGACGATGACGGAGACCTCCGACGGCGTGTACTGGCTGGCGCCCCACTACAACATCGACACCAGCAACATCTCCGCCGGCGACGCGGTGATCTGGGCGGACAACTGCTACAGCGTGGAGGTCGCTTATGAGGCCACCGGCGTTCAGAACGGGCAGAACGATGTGATCGCCGCCTCCATGCGCATCTATTTCCAGCAGATCAACGGCGCCTTCGTCATCAGTGATTTTGAGATCCTTTGATCGGAAAGCGGTAAATACACTATGAATGTTACTGTCATCGTGCCCTCCCTGGACCCGGATGAAAAGCTCATCCAGGTGGTGGACGGGCTGCTCTCCGACGGTTTTGACGACATCCTTCTCGTCAACGACGGCAGCCACGCCGATCACCTGTGGCCCTTTGAGCAGGCCGCAGAGCACCCGGAGGTCACCGTGCTCACCCATGAGGTGAACAAGGGCAAAGGCCGGGCGCTGAAGACCGCCTTTGCCTGGTGCCTGGAAAACCGCCCCCATATCGACGGGGTGGTCACTGCCGACGGAGACAACCAGCACCGTCCGGCCGATATCCGCCGCTGCGCTCAGGCCATGATCGACGACCCCGGCAAGGTGTGGCTGGGGGTCCGGGATTTCTCTCTGGACCATGTGCCCGCCCGCAGCCGGATGGGCAATACCCTGACCCGGGGGATCATGAAGCTGGCCTGCGGCGTCAGCGTCACCGACACCCAGACCGGCCTGCGAGCCATCCCCGCCCGGGATCTGCCGCTGATGCTGCGCATCCCCGGGGAGCGCTACGAGTATGAGACCCAGATGCTCCTGTCCCTGCGGGAGGCAAAGGTCGGGATCGGCGAGGTGGTCATTGACACCGTATACATCGACGAGAACGAGTCCAGCCATTTCCACCCTGTCAGGGACTCCTGGAAGATCTATAAGATCATCTTCCGCCACATGTTTTCCCGGAAGGAGAAATGACCCATGGGGAATAAGCCGGGGTCCTTTCTGAAATACTCCGCCAGCTCCGTGATCTGCTTCCTGCTGGACTACGGACTGTTCACGCTGCTCAACGCGGTGCTGCTGCGCGGCGTGGCCGACGGGGCCCGGGAGCTCATCGCCACCTACGGGGCCAGGATCGTCTCTGCGGTGGTGAACTTCCTGCTCAACAGAAATCTGGTCTTCCACGACGCCTCCGACCCACGGCGGGCGGCAGTGCGCTACACTCTGCTGGCCATCGCGCAGGCGGCCGTGTCCGCTCTGCTGGTCTACGCTGTCCGCCGACTCACCGGCTCCAGCGCTCTGATGGAGACCGCCATCAAGGTGCCGGTGGACGTCGCGCTGTTCCTGGCCAGCTATCAGATCCAGAAGCGCTGGGTCTTCAGGTCCGAATAAAAGCATCCCCCTGTTTACGCAAACAGGGGGATCAACTTATGCTTCATCCCGCAGCGGCAGCCGGGAAAGGGCCTGTGCCGTGCACTCCTCGAATACGCCCACGTCCTTGGTGCGCATCATCCTTCGGCGCAGCTCCTCCCCGCCGACAAACCGGTCGAAGAGGTAATTCCACAGCTCCTTCATCCGGCGCATGCCGTTGAGCGTCCCGTACTCAGCCTTATACGCCGCGTACAGTTCCCGGTGGAACTCGCTCAGCTCCTCCCGGGAAGCGGGCGGCCCGCCCTTGACCCTGCGGAAAATCGCCGGGTCGCTGGCCGCTCCCCTGCCCAGCATCACCGCCCTCTGCTCCGGCCGGCGCAGAGCATAGGCAGCGCAGTCCGCCGGGGTGAACAGGCTGCCGTTGAAGCAGACCGGGGCCCGGCTCTCCTTTGCCGCCAGGTCCAGCGCCTCATAGTGGGGCGCCGGGGCGTACATCTCCCGGCGGGTGCGGCAGTGAAGGATCAGCTCCGCAATGGGGTAGCGGTTGAAGATCTCCAGCAGCCGGGGAAATTCCTCCGGGGATTCCCAGCCGATGCGGGTCTTGACGGAGACCGGCACCCGGACTCCGTCGAAAACGGCGTCCAGGAACGCCTCCAGCCCCTCCGGGGAGCGCAGCATGGCAGAGCCCTTGCCCTTGGCGGTGACCGTGGCCGAGGGGCAGCCCAGGTTCAGATTGACCTCCCCGTAGCCCATATCTGCCAGGCCTGCCGCCGCCCACAGGAAATCCTCCGCACTTCTGGTGAGGAGCTGCGGCACCAGGGGTATGCCGGCGTTGTTCTCCGCCCCCAGCTCCCGGAGCTCTCTGGGGGTGAACAGATGCTCCGCCGTGGGCGATATGAAGGGGCTGTAATATCTGTCCGCGCCGGGAAACATCTTTGCATGGACACGCCTGTATATAACTGTCGTGACCCCCTCCATGGGGGCGAAATAATACTTCATTCCAACAGCCTGCCGTCTTTTTTTATGCACTATACCACGTTCTGCCGGAAATGGAAAGAGCGCGCATTTGCATTGCCCGGGAAATGTGGTATACTTCACTTCGATCCTTTATGGGAGGAAACAACCATGAACAAACGCATCCTCTGTCTCTTTCTCGTCCTCACGCTGCTGGCCTCCGCTGTTCCGGCGCTGGCCGCGGAGGAGGACGGTATCGCCATCTCCACGCCGGAGGAGCTCCGGCAGCTGGAAAACGCGCCCCAGGGCAGCTATTATCTGGCCAACGATCTGGACATGTCCGCCATCGACTGGTTCCCCATCGCCTTTGAGGGCACGCTGGACGGCCGGGGCCACGCCATTTACAACCTGCGTGTGACCCAGGTGGGCACCGCCCACGCCGACACCTGGGACGGCAACGACAAGGAATACGACACCGTGTTCGCCGGGCTCTTTTCCACTCTCACCGAGGCGAAGGTCTCCAACCTGACCCTTCAGGGAGTGGACATCGAAGTGAAAAGCACCCGCCACTGCTTCATCGGTGCTCTGGCCGGGTACGTGAAAAACGCCAAGATCTCCAACTGTCAGATCCTGGACGCCCGGCTGACGCTCACCGCGGCCTGCACCCCCGAGGGGGAGGAGCACCGCACCAGCTGCAACGCCGGCATAGGCGGCATCGCGGGCTTCGGCACAGCCAGCATCAAGAACTGCCGGGCGGAGACCACGCTCCTGTTCCTGGACGAGTGCGACAAATCCCTGCGCTGCGAGCAGTTCATGGGCGGGGTCATCTCCTGCGGCAACGCTGCCATCACCGACACCGCCGTGGTGATCCACGGCTATGACGAGTGCCGGGGCTACGCCCACAACGGCGGCCTGGTGGGCATGTTCTACTCCTATAAACGGAAGGAAAAGGCAAAGGCCATCACCGGCTGCACCGTCAGCGGCGACATCACCTTTTTTGAGGACAACACCGACCGCCGGGCTTACTGCCAGGCCTTCGTAGGCGAGCTGCTGCTCTGGACGGACACCGCCGGGAACACGGCGGACTTCGCGGCCAACGAGGTCTTCGATTACACCACTCCCCTGCGGCCGGAGAAGTGCGCCGAGCCTCAGTACACCGAGACCGTCCACGTCTCCGACTGCGAACACGGGGGCTATACCGAGCACGTCTGCTCCGGGTGCGGCTATACCTGGCGGGACGGCTTCTCCGGCGTCACCCACGCCCCCGGGGACTGGACCGTCACCAAAGAGGCCACTTACACCGAGAGCGGCGTCAAGGCCCGGCTGTGCACCATCTGCGGCCAGGTGGTGGAGGAGGCGGTCATCGATCCCCACATAGCCGGAGACTGGGTCACGGCCCGTGAGCCGGACTACGGCGCGGACGGGCTGGAGCAGCTCATCTGCTCCGACTGCGGCGCGGTGCTGGAGGAGCGCACGCTCCCCGGACTGATCCCCGTCAGCAGCATCGTGCTGGACACCCAGGAGCTGACCATAGACTATAAATCCACCGCCTCCCTCTCCTGGACCCTGGCCCCGGCGGACGCCTATATGCCCGTGGTCCACTGGAAGAGCTCCGATCCCGGGGTGGTCACCGTGGACACCGACGGCACCGTCCACGCCGAGGGACCCGGCGAGGCCGTGATCGAGTGCGTCTCCGCCGACGGCTTTGCCAAAGCGGAGTGCCGCGTCACCGTCAAGCGCACCCTGATGCAGTGGATCCGGGAGTACATCCTCTTCGGCTGGGTGAAAAAGCACTGATGCGCCCCTATGAAGTGCGGCGCTCCGCCCGGAGGACCATGGCCCTGGAGCTCACCCGGGAGGGCAGACTGCTGGTCCGGGCCCCCAGGCTCACCCCCGAGGCGGTCATCCGGCGGTTCGTGGCCGAGCACGAGGAATGGATCGCCGCGGCGGAGGCCAGACTCGCCGCCCGTCAGGCTGCCCACCCCGAGCCCACGGAGGCGCAGCGAAAGGCCATGATCCGCCGGGCAAAGGAGATCCTGCCGCCCAAGGTGGCCCATTATGCCGCCCTTTTGGGCGTCGAGCCCACCGGTCTCACCGTCACCTCCGCCCGGACCCGCTTCGGCAGCTGCAGCGCTAAAAATTCCCTGAGCTTTTCCTGGCGGCTGATGGATTATCCCGAGGAGGCCATCGACTACGTGGTGGTCCACGAGCTGGCCCACATCCGCCATCACGACCACTCCAGGGCCTTTTACGATCTGATCGCCTCGGTGATGCCCGACCACGCCAAGCGCCGGGCACTGCTGAGGAAATAGGAGGTAACGACCGTGCACATCCCCGGCTCACCCACCCAGGAGCTCACCCTGCTGCCCTTTGCCGAGGCTCTCGAGCGCAGCGGCCGACGGGGCGATTATGACCCGGCCCGGTGGCTCTATGTGCCGGATTTCTACACCGAATACCGTTACATACTGGGCACCCGGGGAGAAAAGCCCTTGATCTGCATCGGGGTCAACCCCTCCACCGCGGAGCCAGACAGGCTGGACAACACCCTCAAGTCCGTGGAGCGCATCGCCCGCGGCAACGGCTATGACAGCTTTATCATGTTCAACGTCTACGCCCAGCGGGCCACCCGCCCGGGGGACATGGACACCGTGCGCAACGACGCCCTCCACGCCGAAAACATGGCGGCCTTCCGGTACGTGCTGGAGGCCTCTCTCCCCCGCCGGCCGGCGGTGTGGGCCGCATGGGGCAGCGTCATTGAGCAGCGGCCCTATCTGCCCCGGTGCGTGGAGGACATGATCGCCCTGGGGGAGGAGTATGGGGCGGAGTGGTTCACCGCGGGGCAGCGGTCCAAAAAGGGCCACCCCCACCACCCGCTGTATCTGAAAAAGGACTCGGCACTGGAGCCCTTCGAGGATATACGCGCCTACTGCGGAGGTCTTTGACATGGCTGTTTTGGGACGCTTTGCCCCCACGCCCAGCGGTCGGATGCACCTGGGAAATGTGTCCACCGCCCTGCTGGCCTGGCTGTCCGCCCGTGCGCAGGGCGGAAAAATGCTGCTGCGCATCGAGGATCTGGACACCGCGCGCTGCCCCCGGGAGAACGAGGAGCTGCTGCGGGAGGATCTGGATTGGCTTGGGCTGGACTGGGATCTGGAGCAGCCCCGGCAGAGCGGGCGCACGGCTTATTACGAGGCCGTGCTGGACACGCTGGCACAGACGGGCCGGGTGTTCCCCTGCTGGTGTACAAGGGGAGACCTCAAAAACGCACCCAACGCCCCTCACGCCTCCGACGGCCATCCCATCTACCCCGGCACCTGCCGGGAGCTGACGGAGGCGCAAAGAGCTGAAAAAGCCGCCGTCCGCCCCCCGCTCTGGCGGCTCAGGGTCCCGGACGAAACCATATCCTTTGTTGACGGGCATTTCGGCCCGTACTCGGAAAACCTGGCGGCGGAGTGCGGCGATTTCATCCTCCGCCGTGCCGACGGGGTGTTCGCCTATCAGCTGGCTGTGACAGCCGACGACATCGCCGCCGGGGTCACGGAGGTGGTCCGGGGCCGGGACCTCATCTCCTCCACGCCCAGGCAGCTGTACCTCTACCGCCTGCTGGGCGCCCCCGTCCCCCGGTATTTCCACGTCCCCCTGCTCTCCGCCCCGGACGGGCGGCGGCTGAGCAAAAGGGACAGAGATCTGGACCTGGGCATTCTGCGGGAGCGGTACGACGCCCGGGAGATCATCGGCGCGCTGGCCCACGCCGCCGGTCTGACAGAGGACTACGCCCCCTGCTCCCCCGGTGAGCTGATCGGCCTTTTCGACTGGAAGAAAGTTCCCCGGGAAGATATCGTTCCGAGGCTGTGAAAAAAGCCTGCCGATACGGCAGGCTTTTTTCACAGCTTGATCTTCGGAAAATACTTTCCGGCAAAGTCCGGCGGCGCGGTGCGGAATTCCCTTCCGTTCAGGTATTCCAGCGCTCCGGCGGGGGCGGAGAAGGCAAAGCGCAGCTTCCAGGAGCACAGGGCCTGGCCCTTCTCGCCGTAGGTGCGGTTGTCCCGCTCCCGGCCGTATTTGCCGTCCCCCAGCAGAGGCCAGCCGGCGTGGGAGAGCTGGGCCCGGATCTGATGGGTGCGGCCGGTGATGAGCCTGCATTCCAGCAGCGAGAGCCCGTCGGCGTTCCCCAGGGTCCTGTACTCGGTGACGGCGGTCTTGGCCCCGGTGCGGGGGCTGTCGTAGACGTAGACCTGGTTTTTCTTCGCGTCCTTGAACAGGTACCCCTCCAGCCGCCCGGCGGAGGGCTTGGGCGTTCCCAGCACGGCGCACAGATAGGTCTTTTCCATCTCCCGGGCGCGGACCTTCTCATCCATGATCCGCAGGGCCTCGGCGGTCTTGGCGGCGATGACGATGCCCCCGGTGTTCCGGTCGATGCGGTTGCACAGCGCAGGGGCGAAGCTGTTTTCCGCCGTCGGGTCCCACTCCCCCTTGGCGCGGAGATACGCCTGGATGTGGGCAATGAGGGTGTCCCAGGTCCACTCCCCGGCGCTGTGGCAGAGCATACCGGGGCGCTTGTTGACCAGGAGGATGTTTTCATCCTCGTAGACCACATCCACCTTGGGCGCGGCTACCGCACGCCAGGCGTCATCCTTCCCGGGCCGGTCGAAGAACTCGTCGGGGATATAGAGGCGGACCGTGTCCCCCTCGCTCAGGCGGACGTCGCCCTTGGCCGGGCGGCCGTTTACCTTCACATCCTTTTGCCGGATGTATTTCTGCAGCAGCGAGGCGGGCAGCATGGGCGCCGTCTTGCCCACAAATCGGTCAAGGCGCTGGCCGGCGTCGTTTTTTCCAACAGTGAATTCCTTCATGGGTCCTCCGGGAGCTTCGATAAAAAAGGGTGCGGCGGGCCGCACCCTTTCAATGTCTTATGTACCTGCCCTGTCAGCTGTTTGCGTGGGGCTCGATCCTTATCCGGGACTGGTCGTCATATACGAACAGGTCCAGAAGGATGCCGTCCTTCTCACAGTAGTAGTAATAGGATGTGCCCACCCAGTCGCTCTGCCTCTCGGTGTCCTGGAACTCAAAGCCCACGCTCTTGAGATAGGCGGTGTATTCGTCGAACTGATCGGCGGAGTA
>JAEEGL014343873.1_pt1 | contig 17372 bp, 19 predicted proteins | sample 9134231 | NCBI WGS metagenome assembly JAEEGL01 (sample SAMN16246548, study PRJNA631951) | gut metagenome | biome: gut microbiome; feature: rumen; material: fiber-attached | host: Bos | place: Iran: Karaj | collected 2018-10
ATGATACCCTGCTTCTTAAGAAGAGACTTTACTGTATCTGTGGGCTGAGCTCCGTTAGCGATCCACTTCTTTGCTGCATCAGCATCGATCTTAACGCCGTCTGTCTCTGTCATGGGATCATAGTAACCGATCTCCTCGATGAAACGGCCATCTCTGGGATATCTGGAATCAGCAACAACTACACGGTAGAAAGGTGCCTTTTTCTTACCCATTCTTCTTAAACGAATCTTTACTGCCATTTTGTTTTCCTCCAAAAAATATATTTTTGTTTTTATAATCTGCGCCATAAATATGACGGGATCGACTTTAATAATTTATCTTCTGCCCTTGCGCTTCTTCTTGCGGTCGCGCCTGCCCGTGGGTGTGAAGGGCGTATCATCGTTATCATCTTTAGGAGCTCTGAAGCTTCCGAGTCCCTGCGGCATTCCCGAACCCATACCGGACATACCTGACATTCCGCCCATACCTCCCATGCCCATGTCTCCGAGGCCGCCCATGCCGCCCATGTTGCCCTTAAGACCCATCTTGGCAGCCTGCTTCGCAAAGCCCTTGGGCATCTTGAATCCGCCCTTGCCGTTTGAAAACTGCTTCATTATCTTTGCGGTCTGCTCGTACTGGGTAATGAGCTTGTTTACATCGGATACCTGAACGCCTGCGCCTGCGGCAATTCTCTTTCTTCTGCTCGCATTGAGGATCTGGGGAGCTCTTCTCTCCTTTTTGGTCATGGATAAGATGATAGCCATCTGTCTGTCAACGATCTTATCATCAAGATCTTCCTCATTTACCTTGCCTGCTGCACCGGGCATCATGCCTACGAGGTCCTTGAGAGAGCCCATCTTCTTCATCTGTTCGAACTGTGAATAGAGGTCATCGAGGGTAAAGGAACTGCTCATCATGCGTTCCATTGCCTTCATTGCCTCTTCCTCATCGATGTTCTGCTGGGCCTTTTCAATAAGGCTTACAACATCGCCCATTCCGAGGATCCTGTCCGCCATACGCTGGGGATAGAACTTCTCGATGGCTTCAACCTTTTCGCCTGTACAGATGTACTTGATAGGCTTGTTTGTAAGTTTGCGGATGGAAAGCGCAGCACCGCCTCTCGCGTCGCCGTCGAGCTTCGTCATGATGAAGCCGTCCATTCCGATGTTCTGCTCGAAAAGCTGTGCCACGTTGACAGCTTCCTGACCGATCATCGCATCGACAACAAGGAGCTTCTCCGTAGGGTTGACAGCGGCAGCAATATCATGGAGCTCTTCCATGAGTTCCTCATCTGCAACGGTACGGCCCGCGGTATCAATGATAAGGTAATTGCAGAGCATGTATCTTGCTCTGCCTTCACCGTCTTTTGCTATCTTAACGGCATCCTTTTCCTCAGGATCGATATAGCAGTCAACGCCGATGCTGTCACTTAAGACCTTGAGCTGTTGAGCTGCGGCAGGTCTGTGAACGTCGACGGAGACCACCATGGGCTTCTTGCCGTTCTCTTTTAAGAGTTTTGCAAGCTTTGCAGCAGTTGTCGTCTTACCTGCACCCTGAAGACCGTAAAGGATGATTATATTAAAACCTGAATCAGATACCTTGAGCTTGTCTTCGCCCTCTTCACCGCCTAAGAGTTCTGTCAGTGAATCTCTTACGATCTTTACGATCTGCTGGCCGGGAGTAAATGACTGCTGAACATCAGCGCCCTTGCACTTCTCGGTCATATCGGCAACGAATTCTTTGACAACACCGTAGTTGACGTCTGCCTCGAGCAGCGCCATACGGATCTCGCGCATCATTTCCTTGATGTCGCTCTCACTGACGCGGGCCTTGCCGCGCATCTTTGAGGTTATATTCTGAAGCTTTTGCGATAAGCTCTCAAACACGTTCTTACATTTCCTCTATCAATTCTTCAAGCTCTTTGGCAGCCTTCGCGTTATCTCCGCTGTTAAGATGCTCCAGAGCCTTCTTGGCTTTTGCCTGCTGTCTCTCGAAAAGCTCAAGAAGCCCTAACTTCTCCTCATACTCTTCGAGCTGCTTTTCCGCCCTCTTGACCGTGTCATGAACGCCCTGCCTTGAGATACCCTCCGCTTCGGCGATCTCCGCCAAAGTCAGATCATCATTGTAGTAGCTCTCACAGGTGCGCCTCATCTTGGGCGTCAGAAGATTGCCGTAGAAATCGAGCAAAAGGTCTGTTCTTACTGACTTTTCACGCATTTTAGGCATATTCCCCCTATTTCAGCCTGCACATAATAACAAAGGATAAATGGCATGTCAAGTATTTTTACTTGTCAGTGCTGCGGTCACTTCTGATAACCGAATAACAAACAGAATCGCAGATACCCTGCATATTAAGTCCTGCCTGGCGGAGCGTTCCCTCGTATTTCATGCCCGCCTTCTGCATTACGCGCCCTGACTTCGGGTTGTTGACATCATGAGTTGCACATACCCTATTCATATCCGCAACATCGAAAAGATAATCTATTACCGCTTTCAAAGTTTCAGGCATATATCCGTTGCCCCAGTATTCTCTGGTCATACAATATCCGATGAGAGCTTCCCCTATATCTTCTCTTACCCGGACTACAGAGATATTACCGATTATCTTGCCTGTCTCTTTAAGCTCCATTACCCAGTTGAAATAGTCGCCCTTATCATATTCAGGAATCCAGGCATTCAAAAGAGACTTTGTCACTTCAACGCTTCCGTGCGGAGGCCATGTCAGATATTTGGAAACCTCAGGATCATTGCAGTTCCAGCTCCCCACAACAAGAAAATTTGTAAATCTATTATATGATATACTCAAATCGGAATTAGAAAAATTATTTGATTTTTCGACAAGGGAGATTATTTATGAAAAAGATCATCGCTGTTATTCTGTCCACTGCTATCCTGCTTATGGCAGGCTGCAGTTCTTCTCACGAACCCATAACCACAGTACCATTTAGCAGTGAGACCACAACGGTCGGAGACATTGCCGGAACGATCGAGGGTGACAGATATATTAGCCATGGCGGTGGCGTAGGCTTTAAGTTAACCGGAGATTATACTGTCGACTGGCCCGATGCCGATAAAAGAAATATCGTAATGAGCGACTACACCGGAGTAGACATATCAGGGCCCTGGTTTGTATGGGGTAACCGGGCATCCTTGAAGATCGATTATGTACTTGATGAACATTTGAAAGAAGATGCTACGAAGGTACACACTCTCGAAGAATGGAATAAAAGCGTAGATTATCCCGTCAAAAGCATAGAATACTTCGATGATTACAAACTTGACGGCAAATCCTGTTTCGCACTTAAGATGATAATAGATAAAAACGGTAATGATATCTCATCGCTTCAGGTCTATTTTTTCCAGGACAACGGATTGCTCGTTCTGATCACGATCTCAGCCGTAAGTTTCAAGGAAATCGATAAGGTCGTTAAGAATCTTCAAGTGGCTTAAACAGCATAGTATTTGGGATATTCCCCTTTCTTAAAACGATCACAAACGGGATTGCTTTTTTCTATCCCCTATTGACAATGCGGTTCTTTCATAGGATAATCACTTTGACACAAGTAAATTGCGCAAAATCGAATTAGAAAAACACAAAGAAGAACGGTTATGAAGAATTCAAAAAAGTACGACTCACTTAAGCTCTCAAACCAGGTATGTTTCCCGCTCTATGCGTGCTCTAAGGAACTTGTAAGCCAGTACACGCCCTACCTTAAAAAGCTGGGTCTCACCTACACCCAGTACATCGTCATGATGGTCATGTGGGAATCCGTAAGCATTTCCTCGAGAGATCTGGCAGCCAAGGTCCACTTGGATTACGGAACTCTTACTCCTGTTCTTAAGAAACTTGAGTCCACCGGATACATCACAAGGAGAAGAGATCCTGAAGACGAGAGGCTCCTGATCCTGGAGCTGACAGACAAAGGCGAAGCCGTAAAGGATGAAGCTCTCAAGATTCCTCCCTGTATTGCATCCTGTGTCGGACTTAATGAAGAAGAGTTCAAGATGCTTTACATACTTACATATAAGGCATTGAACAATATGGAAAACGCAAAGTGCAAAAATCAGTAAAAAGGAGAACAGCCATGATCTACGATTACGAAGTTACCACAGGAAAAGGCGAGACATTAAAGCTCTCGGAATTCAAAGGAAAAGTCATCCTTGTTGTTAACACTGCAACAGGCTGTGGCTTTACTCCTCAATATGAACCTATCGAGAAGCTTTACAAAGACTACCACGATCAGGGCCTCGAGATCCTTGATATCCCCTGCAACCAGTTCGGTGGCCAGGCTCCCGGAACTGACGATGAGATCCATGAGTTCTGCACTCTGCATTACAAAACTACTTTCCCGCAGATGAAGAAATCTGACGTTAATGGTGAGAACGAACTTCCTCTTTACACATATCTTAAGTCACAGAAGGGCTTCGCAGGATTTGAAGAGCATCAATATAAGGCACTTCTCGAGAAGATGTTCTCCGACGCAGATCCTGACTGGGACAAAAAGCCCGACATCAAATGGAACTTCACCAAGTTCGTAATCGACCGTGAAGGAAATGTCGTAGCCAGATTCGAACCTACAAGCGACATGAAGAATGTCGAGGAATGTGTTAAGGCACTTTTGTAAGAAATAAGATCCATGAGCATTTACGGTTTTACAGTCAAAGATAACAAGGGCAACGATGTGTCCTTATCGGAGTTTAAAGGCAAAGTTCTCCTCATAGTAAACACCGCCACAAGATGCGGTCTTACACCTCAATACGAAGGACTCGAGAAACTCTACGAGAAATACAGAGACAGGGGATTTGAGATCCTCGATTTCCCCTGCAATCAATTCGCGTTCCAGGCGCCCGGAAGTGCCGAGAAGATCGACAGCTTCTGCACCCTTAAGTACAATACCAAATTCCGCCGCTTCGAGAAGATCAAAGTGAACGGAAGCAATATCTCTCCTATCTACCAATATCTTAAGGAGCAGAAGCCCGGGCGCATAGAATGGAACTTTGCCAAGTTCCTTATAGATAAAAACGGCCAGGTGGCGGAGAGATTTTCGCCACAGGAAAAACCCGAAGCACTGGAAGGTGCCATCGAGAAACTATTGAATGATTAAGGAGACAGGATAATGACATTTGCAGTCAGATACTTTACACAAACCGGTAACACAAAGCGCCTTGCGGAAGCCATCGCAAAAGAACTGGGCGTTGAGGCCCTCCCTATTGATACGCCCATAAGCGAGAAAGTTGATGTCCTTCTCCTCGGCAACTCTTACTACGCTTTCACGATCGCTCCCGAAGTAGGTGCTTTTGTGTCCGGCCTTAACAAAGATAAGGTCGGCAAGATAGTAAATTTCGGCACCGCAGCCATGATGAAATCCACATATAAGAAAGTAAGATCAGTTGCAAACAAAGTGGGTATTCCCGTGCTCGATAAGGAGTTCCACTGCAAGGGCGAATTCAAAGGCATGAACAAAGGCCGCCCAAACGAAGATGATCTGAAAGCGGCAAGAGAGTTCGCGAGAAACATTAAAAAGGAGCTTGGATGATATGTCTAAAGTTTTAGTCGCTTATTTCTCGGCCAGCGGTGTTACCAAAAGGCTCGCAACGACTCTGGCACAGGCAACAGGCGGAGATCTTTTCGAGATCGTGCCACGTATGCCTTATACAAAATCAGATCTTAACTGGATGAATCCCATGAGCAGAAGCTCTGTCGAGATGAAGAACCGCGCGAGCCGTCCGGAGATCGCATCCCAAGTCGAAGACATGTCCTCTTACGATGCAGTATTTGTAGGCTTCCCGGTATGGTGGTACAGAGAGCCGTCGATAATCGATACCTTCGCTGAGCAATATGATTTCTCCGGCAAGACGATAATCCCTTTTGCAACTTCAGGTTCGAGCGGGATCGGCTCATCAGGCGAGAATATCGCCAACCTTGCAAAAGGCGCGAAAGTCATGACCGGTGAACGATTTAAGGCAAACACCACCGTCGATGAACTCAGGGAATGGGCATCCAAGTTGCTATAAGGCTTTTTTCGAGTTTAGAAAATCACAGTAGACCCTGACGTCTACTGTGATTTTCTGCAATATCAGGTCAAAAACCGTCTGTCCGGAAACTAAAATGCAGGCGGGTCACTCCCTGACCCACCAGTAGCAATAAGCCTGGGTTCTTGCAGCAAAGTTAGTCTGCTTAAGAAGTTCTCTTACCTCTTCTCTGGTATACCAGCGCGCTTCGATCTCTTCCTCATCTGATGTGCTAGGAGCAAACTCGCCTTCTGCAGTACCAATCACGCAGCAGCTTCTCTCATTGGTAAGACCAACACCGGAGAAACTCATCGGAAGAACTTCATCAATAGAAGTGAGCTTCAGACCGGTCTCTTCCCACAGTTCTCTGGCGGCCGCTTCTTCAGGAGTCTCTCCTTCATCTATAAGGCCTGCAGGGAAATTGATCGCAAATCCTCCGACAGCCATTCTGAACTCTTTGTTGAGGAGGAGCTTTTCGCCGTCAGGGCTTGTGATGATCAATACCACAGCATCGCACTTTTCGCGCTGAAGGTCCTCAAGAGATGTAATGTTGTGATCCCTTGAGCTCATCTCATAGATCTTGCGGTTGCCGAGATTTGTCTCATATTCCGCGTTATATGCCGCAATAAAACGTCCCTCGTGGACTTTCTTGATACCGATAAACTTCATTTCTTATCCTTCTTTACGTCTTTGCCCATTCTTCTTCTGATTACATCCTCACTTGCGACGGAGTAACCGAAGAAACCCAGTTTCTCGCCTAAAAGATAATACTCTCCGTGGTTATAGGCAACAAGCCTCGCGTTCTCCAGACAGAGCTTGCCGTTCTCATCGAGCAGATAGGAATCAGCCGTAACGCTCACGATCTCGCCTATGAACATATCGTGTGAACCGAGTTCCGTGACGCTCTTTACTTTGCATGAGACCGATACCGGAGCCTCCTTGATAGCATAAGCATGCTCAAGACCTTCCGCCTTTACGGGAGTAAGGGAGCAAGCCTTGAACTTGTCTTCCTTCTCTCCTCCCCTTACGCCGCAGTAATCGCAGGCTTTGCAGAGAGACTTCGAGACGAGGTTGACGACGAACTCGCCGGTCTCGGATATGAGCTTATGCGAATATCTGCTTTTGCGGATGCTCACAGAGATCATCGGCGGCTCGGAATTGACCGTACCCGCCCATGCAGCCGTCATTATATTTGGGCGGCCGTCAAGGCCTGCAGATGAGACCATAACAACGGGAACCGGATTAAGTATCGTTGATACTCCGACCTCGATCTTATCGTGTTTTGCCATTTATCATCCCTCCTTGGATATAAGCGGTGTTACCGCAGTAAAGCTCTCATGCAGGAGCAGATAGTCCTTGATATCGATACCCGCGGAATAACCGACGATGCTTCCGTCCTTGCCGATTACGCGGTGGCACGGAACGATCACAGCCACGGGATTATCAGAACATGCGGCGCCGACGGCTCTCGTTATCTTCCTTGCTTCCTTGAGATCGCCGTCAGTGATCTTCAACGCGATATCCTCATAGCTTGCGGTACCGCCGTAAGGGATAGTGTTAAGAGCATTCCAGACCTTCTTCTGGAAAGGCGTCCCGTAACTGAATCTGACGTTGATGTCAAAACCCGCTCTCATGCTGTCGAAGTATTCACGGAGCTCTGTATAAGTTTTCGCAAGTTCATCAGGCAGGTACTTAAGCTGCTCCGGCTCCATGTTATAGATGCCGTCATCGTTTCTGGCAAGGCCGCCGTTGCCGTCAAGAAGCCCCAACGCGCCTGCGATATTATTCGCGAAAGGATCTTCAAGCTGCTGCCCGTAGTGGAAGAGCTTTACGGAATCGACAAAATCACTGCCTCCGGACACCATTGCGACGCCGCGCTCAAACGGAACAAAGCAGATATTGTATTTCGGGTATTCATAGGAAAGCATCGCATAAAGAGCGGCATCCTCAAATCCGTTCTTAAGGCGGACCTCATCCCTCAGGACTGCCTCCTGGTTAAAGCCCGCACCCGTAAGGATGCGCTCAAGGCCCTCATTGCCGTGACTGCAGATCACGGTAACCTTATGATAGTACTGGTCCAGAAAACAGTATCTCAGGACTTCGTCCACTATACCGCTCTGTGTATCCGCATTCGCATCACTTGTAAAAACAGGAGCAATATGCGCCCTGCAGTTTTTACGGTCAGGTCTGAAGAGCTTAATCAGAGCATAGATGACACCTTCCTTCTCCGCGAGCATTGCCTCGCCCTGGCTTCCGGTACCCAACGCCCTGATATCATCTTCAATGAGCTTGATAGTACCCTCCATCAGGCCTCTCCTGCGGAGTTCCGAGCTGTCAGAAATGCGTATCTTTCGAAGATCTATCTTATCAGCCATAGCACTTCTCCGGATCAAAGTCCTCATCCTGCTTTACAAATTCCGCCGTATATTCATTGGTCCTGGTAAAGACCTTGCTGTCATAGGAATCCGGGCAATAGACCGCATTGTCCATCGTCTGTCTGAAGTCCGATGCCATGTGCCCGAAAAGAGGATCATCCGAAACAAGATCCCATACCGCGTCATTTCTGGTAAGAGGCATCAGGCCCGTCATATTTTCGAGCCTGTAGATAAGCAGCTGCGCATCGGTGTCGTAAGAGATAAATGCCGCGAATTCAGCCGCGAAATCAGTGTTAGCGGACTTTTTCGAGACACAGAGAGAATATGTGCTCACATAAGGCACACCGACATTTGAAGCGTCATCACAGGGCAGGTGCAGAAGATAAAGGCTTCCGGGATAATATTCGGACCAGGCCCTGACATTGGCGGAGGAATCGACCCACAAAGCGGCTTTTCTGGAATAGACCGGATCAGCCCCGTCAATGCTGTCCAAAGCCAGAGAATCAGAATACATGTCCCTGACATACGAAGACGCGTTGTTTATTATCTCCATTGCGGATTCACGGTCTTTTGAATACTCTTCAAAGGCCATATATGAAGTCGGCACGTCGTCATTAAAAGCAGAGCCCAGATAAGGAATAAGCTCATAAGCCGAAGCAAAAGCGGCACACTCATATTCCTCACTGATCTCCTCAAGATAACCGCTCAGGTCTTCAGTAGTATTCTTTGTCTGAAGCTTGCCGCTCTCTTCAGGAATAAACTCGATATTGCCCATCACGATCTTAACGGAACAATAATGCGGAACGCCGTAGAATACACCGTTTTCCGAATCGGCATTCAACGCGCCGGCGTAGATGCCCTGACCGGTAAGATAAGGATTGTCGGAAAGATAAACGTTGAGTCCTGCCGCATAGCCTGCCTTCCAGACAGCATTGCTGTCCTGGGCCAGAAACAGATCAGGAATCTCATCTGCTGCGCTCCATGCCCTTACGCTGTCCAATGCCGCACCGGTGCTTCCGCAGCCGACATTGGCAACGACGTAACTGGTCGCGACGGAAGACAGATAATCAGTATCAATAGTGAGTCCGGAATCAGCACTGTCCCAAAGACCGTTATTCTTGCAGTAAAGCATAGCCGCCAGACACTGGATCGTCAGGTCCGAATAAGGAAGTGCAACATTAAGCTGGCTGATATCGCTGTCAGCGTCCTGATCTTCCGGGGCTTCCGAAGACTCGGACGGATCTGACTGTTCAGCCGGAGGCACGATCACCGGAAACATATCATCACCCTTTTTGCAGCCAGTAAACACCGCACCCGTCAAAGACGCGCACAGGATAACGCTTGCGAATTTTGTTATGAGACTGCGGGCTTTCATCGATGATAACCTCCGATGGGATAATTATATCATTCTTATTAGGATTCCTGATAAACAGCGATAAACAGCGGTCGAAGTACGGTAGCCGTATTGAAATCCCGGCTAAAGTCCCGGCACCCGCCGGGGAAACCGCCGTAAATACGGCTCCTATCTTGCATAATCCCGGCGAAAGTCCCGGCGCCTGCCGGGGAAGACGCCGTGATTACTGGTCCTGGCATGCATAATCCAGGCAAATGTCCCGGCAGCTGCCGGGTAAAACACCGTGATTACGGCATCTATCATGCAAAAGCCCGGCATAAGTCTCGGCACTAGCCGTTGAAACCGCCGGTATTTCATGGGTAAACATGGGCGGCTGCCGTAGTTTCCGCCCATGTTTTTCAATTCAGATCACACCGGCGGCCCGCCAGTCCGTTTACAGCGTTCACTTGACACTTATCCTTCAAATGGGTATATTTTTATGGCATGCCAAAGTGGCTCAGGGGTAGAGCAATTCACTCGTAATGAATAGGTCGCGGGTTCGATTCCCGCCTTTGGCTCCAAATTAAAAAGCCCTCTTGCCGTTTCGGACAGTCCTCGACGCTACGCGTCTGCGGAACTCGCGGCTTAAGAGGGTTTTATTTTTTGTCCCGTGCAAGTCTTCACATATTCTCAAAATCCTCAAGAAGTCTGAAAGCTGAAGACCACAGTATTGCCATTGAAATAGATATAGTTGACCCGTTCGTACTTAATGGTGTCTTTCTCAAACGCTTCGGAATAGTACCATGTATCAGCATTCAGCTCACCGGCATTGATCTTCTCAAACTCAAACGACACAGATTCAACGTCTTCCCAATCGTATTTGTTCCATATCTCATCTGCAGCATCCCCGCTGAGAACTATTACGCCTCTGTACTCAGGCTCATGAGGACCCATCGATATCCGTGTTGTACGGACAACAGCTTCGTATTCAAGGCTCTCATAATCATCAAGCCCGTCAATATGATTCATCAGAGGTTGGGCTTCATTATAGTATTGAACACTCGTCACCAGTTCGTCAGGATCAAAACCGCATGCGCATACACTCAGAGAAAAGACAGCGCAGATCAATAAACACATAAATCTGACAGGACCGGCTTTTTGCCACTGAGGTCTTTTACGACCGGCAGCCGGCCGCAGCAATCTTATACGGCAATCCTCAGTCTTCGGATATCTGAAAAAACCTTTTCTTACCATCCCATCTCTTCCAGGAAAGCTTTGATCTTTGCATGCCGCGCCTTATCACCGCTAACATATTCGCCGAGCTCACACTCACCGAGTATACCACCGTCACGAAGATATATGATGCGGTTTGCCCTTCTGGCTGAAGTGATATCGTGAGTAACCATGACGATCGACTGACCGGAGCGGTTTATATCAGTAAGCACATCCAAAACAGCCTTAACACCCGTCGAATTGAGAGCGCCGGTAGGCTCGTCCGCAAAGACCACATCCGGATCGTTTATTACCGCCCTGACCATTGCGGCGCGCTGCGCCTCACCGCCTGATAACTGTGAGGGGAACTTGCCCCAGAGGTCTTCGGCAAGGCCGACACGGGTGAATAAGCTTTCGGCTTTCTCTTTGAGATCCTTCTGCTTCTGTCCTGTCAGCATGCCGGTCGACAGCGCGTTGTCCATGATGCTCATGCTGTCAACGAGATGGACCTGCTGGAAAACAAAGCCGCAGTGCTTTCTTCTGAATACGGCAAGCTGATCGTCGTTCATGGCTGTGATCTCTTTTCCGGCATATGAGATACTTCCGAGAGTCGGCTTGTCCATGCCTGATAAGGCATAAAGGAGCGTGGACTTGCCGGCACCGGAAGATCCCATGATAACGGTGAAGTCTCCCTTATAGATCTCCATGTCGAGGTTCTTGATGACATGCTGCTGTTTTCCGCCGACGGAAAAGCTCTTGGACAGTTTTTCTGTTTTGATGATTACTTCCTTATTCATTTTCAAAATCTCCATTCTTTATTCCGAAATAAGCTGATATGCCGAGATCTTCTTCATCCTGCCGGACATCACAAATGAGATGACAAAAACCATGAGTATCACTATAAGCAGCGTTACGGGAACCACGACAGGATTGACCGTCAGGTCGGAGTTCTTGATGCCGTAGCTGTTGAATATAAGATCGAAAAGCCTGTTTGTCGTAAGGCATGCCGTTATGGCGCCCAGAACAGAACCTATGATGCTGACGGGCAAAAGGGACAATGCCAGCTGTACCCTTAACTGCCGGCTCGTAAAGCCGACGGCTTTCTTTATTCCGAATTCCTTTTCGCGTTTGATGAACACGGTCTTCAGAAGAAGCCTGATTACTATGGCTACCGTGAAGATATTGAGGACTATCAGGACGAGGATAACGAGAGCTACTGCGAATACAGGCACGTTATCGGTACTTCTCTGGGTATGGTAATAGTTCTCAGTGCTTGTGCAGTTATCTCCGAGGAGCGCTTCCGCCCTTTCCAGGAACTCACCGACTGAAGCGTCAGACGGGTTTTCGATCCTTACCCTGATATATGTATACACCGGCTCACCGCCCAGTCTTCTGAAGCCTTCATCGGATATGTATATTCTTTCGCCGAAGCCGTAAACGGCCTGCTGAAGTCCGGTGATCAGGAAGGATTCCTCTTTATCCATATACTTGATCTTGATCTCGTCGCCGATTCCGAGGCCCTGCTTCTCGGCCAGGACTCCGCCGACGACCGCTTCATTCTCAAGGACAGCCATCTCGCCTTCATACACTCCGCAGTACACATTCTGCGGCATGTCCGAATAGAGAAGATAGCAATTATAGTCTCCGGTGTGCGCATCAGTACTGCCAAGTCCGTATGCCTCGGTAACACCTTCCATCGCGCGGATCTTTTCGATGCAGTCATACATCTCTTCTTCGGATTCGTATTTGATGTTCACATAGGCATCCGGCGCATCGCCCTGAAGGAGCCTCTGGAACTTGGTTATGTCGATCCTGGTGTTGTAAAAAAGGATCGCCGAGAACGCCGTCATATATGAGACCGCCAGGATAACTCCCGCGATGATGAGGTTCTGACCCCTGCTCTGGAGCGTGCTCTTCAGCGCGAGAAGGATATCAAGCCTGCCTGAAGTCCTGTCCAGCGGCAGATAGTTCTTCTTAAAGCTGTGTGATTCAAGACCGAAACGCAAAGCCGTTGCAGGATGGATATTCCTGATAAGATGCGTGGCTGCGAAAGTAACCACGAGCATTACGATAACGATTCCGGCGAACACAGGAAAAGACATCTCCGGACGGAATCCGCCATCCCATACGAGTCCCGACAACTGCTTTATCGCATATTCCTCAAGGACCGGGAACAGCAGATACGATGCTGAGATTCCTAAGATGCACGCAACAGCCGCAACGATCGAATACTCGATCATGAGAGACCGTCTTACCTGCGAGATCGTAAACCCTACGGCACGAAGGGCGCCGATATTAGCGATATCCCTGTTGATGTTCGTATTTACCGTGAAGACGATCATGATGAACGCGATGACCATTATTATCGCCGAAAAAGAAGCCATAAACGCCGCGATAACATTTGTGATGCCGGTATAACCTGCCTTGGCGAGCATTTTGTTATAGCCGTTGCAGTATATTCCCGCTTTGATAAGGCCGTCCTGAACAGATGTAGTGCTCGTATCAATATCCGCACCGTCTATAAAGCTCGCGCACAGGAACTGCATCGAAAAAGGCATTCCATTCCCGGAGAATGCTTTCTCTGCTTTTCCGGCGATCTTCCCATAGGTCTCATGATCGATAACGCTCGAATAATACGAGTATCTCTGCCCGCAGAAAAGATCTTCATAAATGCCTGATACGGTAAGATCATAAGAGCCGAGATCCTTATGGCTGATCTTTACTTTATCACCGACCCTTAACCCCTCCGAGTATGCGGTATAAACGTTTACACTGATTGAAGGACCGGTTATGCTGTCATCTTTTTCGACATAATTAAGATCCTGGTAAACAGCTTCATTTTCCTTATCGACGAAGAAGAGACCTTCGACATCTTTTTCCTTCCCCGAGTTAACCGATAATGTTACCGTGTCAGGAAATATAATATCGACAAGATAACTGCTCTCCACTTTATCGTTTTCACTTAATTGTTTGTTGATTTCTTCCTCATTCCCCAGAATAAAATACATCGCATCAGGGACATTCTGTTCTTCGGTCTTGTCGTCATACATTGCATCGAAACGCGCGACCATCAGACCTGTATGAAGGAGCGTTACAGCCACGACCAGTATTACAAGGAATGCCGTAAGCACCGCTTTATCCTTATGAAAATGTGCCTTAACAAGTTTGAACATTAAGCTGACTCTGCCTTTCTAAAGAATCTGTCTCCTTATGGTCAGAGTATATTCTTAAGCCCGGGATAAACCTTTGCCTGTTCTTTAAATCTTTTTAAAACGGGATTAAAGATCTTATCCCATTTCTCGATTTTTACACGATTGGGATAAGTTTAAAGCAGTGTTTTTATCCCAAAATCGCATTTTTGCGAAAATGGGATAGATTTGAAGCGCGTTTTTTATCCCCAAATTCAATTTTTCGTAAAATAGGGATAAGATTTTGCTTCAGAATTTATCCCAAAACTCGAGAAACTGTTATTTGGGATAAAAAACGAAGCAAATATTTATCCTTAAATTAAAAAAACGATAATTCGGGATAATCGCCTGAAAACTAAGTATCACGAGAGCTTCAGCCCGATCTCCACTGCAAAGCCGTCACCCGTATTTCTGGGCGTAAGGCTGCCTCCCATCTTCTTCATCAGATAATCCGATATATAAAGACCCAGGCCCGAGCCTTCGGAACCTCCGGCATTGCTGCCGCGCTTGAATTTCTGAGTGATGATCTCAAGTTCCTCTTCCGGGACACCGGGGCCTTTGTCGGCAATCTCGATAAGCAGCATCTGATTAGCGCAGTCAAACTTTCCGGTGACATTTATCTCTGTTCCGGCATATTTATAAGAGTTAAAGATTATATTGCTGATAACCTGATTAAGTCTCAGTCTGTCAGCGAAAACAACAGCCTGACTGATATCCAGCATATTAATTTTATTAAGATAATCCGCTTCCCTTACCATCTGTACGATATCGGTGGAATCAACGTCTTCGGGCTTAACTTCCAATTGCTCCAGTTCCTCCAGGGTCGCATGGAAAAGATTGGATATCAGTTCATCGATCTGGTCTGCCTTGCTACTTATCGCGGAAACCGTCTCCTTGGTCTCCTCATCTGCAGTAAGGCTCATAACATCGGTCATGGCCTTTATCGATGCAACCGGCGTCTTGATATCATGCGAGAGCTGGGCGACCAGTTCTTTACGGCTCTTAAGCGCCTGCTCCTCCCTTTCGCGCGAAGCCTTGAGCTCATCACGCATTATGTCGAAGCTCTCCGTGAACGGTCCGAAAACATTTCCCTTATCCATATCAAGAGGCGTATCGAGATTGCCGCCCGCAATCCTTACTGCGAAGTTCTTGAGTTTATAGAACGGATCGATGACACGGTGTTTAAGATAGATATAGTAAATGATAAACACGACGATGGTGACAGCAACAAGACAGCCAACGAACAGGGCTATCTTGGCATTAGTCTCCTTTTCGAGTTCTGCCTTGGGATTATGGACAAGCAGTTTCCCCGCGGCAACGCCGTCAACTTCGATATCACGTATTATGTCATAATTCGAGGTTGCGGTCTGAATGTTTTTCGCGATGTCATCACGGGTATAGATAAGAACAACACCGTCATTATCGATAACACAGTAATCGAATTCCTCATCCGGTGCGATAAGGCGGTCCTTGTCAGAACTTACATCAGCCCAGGAACCTTCCAAACGTGCTATGCACCTGTTGATGCCGATCGTGTGAGAAGGGATATCCTCCGACAGTTTTCCGTTTGCGATAACATAGCAGCCGCTGGCTCCCACGGCTATAAGGACAGCGATATAGATCAGGAGGAACCGCAATTTCATTTATGCGGCACCCTTGGTATCAAGCATGAAGCCGACACCCCAGACCGTCCTAATATATCGCGGATCACCGGCATCGTCCTCGATCTTTTCCCTCAGATGTCTTATGTGGACATTAAGAGTAACGTCGCCGACAAAAGTGGTGTCCCATATCTTCTCGAAAATCTCTTCCTTCGGGATAACACGGTCGCTGTTGCGCAGAAGATAGACGAGGATCTTATACTCCATTGATTTAAGCGACGTCTCTTTGCCGTCTTTGGTCACGGAAGCCTTCTTGAGATCGATCTCGGCAGAGCCGAGCTTTACGATATGCTCATCAGTCTTTTCCTCAGCCTTATGAGCCGATTCATATCTTTTGAGTTCGGCCTTTACTTTCGCGAGAAGAACGCCCAGAGAATAAGGCTTGCAGATATAATCGTCCCCGCCGATGCTGAGTGCCAGGAGCATATCGTCCTCTGCGGATCTCGCGCTGATAAAGAAGATCGGGATATCCGTTGTCTGCCTTATCTTCTGGCATAATTCAAATCCGGAATCGTCACCAAGATTGATATCCAGAAGAATAAGTGAATACGTATTGTCTCTCAGGCACGCCAGAGCAGAGGCGCTGTCCAGCGCGTACTGAGCCGTTACACCGGACATATTAAAATATTTCGCGGTGTATTCGGAGAGTTCCTTCTCGTCGTCGATTATCAGTACGCTGTAATGCATATTCCTTAAGCGCCGAACATTCTGCTCATTCTGTCTACTACTTTGTTAAGATCCTGGATAGATTCGTTAAGGCCGTCTACATCAATATCGCTTATCTTCGTAATAGCCTCGGACATGGCATCCGTATTATCGGTTAACACCTTATCCACGTCGGCGATCATATCATTCATGCCTTCAAGCGAACCGTTAAGGTTCTCAAGAGTATCCTCAGCCTGGCTGACAAGCTTCTCTGCTTCTTCAAGAGTCGACTGGACCTGGTTCAGAGTCCTGACTACAGGGGGAACGATGATGATGGCTGCAACGATAAAGACTGCCGCGATAACAAACAGGGCTGCTGCTACCATTGTCGTTCTGCGGGCAGCCTTCTTCTCATACTTGAGGATCTCGGTCTGAAGATCGTGATCGGAATAATCTACATACTTGCCCTTTACGATCTTATCTTCCCTGTCGTCATCATTTGCAGGAGCAGCGGCAGGAGCTGCTTCGGCTTTGATCTCCTCTTTGACGGCTTCCTTTATCTCTTCCTTGACTTCCTCTTTGATCTCGTCTTTTAAATCTTCTTTTATCTCTTCGATATTTGTATTTTTCTCTTCTTCCATAACAACCTCCTAAACAGAAAAAGGGCTGCCTCACTCAAGAGACAGCCCCGGGATAAACAAATATTAATGGTGGAACAGTCTCATTCCGGTGAATGCCATTGCGATGCCGTACTTGTTGCATGTCATGATGACATGGTCATCGCGGATGGAACCGCCGGGTTCAGCGATATACTTAACGCCGCTCTTGTGAGCACGCTCGATATTGTCACCGAAGGGGAAGAATGCGTCAGAACCAAGTGCAACGTTGTCGTTCTTAGCAAGCCATGCCTTCTTCTCTTCTCTTGTGAATACCTCAGGCTTAACCTTGAAGATATTCTGCCATGTGC
>JAEEGL010667335.1_pt1 | contig 17371 bp, 16 predicted proteins | sample 9134231 | NCBI WGS metagenome assembly JAEEGL01 (sample SAMN16246548, study PRJNA631951) | gut metagenome | biome: gut microbiome; feature: rumen; material: fiber-attached | host: Bos | place: Iran: Karaj | collected 2018-10
ATGAAGGCTGCTGCTTCTGCTTCCTTCGGCTACAACGAGGATCAGATCGTTTCTTCTGACGTTATCGGCATGACCTACGGTTCTCTGTTCGATGCAACTCAGACTATGGTTGCTGAGATCGGTGACGGTCTGTACGAGGTTCAGGTTGTTTCCTGGTACGACAACGAGAACTCCTACACCAGCCAGATGGTTCGCACCATTAAGTATTTCGCAGAGCTCGGCTGATCAGGCAGTGCTCGCAGCCGTTACGGGAATTTGACGAACGGAAAACCGTCAGTCCGTTTCCCGACCGCAAGCGTAATATAAAAAGACACCCGCTGTACTTGAAGTACGGCGGGTGTTTTTTCTTGACATTTCCGTGTATCTGTGCTATGATAAATAAAAATCATTTCCGGAGGGACATCATATGGCTGCACTGATCGACGACGCGCGGCGCGAACATTTCGCTGCTTTGCGTGTGCGGAAAATGTACGCTGATAAAATCAATCACTGGTGCTTTATATTCATCTGTCTGGGCGTCCTTTATGCTCTGCTCGCGTTATTCATCGCGCTCGGCGGCGGACGGGGCGAGCGCTTCTATCTGCTCTGCCTTGCGGCATCCATTGTATGCGGCATACTCGGCAGCACGAAGCGCAGCGTCAGGCTGAGCGCAGCAGCACTGATCGTCTATCTCGCCGGATGCCTCATCACACGGGCATTTCCGAATCTGTTTTATGCCGTTCCGCTCGGCGGTGCACTCTGGGCAAGCTATTTGGACGAGCAGCTCCGGAAAGAAGAAGGCTATCCGCAGTTTGACCTCGACGCAGAAGAACAGCGGCTCCGCGCCGCGCTCGAGCAGCAGACATCGACTGCGGCACTGGAACAGCAGCGGCAGGCAGAGATGTCTTCGGCAGAGCAGTCATAAAGCCACTCCTCTCCTTGCTCCATACAAAAAATCCGCTCAATTCAGCATGACAGCTTGAATTGAGCGGATTATTTCTGTTTTGGTCTGTCACGGAATGCTTACGGTTTGCTGAGCACCCGTTACAGATGATTGCTTACCCTTCGGCGGGCGCTTCGGTTTCCTCGTCATCGCCGAACTTCGTATCATTGGAGCCCGTGATCTCGAATTCCGTTGCATTCCAGCCGGTGCCGGTCTTGACAAATGTCCAGCGCATATCGCCGATATAATCGTTCACGACATTCTTCGTGAGCTGATAATCGTAATGTACATCGCAGGTACAGACATTGTCCGCATACATCCGGACCTCATTGACATCGAGTGCTCTGTCCTGACGGGCAGTATACGGGTTATTCCAGTTGATATCCTGCGTAATCGAATGCAGCTTCTTGTAAGCGCTGCTGTTCGGGACAAGGAATGTATCCAGAATGCCGAGGTTTGTCCAGAGTGCTTCGTCCTTGTTCGCCATGTAGTCGATATAGGCGCGCATCATATCCTCAACTCTGTCAACCAGTTCCTCATCCGGCGAGCTCTCCGGCTTCGGTCCGAAGCAGTAAGTCTGCTTTGCATCGGTCTCATTCGGGAGCTTCGAGGGCGTCAGCGGATTGCCGAGAGAATCATATGCCAGAACCTTCGGTGCAACGAACAGTCCCTGAATCTCCACATGCTGTGCCTTCGGCTGCTGGGCATACATCTGCGCGGCTTCGTCGAGCTGCACATCGGATTCGCCTTCCTTGAATTCCTCAACCGGAACTGCAACGCCGTTCACCATGACCGATGCGCCTTCCGGCACGGTGACATCCACCGAGAACTGCGGCTCTGTTGCAATCTCGATCAGAGACTGCGGCGTGCAGACCTTCCAGATCGGCTTGTGGAACTGCGGCGTGCTGCCGACCTGCTCCAGCTGAACCGTTGCAAGCGCCGCATTGCCGCAGCGAATGATATATGCCGGATTCTTGTCGGTGAAATTCTGTACGTCCTTGACCCACTTGTATTCGCCGCCGGAAACACTGTCAACATCCAGCGTTTCTGCAATCGTGTCAGGCGTTTCATAGGCAGAAGTTTCGATCTTATCGACATGCTGCCGGATCATATCGGTATAGAAGCCGGTGTTGCCGAGATTCTCGACATACTGATCAATCGTGTGCTCCGGCAGGGCATCCTCTGTTTCCTGGAGGAAATGCCACAGCTTATCCATTCCGAACAGTGTTGCAAGCATGAAGATGCAGATATACAGCGCCATGCCGATGCGGAATGCAGAAGGCTTGCGGGCGTCTTTTCCGGATTCGCTGCTGCGCTTCTGCTGCGGACGCTTGGGCTTTTCGACCGTTTCCGCAGCCGGTGCGGTTCTCTGCGGACGCTGTGCAGGACGGTCAGCCGTTCTCTGCGGACGTTCTGCACGCTCTGCATTGCGCTGCGAGCGCTCCGGACGTTCGGTACGTTCTCCGGCAGGACGCTGCGGACGAGCCGGACGCTCCGGACGATCCGCTGCACGCTCTGTACGCTCCGGACGCTCAGCAGGACGGCGCGCGGGACGTTCCCCGCTGCGCTCCGGATTGCGTGTACGCTCTGCGGCAAGACGCTGCGAGCGCTCCTCCGGACGTTCCGCGGCTGCCGGCAGGCGGTGACGCTGTGCAGGACGCTGCGGGCGTTCTGCTGTGCTCTCCTCCGGTGCGGATTCCTTTGCGTGAGAAACCGGACGGGACTGCTGCGAACGGCTGCGCTCGCTGCTCTCCGGACGGCGTCTCTCCGTACTTCTCTGAGCGGAATCAGTGCGCTCGCGTCTGCGCGGTACTTCTGCTGCAATTTCATCTGCGGCGGAAGGCTTTCGGCGGTCTGCCGAATCAATTTCTTTCAGAATCGCATCAAGTGCTGCATCTGCGTCAAGCTCTGCGGCTCTCTTACGGCTTTCATGATCCATTATTTCAGCTGCCTCCTTCCGTCAGGATTCCGGTGCGACCAGCCAGCAGGTCGGCATTCTGCGCGGACCGTACAGCGAGGAACAAACCGTAATCATTTCATTTTCGTAGATCATATGCGAGGAGCTGCCGCCGTCGAGATTTGCGGCATTGACAGCGCCGTTTTTCAGCATAATGTCGATGATATCGTCATAGGTTGCGCCGAGGGAGTTTGCCTGTCTGCCGTCGATGACAAGCAGCAGGACCGTTCCGTCGGCGGTCTGACCGATTGCAGAACGCGGATTAAAGCCGCCGCCGAGGTCCTTCTCTTCATTCACCGGCTTGCCGTTGACGATCAGAACAGGACCGAAGCAGACCGCATCGCGGATACCGATATCCATTGCCTGCTGACCGGTCATAGTACCGACATGCAGGATGTTGTTATTGTCAAAGCCGATGATATCATAGGTGGTACCCATGCCGCCCCAGCGCAGCTCGCCCTGCGAGACAACCATGCCAAGCGGCGTACCGCCGTTGCCGACGCCGTTGAGGTCCTCAAAGCCGCCTGCATTGATTGCAGCCAGTGCGCCGTATTCCGCAACCATATCCATGACGCGCTTGCCTTCGTATTCTGCGCCGTACTGACCGGAAATGCCGACATATACACGGGAAGGATCCTTGATCTTGAGCAGCTTTCCGCGGAAGGTGCTGCCGGAAACATCCACAAGCTCAGTTTCTTTCTGCACATTGCCGCTGCCGTCCGCTGCCGGTGTACCGCTTGTCTTCGGTGCGATTTTGACCAGCTCCGCGTCTGTCACCTCATCTGTCGTATTATCACGGAAGGAACCGAGATACTCAGCGATTTCCTCCTCGCTGAAATACAAGCCCGGGATAAACTTCAGCGCACTTGTCTCTTTCATTGTACAGACAAAACGCTCCTTGGCGTACGGCGACGGTCCCTTTGCGATGACGAGCATCAGCAGGTACAGTGCGATGACCAGCAGAATCAGTGTCGTGAAGAATACGATCAAAATGCGGCAGATGATTTTACCGGGGGTCAGCCGCTTTTTCGCTTGTGCCATAATGTTTCTACCTTTCCTTTTTGATGATTTTCATATGCATCGCCTGCACGCAGCAGCGTGTCAGGGAGCATGATGATGCACATTATATTTTACCGCAAATCCCGAAAAAAAGCAAGCATTTTTCGCATTTTCCGACAACATTCTCATTGTGCGGAAAATACACTGTATTTTTTGTATAACTTGCTGTCCGTCCGGCGCTGTATCCTCACCCGCTCTGCGCCGAAATCCGCGACAGACCTTGTTTTTTTTCGGGTTGTATCTGCGGCAGTGCATGGTTCACCCGTTGCGCAGTCTCCATAATATAAGACAGTAAAACACGCTGAAAAATCACATGATTCCGGCAATCCTAAGAAAAAATTAAGATTTCTGTCTGTACGCGGCGGACGGTGTCAGATGCTGTCGGAACGGCATATCATAGCAGAGAAGGAGGTGAAGGCATGGAAACGTATTTCGATATCCGCTCGCAGACCCATTCGGAGAAGGTGCAGCATCTGCTGAACCGCAGCCGCTATCCGTATCATGTGACGCGGTTTACCGGCGCAGACGGCTGTATCTACCGCTTTCGGGTTACGGCGCCGCAGCAGGAAATCTACGCACTGCTGACGCATTCCGGCATTCCGTGGCAGCCGTCCGAACAGCCCGCCGCCCCCTGAATCAGACGCAGAAAGGAGCTGACCGCCGGTGCAGAAGCCGGTTTATTTTGACAATGCCGCAACGACCTTTCCGAAGCCTGCCGCCGTCCGCAGAGCCGCTGCGCAGGCGATTCTCTATACAGGCGGCAATCCCGGGCGCGGCGGACATATTCTCGCAAAGCGCGCCGGTGAAGCAGTCTATCATGCGCGGCAGACTGCGGCAGAAATGTTCGGCGCAGAGCCTGAGCATGTCGTCTTTACGCTCAACTGCACCCATGCGCTGAATCTTGCAATCTACGGTGCGCTGCGGCAGGGCGATCATGTCATCCTCAGCAGTATGGAGCATAACTCCGTGCTCCGTCCTGTCGCGGCGCTCGCAGAGCGCGGCATCATCCGCTACAGCATTGCACCGGTCTCCGCGGATGCAGAGGAGACCGTGCAGGCATTCCGCAGCCGCATCCAGCCGCAGACGCGCGCCGTTATCTGCACGCTCGCCTCCAATGTCACAGGTCAGATTCTGCCGTACCGTGAAATCGGAACGCTCTGCCGCGAAAAGGCGCTGATTTTCATTGCTGACGGCGCACAGGGCTGCGGGCTGCTGCCTGTCTCGCTGCATGATGACGGCATACAACTGCTCTGTACTGCCGGTCACAAGGGCTTATACGGCATCATGGGCACCGGTATGCTGCTTTCAGACGGCTCCGTACCGCTGCGTCCGCTGATGCAGGGCGGCACAGGTTCACTCTCTGCTTCGCTGCGGCAGCCCGCTTTTCTGCCCGATGCCCTCGAAGCCGGTACGGTCAATGTTCCCGGAATCGCTGCGCTCGATGCCGGCATGCAGTTTGTCATGCAGCAGGGCGCTGACCGTATCCGTGCACATGAGGCGGCGCTCTGCAAGCAGCTGACCGCATATCTGGAACGGCTGCCCGATGCAGTCATCTACCGCAGCCCGAAGGCGGATTATCTCCCCGTGATCTCCTTCACGCACGGCAGCGAAGCGCCCGATCAGACCGCCGACAGGCTTGCTGCCGCAGGATTCTGTCTGCGAGCCGGTTTGCAGTGTGCACCGCTTGCCCATGAATCACTCGGTACGGCAAAGGGTACCGTCCGCTTTTCGCCCTCCGTCTTCAATACCGCTGCCGAGGTCGCAGCACTGTGCAGGGCACTGTAAAATGCGAAATCAGTATGCGGTATGTGCCGCCTATATTTATAAATCATCATAAAAACAAGCCGCTCAATCCAGACTGTACGCTGAATTGAGCGACTTTGTTTTGATGTATCGAATCAGTATGTCTTCCGGCTCAGGGACTCCTGCATCATCAGGGCATAGCTGTCATAGCGGGTCTGCGGAATCGCGCCCTTGCTGACGGCAAGCTGCACCGCACATCCCGGCTCCTTCATATGCCGGCAGTCCGCATAGCGGCAGGGTTCCGTCACCGCGCCGATCTCCGGAAAACAGTCTGCAAGCTCGTCCGGCGCAATCTGCGCATAGGCTTCCGTCTCAAATGTCGAGAACCCCGGCGTATCCGCGATCTTTCCGCCGTGCGGCAATGTATACAGCGAGGTCTCGCGCGTTGTATGGCGTCCTCTGCCGAGTTTTTTGCTGATATCGCCTGTTTCCAGATGCAGTGAGACATCCAGCGCATTCAGCAGCGTCGATTTGCCGACGCCCGAATTTCCGGTAAATGCGCTGATTTTTCCTTTGAGCGCCTCATATACCGCCTGCACCGTCTCCGGCTTCTCATAATCCACGAAAAACTGCGGAAATCCGGCAGATTTGTACAGTGCAGCATAATGCTCCGCATCCGCGAGATCGAGCTTCGTAAAAATCAGGACAGGCTGAATCTCCTTATAGACACAGACCGCAAGAAAACGGTCCAGCAGCTGCAAATTCGGCGCCGGATCGCGTACCGACAGCACAAACAGCAGCTGATCGAGATTTGCAAGCGGCGGACGGATCAGCAGATTCTTCCGCGGCATGATCTCCGTGATAACATCATCCTCAACCGTGACGCGGTCGCCGGTGCAGGGCGAAATCCCCTGCTTGCGGAAGATGCCGCGCGCCTTGCAGGATAATACACCGCTGGGGGACTCTACGGTGTAAAGTCCCCCAACTGCTTTCAAAATCAAACCTTCCATACTGCGATCAGGTCGTAGCAGGATCAACAGGTGCAACGGTTTCTTCCGTCACTGCCGGAGGAACCTCCGCCTCTGTTGCAGATGTGACAGGCGGATCTGTCTGCGTGACAGGTGCAAGCGTCGTGGTCGTTGCAGGAGCCGGTCCCTTCAGACCGTCAACCTTCTCGAATGCGGCGTTCGCGTCCGCGCTGATCGTTTCATAGTTCTTCTTGTCGAAGTCAACACGGTAGCTGCCGATTGTGGCTTCCTTGCCGTTATCGTCATTAACCAGAACCGCGACAACGTCAACCGTCTCATTGCCCTCGATGACAAGCGAGGTGACACCGGCTGCATACTGCGGATCAAACTGACCGCCGATTGCTCTTGCAACACCGCCCTCATAAAGACCGATGTGGAATTTACCGGATGCATTGGGCGGAATATTGAAGGAGATACGAACCGGCTGTTCCTTCTTCTTACCGGAGGAAACGGTCAGCTCGATCAGCGAGCCCTCAGAGACCTCTTCATTCGGCGTGACGTTCTGGTTCAGGACTGTGCCCTCCTCAGCCTCGTCATCCATTTCCTTCTTTGCAAGCGTCAGCTTCAGGCTGTCCGCGGTGGTCTTTGCGAGGTCCCACTTCATGCCGACGAAATTCGGAACCGGTACGGTTTCCTTGTTCTTGCCGAGCGACAGCGTCACACGGACATAGGAACCCGGCTCCAGCTCCACCGGTCCCTTCGGATCGGTAGAAATGACCCTACCCTTTTCCACGACCGGATCATAGGACGAACGCTTATCGACATAGAGACCCAAACCGACAATCGTCGATTTTGCAGTCTCAAATTCCCATTCAGTGACATCCGGCAGGAGCACCTTTCTCTGACCGAGCGAAACCTTGACATTGACGGTATCGCCCTGACCGACCGGATCGTTTGCGGGAATATCCTGATCGAAAATCTTATCCTTCTCGTACTCGGAATATTCCTGGCTCAGAATCTCGATACGGATCTTGTCGCCGAACTGCAATTTTGCTTCGTTGTAGTCCATACCGATCAGAGTCGGCATCTTGAATTCCGCCGCGTTGTTTTCGCTGGTGTTACCCTTGATCATGTTCCAGAGCAGCATCGTAAACAGAATGGCTGCCACGATCATGACAACAATAATCACAGCACTGAGGATCGGGATAAAGAGCGACTTGGTCTCCTCCTCGTATTCCTCCTCGTCATCCCCGCCCGCTCCTGCATAGGCAGCGACGGCACGGTAGGAACCGCGGTCATCATACGGCTCATCGTCGTAATACTGCTCCTCGTCGTCGTAATACTCCTGATCGTCATCATAGTATTCGTCTTCCGGCGGCAGATCGCGCTCCTCTGTGAGCGGTCTGTAGTTTCTGGTTTTGCTGTTATCGTCTTCTTCAAACATATCCTGCACAGGCTCCTCCTCAAACAATTCGGGGTAATATCCGAACACGCCGTCCGGATCCTCCTTAAAGGTCTGGAGATCATCCATCATGTCTCTTGCGGACTGATAGCGGTCCGCAGGGTCTTTTTCCATCGCCTTGAGAATGATCTCCTCGAGTCCGATCTGGATATCAGGGCGAATGGTGCTGGGCAGCGGCACCTTTGCCTGCATGTGCATCACTGCAATGCTGACAGGGTTATCGGTGTCAAAGGGCTTCTTTCCGGTGAGCATCTCATAGAGCATCACACCGACCGAATAGATATCGCTCTTTGCATCGGTTACGCCGCCTCTAGCCTGCTCTGGGCTGATATAATGCACGGTGCCGATTGCTTTGTCGGTACCGGTTTTGCCGTCTTCTCTGGCAAATTTTGCAATGCCGAAGTCCATGACCTTGATTGTGCCGTCACGGAGCATCATGATATTCTGCGGCTTGATGTCGCGGTGGACAATGCCCTTGCTGTGGGCATGCTGGAGTGCGCGGAGAATCTGAAGGATGAAATGTACCGCATCCTTCCAGCCGAGCTGTCCCTGCTGCTCCATATATTCATTCAGGGTAATGCCGTCGATATACTCCATGACAATGAACTGAATGCGCTCCGAAAAGCCGACATCGTAAATCTTGACGATATTCGGATGACTGAGCACAGCAATCGCCTTGGATTCATTGCGGAATCTGCGCAGGAATTCCTCATTCTCGGCAAACTCCTTTTTGAGAATTTTGACGGCAACGGTCTTATTATCGACTACATCCGTAGCGCGGTATACATCCGCCATGCCGCCCTCGCCGATCCGCTCCGTGATCTCGTAGCGGCCGTCGAGCTTCTTTCCGATGTTCTTGTCATTGCGATCTTTTTCCATCACAAACCTCCGTGCCGGCTGCCTCCGGCAAAACTGTTTCATAACCCTTACAATCTCTATTTCTCATGTGCTGTCAGCGGGGCTGGAAGCATCCCCCGTGCACAAGAATCACAAATTAGATTTCTGTATCCGTCATCTGCTCATCCGTCAGCAGAATGACCGAGATATTGTCTCTGCCGCCGCCCGCATTCGCCGCGGCGATGCAGACCTCAGGCACCTGATCGGCAGGCGTCTGACGCATGATCTCCGCAATGCGCTCCGGCGGAACCATATTATATAAACCGTCAGAGCAGAGCAGCACCTTGTCGCCGGGTTTCATCGGGACTGCCTGAATATCCGCAAGCACTCTGCTTGCCACGCCGACGGCTCGCATCAGCTCATTGCGTCTCGCATGCGTTGCGCGCTCTTCGGCGGTGATCATCCCCTGCTCATACAGAAGCTGCACGACCGTATGATCGGTTGTGAGCTGCCGGAGCTCGCCCTCCTGCGGAAGCAGATAGGCTCTCGAATCACCGATATTGACAATACAAGCCGTATGCTGCCGCACGAATGCGCCGACCAGCGTTGTTCCCATGCGGGAGCGCATTCTGCTGCTGACAGCCGCTCTGTATACCTTCTGATTTGCGACCGTGGCACTGCCGCGGAGCAGATCACAGATCTCCTCGTCGGACATGCCGCTGTGATAGGCACTCTGGAAATGCTCTTCCGCTGCGGCAATCGCCAGCTTGCTCGCCGTACTGCCGTTTTCCATGCCGCCCATTCCGTCGCAGACAATGGCAAGCACACCGTCCGGATAACTCTCCGCACGGATCGAATCCTGATTTTCAGCTCTGGTTCTGCCGATGTCACAGCCCAGATACGCCTTCACTGATGCTCACCACGCTTTCTTCTGCGGCTTTCTCCGCGGTCTCTCGTCTGAGCTGACCGCAGGCAGCCTTGATATCCTCGCCGAGCGTTCGCCGAACGGTGGCATTGATGCCCTCCTGTTCCAGCAGCCGCCTGAATGCCTCCGCATGACCTGCCTGAAAGCCGGTTCCCGCAACCGGATTGACCGGAATCAGATTCACATGCGGACGCTGATTCGGAAATACCGGACGGAGCCGTTTTCCGAGCTGCTTTGCCGCTGCCGGAGAATCATTCTCGCCGGCAATGACTGCATATTCAAATGTCACACGCCTGCCCGTTCTGCGGAAATAATCGCCGCAGGCTTTCAGGAGCTGCTCCATCGGATACCGCCGGTTGACCGGCATCAGTGCATCGCGCGTTTCGTTATCCGACGCATGAAGCGAAACGGACAGCGTCAGCGGAAGCTGCTCCTCAGCAAGGCGCTCAATCATCGGCACAAGACCGCAGGTCGAGAGCGCGACATGCCGCAGGCTGAGATTCCTGCCCTCCTTGTCTGAGATCAGGCGCAGGAATTGCATCACATTCTCAAAATTATCAAGCGGCTCTCCGATGCCCATGAGCACGATGCCGCTGATCTGCTGCTCCGGCGGAAAATCTGCATCGGTGCAGTAAATCTGTCCGAGCATCTCGGAGGGCGTCAGGTTGCGCACGAATCCGAGCGGCGCGGAGGCACAGAATTTACAGCCCATTTTGCAGCCGACCTGTGTCGAAATGCACGCAGTCACGCCGTGGTGATAGACCATGCGGACAGTCTCGATACATGCCCCGTCAGAGAGCCTATACAGATATTTTACCGTATCATCCGTGCAAGAATCAAGCCTTTTCTCAATCTTTGGCAAGTTTATATAAAAGCGCTCTTGGAGCTCTGCCTGAAATTGTTTAGATAGTTCTGTCATTTTTGCGAAATCAAAGACCCGTTTTACGTGCATTTGCCGGAAAATCTGCTTTGCCCGAAATTTCGGTGCGCCCATTGCTTGGACCGCATCCGCAAGCTGCTCCGGCAGAAGGCTCAGGATGTCGGTTTTCGGCGTTTCCACCGGTATCAGCTCCTTTCATTTGCAGCGTTCCGCGCCGTCTTTGTTTTTCGCATAAACCGGATCATACGGCTTGACGCACAGCAGCCGCTGCCGCAGTCAGTCCGGTTCTGCGGGAAGGCTTCATATGTGCGTTTTCCGCATTCTGGCGATAAAGAATCCGTCGCTGCCGAGCATCTGCGGAAAGAGCGTTGTCATCTCCTGCCCGTATGACGCAAGCGCCGGCAGATTCTGCCACGGCTTTTCTAAATGATATTCCGGATGCGCCGCCAAAAATCTGCGGACAACATCCTCATTTTCGCGCTTTAAGACGGTACAGGTCGAATAGACCAGCACGCCGCCCGCTTTCAGCGCCTTTGCAGACGCCTCGAGAATCGCATACTGAATCTCCGGCAGCGAAGCGAGCTCGTCAAGCGATTTATAGCGTATCTCCGGCTTTCTGCGAATCACGCCGAAGCCCGAACAGGGCACATCGCAGAGAATGCGGTCTGCCTGCGGCTTTTCCGTTTCCCGCGCATCGCCTGCCTGCGCCGTTATACAGGTGAGTTTTAGTTTTTCGGCGCCCTGACGAATCAGTCCGACGCGCTTTTCATGCAGATCATAGGCATAGACATGCCCCTGATCCTGCATCAGCTCCGCAATCGTGAAGCTCTTGCCGCCCGGTGCCGCGCAGACATCGAGCACGGTCTCCCCCGGCTGCGGATCGAGCGCAAGACAGCAGAGCTGCGATGCCAGATCCTGTATATGCATGCTGCTGTTGCCGAGCGCTTTGGATTCGTCAAAGAATCCGCTGCGGTAAGGGTCGAGCGGAACCGTTTCCTGCCCGTCGATCACCGTCGGAGTTTCAGCGGTCTCGCCGCGTTTTTTGATGATATATGCATACGGGATACCGGCGACCGGCTCTGCAAGCGGCATCTTCTGCGCACTGTTTTCGCAGAGCGGATTGCGCCGGCAATAGATCGGCGGCGCATCGGCGGCATCCTCTAAAAATGCCCTGACTGTTTCGGTATCATAATCGCTGCACAGCGCATCGAGCAGCGGAACCGGAACAGAATACTGCACCGACATCGCCGCACGCGCATCCTGCGGCAGCGGAATCTCTTTGCCGCTCCGGATGAATCCGCGGAGCACCGCATTGACCATACCGGCAGCACTGGTCTTTCGCAACTTCTTGACCGCTTCCGTCCAGAGATTGACGACCGCCGATTCCGGCGTGTGCAGATACAGCAGCTCATAGATGCCGCAGCGCAGCACACAGCAGACTTCAAGATCGAGCTTTTCCGGCGGGCGTTTGGAATGCGCCGCAATACAGGCATCAAGCGTCAGCAGGCGCTCATAGGTGCCGCGAAAGATGTTCCGGCAGAGTGCGCTGTCCTGCGGCGTGATATGCTCTGCATTCATCAGTGTATTCGTCAGCGCAAGATTGGAATAGCTTTTGGAACGGATCGAGCGGATCAGCGTCCGGACTGCGAGCAGCCGTGCATCCAGCCCGATCATCTGCGCCGACCTCTGATCGCCAGCAGACGCAGGAGCTGCAAGAGCGATACGGCAACTGCTGCGACATAGGTCAGTGCAGCCGCCGAGAGCACCTTGCGGACGCGCTTCTGCTCGTCAGAATTCAGCATCGTCGAATCACGCAGCGAACGGACTGCCCTGCCGCTTGCATTGAACTCGACCGGCAGCGTGACTAGCTGGAAAAAGATCACCGCCAAAAAGAAATAGATGCCGAGCGTGATCAGCGAATAACCGACCCTGCCGCTGCCGCCGCCGAGCAGAATACCGGCAACGACCAGCAGATAGGAAACGGTCGAAGAAATGTTTGTCGATTTGACAATCGCATTGCGCAGCTTGGCAGGCGCGTAATTCTGCGCATACTGCACGGCATGGCCTGCCTCGTGCATCGCAATGCCGACCGCCGCGACGCTGTCCTGATCGTAAACGCCCTCAGAGAGGCAGATCACATTCCGTGTCGGGTCATAATAATCGGTCAGTTTTCCGGGAATCTGCTCGATTCCCACATTCGTGATGCCGTGGTCGAGCAGAAGCTGCCGCGCAGCCTCTGCACCGGTGATGCCGCGTTCATTGCGCACCTTGCTGTATCTGCTGTACGATGCATGCACATGAATCTGTGCAGCGACCGTAATAATCAGCGATAAAATCACAAAAATATACATATGCAGTCTCCTTTCCGCGGATCACTCCGCAGCAGTCAGACAAGCTCCCTCCGGCAGACGGACACCGTTCAGATAATCCTGCACCTTCATCGGCTTGCTGCCCTCCGGCTGCAATGCAAGCAGACGGACCATACCGCCGTCCCCGCAGACGAGATACAGCTTATTTTTGCCCTCGTGCAGCAGCGTTCCGGCAGATGCGCCGCTTGTCTTTCTGCCGTCACAGCAGGAGCCGAGCAGCTTGAGCCGCTTGCCGTTCAGCATGGCATAGCCTGTGACGGCGCGGATCGTGCGGTCGATCTCAGCCGCAGATGCGCTGAAATCCAGACGGCTCATATCCTTTGTAATCTTCTCGGCATAGCAGACGCCGTCCCCGCCCTGCGGTACCGGATGCAGCATCCCCTGCTCCAGCAGTGCGAGTGTCTCATGCAGCGTCTCCGCAGAGAGCAGAGACAGTCTGTCGTGAAGCGATTCAGCGGTTTCATCATCGACGATGCGAGTTTTCAGAATATGCAGCATATCGCCGGTATCAAGTCCCTCTGCCATCTGCATTGCCGTGACGCCGGTTTCGGCATCGCCAGCCAGAATCGCACGCTGAATCGGTGCGGCACCGCGCCAGCGCGGCAGCAAAGAAGCATGTAAATTGATGCAGCCGTATTTCGGCAGCTCGAGAATCTCCTTCGGCAGAATCTGTCCGTAGGCAATGACGACAATCAGGTCAGGGTTCAGAATTTTCAGCAGATTCATCGTTTCCTCTGCATCCGTACCCTTCCGCAGCGATTCCGGCGTATAAACCGGAATGCCGTATTCCGTTGCCTTTGCCTTAACCGGCGTCGGCTGGAGCTTTTTGCCGCGTCCGCGCGGACGGTCCGGCTGCGTGAACACCGCCTGCACGGTATGTCCGTCCTCTTTGAGTATTTCCAGTGTCGGCACCGAAAAAACCGGTGTGCCCATAAAAACGATCTTCATACGTTCCTCTCTGACCGCATTGCGGCTCTTTGTGATGATTGTCAGCCGTTCACCAGAGATTCGGGAACAGTCTGTATTTTACCTTTTTCCGATAGTCGCTGTAGCCTTTGAGTCCTTCACTGAGCACCTGCTCCTCATTGCGGATGCGGCGCACCAGAATGACCGGATACAGCAGAAACACCGGCAGCGCAATCACGGCGCCGAGCACGAGCGGAATCGTGCAGAACATCAGGATCGTCGCAGTATACATAGGGTGACGGACGATGCCGTAGAGTCCGGTGTCTATGACCTTCTGTTCCTCCTGCACCTCGACCGTGCGCGAAAGATATGTATTCTCACGCAGCACCTCGGCGTACATGATATAGCCGATCAGAAAAATGACCGCCGATACAGCCGGAATCCATGCCGGCAGCGGAATCCACTGAAAACGATAATTCAGTCCGCAGAGGATAAATCCCGCCAGAAACATCAGCGCACTTAGCAGCACGACAGTTTTCTGCTCGGACTGCTCCTCCTTCCGCGAAAGCCGCTTTTCCAGCAGCGACGGATTTTTGATCAGCAGCACGATGCCCATAAGGAACATCGGGAGAAACAGGATGCCGCAGAACAGCCAGCCGCAGGGATACCGCAGCGTTCCTGCCGGCAGAAACACCAGCAGACCGACGGCAAGCATTCCGGTCAGGAATGCAGCAATTCCTCTTCCGGCAAGCCGCGCACGCATCGTTTTACTCCTGCTCCGGCTTGCAGAATTCCTCAACAAGCTCTAAAAACAGATGACCGTCCAGATGATCGGTCTCATGGCAGGCGCAGCGTGCGCCGAGGTCTTTGAGTTTCATCTCATACTGCTCGCCGTTGCGGTTGTATGCGCGCAGCACGACCGACTTCGGGCGTGTCACATAGCCCCAGCGGTTCGGCACCGAGAGACAGCCCTCGACATCGCGGATCTTGCCGGATGCCTTGACAATCTCCGGATTGATCGCTTCGATAACCTCGCCGTCCTCCTCAAGCATCATGATAAAATATCTGCGCAGGATGCCGACCTGCGGTGCAGCAAGTCCCACACCGCCCGATTCGCGGAGCGTATCCGCCATATCATCAAGCACCTGCCAGAGCTTTTCGTCAAATTTCTCGACCGGTCTGCACTTCTTTTGCAGAACCGGATCGCCCTCTTTCACAATGTTGCGAATTGCCATATTTTTTCTCCTTAATTTGTATCCGCCGCATTCGGGAACCCTTCCTTCCAGCGGCGCAGCGCATCAGGCTCAAAGCAGTAGCTGCTGAATTTGATCTCCTGTGCGGATAACTGTTCTTCTGTATACCACGGATCGGGGGCATCGCGCCAGCCCGACAGAATATGCGCCGACTGCGAAGGCGTCAGACCCTGCGCGATCAGGAAGCGGCGCTCGCCTGCTTCGTTCCGCGCTTCATCCACGATCATAACCACATGCCCCGGTGTACCGCCTTTGCAGATGATATCACCGGCATGTGCATCCGAAATGCTGATTGTATGCGACTCCGCCTCCAGCGAAAGCGTACCGGCATAATGCATCGCTGCCTGCAAATAATTATGCATCTGCTGCAAAGAATCATCCTGTCCTTTCAGCTTCAGGCGAAATGTCCAGCCCGCAACAGGCACGGTCAGATAGCGGAAACCCTTTGACCAGTCTGTCCAGCAGGTTTCATAACCGCTGGAATAGGAAAACGCGAGGCGGTCATACTGCTTTGTCTCATAGAAGTATTCTGCCCAGAACCGGATCACCGTATCGGCACACTGCTGCAAATCCGGTTTCCCGGGCGATTCCGGCAGACTGAGCGTATAAACCGCAGCGGCATTGACCGGCGGGATCGCATTGCCGTCATAGGTCATGATGCTGCTGCCCGCAGCCCAGACGGGCTGACGGCGCATGAACGCAAGAAAGCTGTCCTCCGCTGCCGGAATGCGCGCAAAGCCCTCCGGCGGTGCAATCGCGGTTTCCTGCGTGCCGCCTTCCGGATTCTCAGCAGCAGCTGCCTCCGGCGGAATCAGCACCTTGTCCTTCCAGTTCGGACAGGCGCGGACGCACATCAGCACATAAAGCGCAATCAGAAACACCGCAAGCAGAATCAGCCGGATGAAGACCTGCTTTTTCGTCAGCTTATAGAGTTCCATATTACTGCGGCGGCAGGAACATCTCAGGCGGCGTAATCACCGGAGAACCGTCCGGATTGAGCAGCGGCGTCAGACCGCCCGCTCCGCCGTAGCCGTCACTTTCCGAATGGAAGAAATAGTTGACGCCGGTTGCCATATCCACGAGCACCTTGCTGATGCCCGGCGATTTCTGTGTATATATTTCAACGAATCTGGATACTTGTTTATTCCTTGCCATGATCTGTTCCTCCCTGTATGATTTGTCTTCTTACCAATTATAACAGATTTTACTGCGCTTATGATGCGTTTTCACAATAATTTCAGAAATTCTTAAACGTTCTGTCGCCTTGCACCGGCTTATACGCCGCAGTCGCCGTTCATATCCGCAAACAGCGAGATATTTGCAAATGCCCTGTCGGCATATGCCTGCTCCAGCAGGGAACGGATAAATGCACGCATCTCCGCAGTATTTTTGCATTTCAGCAGCACCCTGCGGCGGTATTTTCCGTTCAGTCTGCCGTAGCCCGCCTCGACCGGACCCAGAACACGCAGCGGCAGCCGCAGATTTCTCTGCCGGACTGTCTCCGCAAGAATCTCCACAAACCGTTCTGCCGCAATCCGGACACGCTCCTCGAAAATCCCCGAGAACCCGATCACGCACAGATCGCAGACCGGCGGGAACATCAGCGCGCGCCGCAAAGCAAGCTCCTCCGTATAAAAGCGGTCATAATCCTGTGCCGCGGCGAGATTGAGCACGTAATGATCCGGCATATGCGTCTGCAAGATCGCCCGCCCCCTGCGTGTCCCTCTGCCGCCGCGTCCGACCACCTGTGTCACAAGCGAAAACGTGCGCTCATAGCTCCGGTAGTCGCCGGCAAACAATGCCTTATCCACGGAGACAACGCCGACCAGTGTCACATTCGGGAAATCCAGTCCCTTGCCGATCATCTGCGTCCCGCATAAGATATCATACTCATGCTTTGCGAATGCGCGGAAGCCTGTTTCGTAGGCGGTGCGCGTCATGGTCGTATCTGCGTCCATGCGCAGAATCTTTGCATCCGGCAGCAGCGCCTGCAATTCCTCCTCGAGCTTCTGCGTTCCGAAGCCCATTTGCCGCAGCCGGTCATTGCCGCATTTCGGGCAGACCGTCACCGGCGGCTGCACATGTCCGCA
>JAEEGL010918979.1_pt1 | contig 17371 bp, 13 predicted proteins | sample 9134231 | NCBI WGS metagenome assembly JAEEGL01 (sample SAMN16246548, study PRJNA631951) | gut metagenome | biome: gut microbiome; feature: rumen; material: fiber-attached | host: Bos | place: Iran: Karaj | collected 2018-10
ACCTTTTTGAGCTCACTATGAACGTGTTCGTAATCTACAGGTGCATATTCCATGGTAGTCTTAAACTTATCAGGAAAGAATAACTGATATATTTCGGCTTCCTCCTTTTCTTTGATATTATCCCAAGTCAAATTAAACCTGCGTGCTAAGGACAGCACCTCGGCTACGGAATTCCTTGAGGTAGATAATGTGATAGCAATGTCCCTACCTGACATTCCTGAATTATCTAATTCCAGTATTTTTTTAACACTCATTTTCTTAGGCATTAAAAAAAGCCTCCTTTCGTAAACTAGCGAGGCAAGTGTTATACCTCAATCTATTTTACTACAGAAAGCTAATATATTTAATTAGGTGGCTCTATTCCTGTGAATTAGTGGCTCTATTCGTGTGTATCGGTGGCTCTCAAAGAGCGTATCGCGTGCGCTCACATCGCGTAATAATCAGAATTATTATGTTAATACTTTGTTCATTATTAGATTCACCGCTTGATTTATTAGCAATCTCCATATTTAACTTCATTTTTAAATTATTAATTAGTAATGAAGTATAATAAATAGCTCCACTAGAATTCAGATGGAAATTTGTATCATAAAAATATCTATAATCTATAATACAATCATCTAAATTTGATAATAAATCGCACTTTATTTTTAAGTCTAAGTTATTTTGAAATACATCTCTAGTTTTCTTAGATGAATAAATAGCAAGTTCATTACATGGAGAGAAGTTAAAATAGATTTTAGCTTTTCTATTTCTAACAAAATCAATATAACTATTTACATAATTAATGAACTCATCATTTAATAATTCATCTGTAGTTGTAATTTTCATCGTAGAATCAACACCATTGTTCATAATGTTGTTTTTTCTTTCTACATCGATATCACCATATGAATTAAATGAGTCATGCCTATAGATACCTATTGGATCAGGGGCATTTTTATCTTTATAATAATTTAGTTTCTCTTTTGAGAAGTTATAGTAATTATATGCTAACTTTAAATTATCTTCTATTGATAGATTTTTATATTTGAAAGCAAAGCCATCGCATGCTTGCAATACAGCAGTTGGATTAAAGTATAATGAATATGTTTGTGCATTTAACTCTGGAGATAATATAATGATATCTCCCTCATTAATATTTGACTTCGACATATCCATCATAAACTTAGTTCCGAGTGTTGCATATAGTCCAAAGTTTACAACCTTGTATTCGGGTATTTCTTGTTCTATCAAATCTGAACGTAAACCAAATGGTAATGAACTACCTCCAACAAATACTATCTTCTTCTCCTTAGTGTTATTTAATAGATTGTATTTATCATTGAATTCAGCAAGATATGTATTATTGTACTGATTAGGTGTCTTTTCAGTAACTAAAAATACAGCAGCAAAAGGGAAAGATAGTAATATTATTAGAATTAGTGCTTTTAGTAAAAATCTTAGAAATCTCTTCATAGCTTCACCTCACTAAAACTGGAAATAAATGAATGAAGAACCTACTTCAGAAGCTTGTAGGTAAATCCAAGAACATATAACAAATAAAGACATAACAAAATATGATGCATATCTAATACCCTCAATATTATAAGGCTTGTATGGATCTATATTTACATATTTTAATTTTTCTATTAAAGGTAAGCTTAAAATACATACTACAACATATAATACATTCTTCCAATCAAATCCAAATAAGGTAATTGTATTTTTAAAATAATCAACGTTTAAATTCCAATCTGTAAATATCTTTGTTATTGCTAAACTTGCATCTGACATTGAATTTGCTCTAAAGAATATCCAACAAAAATCAACCAACAAGAATGTGAATATTACACGTAATACTGTAACGAATTTTCCATCAGGATTGATTTTCATTTTATCCCATAACTTATTTCTAACATTCAAAGTAAGCACTCCTACTATTTGGAATGCACCATGTAATAGTCCCCACACAATAAATGTGTAATTAGCACCATGCCATAATCCAGAAATAAAGAATACTATCATAATATTAAGAACCCATCTAAACTTCTTAACTCTTGAGCCTCCAAGTGGAAAATAAATGTAATCTCTTAACCACTTAGATAAAGATATGTGCCATCTATTCCAAAACTCTTTTATTGATTTTGAACCATATGGATTTTTAAAGTTCTCAGTTAAATCAACACCAAATAGCTTTGCACAACCTACTGCGATATCACTATAACCAGAAAAATCGCAGAAAATCTGAACTGCGAATAGTAGTGATGCAATAAGCACTGCAAAGCCATTAGCACCTGATAAATCCTGATAAACAGTATTTACATAGATACCAATAACATCAGCTATTGCTATTTTCTTAAAGAAACCAATAAGCATTAATCTAAATGCACTTGAGTAATCTATTTGTTTAATAGATGTTTCTCCACTTCCAGACTTTCTTAGTTGGGGCAATAAGTCTTCTGGTCTTTCAATTGGTCCAGCTACAAGTTGCGGGAAGAAAGATACGAATAGTGCATAATAACCGAAGTGCTTCTCTGCTTCTATTTTCCCCTTATAGCAATCAATAACATATGAAGCAGTTTGGAATGTATAAAAGGAAATTCCAACTGGAAGCATAATATCAAAGAATCCGTTTATTCTTTTTCCACCAAAAATAGCGACTATATCAGAATACAAATCTGCTAAGAAAGGAAAGTACTTGAAAAATACTAAAACACCGAAGCATAAAACAAGTGATGCAATTAAAAATGTTCTTTTCAACTTAACACTATTATTATATTTGCATACCAATAATCCACATAAATATGAAATTAAAGTTGTAAACAAAATCAAAAAGACTAACTTCCAATTCCACCACATGTAAAATACATATGATGCAATTAAAAGAATAGTCCATCTAAACTTCTTTGGGCATAACCAAAATAATATGAAAACTATTGGCAGAAAGATAATAAAAGCGAGCGAATTAAAAAGCACAAATCATCACCTCAACAATCAAATTAACAAATTTATTTTTCAATATTATTAATCTTTTCTAAAGTAGATGTAATTGCGTTTGTAATATCATCTTCTACATAATAATTTTTAGATTGTTTTTTTATACAATTGATAAAATGTACCAATTCCATTCTAATGCCTTCACCATCTGATTGGTAAAAATAAGGTTTATTATCTGATCTATTCTCGTACCTTACTTCAAAATACTCAGACTTCCACCATGGGGAAGGGACATAAATATATCCATCTGTACCAGAAATTCTTAAGTCACTTTCTGATTTTACTCCTATTCCTAGTGCTAATGATGCAAATGCTCCATCATACTCAAAATTCAAACGAGAATACGCATTTCTAATTCCATCAATTTCATATACGTCATAGGAGAAAGTCTTGTACTTAGTGCCAAGAATCTTAAAAATTGGCAATAAACCAACCGGACCCCATTGAGATAAACTATCACTAAATCTAGTTTTCAAAATCCAGTCTTTATATTCAAGGCTTGTACATGTTGCATCAATGGCTTTTACCTCACCAATTACTCCACTTTTAATTAATAAAATTAGTCGTGAAAAAGATAACAAAAAGGCAGTTTTAATAGAATCAAATAAAATAAGATTTTTGTTAGAAGCTGTCGAAATTAGTTCTTTTGTTTCTTTTGAGTTAAAAGATAGAGGTGATTCACTTATAACATGTTTTCCTTTTTCTAAGGCTTTTTTTATATAGGAAAACCTTTTTTCTGGTCGTGAAGCTACGTAAATAACATCATTCATTTTTAACAAGTCATCGTATGAGTCCACCTTATTTGATATATTAGAGAAATCAAAGTAAACATCTTCATCAAAAAAAATAGAATTGTATTCTAATCCATTAACATATTTGGAATTATCTACAAACTTTTTTATCGTTATATCTGTACCAACAACACCAAGTTTATATGACTGACTTTCTCTAATTTGTGTGCTTGATATACCCTCTGTTCTTGGTAAATAAACTACTTGACAATATTCTTTTAAATAATCAAAATGCCCCTCCCAATCAGAACCTACAGTAAAAATGTCGACACCAAATCTTTTAATATCATCTATTTTTTGTCCAAAATACTCCTCAGGAAAAACCTCATCAGCTATTCCTAAGGCTTTAACTGCCTCGATTCTTTCCATTAAACTTTGTTCTACATTTATTTTTCCTCGATTGACATCAAAGTTTTCTGTTGTTACACCAACTATTAAATAATCACCCAAATCTTTTGCTCTTTTTAATAAATTGATGTGTCCTTGATGTAAATGATCATATGTGCCATATGTTATAACCTTAGTCATAAAGCCTTCCTCCTAACAAGAGAGTGTATTACTAGATAATACTCCTTTTTTTTAAATCAGCAAATGCCTTTAATAAAATATCATAATCATTAAATGTTAAATCTCCTATATGGCCTACTCTAAAGACCTTTTCTTTCAATACCCCTCCATTTGGACATATCCAAATATTATATTCATTTTTTAATATTTCAAATATTTTATATGCAGATATATTTTCATCTTTGCAAATTAGTGCTGTAACAGCGTTTGATGGAACATCTGCATAAAAATCGAATGGCATATTAAGAGACACTATCTTGTTTCTAAAGTATTGCGCTCTTGCCTTGGTCTTCTCTATTTCTGAATCTACTCCACCACTTTTTTCAATCGCGAGTAAACGTTTATTTAATTGCAATAAAATACCAACAGCAGGCGTAAATGGAGTTTGGCCTCGTTCACCATCTCTTAAATAAAACTTAAGATTGAAATAATATGATTTAGGCTTATTGTTCTCGATTCTTTTAATCGCCTCAGAATCCATACATATAATTGAAATACCAGGTGCAAGTGCAAGAGCCTTTTGTGATCCTGTAATTACAATATTAACACCAAGCTTATCCATATCAAATGGATCACATAGGAAAGAACTAATAGAATCAACAATTAAAAATAAGTTGTTTTTCTTACAAAACATAGATATCATTTCAATATCATAAAGTACTCCTGTTGATGTTTCATCCAAGTTAACTAGTAAAGCCGTATATCCTTTTGAATCGTAAGCATATAAGCTCTCTTTTGTTAATGTTTTACCCATCTCACACCTAATTGGAGTATAATCTAAATCATATGTCTCACATATGTCACAAAACCTTTGGCCAAAAGAACCTCCGTTAACTACCAATATTTTATCGTTTACCGTTAAAGTGTTCAATACAACTGCATCCATTGAAGCTGTACCAGAGCCAGTCATAAAAAGAACTCTAGAATCATTTTTAGCTTTAAAAAATTTTTTAATCAAACACTCATTCTCCAACATTAACTTGGAAAATTCAGTAGTTCTAAAATATGGGATTTGTTCTTTACCTAACTCTAAAATTTCTTTGCCAGACATAACTGGACCAACCGTAAAGTTAATCATTTTATTTCTCCTTTATTCTTTCAAAAATATCATTCAGACAGTTAATACTTCCAGAGCCATAAACACTAGAATATTTGTTTTTAAAATTTATTAATTGGGAATAATTGTATTCATCCTTAATTTTGACTAATAATTCATCTTCTACTGAACTATAAGGCAACTCATCTCTTAAATCCATATAAAGTCCTCTGTGCTCTATATATTTTTCGTAATCGTATGTGAATAGAATTATTGGTTTTTCCATTATGGCATAATCAAATATAATACCAGAATAGTCAGATATTAAAATGTCTGAAACAATCATAAGTTCTTCAAGTTTTTCGTATTTTGTAACATCGAAAAAAAATCCATCAGTTCTTTTTTTCGAACTAGAAACAACTGGATGAGCTCTATATAATAGCACATAATTGTCTCCCAATGCTTCTTTCCATTTTTGAACATCTATATCGAATTGTTCTTCCATCGAACTACTATACTCTCTAAAAGTTGGTGCATATAATATCACTTTTTTATCAACCGGAATCGATAGTTCTTTCTTTATTCTTATTAAATCATCAACTTTATAATTTGCAAGGAAATCATTTTTTGGCAAACCATATAGTTTAATTTTATCTTCTGATAATTTGAGTTGTGTCATAGCAACCTTTTTTTCGTATTCACTTTGAACTATACAACAATCGTAGATTAGTTTTGCCCTAGTATCAAATGAACTACCTTTTGGTAAATCATAACCAGTTAACTTTGGAAGCAAACCATGAGTAGTAAAAAAATAATATGTTTTTTTACCACTAAATTTAAGAGCACGTTCAACCATAACATTAGTTATCCAACATCTAGCCTTAAGAGCACATTTGTAATAGGCCAAAGTATCTATTTTAACTTTATGAACAACATCAAAGTTTTGCGGATTAACGAATGCCCATACCAATTTATAATCACTATATCTTGTATCTTTTAACATTGTTTCATAAATATATCTAGGACTATCTGAATAATGTCTTCCACCATATGAAACAAATAAAATTAGCTTATTATCTGTTTTAACAAATAATTTAATTACATTAATAACAAAAGACATAATGTAGTAATAAATCAAATAAAGGAACCTAGACTTTTTTACTAGTTTTTTTATTTTGTTCATCTTTATTTCTCCTATTAACCATTTTTTTCCTTCTAATTATTTTAAACCTTTTAAGCAAATCAAATTTCATATAATTATAATCAACACATTCATATGATTCACTAATGGAATATGTATGTACTCTATCAACACCTTTTTTGTTGTCAACAATTATTTTTCTTGTATCAATCTCTTCTAAATCAACTTCTTTATATTCTCCATTTAGAAAATAAACATCCTTAAAAATTATAGTTTTCCCGTACATATCACATGATTTTTGAGATGGTCTTAGAAAATGTCCATCTTCTTTTTTTATAAAATTGCCTGCGGATCTACCAGTATTTCGCTCATAGACTACTGTATTAATTTCTATCAAATTCATATTATTAAAATCAATTTGATAATATGTTCCTTTAAATCCATTTGCCTCGTCATATAAAAACAAGTAATAATTATCTAAGATATTAAATACAGTCGGGTCTGAATATTTACCATTCAATAAAGTTTTTACCTTTTCCCATTTGCTCGGGAAATCCTTACATACATATAAGTCAACAGTAGAGTTTTCACCACTTTCAGGTATCATATAAAAAACTCCACTCTTTTCAAAAACACAAGGAAAAGATAGGTGGTAGTTCTCACTAATCACCATAGTGAAATCACTAACTTTATTAGAATCATAAATCTCAAAAAATCCTAAACATCCGCATTCTTTTTTATAATCATACGCTTCACAAAATAGAAAATTCTTATTGTTTGTCTCAATAATTAGAGGGTCAGCAAACCAATATTTTTTACTTTTTGGAATTGAGATAAATGAATTTTCATAACAAAACTTACCATTTTTAGTTAAATTACTATCTAATTTTCTTATTGCAATATTCCATTCTCCATCGAAAAATAGTTTTTGAATTAATCCCATTTTTTTACCTCTTCCCAAATACTATCATAAAAAGTCTTTCTAGTATTAATTATTCTATCATTTTCATAACGTTTAACGGTGTAAAAATTAGTTTTCGCACATGTTTCAGCATAATCTTTATCAGAATATATTTTCTTTATAATTCTAGCTAGGGACTTGTAATCTTTTGCATGAATAAGATTATCTCCAGGTATAATTTCTGATAGTGCTGTCTCTATCGTTCCAATAACGGGACATCCTCTACTCATTGCCTCAATAGCAGCACGCCCAAGCGACTCAACCATTGTTGGCATAGCTAAAACATCGATAGCATCAATCCAAGAAAAAACTTGATCTCTTGGAACCCTTCCACAAAACTCTACTTGTTCAAGTACATCGTTTTTCTTTGCACAACTGATTCTTTTATCATTCATAGTTCCCCCACCAAGGAACTTTATTTTAACGATAATACCTTTTTTCTTTAATAAACCAACCGCATTTATTAATGTATCATGTCCTCGGTATTCTGCCTGTGTTGCGCCAATTAAGCCAACAACAAACTCATGATTAGATTTTATTCTACTAATCCTATTGAATAATATTTCCTCAGGAGTAGGTTCCAATATTACATCTGGACAGCCTATTGATATAGCCTTACGAGGATATTTTTTTTGTAAAAAAAACTGTGACACATATACTATGTAATCAGCTTTTTTGTGATAATGACGCGATAGTAAATCAATAGGTAAGGCAGCCAACTTATACTTTATAGAGCCACCATGGTAATGTAATGCAGCATATGCATCTGATGCTGACTCAATAACTAGGTGTTTTTTATATCTCAAAGCATAATGACATGCAACAATTGCATCATTAATTGACAACTTTGCTACAACAATATCAGTTTTTTTAACCTCATTTTTTATGATTTTACATTTTTTAAAAAAACTAATATTATTATCATTTAGAATTATTCCTATATTATCATGCTTTTTATATAACTCAAGTTTACTAACATCATATTTATCAGATGGCATATTCCATGACAAATAGTCTACTTTTGTCATGCTATATTCATTGTTATCATACAATTTGTTGCTTGAAGACCCTACAATATAGATTTTATCATCTAATTTAACAAATTTTTCGTTCCTGACTAATAGTAATTTTTTTTCCTTCATAAAAATTAATATCTCCATTTCTTATTATTCTTTTTTTAAAAAAGGCCGAATAGACTAAAACTGTTACTACATATATCAAGCAAGGAATTGCGTATGCAGAAAACTGTACAGTCATAAAATTCATTACGAAATAAATCCCCAATATTCTGATTGTTATATTTTTAGATTTATTAATTAAAAAGCATATAATCAAGAACAATATTATAGTCATTATTAAACCTAAAAAGCCAAAACTATCATAAAAATCCGAAAAAATAGTTATTGTAGTCGACCACCCTAAATTTTCATTTGATGGAGAAAGTCCTAAAAGAGACCTTGTAATAGAGTTAGAAAACGGATATACTTTTGTTTCCCAAATATTTCTTGGTATAAATATAAATAAATCTGCAACTATAGCATCATAATTATTAATAGAGATCAGCTTCTCAGATGATTTACAAAAAAACTGATATATCAAAGTATAATGCCTACTCATATCAATCAAAAAATAATCAACAAGTGAACTCGTATTTTTCTTTAATAAAACACCATACAAGTATGCTAGACCAATAATTAAAATGGCACACAGAGATATTAATGCTACGAATGTTCTTCCATTGACTTTTTTTGAATAAAATAAATCAAAAGCAATTAAAATTAAAAATTGAGCAGCAATGAATCTTTTACCATGGATATAAATTAATAGAACAATTACTATTGTACCTATTATTTTTCTTAATCCCATTTTTTTTGTATAATGAATCAAAATCAAATAAAACAACATAGACACACTAACTAATGGTTCATATATCTCATAGGTTGTATTATTTAGTCTTGCACCATACCCATCCAACAAAATACTAATACCATTTCTAATTAAAATTATTAAAAAAACAATAACAATAAACCAAAATGCTAACAAAGATATATTTCTACTTACATATTTTTTGCTTTTACTTCTATTAAGTGTTTTTTTATTAGTGAAGATGCATAAAAGAAGCGAAACAAGAATAACAAATATAGCATAATATATATTAGCCCAAATATCTTTCATTGCTTCATTTGCCATTATAAAAGAATTATACTTGTAATCAAAAATCGAACAAATTATTAATGGAAAAACAAAGAACAAGTAAAACAATAAAAAACCAAAACATAAAATGTTTCTATCATTTCTCATTATTTTCCTAATTATGTAAATTAGACAAAATGTGCATATTAAAATTGGTATGAATCTAATAATGATAAGTCCCATCAAAATCATTCCCTTTTAAATATTTTTTTTGCATTAGACAACAATCTAATTCCATCCGGCATAATTATTATCAAGGATGCAAAATAAATTATAATACACAATACAATCGAAAATGTTTGTATAATTATACTTTTTTCGTTTAAACAAAATAAACTAATAGGTACTGCCATAACTAACGAAGAAAAACATTGTGCATAAGTATTTGAAAATACATCTTTTAATGATACCTTACAAATAAATAATCCAAATATAATCTGTAATACTGGTTGAATAATTTTTAAAAGGCAATATATAATACAGAATTTTTCAAACGTGATATTTGGTGCAAACACAAGCAAAATACCAATTGCAACTAAATATATAAAGTCAATTATAACTAATATAAAAGGATGGCCCTTTGCTCTTATTCCATCACTATAAAAGTTCCCGAAAGCAATTGATAACGAACCGCATAGACCCCAAAGACCGATAAGCATACTTGCCTCAATATAATCATTACCCAATAGAACTAATGTAATATAGTCTCTAAAAAAGAAAACACCGATACCAAGTGGAATACTGAATATAGTCGTATACTTTTGAAATACTAAAAATGTCTTTCTAAATTCCTCATTATTCAACTGATACTTTGAGACAGCCGCTTTATAAACATTGCCATAAAGCGCATAAACAGTTGTAATAACTTGTAGAATTATCGTTGTACCGTTTTTGAATAGACCTAAGTAATATGTACCATATATTCCACCCAAAAAAAGAATTACTCCATTTTTCAAAAACCACTCTAAAATAGATTCTAAATAAGCCCATGAAGAAAACTTAAATATTTTTCTAAGAACTGAAAAACTATATTTTGGTTTTGGTAAAAACTTACCAAACACCAAACACAAGATAAAATTAGATACCTCTCCGACCAATGTTCCAATAATTAATGACCAACATCCAAAAGAGAGCAAAGCTAGCGGTATAGTAATTATAAGAGGCATAACCTTACAAATAATTTTAATTATTCCAAGCGCCTTAAAATTAAACCTTTTTTGCATAACGGCCATCGAGATAGACGAAATAGAAGTTAATGGTATTACCAAAGCTGCAACAATTAATTCATTTTCATAACCAGACGCATCCACTAATTCAGCGAATTTATATCGACATGCAAAAATAACAACATATAAAATAATAGATATTAAAAAATTTGACCAAAAACATACATTTACTGTTGTTTCTTCTTCTTTTTTAGATCCAAAAATATGTTGTACAATATATGCATTAAAACCAGCATCGGTTAACAAGTCAGCCAAAGATGTGATTGCTGTTATTGATGCAACGATACCAAAAACATCAGGTGCCAGTAATCTTGCTAAAATAATAGTTGTAATCGGTGCTATTAGTTTTGCTATAATCTCCGAAACCACATTCCATTTAGTAGCATGTCCTATATTTTTATTAATTAATTCCTTTTCCATCATAAATATTAGATAACAACTCAACAGTCTTACAAATACTAAAGTGTGATTTACACATAATATTATTTGCAAGAGTTCTATCATTTCCCTCTTTCAAAACTCGTTTTATAACACTGCACCATTTAGCAGCACTGTCCTCCAAATCAACAAACTCAACCAAATCCAAAATTTTAATTTCGTTAGGTACCATTGTAGAAGCTACAATTGGAGCTCCTGAAGCTTGAGCTTCAATTGCAACAATACCAAGCCCCTCATATTTTGAGGGCATAACAAAGCAATCACAAGCATCATAATAATCTTCACAATGTGTACTAGTACCAGCGAAAATCACTTTATTTTCAATTCCCTTCACAACTACCTTTGCTCTAATCTTATCTTCGAGAGCACCTTCACCAATTAAAATAAGTCTTGCCATTTCGTTCTCTTTTTGATACTCTTCAAATATATCTATTAAGAAACTATGGTTTTTTTGATCAGCAAATCTACCAACATTTAGAAATACTACCTCATCATCACCTATATTATACTTATCTCTTATTTGCTTTCTCTTGTTCGCATCATATGAGAACCTATCCATATCAATTCCATTATATAAGACGGTGTATTTCAACCCTTTAAAAGTATAATCACCTGCATCTTTCGAACATGACAATAAATGTGTCGCATTTTTTTTCATCAAAAAAAGCATATATTTTTCGTAAATTCTTCTTTTTAAACCATGTGACTGACCTTTGTAAGTTTCGTGGGAATGGGCAATTCTAATTGGAACTCCAGCTTTTTTGCCGATTTTCAATATATATCCCGAAAAATAATACATGTGTGAATGTAGTACATCGAAAGGTCCGTGCTCGCTTATAATCTTAGTCAATGAGTTTTTATAATTCTTAAGCGTCTTCTTATCGTCAATAAAATACCATATATATCCACCATTTTTGATAACTTCTTCATCAAAAACACCCGGTGTTCTATTAATAAAAGCAAAATGAAACTCATATTTTTCATGGTCTATGTTTCTAAAAATATTCATAACTAAATTTTCAATTCCACCCTGCGCAAAACATTCAAAAACATGTAATATTTTTCTTTTCATAATTAGACCCCTTTGCATAAATCATTTATTATATCCAAATACTTGTTTATGACTATTTTTCTATCGAATTCCTTTTCTACCTTTTTTCTACCATTCAAACCCATATTTTTCTTTTCTTCGTAAGAAAGTAAAATAAACTTTTCAATTTTTTCAATCAAATCTTTAGTGTTTTTTTGTTCAACTACATAACCATTAAGACCGTCATCAACCACTTCCCTGCAGCCACTTCTATTTGTTGTAATGATAGGTCTTGCTGATGCACAACTTTCTAATAAAACATTAGATAATCCTTCTGGATAATATGTCGGATGTATTGTACAAGATTCCATTTCATATATTTCTTGCATATTCTTAACAAGACCATGATAAATGACAATACCTTTATTGATGTATTCATCTAATATATCTTTATAGTCTTGCTCGTACGCTCCACAAATATGGAACCTAACGTTATCATATTTTTCAGTAAAATATTTGGCAGCTTCCAAATACTGATCAATTCCTTTTTCCTTCATTACTCTAGCAATAAAAACAAAATTTATAATATTTGATTTTGGATATTCGCTAACGCGATAACGATCTAGGTTTACACCAGATCCAGGCAACAAATCAAAGTGTCTATTTATAACTTTTCTAGCTAGCATAAATTCTTGATTTTCTTTATTTTGAAAAAAGACCATTTTTGCTTTTTTTAATGCTTTTTTATATAAAAATAAAGTTATCTTTTGCAGTAATCCTGGATTTTCCACAGCAGTTCCTAATCCAGTAATATTCGAAATGTAAGGAACATTCATCTTTGAGCATGCCAAGCCACCATATATATTTGGCTTTATTGTATAAGTTAATACTATGTCTGGATGAATTTTCCTTAATAACTGTTTATAAAACTTTAGTAGTTTTAGATCTTGAATGAAATTTTTCCCATGTCTAGATATTTTTGTATCAATAAAATTACATCCCATATTAATCATATCATCCACAAAAGAACCATATGGTAGAGATATAAAGACTTCATTTCGCTTTAAAAGTTCTTCTAACAATTCCCTTCTAAACTTATAAAGTCCAACATCATTATTCGCCAAAATTAATATTTTCATAAATAACACCTTCCAACTAAATCATACTAAATCTATATCAGTTTATACAAAATTTGAATAACATATGGTTACGACTTTATTCACCCATTTACATTTAAAAACAAATTATCAGTTTTTAGTAATAAGTTTAAACTTTATTCATTCCCCATAAATTCTTCCATAGTAGCACTTGTTTCACTACTAATACCAGAACGTTTAAATACACAAACTACTGTTGCAAATAGTATTTTTATATCATTCCACATTGTAACATTCTTAGTATACCAAACATCCATTTTAAACTTTTCATCCCAGCTTACAGCGTTTCTACCATGAGCTTGGGCATAACCAGTTAACCCTGGTCTTACATCATGTCTATGATGCTGTTCCTCATTATATCTATCTAGATATCTAACTAATAATGGTCTAGGTCCTACAATTGCCATATTACCAATTAGTATGTTGAATAATTCAGGTAATTCATCCAACGATGTAGATCTTAAGAACTTACCATACTTATTTAATCTAATATCATCTGGTAATAGATTACCTTCCTTATCTTTAGCATTAGACATAGTTCTAAATTTTATTAATTTGAATATCTTTTCTTTCTTTCCTGGTCGTTGTTGAGTAAAGAAAGGATTACCTTTCATTGCAATTGCACCAATTAAGGTAAGAATTAATAATAATGGTGATAATACGACTATTGCTATTAGAGATAATAGGAAATCGTATAATCTTTTGAATATTGGTTTATATAACACAATTGATAATATGAACCATAATACTACTGCACCAACTACTATTAGTAATATATACCACCATTCCATTATTTAAAACATCCTCTTATTATTTCAATTACTTTATCCTGAATTTCAGGAGTCATCTTGTTATCTGATGGTAAGCATAATCCTCTTTCGAAAATATCTGCTCCTACATCAGATACTCCACCAGCAATATATGCATTAGTTCTACATCTAATAGTACCTTCTCTACCAATACATTCATGCATTCTATACATAGGTTGCATATGCATTGGCTTCCAAATAGGTCTACCTTCTGCATTATATTTTGCTAATGTTTCTAATATTTCAGTTGGGCAAGTCTTGCCCTTTTCTTTAATGTATAAAGCATGAGAATCATCTCTTACTTGCTTACACATATAATCCTTATCAATAATCATGGCTGATAACCAGTAATTAGGTTTTGTGCCATCAGTTATTGGATTCATCTTAACTGGTAAATCCTTAAATGCTTCTTTGTATCTATCATATACTGCCTTCTTACCAGCAATATGATCATCAAGGTATGGATACTGTCCACGGATTACACCAGCAATTACATTACTCATACGGTAGTTATATCCTACTTCTTCATGCTGATACCAAGGAGCAGCCTCTCTTGCTTGTGTTGACCACTTACGGGCCTTATTAGCAACCTCTAAATCATTAGTTAATAAGCAACCACCAGATGAACCAGTGATAATTTTATTACCATTGTATGAGACAGCTGCATACTCACCAAATGATCCACACATCTTTCCATTTAGTGTAGCACCCATTGCTTCAGCGGCATCCTCAATTAATAAAGCTCCATGCTTTTCACAGATTTGCTTTATTATGTCGATTCTACCAGGGAATCCGTATAACTCAGCACACACAACAAGCTTAACCTCTGGATATAGTTCAAATGCTTTTTCTAATGCAACTGGATCCATATTCCATGAATCGGCTTCAGTGTCGATGAATACCGGAATACCACCTTCATATACAACTGGATTTAATGTTGCATCAAATGTCATATCTGAGCAAAATACTCTTTTACCTTCTAACGCTCCATGACTGATTGCTGGCTTACCATATAGTTTTTCACCAGCAAACTTACAGCATAAGTGAAGTGCAGCAGTACAGTTGCATAACGCAACTGCATACTTAACTCCTGCTTGTTCAGCAGCTAATCTTTCTACTTCATTTACATTTTCACCTGCAGTAGTCATCCAATTCTTTTTGAATGCATCCGTCATCCATTTTAATTCTTCACCATGCATTGTAGGTGTGGCAAGCCAAACCTTATTCTTAAATGGTTTCAAAATATCTACCCTCTTTTTACTTTACTTCTTTTCCATCGAAGTTTTTATTTGCATCTTCTTTTTCAATAAATGTAGGAACAACGCTCTTTATTATTTCCTTCATCTTTTCATCACTACCTATAGACACACCTTCAGATAGCTTAGCAAGCTTTTCTTTAATTACATCTAATGATAATGGTTTATCTCTTTCAATAAAAATTAATTCGTTATCAGTTTTATCTAATTCCTCAGTTTTAACTAATAATTCTTCATATAATTTTTCACCAGGTCTTAAACCTGTTTCAATTATATCTATATCACGCTTATATTCTAAACCTGATAATTTAATCATATTTAAAGCTAAATCATAAATCTTAACTGGCTGACCCATATCAAGTACAAATAGTTCACCATTCTTAGCCATTGAGCTAGATGTTAGAACTAATTGAGATGCTTCAGGTATAGTCATGAAGTATCTAATGATTCTATAATCTGTTAGTGTTATTGGTCCACCAGCTTCAATTTGACGTTTGAATAGTGGAATAACGGATCCTGCACTACCAAGTACATTACCAAATCTTGTAATACTAAATGTTGTGTGTTGTTTGATAGTTGAATGTGCTTGAACTATCATTTCACAGATACGCTTTGTTGCACCCATAATTGAAGTAGGGTTAACTGCTTTATCAGTTGAAACCATATGAACTCTATCAGCATTATATTTTTCAGCAAGTTCAACTGTATTTAATGTTCCAAATACGTTGTTCTCAACTGCCTCTATTACATTATGTTCCATTAATGGTACATGCTTATGAGCAGCAGCCATAACAACTATATTTGGTTTATGTTGCTCAAATACTCTTTCAAGTGCTGGTCTATTAGTAATAGATATTATTTCAACTTGTAAATCTAAATTTGTGCCATATTTCATTTTTAATTCCTGTTGAATGTCATATGCACAATTTTCATAAATATCTAATATAACAAGCTTTTTAGGATTCATGGCAGCTATTTGTCTACATAACTCACTACCAATTGATCCACCACCACCTGTTATTAATACAACTTTATCTTTGTAAAAATTATATACTAGAGTATTATCTAATTTAAGTGGCTTTCTACCAAGTAAATCCTCAATAGATAATTTCTTAAGTGTTGGTGCAATATCACCAGTTAAAACTTTTGAAAAATCTGGTAAGAATAACACTTCAGTATTCTTATAATCAATTAATTCTGATATAGCATTTAATCTTTCTATACCAGCTGATGGCATAGCAACAATTATAACTGAAGCATTAAGCTTAGCTTTTATTTCATTGATGTTCTTAATTGGACCATATACTTTCTTACCGCAGTAATACATTCCGATCTTACCTTGCTCATCATCAACAAAGCCAACAACTTCATAACCTTGCTTATTGTTGTGTAATATCTCATTAAACAATAATTGTCCTGCAGAACCAGCACCAATTATCAAAGTCTTCTTTAATACATCAACATTAGATATAATTTCTTTTCTATTCAATAATTCAATGTAATATCCAATGAACATTCTTGAAATCATTAAATATAATAATTCCATCATTGATGATATTACTATTGCGCCTAACCATAGTGGGTTTATTTCAAAGAATCTCAATATACCCATTACAAGAAAAACAATTATATTTGATGTTACATTAACTAAACATAAATACAATATATCTCTTCTACCTCTATATCGATATAATCTATTATATGATTTTAATGCAATATTCATTATTGCTTTAAATAAAATTACAAGATGTAAGGCCAACCATAGCCATTTATTAAATTGGAGATTA
>JAEEGL012884002.1_pt1 | contig 17371 bp, 16 predicted proteins | sample 9134231 | NCBI WGS metagenome assembly JAEEGL01 (sample SAMN16246548, study PRJNA631951) | gut metagenome | biome: gut microbiome; feature: rumen; material: fiber-attached | host: Bos | place: Iran: Karaj | collected 2018-10
AAGCATTCTTACGACATAGCGTTCATCGACCACATGATGCCGGAGATGGACGGCATCGAGACGCTGCGCGAGCTGAAAAAGCTGCCGAAGGCTGCCCGCACGGTGTTCGTCGCGCTCACGGCGAACGCGATTTCCGGCTCGCGGGAAAAGTATCTGGAGGCAGGCTTCCAGGACTATCTCTCCAAGCCCATAGACAGCGAAAAGCTGGAGGAATTGCTGATCAAGAATATGCCCCCCTCCAAGGTCTCGGTGCAGATAGAGCTGCCCGTCCCGATCGAGGCGGAACCGGCTGCCGCCGCTGAAAGCGCCCCGCCGCAGCCCGCGCCGCCCGACTGGCTGAGCCGGATCGGAGAGCTGGACGTCTCGCGCGGCCTGAGGGCGTGCGGCTCGGTGGAGACCTATCTCGAAACGGCGTCGATCTACGCGCAGACCGCCGCGGACTGCGCGGACGAGATCGAGGGCTACCGCCGCGCCGGGGACCTAAAAAACGTCATCACGAAGGTGCACGCGGTCAAGAGCACGTCGCGCGTCATCGGCGCCGAATCGCTCGGCGCCCTTGCGGAGCGGCTGGAGCTCGCGGGCAAGGCGGGCGACGCGGACACGCTGCTCGGCGGCCTGGACGAGCTGCTCCCGCGCTTCCGGGCGCTGGGGCAGGAGCTTCTGCCGCTGGCTGCGCGGGAGGCGGAGCCGGCGGAGGCGCTGCCGCCGCTTTCGGGCGGGGAGCTGCGCGAGCTCTACGGCAGGATGCACGCCCTGCTGGCGGAATTTGAATACGGCAGCGTCGCCGCCCTGATCGACTTCATCGCCGGTTATCGGCTGCCGAAGGGCGAGCGGAAACGGTTCGACTCGCTCCGGCACGCGGCGGAAAACTTCGACTGGGACGTGTTGGACGAGCTGCTGTCCGAAGAATAGAGCCGCCGTCCATTGGAAACAGCCATCACGTTTGTGAGTGCTTTTTTCCTGCTTTCACATATACCGGCGTCAGCCTTCTTCCGCCCCCGCGACGGCTTCCTTCATGCGTTTCACGTAAGCGCCGACGTACGGCGCGGCGTCCCTGCCGTACTGCGCCAGCAGCTTCACGATGGCGGAACCGACGATCGCGCCGTCCGCGATCCCCGCCATTTTCCGCGCCTGCTCGGGCGTGGAGATGCCGAAGCCGATGGCGCAGGGCGCGTCCGTGTTCTCCCGCGCCACCTTCACGATCGACGGAAGATCGGTCGTGATCTCGCTGCGCGTGCCCGTGACGCCGAGACTGGAGACGATATAGAGGAAGCCCTCCGCCTCCCGCGCAATCCTGGCGATGCGGTCCTTCGACGTCGGGGCGACGAGGCTGATCAGGTCCACGCCGTACTGCCGGCACAGCGGCAGGAACTCCCCCTTTTCCTCAAAGGGCAGGTCCGGCAGGATCAGCCCGTCGATCCCGATCTGCGCGCAGGTGGAGATGAACCGCTCCGCGCCGTAGGAGAAGATCACGTTGGCGTAGGTCATGAACACCATCGGCGCCGCGACGTCCCTCCGCAGCTCGCGCACCAGGCCGAAGATCGCGTCCGTGGTCACGCCGCCGGTGAGCGCGCGCAGGTTCGCGCCCTGGATCACGGGGCCCTCGGCGGTGGGGTCGGAAAACGGGATGCCCAGCTCGATGAGGTCTGCGCCGTTCTCCGCCGCCGCGCGGACCACCGCGGCGGTGGTCTCCAGATCCGGGTCGCCGCAGGTGACGAAGGGAATGAACGCCTTGCCCCGCGCGAACGCGCTTTTGATGTTACTCACGGATATCCTCCCCCCTGTAGCGCGCCACCGCGGCGCAGTCCTTGTCGCCCCGCCCGGACAGCGTGACCACCACGATCCGATCGCGCCCCAGCTCCGGCGCGAGTTTCCTTGCGTACGCCACGGCGTGCGCGGATTCGATGGCGGGGATGATCCCCTCCGTCCGCGCAAGGTACTCGAAGGCGCACACCGCCTCCTCGTCCGTCACGGGAACGTACTCCGCCCGTCCGATATCGTGCAGCCAGGCGTGCTCCGGCCCGACGCCGGGATAGTCCAGCCCGGCGGAGATCGAATAGACCGGGGCGATCTGCCCGTATTCATCCTGGCAGAAATAGGATTTCATGCCGTGGAAAATGCCGACCCGTCCGGTGTTCATCGTCGCGGCGGTCTCCGGCGTATCCACGCCCCGCCCCGCCGCCTCGCAGCCGATCAGGCGAACGGATCTGTCTTCGATGAAGTGGTAGAAGCTGCCGATGGCGTTGCTGCCGCCGCCCACGCAGGCGACGACCGCGTCCGGCAGCCGCCCCTCCCGTTCCAGCAGCTCCGCGCGGATCTCCTGCGAGATGACGGCCTGGAAATCCCGGACGATCGTGGGAAACGGGTGCGGTCCCATCACGCTGCCGAGGCAGTAGTGTGTGTCGTCGATCCGGCTCGTCCACTCGCGCATCGCCTCCGAAACGGCGTCCTTGAGCGTGGCGGTGCCCGTCCGTACGGGGACCACCTCCGCGCCCAGCAGCCGCATGCGATACACGTTCAGCGCCTGGCGGCGCGTGTCCTCCTCGCCCATGAACACGACGCATTCCATGCCCATGAGCGCCGCGGCGGTGGCGGTGGCGACGCCGTGCTGCCCCGCGCCGGTCTCCGCGATGAGGCGGGTCTTGCCCATCCGCTTCGCCAGCAGCGCCTGCCCCAGCACGTTGTTGATCTTGTGCGCGCCGGTGTGGTTCAGGTCCTCCCGCTTGAGATAGATCCTTGCGCCGCCGAGCTCTCGCGTCATCTTCTCCGCGTAGTAGAGCCGCGACGGCCTGCCGGCGTAGTCGTTCAAAAGCGCCGTCAGCTCCGACTGGAACGACGGGTCGTTTTTGCAGCGTTCGTACGCCTCCTCCAGCTCGATCACGGCGTTCATCAGCGTTTCGGGAATGTACTGCCCGCCGTGGATGCCGAAGCGCCCCCTTGGATCCGTCATGTCTCTGCCCCCTTCCTGACGGCGTTTACAAACGCCCGCATTTTTTCCGGGTCCTTCACCCCGTCCGTTTCGATGCCGGAGCTGACGTCCACCGCGAAAGGCTTCAGCCGCCCCGCCGCCTCCGCCGCGTTGTCCGGGCCGAGGCCGCCGGCAAGGAAAAACGGGCGGCGCAGCGTCTCCGGCAGCGACCAGTCGAAGGTCTTCCCGCTGCCCGCGCCGGAGTCCAGCAGGACGACGTCCGCGGCGCTCGCCTCCGCCGCCGCCGCGTCCCGCTCATCGCGCAGCCGGAACGCCTGGATGATCGGCCTGTCCGTCAGCGAGCGCAGCCGCGCGATATACGCCGCGTCCTCGCGCCCGTGGAGCTGCGCCAGATCGACGACGCCGCGCCGGAGAAGCGCCGCGACGGTTTCCGGCGCCTCGTCGACGAACACGCCCACGGCAAGGATGCCGGGCGCGAGCAGCGCGCGCAAGGCTGCGGCGCGTTCCGGCGTCACGTACCGTCTGCTCTTCGGCGCGAACACAAAGCCGATATACTCCGGCTTCAGCTCGTTCGCCGTTTCGATATCGCAGGGCCGCGAAAGCCCGCACAGCTTGATCCTCGTCATTCCGCCGCCTCCTTCATCGCCGCAAGCAGCGCGCCGCGATCCGGCGCGCGCATCAGCGCCTCGCCCACGAGCGCGGCGTCCGCGCCGATCCGCTTCAGCGCCGCCGCGTCCTCCGGGCCGGCCACGCCGCTCTCCGCCACGAATACGCATCCGGGAGGGATCGCGTCCCGCAGCCGCGCGGCATTCGCAAAGTCCACGGAAAAGTCTTTGAGGTTTCTGTTGTTCACCCCGATGAGCCGCGCCCCGGCGGAAACGGCGGAGGCGATCTCCGCCGCGTCGTGCGCCTCCGTCAGCGCGGCGAGCCCCAGTTCGCCGCAGACGCCCAGGAAGCGTTCGAGCGTCGGCGTATCCAGCAGGGCGCAGATCAGCAGCACGGCGTCCGCGCCCATCGCCTTCGCCTGATAGAGCTGGTATTCGTCCACGGTGAAGTCCTTGCGCAGCATCGGCGTATCGACCGCGGCGCGGATCTCCGCGAAGATCGCGTCCGTGCCCAGGAACCACTTCGGCTCCGTCAGGCAGGAGATCGCGTCCGCCCCCGCGCGCTCGTAGTCCCGCGCGACGTCCAGATACGGAAACTCCGGCGCGATCAGTCCTTTGGAGGGCGAGGCCCGCTTCACCTCGCAGATGAAGGACAGTCCAGGCCTTCGCAGCGCGTTTTCAAACGCCTCGCCGCTTCCCCGTCCGCTCCGCGCCGCCAGCTCCCGCATCTCATCGGGACCGAGCCGCTCCTTGTCCGCCTCCACGCGCGCACGGGCGTGGGCGGCGAGCTGTTCCAGGATCGTCATGGCTCACGACGCCTCCGGGCGGTTGGAGACCTCAACGAGCTTATCCAGCGTTTTGAGCGCCGCGCCGGAGTCAAGGATCTTCCCCGCCAAAGCCACGCCGTCCGCGAAGGTCGCCGCCTTGCCGCCGAGGTAGAGCGACGCGCCCGCGTTGAGCAGCACCGCGTCCCGTTTCGGCCCCTTCTCTCCGCCGAGGATCGCGCGCGTGATCGCCGCGTTCTCCTCCGGCGTACCGCCGACCAGGTCGGACTTACTGCAGCGCGTCAGGCCGAAGTCCTCCGGCGTGATCACGTACTTCCGCAGCCAGCCGTGCTGTATCTCGCAGACCGTGGTCGGCGCGCTCACGGAGATCTCGTCCAACTTGTCCTGGCCGTAGACCACCATGCCGCGCTCCACGCCCAGATCGATCAGCACCTGCGCCAGCGGCTCCGCCAGATAGTCGTCGTATACGCCGAGCAGCTGCGTCTTCGGACTGCCGGGGTTCGTCAGCGGGCCGAGGATGTTGAAAACCGTGCGGAAGCCCAGCTCTTTTCGGATCGCTCCGACGTACTTCATCGAGGTATGGTACTTCTGCGCGAAGAAGAAACACATCCCCGCCTCGTTCAGCAGCTCCACGCAGCGCTTCGGGCTCTGGTCGATGTTGACGCCCAGCGCCTCCAGGCAATCCGCCGTGCCGGACTGGGACGAGGCGGCGCGGTTGCCGTGCTTCGCCACCTTCATGCCGCCCGCCGCCGCAACCAGCGCGGAGGTGGTGGAGATGTTGAAGCTGTGCGCGCCGTCGCCGCCGGTGCCGACGATCTCGAAGATATCCATGCCGGCGTCGACCTTCGTTGCGTGGTCCCTCATGGCGGCGGCGCAGCCCGCGATCTCGTCCTTGGTCTCCGCCCGCGCGCTCTTGGTGGACATCGCGGCCAGAAACGCGGCGTTCTGCGTGGCGGTCGTCTCGCCGCTCATGATCTCGTTCATGACGGCATACGCCTCGTCATAGGTGAGGTCCCCCTTGTTGACGAGCTTTACGATGGCTTCCTTGATCATGGTTCCGATCTCCTTTGTTTTTCAAATTGTTTCGTTAAAAAACGCTCCCCCGCGCTTTTGCCAGAGGAGCAATAAAAAACGTCCTTGACAGAAGCCTTGCTTCTGTCAAGGACGAATAAAACATTATCCGCGGTGCCACCTTGATTCACGGGACCACCCGTACGCTCAGCAGGATACCAACATATCCCCGGCAAATAACGCCTGCCTCCGGCGTCGCAGAATACTCTGAGCACGTCGCCCATTTGACTGCGCCCTCAGCGGTCCATTTGACAACTTGTTTCTTACCTGACTCTCAGCAGCGCAGGTTCTCTGTAAAGGCATCATTGCCGTTATCTCCGCTTCAACGGTTTCCTATATTAAATTAGTGGTATTTTAGCACCCCGCTCGCTGTCTGTCAATAGGGAAAACAACTGGGTGATTTCCAAAATAGTGTGGGGTAAATTTTCTTCCCACAAATTACGTATTTATGCGATTTCAGAGTTTTTGCAACTTTTGGTCTGCAACTGGCTCAGCGACCAACATGGTATTCAGTTCCAAAATAGTGTGGGTTTTGCCAAGAATGCCGTAATATCGCCAAAACTCGAATATTGTGGGATGCAAAACCGCTGTTTCGTGACTACAATAGTATCAGAAAGGCGGTGTTGTCATGAAGCAGTTTAACTCTCAGCGTGGCGTTAAGTATGGCGGAGCCAAAAAAGCGACGACGAAGAAGGCTCTATATGGCGGGATGGATATTCGCGTGTTCGTAAACAAGGATAGCCCAGACTACGAAAAGCCGTGCGCCGACACATACTCTGCTCGTCAACTGGATATGATAAGCGGTGCCCTTGATCCGGCAAAGGTCAGGCTTAACGAGTTGCGCGGGTTGATATACAAGGCTGACAAACTGGGCGATATTGAGCTTGCCGGCAGGATGGAGGAAATCTACAACCGCCGCAGAAACCCGGATATGTATGCGCCAGACATATCTTACGGCGAAGCGATACAATTGCTTGCAGACCTTGAAGATGAAGAATAGTCCTCTCCAGCCCACGACTATATATTGTGAATTTTGACTTGACGGCAACAAAATACCATGTTACAATAAGACCATCATAAGGAAGATATTTAATTTGGATTATTATATCCAGATTGATTAACTGGTTTGCGTTGCTTTAGGCAACGCCATTTGTTGCCTCGTAAAAGTAGACAAAAAAACAAATATCGGGCTTGCCCCGACTGAATCCTCAAAGAGGAAATCAATCAGGGCAAGCGGTATCGCTTCCCTGTCAATATAGATATTTTTATTGAAAGAAGGTTGACGATGACCGCTACAAGCCCAATCAATCCAGAGTATTTGGAAAAAATTGAAAAACTGCGTCTCTTGGATGATGACTTTATGTGTGCAGTTTTCGACGGAGACGGCCAGGCAGTTAAGGAAATCCTTGTTCCTATTTTGGGACGCGATGATTTTGAGGTTGCAGATGACGATGTGCATGTGCAAGACTCATATCAAAATCTTAAAGGTCATTCTGTTCGCCTGGATGTAACAGCAAAAGATTCTACTGGCAAGCGATACGATATCGAGATACAACGCGCAGATTATGGAGCTGGACAGAAGCGCGCGCGTTACAATCTAGGACTTATGGATGCCCATATACTTAAAAAGGGGCAAGAGTATAATGATTTGCCCGAAGTCTTTGTGATTTTTATCACGGAAAACGATGTTTTGAGGAAAGGGTTGCCAATCTATCATATTGAGCGTATTGTTCAAGAAACAGGAGAATTGTTTGACGACAGTGAGCATATTATCTACGTAAACGCGAAATATGAAGGAGACGAGCCTATCGGGCGTCTTATGTCGGATTTTCGCGCAACAAGGGCGGACGATATAAACTCCGCTGTTTTAGCCGACAGGGTTCGAAATATTAAGGAAACGGAGGAGGGACAAAAGGCTATGTGCAAAATGTTTGAGGATGAGCGTGCCCAAGGCGCCATGAACGCTATTGCCAAGATGGTTGTTCAAAAGGTTATCACCCTTGTTCAGGGACGCAAAGCTGCAGTTGATAATGGTTTGTCGGAAAGCGAATTTGATGATTTTCTGCGTAAGAATTATCCAACTTTTGTCTTTCCGATGTAAATTTGTTTGGCATTCCAGTTTTATTAAGACAAATAAAAAGGCGTCAGGGTTCCCCTGACGCCTTTGTTATGCGCTTTCAAAACTCCGTTTCCATTGCGACTTCGTGTCATTCGGTGTCGTTTTCGCTGTTTTCAATGTCTTCATCATAATCCGGCGCACAGAGTTCCGGCTCTTCAAACAACACAGGCATCGTACGGCGCATGTCGAGCAGCGACGGGAACGCTATGGCTTCTGGCTTGCTATCGACAGGCACAATTTGCTCGATTTCTTCCGTGACATACTGACTCTGCCTTAAATCAAACTTCCCGCTATAGAATGACGTGAAAGCTGTTGATTGCACCGCCCTCTCCACCTTGGTTTTTTGTGAGATGTATTGCGGCGACTGTGTGGCAAGGTAGTAGAACAGCACCTTGGCCCTAAGTCGCTTGAAGCTGTACCCGTTGCCAATGACGTTCAGTCGCTCCGTGAATCCGTTGCGGTTCTCAGTAATCGCGTTTGTGAATTGGCAGTCTTCCTTGAAATAGTTGAGGACACACGCACGCCAATAGCGCATGGAGTTTTTCAGGGTATAGAACTCCTTGAACAGCTCCTTGTCGCTTTGATCGACCAACTGTTCCCACTTGAGAAACGCCGCGCTGGCTTCTTCGTAGGAGCTGCATAGGTAGATGGCTTCAAACAGTCGTTTTAGGTTTCTAAGCCTCTTAAACTCCGGGAAGCGGTCGCACAGTGCAGCCATGAGCCGTGCTTGGTTTGCCAAATTCGGGTTGGCCTTGAGCTCGACGTCCTTGTACCGGAACAGATAGTTGTCCATAGACGCGGCAGCGAGCAGCTTTGCCTCGTCGGAACCGGCAACTACTGCGTCTTTCAAGGTATCAAACAGCCTTTTCCTGATGATGCGCACCTTGACGGCCATATCCTGTACCACATGGAACTTATCGATCACGATGGTCGCGTGCGGCAGGATCTCCTCGATCATGCTCTTATAGCCGTTGGCCATGTCCATTGTCACGATCTGGATGTCCTCGTAGTGGTCCATGCCCATAATGACACGTTTCATGGTGTTTGAGGAGTTATCCTCCGAAAGCTCCAATACCTCGCCGGTTTCGACATTGACAAAGATGCCGTGCATCTTGTGCTGGATGTGCTTCTCGTCGATGCCCAGCACTCTCGGAGCGGTAATGCCGTTAAGAGCGTGTTCCTCCTCCAGCTCAACAACATACTCGTCGAAGATCTTTTCCACCGTGCTGTCGGAGCACCGATGCAGCTTGCTGACGGCTAAGAAGTTGTTCTCAAACGCCTCGTATCTTACCTGTTCGACAAGGCGTTTGGTCATCTGCGCCGAGTCAGCAATTGACTCAATAGGCTGCGTGAAAGTAGCCCCGCAATCCTGGCACAGATAGCGGCGCATTCTGATCCCTATGTCGTTGTGTGTCATGCCGGTATTGACGTCGTGGATTAGTCTTTCCTTGGGCGCATAACCGTTGCTGTGGAACACGACCGAACCACAATGCGGGCAGCCGCCTTTGTAGCGGTCCTCTGCTTCGCAGACAAAGTAACGGTATTTCGTGCCGTCCAGAGGCTCGTAGCATGCGATCTCTCGCACGCCTTCAAGATTGAGATGCGGTGTTGGCTTGACCTCCCGCATCTCGTTCAGGTTGTAGGTCTTCTGCAACCCGGTCCCTCTGCTCATGTTCTGTTCCTCCGTTCGTTTTGTTTTGGTTTGCGGGGACTTTGTAAATTGCCTTTGAGATATAATAACAAAACAAACCCTAAAACAAAACACGGAACAAGCATTTAGAGCATGGTCATGACTTGCGATTCAGCTTTTTCATTTTTGCATCGTAATCGTCGATATACATGTTGATTGCGCGCTCTATGGCAACCGTTTTCGATTGCCCCGCTTCTTTGCAAAACTGCTCCAGTCGTTCAAAAGTCGCTTTATCCATTCTGGAGCTAAACGCTTTATATTCTTTCGCTTCCCGAGGCATATGGTCACCTCCGTTTATCATTACTATAACATATTCTTATCGAAAATGCAATACATTTATTGATAATTTTAGGAGGACACAGGATACACCTGTGCCCTCCTTTTGTCTTGCCCACACTATTATGGAACTGAATACCATGTTAAGGGTGCGTGGCCAATAAATTTGCCCACATTTATGAGGATTCCGACTCTAAAGCGTATGAACAGTATTTTTGATGTTTTTGCATTGGAATCGCGTGGTAGGGTTCTTGGTTCAGTGTTCCAAAATAGTGTGGGATTTGCTGCTACCCCACACTATTTTGGAAATCGCCAAAAACTGTTTAGCCGCTTTTTAGTAGTTTTCCGCGTTGAGCTCGAAATAGCTCTGCGGGTGCGCGCAGACCGGACAGACCTCGGGCGCCTGCGTGCCGACCACAACGTGTCCGCAGTTGCGGCACTCCCAGATCCTGACCTCGCTTTTGGCAAACACCTGCTGCAGCTCCACGTTCTTCAGCAGCGCACGGTAGCGTTCCTCGTGATGCTTTTCGATCGCCGCAACGCCGCGGAACTTCTCCGCAAGCTCCAGGAACCCCTCCGCCTCGGCGGTCAGGGCAAAGCCTTCGTACATATCCGTCCACTCGTAATGCTCGCCCGCGGCGGCTGCGGCGAGGTTCTCCGCCGTGGAGCCGATGCCGCCGAGCTCCTTGAACCAGAGCTTTGCGTGCTCCTTCTCGTTTTCGGCGGTCTTGAGGAACAACGCCGCGATCTGTTCGAAGCCGTCCTTCTTCGCCCGGGATGCGAAATAGGTATACTTGTTGCGCGCCTCGGACTCGCCGGCAAACGCTTTGAGCAGATTCTTCTCCGTCTGCGTGCCTGCGTACTTGCCGCCGAGCCTGCTTTCCAGCCGCTCCAGCTGGTCGATCCCCTGCTTGCAGCGGGGGCATACCGGTTTTTCTTCGTCCGATTCAAAGATCTCGTCGCAGAGCCTGCACTTATAAGCCGCCATCTGTGATCCTCCTCTTTTATTCCTCTATTCCTCGTGCGGGCGTTGTTTTCCGCGGTCTTTCTAACTTATTCCTCGTTTTCTTCGCTTGCGGGCTCCTCTGGCTTCCGCTCCGCCTTGCCCTCGTCCGTCCGGACGACGATCTGCGGCGCGGCCTTGGCGTCCGCCGCCAGCTTGCCGCCGACCATGCCCGCGACGAGCGACTTGACGTCGAGCCCCAGCGAGTGGCTGATCCCCTCCGTGACCTGGGTGGTGCCGTTGACGATGTCCTGCAGAAGCTTCGCGCTGTTGCCTTCTCCGTACATCGTGATGCGGTCGACCTTGGAAAGCGGTTCGGCAACGTTCTTCGCGATCTCCGGCAGGGCGTTCATGACCATCTCGATCACCGCCGCCTCGCCGTATTTCTTCATCGCCTCCGCCTTGCGGTCGATGCCCTCCGCCTCCGCGACCGCCTTCGCGCGGATCGCGGCGGCCTCCGCCTCGCCGACCGCCTTGATGCCCTCGGCCTCCTGCTCCTTGGCGAATTTCGCCGCCTCCGCCTGCGCGCGGATCGCGAGCGCCGCCTGCTCCTGCTCGTACTTCTTCGCCTCGGCGTCCTTCTGGCGGCGGAAGAGATCCGCCTCCGCCTCCTGCTGCTGACGGTAGCGTTCGGCGTCCGCCTGCGCGCGCACCTCGGCGTCGAGGCTCTTTTTCTTGACCTCGACCTCCTTGGCGCGCAGCTCCGCCTCGCGCTCCGCCTTGGCGATCTGCGCGTTCACGGTCGCCGCCTCGATGGTCTTCTGCTGCTCCTGCTTCTGGATCTCATAGGCGGCGTCGGCGATCGCCTTCTTGGTGTCCGCCTCGACCTGCAGCCCCGCCTTCTTGATGGCAAGGTCGTTGTTGCGCTGGGCGATCTCCTGCTCGCTGGCGACCTCCGCCTCGTTGGACGCCTTGTTCGCCTCCGCCTGCGCAATGGCAATGTCACGCTCCGCCTGCGCCTTGGCGATGGCGGCGTCCTTCTTGATACGCGCGGTGTTGTCCGCGCCGAGGTCCTTGATGAGGCCGTTCTCGTCGGTCACGTTCTGGATGTTGCAGGACAGGATCTCGATGCCCAGCTTCTCCATATCGCGGCTCGCCTTGCTCATGACCTGATCGGAGAAGGAATCGCGGTCGGTGTTGATGCTCTTGAGGCTCAGCGTGCCGATGATCTCGCGCATGTTTCCCTGCAGGGAGTCCTTGAGGTCCTCCGTGATTTCCGCGCTGCGCTTGTTCAGGAAGTTTTTCGCCGCAAGCCGGATGCCCTCCGGCGTCGGGGAAATGCGCACCTTGGCGACGGCGTCCACGTTGACGTTGATAAAGTCGTTGGTCGGCACCGACTGCTCGGTCTTGATATCGACGGTCATCTGCCCGAGGTAGAGCTTGTCCAGCCGCTCAAAGAACGGGATGCGGATACCGGCGCGGCCGATCAGCACGCGTCCCTCCTTCCCCATGCCGCTGATGATGTACGCCTGGTCGGGCGGCGCCTTGACGTAGCCTGCGGCAATGAGGATCAGCAGGACGACAACGAGGATCGCGACGGGCAGATAGCGAAGCAGTTCCATAGTCTTTCTCCTTTTTTCTCTTTTTACGCCGGGCGCAGAGCGGCGCCCGTGTTTTCTGTTGCTATAGACGGACAGGGAGCGTTTTGGTTCCATCGGAGAGGGGCGTCGCGTTTACCAGATCCCGTTCTGATGCTTCTGAACGAGCCGTCTGTCGACGTAGGTAAGGCGGATCTCGCCCATCTCGCCCCTTCCGAAGCCAAACAGGAGGCAGAGCACCTCCTCGCGCCTTCCGTCCGGAAGCAGCGTTTCCTCCGTATACTGGTCCGTACTGCCGCTGTAGCCGCGGAACAGCGCGAACGCGCTGTCCGGCGGTTCACCGAGCTTGATGGCGTTGTAGATCTTTTTTGCGGATGCGATCCTGCCCTGCGTCCAATAGTGGACGGCCAGGCGCCAGACTGCCGTGCCGAGCAGGATAACGGCAGCGACGATCAGGCAGGCGTACAGCCCGTGCATGACTTTTTCCCTGATCATCTCCCATATCTCCGTCATGCGCTTTCCTCCTCCGTTTCTGCGATGCGAAGGCGGCTTCGGCCCGGCTCGCGCCGTCCGCCGGCACCGGGCTCCGTTCCACTTTCCCGACTCATTTTTTCATTATACCGCTGTTATCCGCTTCCGTCAAAAGAATCTTTCGGAATTGCCCGCGAAAATGTTTTCGCGGCCCGCATCGGCGACGCGCGGAAGAATTCCGGGCGATACTCGCGCCGGTACTTGAAAAACGTCCGGCAAAATGCTACAATGGCACGAAAGCTGGAACCGGCGCTTTCAGCGGGCGCAATTCTCCTGTCGGCACCAGACGGCGGAAAGGATGAGGCAAAATGAGGATACTGGGAAACATTCTGTGGATCGTTTTCGGAGGGCTTCTGAGCACTCTGGGCTGGCTGCTCGCCGGGTGTCTGTGGTGCGTCACGATCATCGGGATCCCGATCGGCCTGCAGTGCTTCAAGCTGGCAAGCCTGTCCCTGAACCCGTTCGGCAAGGAGGTCAGCTATGAGGGCGGCGCCGTGTCGTTCCTGCTGAACGTCGTGTGGTTCCTGCTCAGCGGGCTGGAGCTGGCGACTGTCAATTTCCTGTTCGGCCTGCTCCTCTGCATCACGATCGTCGGCATCCCGTTCGGAAAGCAGTTCTTTAAGATCGCGGGGCTGGCGCTGCACCCGTTCGGCGCCGTTGTGGAGCGGGTACATTATCTGTAACGACGGAACGTATGCCGCCTCCGGCGGCATCTCTCTGATAGGGAGCGAAATCTTTCTGTCAAAGAATCGTATAAAGAGAGACGCCGCCCCTTGGGGCGGCGTCATTTTTCTGCGTATCGAAACTGTCTCGGCGTCTTGCGCCTGCGGGTCCCGCGCTTTTCGCCGTATCCGGCGCGGGCCGTTCACCAGATCCCGTTCTGCCGCTTCTGGACCAGCCGATCGTTGATATAGGTGAGACGGATCTCACCCATTTCGCCGCGCCCGAAGATGAACAGGAGGCAGAGCACCACCTCGCGCCCCCCGTCCGGCAGCATCGTTTCCTCCAGATACTGGTCCGTGCCGGCACTGTAGCCGCGGAACAGGGCGATCGCGCTGTCCGACGGTTCGCCGAGCTTGATGGCGTTGTATATCTTTTTTGCCGAAGCGATCCGGCTCCGCGTGATATAGTAAACGATCATGTGCCACACGGCAACGCCGAGCAGAATAACGGCGGCGGCGATCAGGCAGACGTACAGCCCCTGCATGATCTTTTCCCTGACCATTTCCCATATTTCCGTCATGAACTACACTCCCCCGTTTTGCGCATACAGAACGTCCCGCCCCGGCTCACGGCGCCGGGCGGCGCCCGCCCGATTACCGTTTCTGCCCCGCTATTATACCGCTGTTATCCGTTTCCGTCAAAAGAAACTTTTACGGCTTCGCGGCAGGCGCGGCGGTATCCTTTTCCACGCCGTCGCCGTAGATCGTGATGAAATCGTCCCGCATGGAGATCGTGCCGATGCCGAGCCCCGCATACTCCCCGATCTTCGCGCGCGCCGCTTCGGCGTCGCCCCACTCCCGTGCCTCGTCGTCCGCAAGCACCATGTAGGAAAGCGAGGCATAGGGATTGTTCGTCACGACGTACTCGCACATCGCCACGTCGCCCGAGCTGTTGCCGAACGCGAGCACCGGCTGCTGCCCGATCTCGCGGACGATGGCGTCCACCTTGGACATCTTGGCGTTCTCGCCGTAATAGCTCCCGTCGAACACGACCTTGTCCGTGGAGCGGAACGTATAATCGCCGTCGGCGGCGTCCCCCTGGCCCGTGGCGGTATAGCCGTACTCCGTTCCGATGACGCGCGCGGGCGGGATGCCGAGCGTATCCCTGACCAGCGCGCGCACGATGTTGCGCTCGGTCGCCGTCACGACGTAGACCGTGAAGCCGTTCGCCTCCAGAAAACGCACCAGCTGCACCATCGGGATATAGAACGCCTCGCCGCGACTGAGTCCCGTGAAGCCTTCCGCCTCGGAGTCCATGAATCTCGTGACATAGTCCTCCAGCTCGGCGGGCGTCATGCCCTTGTAGGCGACCGCGGCGGCGGCCGCCTGCCGCGTGCTGATGCCGGACGGCTTTTCCTGCCACCTGGTATCCAGTATCTCCTGCGCGACCGCGCGAACGTCGTCCGTCGGCGTATAGTCCGGGTTGTTGAGCGCGTAGTCGACGAATACCATGTACTCGAAGCAGCGCGGATAGGTCTCGCACATCAGCGTGCCGTCCAGATCGAACACGGCGATGCGGTCCTCCACGGGGATGTATTTCTCGCTTCTTTTATCCGTGACGGCAGTCATATACTCCACGAGCGCCGCCTTCGGCTTCGCATCCTCCGTCCACGCATGCAGAAGGTCGGCGTGGATCGCCAGATCGTTGAACCGCTCCAGCGCCGCGGCGGCTTCCGCACGCGTGACGGCGTCACGCGCGCCCAGCCGTCCGCCGTCCTTCGTGTCCAACAGTCCGGAGCCGACCGCCCATTGCAGCGCGCCCACTGCCCAGTCGGACCACTGCAGCATGTCGTTGTAGCTGAGGATGTTGGTATTCTCGCCAACGGAAACGTCCATGCCGAGATAGACGGCATAGCGGTGGAGGATCACCGCAAGCTGTTCGCGCGTAACGGGCTGCGCGCCGTTGAAGCATCCGTTTTCATCGCCCGACACGATGCCGGCGCCCTTCGCCCATACAGCCGCATTGGCATATCCCGTCCCCGCCGCGTCCGGAAACACAACGCTCTGGATCACCATCGGCGCTCCCTCGCGCGCGTAAAGCGTCTGGATCACGCTTCCCCGGTCCACCGTCGCGCCGGGATCGTATTCCGCCGCCCGCGCCGGGACCGCGGCGAGGCTCAGCGCGAGCGCGAGCGCGAGGATCAGGCTGCAGCGTCTTTTCATAGTTCACTTGCTCCTTTCGGTTCTTCCGCCGATATCCGTCAAAAGGTCCGCTCTGCGTCGCTGGCCGCAAGCAGCGGCAGACCGCTCCGTTTCCTATTTCCGCACCGCGGTTGATTCAGTGGACATCATTATACACGTTCCTTTGGTGAATTGTCAAATCAAGCGGAAAAAAAGTGGCGCAATTGTGCCGGATATGGGAATACCGCCCCAAAACGCCGCGTTTCTGCCGTTTTGGGGCGGTATTCCGAACAGCTCTTATGCAGAGAGCAAAGAGAGGGCTTGCTTTTTCCGATGCTTCACATCCTGTCGTACTTCTCGTCGAGATCCTCCATGGCGCGATAGCCCTTGAATTGCATCAGGGCGTCCACGATGGCGATGCGGACCATCGCCTCCGCCACCGGATAGATGCGCGGGAGAAGCGACGCGTCGCGCCGCGTGATGGGCGAAAGCTCCACGTTCTTCCCCGTCTCGGCGTCGATGGTCTTCTGCACCACGTCCACCGTGGGCGTGGGCTTGACCGCCATGCGCACGCGGACCTCGTCGCCGTTTGAGATGCCGCCCAGGAAGCCGCCGGCGTTGTTGGTGTAAAACTTCACGCGCCCGGTCTCCTCGTCCCAGTACATCTCGTCGTTGCACTCGGAGCCCACCATCTCCGCCACGCGGAAGCCGGCGCCGAACTCGATGCCCTTGATGGCGCCGATGGACATCAGCGCGTGGGCGATGGTCGCCTCCAGCTTGTCGAACACCGGCTCGCCGAGTCCCGCGGGCAGCCCGCGCACCAGCAGCTCGATCACGCCGCCGCAGGTCTCGCCGGTCTTGCGCACGGCGAGGATGTCCTCCTCCATTTTCGGCGCGGCCTCGAGATCCGGGCAGTTGATGTTGTTCTTGCGGTAATTCGCCTTCGCGGTCTCGTAGTCGACGGGCTTCGCCTTGATGCCGTGGGACTCCACGGTGTAGGCGATGACGTCGATGCCGTATTTGTCCAGAATCAGCTTCGCCACCGCGCCGCCCGCGACGCGGCTGACGGTCTCGCGCCCGGAGGCGCGCCCGGCGCCCACCCAGTCGTTGAACTGGCCGTACTTTTTCATGAAGGTATACTCTGCGTGGCCGGGACGCGCCATGTCCTTATAGTCGTGATACTGCCCGACGTGGATATCCTCGATGTCGTTGTTGGGGATCACGATGCCGATGGGGCCGCCGGTGGAAAGCTGATCCTCCATCACGCCGGAGAAGATAAACGCGCGGTCCTTTTCCTTGCGCGGGGAGTCCAGCTTGGACTGGCCCGGCTTGCGCTTGTCCAGCTCCGCCTGGATGTCCTCGGCGGTGATGCGGATGCCGGCGGGAACGCCGTCCACGATGGTCAGAAGCCCGCCGTAGAGATAGGGCGGGATATCGTCCGTCTTGCGAAAGCAGCCGGAATACGACTCGCCGCAGGTGGTGACGCGAAAGACCTTGCCGAAGGTATTGCCCATCATAATGCTTATCCTCCCGATTCTTTATTGGAAATACTTTGCCTTGACCTGCTCCGTCGGCATGTCCTTCCCCGTCCACAGCTTGAAGGAAGCGGCCCCCTGATAGAGCAGCATATACATGCCGTTGAAGGTCTTGAGCCCCGCCTCGCGCGCCATGCGCAGCAGCTCCGTCTCCCGCGGCTCGTAAATGACGTCGGAGACGACCAGACCCTCGTGGAAGTACGACGCGTCCGGGATCAGGCAGCCGGGGATGCGCGCCATGCCCACCGGCGTCGTGTTGAGCAGCAGATCCGAGCGCGCCGTGCAGGCGCGCAGGGCGTCCAGATCCTTGATATCGTGCAGCGTCACGGCGCAGTCCGTCTGCTCGTTGAGCTGCGCGACGATATTCTCCACGCGTGGCCAGAACCCGTCGCGCGCGTTGAGCACGTCGATCGCCGCGACGCCGTCCATCGCCGCCTGGACCAGGA
>JAEEGL013168150.1_pt1 | contig 17371 bp, 13 predicted proteins | sample 9134231 | NCBI WGS metagenome assembly JAEEGL01 (sample SAMN16246548, study PRJNA631951) | gut metagenome | biome: gut microbiome; feature: rumen; material: fiber-attached | host: Bos | place: Iran: Karaj | collected 2018-10
TCACGGTCTTCTCAGAAAAGGCGAGCCGGAGCAGGTTGTCAGAGTGTTCCGCGACGAGATGAATGCCAATCTGGTGTACGTCGACGCCACGGACAGGTTCCTTTCGAAGCTGGAGGGCGTCTCGGATCCGGAACAGAAGAGGAAGATAATCGGCGCCGAATTCATACGCGTTTTCGAAGAGGAAGCCGCTAAGCTGAAAGACGTGAAGTTCCTCGCCCAGGGAACTATTTATCCGGATATCATCGAAAGCAAAGGGGTTAAAGCGCATCACAACGTGGGCGGGCTCCCCGAAAATCTGGGATTCGAGCTCTGCGAACCCGTCAAGTACCTTTACAAAGACGAGGTCCGCGTGGTGGGAAAGGCCCTGGGCCTTCCTGACAGCATGGTCTACCGCCAGCCCTTCCCCGGTCCGGGTCTCGGCGTGAGATGCACCGGAGCGATCACCCGCGAGAGACTCGAAGCCGTGAGAGAATCGGACGCGATCCTGCGGGAAGAATTTTCGAAGAACGGACTGGATAAAAAAGTCTGGCAGTATTTCACCGTCGTTCCGGATTACCGCTCGACCGGGGTCCGCGACGGTATCCGCTCATGGGACTGGCCGGTGATTATCCGCGCGGTGAACACCAAAGACGCGATGACCGCTTCGATCGAGGAGATTCCGTACAGTCTTCTCAACCGCATCGCCGGACGCATTCTTTCCGAGGTAAAAGGAGTCAACCGCGTTCTTTACGATCTCTCCCCCAAGCCCTGCGCCACCATAGAGTGGGAATGATCCTCCGGTTCCGGCCGGAATCAAACTTCTTTCTTTTTCCTGCAATCTTTTCTGACCGAAAGTATAAACCGATTGCAGAGGATTACACACCTGTACGTGCTGGCACTCGCCCGAGACCCCTGTCTGCATTACAATACCTTTCCCCCGTGATAACCATGATCTTCGGCAAAAACAGAGAAATCAACAAGTTAAGGCAGATGCTGACCGACGCATCCTCCCAGCTCGATGCGTCGCGCCAGCTGTATAACGAAGCCAACGAACAGATGAAAAAAATCCAGGCCCAGTCCGCGGAAATCAAGAAAGAGCTGGGCAGCGTCTCCGCGGAAAGAGACGCCTTGTCGCAGAAACTGGACTCCGTTAGCAAAAATCTGCAGAAGGTCACCGACGAAAGGGATTCCGCCCTGTCTGCGATCAAAACTTCCGGAACTGAAGCCGTCAAATCCGAAATTCAGAAGGATTCCGGAAAAACTTCCGGACGCAACGTTTTCAGCATAAAATTCAAAGACGGAGAGTCCTGTATTTCCGACGTCAGGGTTTGTTCCGGGAAATCTTTCGAAATACCGTCCGTTCCGGAAAAGGAGGACTATGCCGGCTTGTGGAGCATAAAGAAGTGCGGAGAGGATCTTATCGCCTCTCCCGTGTACGTTCCTATCGGTTACGACACTTCGTTCTACGTCGACGGAAAAGAGTGCTTCAGAACCAGATTATCCGCTGAGAACCATTGCATCCCTCCGGTCCCCGCGAAGGATGATTTCCGCGGAGAGTGGGTTTATTCCGTAACCGGAGACGGATCGGTGAGAGTCGACGCGGTCTACACCCCGGTCACTTACAAGCTGATATTCGAAGCGGACGGAAAAACCGTATATGAGACGGAAACGGCCGACGAGGAGCATCTCGTCATTCCGGAGATACCCGCCAAAGACGGTTTCAAAGGAGAATGGATGATCCGCGCCCGCGAAGACAACGTTGTCTATATAGAGGCAGTTTACACTAAAGCCGTCAGAACCGTAAGGCTGTGCTGCGGCGGAAAGAAAATCAGCGAATTCACCGTGCCTGCGGGCGAACCTTTCGTCATTCCCGACGTTCCGGACAGAGAGGATTACACAGGCGAATGGATAATCACCGAAAAAGGAATGTGCGTCAGGGCGGAAGCCGTTTACAAACCAATCGAATATACCCTGAAATTCATTTCCGGCGGCAAAGTCATCAAAGAAGCCAGGGCGACCTGCGAATCCGGCATCGACGTCCCCGAAGTTCCTCCGAAAGAGGATTACACCGGCGAATGGGAATACGAAATCAGCGGAAACGAGGTTACGCTTTATCCAGTTTACACCCCGTCCAAGTACCGTCTGGAATTCTTCGTGGACGGAAAGAAATACGGCGAAATAGCCGGAGGGCCGGGAGCCAGAGTCGATAAGATTCCCGCCGTTCCGGAAAAAGACGGCGTGCCCGGAGAATGGGTCTATACTTTCATCGATGAAACGCACATCAGAATCGACGCGGTCTATCCGGATACCCCCAAGATCAAACAGAAGTTCTATGCGGAAGGCAAAAAATGCTTCGAAAGAGAGGTTTTCAAAGGAACTCCCGCCGGGCTTCCCCCCGTTCCGGAGAAGGAAGATTACAAAGGAAGCTGGAAACTCAGCGGCAAAACCGATGTCTGCGAGAGATACTGCGCCGAATACGAGCCCATTGAATACACCGCGTCGTTTTACGTCGACGGAGAACTGTTCGCGGAAGCGGCAATATCCTCCGAGACCGACAAATCGGTAATACCTCCGGTTCCCGCGAAGAGAGGATACACCGGCGAATGGTATTATTCCAGAGAAGGTCCGGACAGAATCAAAGTCACGGCGATATACACGCCGGAATGAATTTTTTTTTACTGCGGACGGCTCCGGCCGTTCTGCAGTCCTTCCAGTATCGCGATCGATTTTTTGTCTTTAGGCGCCGCGGACTCCAGAAGCTTCACCGCTCTCTCCCTGTCCTCCGGCACCCCGTTTCCTTCCAGAAGCATCAGAGCCATCAGTCTTTTCGCGCGGGGGGAACCGGATTTTTCGAACCATTCCAGCGCGGCCTGCGGATCCCTTTCGACGCCTTTTCCGTCTCTCAGCATGCGGGCATAGTTGGTCATTCCGCGGCTGTATCCGTTCTTTCCGGACTCTTTGTACCATCTGGCAGCCTCAGCCATATCCTCGGGGACTCCGTGTCCGTATTCGTACAGGACTCCCAGATTGCACTGGGCTTTCGCGTTGCCGCTTTCCGAGGATACAAGGTACCATCTGGCAGCCTCCTCTTTATCTTTTTCAACACCGAGGCCCAGAGCGAAACAGTATCCGAGATTGCGCGAACCCATGTTGTTTCCGCATTCGTACGCTTTTCTGAAAAGGGACAGCGCTTCCTGTTTCTCTTCCTGAGTCCCGTCTATAAGGATATCGCCGAGAAGAACCATCGATGCGGAACAGCCGGAACCTGCGGCTTTCCTGAGAAGTTCTCTGCATTTTTCAGGATCCTTCTCTTTCAAAGAAACCGCTTCATCGAAAATACTGCGGATCCCGGCATCCGCGGACTCGGATCTGAGAGGAACGTCCATCATGAATCTGCACCCTGCCAGGTAATGCCTGTCCGATGTATAATTCCGTTTGCATGTTTACTGCCGTTTCTGAATAATTGGATATATTATCAGTCCGATCGGGGTGCATGAAGGCCGTCCATATCTCCATCGGCGCGAATTACGGGCATTCAATGGACGATGCCGCCGCATCGCTAAGAGAGGAAGGGTTCAAAGTTGAGATCACCGGGGCGGACGCATGCGATATGGATGCCGATGTTCTTTTCAATACGAGGATTCTCGATGAAGTCAGGAAAGCCGACATTCTTTTCGTGCGCGTTCACGGAGACGTTACCTATTTCAAAAAATTCGATCTCCTGAAGAAAACCGTCTGCTCCTCCGGAATACCGATGTTTCTTTTGTGCGAAAGCGAGGAGGAAGTAACCGCGGAATACAGAAAAATGTTTACCGGAACCCAGGATGATTACTCGCTTCTCTTACGCCTGATGAGCGCCGGCGGCGATGCGAATTACAGATCCATGCTGATATGGGCGCTGAACCGTTTCGACGGCACGTCGGTTCCCGTTCCCGAACCGGTTTTCCCGCCCGCGGAAGGCGCCATGACGCTTCGGGAGAACTATCTGGATATAGAGGATGCGCTGGATTCCCTTCCGCGGGACAGACCGCGTATCTGCGTTTTCTTTCACCAGAAATTCTGGGTTTCGGGCAACACCGGAGGCGTTAAAGGCCTTCTAAGGGCTCTCGAGGAGAGAGGAGCCGCCGCAACAGGAATATTCACTCTTACGTACCCGGACAGCGTATGTGGCGCGTCCGGAATATGCAAACTTATAGACAGATACCTCATCAAAAACGGGAAACCTGCCGTCGACTGCATCATCCAGACCATGGGGTACTCCCAGACTCTGAAACCGAAAGCTGACGATTTCGAGCAGAAAACGGATGATGACGTTTTTATCAGGCTCGGCATCCCGGTCATCCAGGCGATGCACCTTTACGGACCCAGAGGAAAATGGGAAAACGACATTTTCGGACTGGACGCGTCCGAGGTGGCCGGGCTCGTGGTCAGCACGGAATATGACGGACAGCTTATCACGGTGCCGATCGCGGGTTACGAAGTCACGGAAGAGGGGCGGCGCAGATACCGTCCGATAGAGGACAGATGCAGAATGGTCGCCGACACGGCTTATCTGTGGGCGCAGCTCGGCCGCAAGACCAACACGGAGAAGAAAGCTGCTGTTCTGCTGTACATGTATCCTCCCCGCAACGATCTGGCCGGAGGGGCCTCCGGGCTGGATACCATGGAAAGCGTGGCGGATCTTCTCAAAGCGATGTCAAAAAGAGGATACTCGCTGGACTGGATTCCGGAAAACGGAAAGGAGCTGTCTGACAGGCTTCTCGGCGCTCTTACCAACGACGATTCCTGGCTCTCCGAACGGGATATTCTGGAAAGGGCCGCGGATACAGTTTCTCCCGGACAGTACTCCCAATGGATGGAATCTTTCCCGGAGCACATTTCCGGGAATCTTATCGAAGGGTGGGGAGAGCCTCCCGGAGATCTTCATACCGCTCAGGGAAAGATACTGATTCCGGGACTGATAAACGGAAACGTGTTCGTCGGATTCCAGCCCGACAGGGGAAAATGCGATTCCTCGTCGTATCACGATCCGAAGCTCGCTCCCCCGCACCAGTATATAGCGTTCTACAGATGGCTCAGGTACGTTTTCGGCGCCGATGCCGTTATTCACATGGGAACTCACGGCACTCAGGAATGGCTTCCCGGAAAAAGCGTCGGCCTGACGCAAAACTGTTTTCCGGACGCGGTTCTGGACGGGCTGCCGGACATCTATCCGTACATAATCGATAACCCCGGGGAAGGGATGCAGGCTAAAAGACGCGGTTATGCCGCCGTCGTCACCCATATGATTCCGGCGATGGCGCGCGCGGATACTTATGACAAAATAGGCGAGCTCGAATCCGCCCTGCAGTTGAGATTCCGTTCCCGGTCCGTGATGATGGACGAGAGCACTGCGGAAATCGACGGAAAAATCGCGGAACTGGTAAAAACCCTTGAGATAGATTCCGACTTGAATATTCCGGACGGCATAGAGGAAATCGCCGCGAGAGCGGACGACATCTACGATTACGTCGTCGAAATAAAGGATGCGCTGATGTCCGACGGGCTCCATATTCTGGGCAGGGTTCCCGAAGGAAGCCTGTTCGCGGATTCCGTGTACAGCATGGTGAGGAACGCGAACGGAAACGTTCCTTCTCTGAGAGATTCCGTAGCCAGAAGCCGCGGTTATGATTTCCAGGCTCTGCTTCAGAATCCCTCAGGCACTACTGACGGGCGCCTGAACGGAGCGATAGTTGACGAGATCGATGAAGAATCCAGAAGAATAACGGAAGAGGTCTGCGAGGGAAAAAACCCGGAGATTCCCGGCAGTTCTGATACTATAGATTTTATGAGGGATACCCTGATCCCGGCTCTTAACAGGACCGGCGACGAGATCGAATCGGTTCTGAACGCTCTCGAGGGAAAGTTTATTCCCCCCGGGCCTTCCGGATGCCCCACCAGGGGAAGAGCGTCGATCCTTCCGACCGGCCGCAATTTTTACTCCATCGATCCTGACGGAATCCCGTGGACATCCAGCTGGAAGATCGGATGCAGAATGGCCGATCAGATGATCCAGCGCTACATCGAGGAAGAGGGAAGGTATCCGAAGTCTGTGGGAGTCGTCGTATGGGCTACGGACACTATGAGGACCGGCGGGGATGATATAGCATACATACTCTGGCTCATGGGCCTCCGTCCGGTATGGGCGGAATACGGCGGGAGGGTCACCGGCCTCGAGATAGTTCCGCTCGAAGAGCTCGGACGCCCGCGTCTGGACGTGACACTTCGCATCAGCGGGCTGTTCAGGGACGCGTTCCAGAATCTTATCGATCTTATCGACGGCGGAGTGAAGATGATAGCGGATCTCGACGAGTCGGAAGAGGACAACTATCTCGCCGCCAATCTCCGCAAGGACATGCTGGACGCTATTCTTTCAGGCATTCCGGAGGATCGGGCGAGAAAAGAATCCGCGGTCAGGATATTCGGGGACGCTCCGGGACAGTACGGCTGCGGAGTAAATAACCTGATTACCAACGGGAAATGGGATACCGCTGCCGATTTAGGCGACGCGTATATCGATCACGGGTGCTTCGCATACGGAAAAGGGCTTTCCGGCCAGGCTATGCCGGCGCAGTTCCGCAGAAGGATGGGTTCTCTCGACGCCGCGGTTAAAAACCACAACAACAGGGAAAACGATCTTCTGGATATGGATGACGACTACGACTTCCTCGGAGGCATGATCGCCGCATCCAGATCCGGAGGCGGTTCGGTCCGGGGATTCATGGGCGATTCCTCGGATACGGAAAATATCAAATCGAGAACCGTCGAGGAGGAATGCGCATTCGTTTTCCGCAGCAAAATAAACAATCCTAAATGGTTCAGGGGGCTTCAGAGGCACGGATTCAAGGGAGCTCTCGAAATATCGCAGCTTTTCGATTATATGATGGGATGGAGCGCGACCGCCGGGATTATAAAAAAGTGGATGTTCGATTCCGTCGCCAATAATTTCGTTCTGGATGAGGAGGCGAGAGAATGGTTCCTGAAAGAAAATCCCTATGCGATGTCGAATATGATCGAGCGTCTCGAAGAGGCTATTCAAAGAGGCCTGTGGTCGGCCGATGCTGAAATGAAAGAAAGACTCGAATCGGTGTGCTCCGAGGTAGAGGAATTCATGGAAGAGTACACCGATTCGGTCTGAATTACTGGTTTATCACCGATCTGACGCTTTCGGCCAGGCGATCCGCGTTCAGATCCTCCAGCCGGAAGTATGTTCCGTCGAGAACTTCGGCGAGACGCTCCGCCTTATCGAACCTGATGAAGCGGGCGCTGGCGTCTATGACTATCCATTTTACCTGGGGGATAGCCAGATCCTCCGCGAGTTCGAGAGCTTCTTTGACCGCGTCCGAACCCTCTTTGAGGGGAACGTTGGCATGGCCGTCGGTGATCAGCACGATGTAGCACATCTCCCCCTTGTGCGATCTGGAATACGATGTCATGTATTCATTGACAGTAACCAGAGCTTCCGAGAGCGGAGTTTTTCCTCCTGTCGGCAGTTCCTCCAGTTTGCGGTAGCTGTATTCCACCGAGCGGGTGGGGGGAAGAACGAGTTCCGCCGAACTGCGCCTGAAAGCCATCATTCCTATGCGGTCCCTTTTGACGTAGCTGTCCCTCAGCATCGAAAGCACGGCGCCCTTTACGGCGGCCATTCTCTTCCGGACGCCCAGAGACCCGCTGGCATCGACAAGAAACAGTATGGTGCATCCTGCGCGCATAAAACGGACTTTCTCGCGTATATCCTGTTTCTGTATGTTAAACGCTAGATCGGTATGTTCCCTTGTTCTCTGATAAGGAGCAGCGGCTCTCACGGTGGCGTCGAAAGCGAGATCCCTGGTTTTTTCCTTGGGTATTCTGGAGCGGGCGTAGCGTCCGGAAGAATCGGAGGACTCGGTCATCATCCTGCGTCCCTTTTTAGCCGACGTTTTCGATATTTTGCGGCGGTCTCCTCCGAGATAATCTATGACCCTGAACTGGTTTCCGATTTCGAACACCATCTCATCCAGAAACTGCTGGAAGTCCATATCCGGAGGGGGCTCCTCGCTGCTGTCGCTGTCATCCTCCTGCTGATCGTCTTCCTGATCGTTATCGTCCGGAGGCGTGTCGTCGTCTTCGGGAAGATCGTCGTCCTGCTCTTCCTGCTCCGGGGGTTCCGGAGGGGGCGGCGGAGGAGGCTCCTGGGAATAGTTCCGTCTGTGGGCCAGACATAGCATCGCCGCCTCTTCGACATCTTTTTTCATAACCTCGTCACGTCCGGAGAGGGCGGCCAGGGTTTTCGCCGTGTTTATAAGGGCCAGATCTCCGCGGTATCCGTCTGCGGCGACCTTTACCGACAGCTCCACGGCCATGCTCATCAGGGCCTCCGACATCTCCACCAGAGGAAGGATCTTCACGGCGCGCCCGGTTTCCGAAGAGAGTTTGTCTTCTTCCTGCTTGTACAGTTCTCTGAAATGATCCGGATCCGAAAAGAACTGATCGTTGCGTCTCAGAATCTCTTCCCGTTTATCCTCGGGAAAATCCGCATAGGCGCACAGATCGAAGCGGTCCAGGGCGTGAGAGCTTATATCCGAATCCTCCGGATTCATCGTGGCGACCAGACATACGTCTGCAGTATATTCTGACGATATCCCCTCTCTTTCCAGAACCACTCTTCCCTCGAGAACGGAATTGAGAAGGGCCATCAGAATTCTCTGATCCATGAGGTTTATATCGTCGACGTAGAGGATCCCTCCGTCCGCTTCCGCTATAAGCCCTTTTCTTATCGCGGGTTTCCCGTCCCGCACCGTAGCGTCTATATCCATTCCGCCGAAAAGGTGCTCCTCGGAGACGTTCACCGGGATGTTCACCAGATGTTTCCCGGTGATGTCCGGAAGAGATCTGGCCAGAACCGTTTTGGCGGTTCCTTTGGTTCCCCTTATGAGAACGGTTTTGATCTGAGGGCATACCAGCATGCACCTCAGCGCTTTTTTGGCATCTTCCATGCCGATGACGGCGGAAAACGGAAACGGCTTCAGATCATACTGAGGCATTTCTCGAGCTCCTCATCATCGAAGACGGCTTCTTCGAAGGGTCTGCGGCGCATGCGGTGCGAAAGGACCAGAGGAGCGACTTCTCTTATATCGTCTCCGGTAACGTATTTCCGGCCTTCGAAAGCCGCGTTGGCTCTGGCCGATTTCAGCATAGTGATATCCGCCCTGTGTCCGTCGATTCCGTAAGAGGACGTGATGGAGACTATCGCTTTGATGATCGAATCATCGGTTACGACCTCCGGCAGGATTTCCGCGGCTTTCATGAGTTTTTCGCAAAGCGCCTCGGAATCCGCGCGGCATTTTTCGGTGTATTTACTCGGATCGGAATCGAATTCGATTCTGCGTTTGACGACTTCCATGCGCATATCGGTATCCTTATCCCCTTTGACGTCGACCGAAAGGCCGAAACGATCCAGAAGCTGGGGCCTGAGCTCGCCCTCCTCCGGATTCATGGTACCGACCAGGATAAATCTGGACGGGTGCGAGAACGAGATCCCTTCCCTCTCGACGTAGTTCACTCCCATCGCGGCGGAATCCAGAAGAAGATCGACGATGTGATCGTCCAGAAGGTTGACCTCGTCGACGTAAAGAAGATTCCCGTTAGCCTGCGCGAGGACTCCCGGTTCGAATTTTTTCTGACCCGTTTTGAGAACCTGTTCGATATCCAGCGTGCCCGCGACGCGGTCTTCGGTGGAACTCAGAGGCAGTTCTACGACGCGCATCCGGACCGTTTCCGAATCCAGTTTTCCTTCCGATTTCAGTTTTTCGGCGCAATAAGGGCATAAGTTGCCGGGTTTATCGGGATTGCAGTTGAAAACGCATCCTTTTACGGTTTTTCTGAAGGGCAGAACCTGGGACAGGGAACGGACTGTCGTAGATTTGGCTGTTCCTTTCTCCCCCTTTATCAGGGCGCCGCCGATGCTGGGATCGATCATGTTCAGAATCAGCGCTTTTTTCATCGGCTCCTGTCCGACGATAGACACAAACGGGAAGAGTATTTTTTCCATTGGGATACCATTTGGCTAATATACCCAAGTATGATAAATAATGTAGTGTCCGTCAGAATCCGATCCGGCGGCCGGCAGTAAGCGAAAGGCCCCGGGACGGCCCGGGGGTTGATAAAATCAGAATTTCTTTCCGATTTCCGCTGCGGCTTTGAGAATATCGGGGTTTTTGGCAGCGTAATCGGGAGCGTTCGCGGTAACCATCGCGATTTTTCCGACAGGTGCGAATTTGAAGAAATTGACGAACCTGCCCTCGATCTGATCGGCGAGTTCCTGGGCTCCGCCGGATCCGGCAGCGGTAACGACAGCGACTTTCTTGCCTTTCTCGATGAAGAGATTGAACGCGGGATCGAGGAACGAAAACATCCTGTCCTCGAAAATCCTGTACTGGGCGCAAGGCTGTCCGAAATATACCGGAGCGGAGACGATGATCCCCTCGGATGATTTCACGGCTTCCAGAAGTTCGCGGATATCGTCTTTCTGGACGCAATTTCCGGATTTTTTGCATCCGAAACAGGAGATGCATCCGTTTTTGTTCTGCATCTTGCTTACGTTGAAGAATTTGACGTCTTTTCCGTTAGCCTTGGCGGATTCCGCGATTGCGTTTACGACTGTTTCGCAGTTCGCTCCGCTGCGGGGACTTGTCAGGATTGCTACTATCGACATAATAAATACCAGGTTACCAAAAGTAATTAAAGTATTTAATAACTGCCGGGTTCTTTTCTTCTCAAATTATTTATAAACATATCAGAATGGAAGATTCATGCCTGCAGTGATACCGGATAACCGTGCCGCATGCCCCCTTGATGCGGTGATGTCCCTGATAGAGGGGCGCTGGTAACCCACTCTCATCTGCAGGCTGTACGTCAAAGGCCCCATGAGGTTTTCAGAGATTATGGCCGCGACGCCCGGTCTCTCGTCCAAAGTCCTCTCGTCCCAACTGAAGGAAATGGAGTCGGACGGTCTGGTTGCCAGAATCGCCGCAGAAACTGGGAAGACGTCGCTGTACTGTCTCACGCCGCTTTCCGAATCTCTCATTCCCGTATTGCAGACTATGGCCGAATGGGGGCTCAGGAATCTGTATCCGGGTTTCGTCAGGATAGAAGACTGTCAGTGATTTTTTTTAATCGGATAATCCGGCTTCCGAATCATCTTCTATGAACTTTATGGATACATCTCTTTTGAGGCCTAGTCCTCCCGCGACTTCGATAGCTTTGATCATGGCGGAAGGAACCGGACAGGCAGTGTGAGGTATCGGAGTTTCCTGAGCAAGTCTGTATATTTCCGATTTATAGAATTCGGATTCGACTTCCGAGTAGGGGCTCACGGGCTCCAGTTTCCAGGACAGCTTCAGGATGTCGGGGCAGTCGCTCTTAATGTCCAGCTCCACCATGCCGGTTTCGTTCTCGACGGCTGTTATGAGAGTCTTCATTTTGCAGACTCCGGCATCGACGCATACTTTGCAGTTCACGGTATCGGAAGAGAAATCCCGGGGAAGATTTTAATGATTCGGATTGCTGCGGGGAAAACGGCAGCGGCGCAGCATCCGGCCCCGCAGGATCCTCAGCGGAGCTGCCTGTATCGTCCCGATGGTCCTCCAAAAAGATAATGATATATATAATTGGATTAAAAAGTATCCAACTGGATCCGATGGATGATACTATTGTATAATTTGATAATTATACATTGATACATCCTGATATACAATAATCAATAATATAAATAATAACCGATTATCTGATTTTAGTTAGAATAGCCAGTAAAAAAAATCACCGAATATTTACCAATGATCCAATACTAAAAAAATCTATAATAATTAATAACAATCTTTAAATATTTTATAAATAAAATATGAGTCAAAATTTTTCGAATAAGATATAAACTGGAATAATCATATTACATCCACCAAATATGGTGGTATTATGTTAAGTAAAGAAGGAGCAGATTTCACGAAAGTGCTTAAGCGCTACGATATCGAGACTCAGGTATCGCTTTCGCCCGAAGAAATGGCTAAGAAACTCCTGCCGTCTGACGAAGTGTTCAGAAAGGTGGCGGAAGAAGTTCTCTACATGAGATTCAAGACCGTCGGGCCCGTCGTTATGGACGCGCTTAAACAGAGAAATCCTCTTGATGTCATCAATCAGGGCCTCGTTGCCGGCATGGAAGCCGTCGCGAAACTGTACGCCGAGCACGTGTACTACCTCCCCGAAATCATGATGGCAGCCAAAACCATGGAGATCGGTATCGCTATCGCCGAGAAGCAGGTTCCCGGCGGAAGAGAGAGCAAAGGAACCGTCGTTATGCACGCTGCCGAGGGAGATCCCCACGACATCGGAAAGAACATCGCGGCCGTGATGGTAAGATCTTCAGGATACGACGTCGTCGATATGGGAAGGGATGTGCCCATCACCGACTTCATCGCTAAGGTCGAAGAGGTCAAACCCATGTTCGCCAGCGGAACCGCCCTCATGACCACTACCATGTCCGCTTTCCCCACCGAAGCTAAAATTCTGAAAGAAAAGGGAATCGAAATCCCGCTTATGGGATGCGGAGGGGCCGTCAACAGAGAATTTGCGAACTCATACGATCTTGGTATTTATTCCGAAAAAGCGCCCCAGACTCCTCTCATCGCAGAGAAGATCCGTCAGGGCTACACTTGGAAACAGGTTCGTGACGAGTGGGATTCTATTGTGGGGGGTCAGTGAAATGGCAGTATCGAGATACACCAAACTGGCTTACGACTGCGCGGACGACATGGTGTTCGGATTCGCAAAAAGTCCGGTATCCTACGGATTCGGACTCAAAATCGGAGCGGGATACGTTATCCCTGAAATCAACTATGCTCCCAGGCCGGGAACCGAGAAGGAACCGGAAAAACTCAGAAGAGAATATGTCGACTATATCACCAAAGACATCCTCGACAGGGCCGTCACCGTCGGTTTCCCCAACGTCCAGCTCGAGACCGAATGGGTCTCCCAGATGAACCAGGCCAAACTCTCCGCTCCCGTGGTCGCGGGACAGCAGGAGATGTGCGAGAAATACCACGAGGAGTACGGACTGAACTGCGGAACCAGGCAGACCATTCCCGATCAGCGCGAGGCGGATCACGGACTCAGGCCCGGAATGGATTCGCTGCATGCATATCCCGAGAAACTCTTCGAATGCGCGGATATCGCATGCGAGAACGGATGCAACAACCTCTCCATCGAATCGGTCGGAGGAAAAGAGTTCGCGGATTTCGCGGTCACGAACGGAGACATCGTCGCCTTCCTGTTCGGTGTCGGATACCTCGGTTCTGTCGATATGACCTGGCTCTGGCAGCAGCTCGTCGACATCGCGAAGAAGAACCACTGCGTGGCAGGCGGAGACACCAACTGTTCCGGTGCGAACGTTTCCATGTTCATGGCCGGAGGAATGATGGATCAGGATGTCCAGAGAACCTTCTCTGCGGTGACCCGTGCTATCGCATCCGCAAGAACCCTGTGCGCCTGGGAATGCGGTGCTGTCGGACCCGACAAGGACTGCGGATACGAGGGGCCCATAGTCAAATCCATCGCAGGAAAGCCGACCACCCAGGAGGGAAAGAACTGCCAGTGCGCCCACTGCGATCTCCAGGGCAATCTCATCGCCCAGTGCTGCGACCTCTGGTCCAACGAGTCAGTGGAGTACCACCCCGAATTCGGAGGAACCTCCGTCCAGTGCTGGTTCGGATCCATCGGATACGAGGCGTCTCTCATGAACACCGCCATCCAGATGAAGCAGGAGAAGGTTCTCAGAGACCTTTACATGTACTCCGACAGATACAGAGGCCCAGAGGCGTACATTCTCGCTTACGACCACGCCTACGAGATCGGAAAAGCCATCGCCGAGAACGGAAACGACCTCTACCTCAGATCCAAGGCAGCCGGAATGAAAGCCGTGGAGATCCTTCTCAAGGGATACGAGTCCAAGGAGCTCGGCCTCACCACCAAGCAGCTTGAGACCCTCCAGGACATCAACAAGAAGCTCTCCGCTCTCCCCGACGACACCGACAAATTCGTCGAGTGGGCCGTCAAGGAATACAAGGACGTTCCCAACTTCAGCATGAAGAACTACGGATTCTGATTCCTCCTTAAACATTTTACCGGCAGCCAGCTGCCGGGTTTAATCTGAATAATTTCCGTTATCATTCTTTTGTTCTTTCTGAAACCGGATTAGCAGAGAGCTGCTGTTTCAGTTCCGAATTTTCTTCTTTTAAAACTTCCAATTCGGATTCTTTGTAATGAAGACGCAGAGAAAGCAATTCCGCTTTTTCGCGGACGGCAGAAAGTTCGTCTTTTATTGTAAAGAGAGCTTCTCTGAGGGATATTATCTCATTTTCGCTTCCTGAAGAGACCGGAATTCTGAGCGAGTCGAAATATTCCTCATCTTCCGATTCCTGCGGCGTAAGTGAAGATCTGTAACCGGAATCGGTTATCGGCGACGAGGGGATGGGGCAAAATCCGGGATTGAGGAGGAGACTGCTGCAAATCTCCGCATCGCGGCCCAGCTGACTTATTAATGCATCGCAGCCGGCACCGCCGGGTGTACCGGCAATCCTCATGATTTCGCGGATCTTTCTGTCATGCACCCTGTTCAAAACTTCCGCATCCGCCATAAAAACGTATTCTTGTTCCGGTTTAAATTGTTTCATCAATTCCATGCTGATTATCTGAACAGGCCTTTGAATTTCTCCAGAGGTTTGAAAAGCGGTTCGATAAGACGCCTTCCGTGCCCGATTACGAATGCCATATACATTTTTCCTTTGAATCCCGGAAAGAACGATTCCAGTCTTCCCGGATCCTCATGATAGGCGGCCATAAGGATATTGGAATGGAAACCGCGCACTCCCATCCCGAATCCTTTGACGACCATTTTATTCGAAGCGGAAAAAGCATGCTCCGGGGAATCGGAGAATATGAAAAGAACCTGCTTTCCTTCCCAGAGAACAGGATTCGGTTCCAGAAAATCATGTCTTTCATTCCATTCTTCCCATTCTTTCACGAGAGGGATTCCGGAAGAAGATTTTTTCAGAATATCCATGGATGATTCTATATATTCATCTAATTCCGCTCCCTGAAGCACCTTTATCCAGATATCCGGATCGGTACCCATTCCCATCGAAGATAATATTTCATTGAGATCCGAATCCGAGACGAGCCTGCCGTCGAACCACCCCTTCTTGAAAGCATCGTCCTCGTCGGCAAACTGCAAAGCGCCTTTGGGACAGGATGAGACGCAATGCCCGCAGCGGATGCAGTCTTTTCCGGTTTCGCGGACTTTTTTATTTTCTACGGCGAGGTTATTGACAGGACAGATACGGACGCACTTTCCGCAGCCGATGCATTTATCTGCATCTATCTTCAGACCCGGCATACCGCTGTATAGCAGAGGAGGTTAATATTTTATACCGAACAGGAAAATCGAGAAACGCTGATAGGATGAACCCGGCGCCGGCTGCAACGACAAATAACGCATCGGAAGAACTGAAATATTTTCTGGAACTGACAGGAATACCCAGGCCTTCCGGGCATCTCGCCCGCATCAGAAAATACCTGACCGGTTTCGCATCACAGCACGGTTTAGAATGTAAAACGGACGAATCCGGCAACGTTCTGATAATCAAACCGGGAACAGAGGAAAAAACAATAATTCTTCAAAGCCACCAGGACATGGTTCCCCAGTCGCTGCGGGACTTCGATTTTGAAAATGATAAACTGAATGTGATCATCGAAGACGGATGGATAAGGGCTGACGGAACGACTCTGGGAGCGGATGACGGCGCCGGCATGGCTCTGATGCTATCCGCGTTAAACTCTCTGGAATGCAGCGCGGCATTGGAATGTCTGTTCACGGCGGACGAGGAGACCGGGCTGTGCGGAGCATCGGGAATCGGGAATTCGTGGCTGTCCGGTAAATATCTTATAAATCTCGACAACGAAGACGTGAACGAGATAACGATCGGCAGCGCGGGCTCTGCGGATATAGTTTCGGAATTTATACCGGAACCCGGGGGAGAGGAGCGGGTTTACCGGATGACGGCGGACGGTCTGCTAGGCGGCCATTCAGCGGGGATGATCGACAGCGGTAGGGCTAACGCCATCGTTCTGGCGGCGGAATTCCTGTCTTCTCTGGAGGGAGTGAAAATTTCGTCATTCGAATCCGGAACAGTGCCGAACGCGATTCCGTCGAAAGCCGAGGTCTGTTTTTCATGCGACGGCGATCCCTTTGCGGCGATGGACGAATTCAGAAAATCAATCAAAAAAAGATTTTCGGACAGCGATCCGGGAATTGAAACTTATCTCGAATTCTGCGGAAAAAGAACGGTATGGTCTGCATCTTTCACCGGAAAGATTCTCAGAACGATACTGGAATGTCCGAACGGGACAATAGAGAAAGACAGGTACGGAGTAAAAACCTCATCGAATATCGGAATAATGAGGGGAAATCAGGATAACGCGGTTCTCGTGATAAAACCAAGAAGCTCGGACGGCAAAAAGCTGGCAGAACTCGTCGGTACCATTAAAGAAATAATGGCCGGTGCGGGCGGCAGAACGGATTGCACGGATATATTTCCCGAATGGAAAGAGCCTGAGGATTCAGAGCTTATCGGCGCGGCCGTTGACGTTTATAAAAGGGTTTTCGGCAGAGACCCCGTTGTTACGGTAACGCACGGAGGCCTTGAAACGAGCGTATTGAAAGAAAAATACAAGGAAACCCGGATGATCTCGGTCGGGCCCACCATCACCGGCGCGCATTCCCCGGATGAAAAAATGGATATCGGAACTCTGAGCGGCATGAGAGTTTTTCTTTTCGAACTGATCGGAGAGCTTGCTGAAAATGATCATTATTGGAAGCGCCGACTCCGCAAAACATGAAATCACCCCCGGAACGGGCTCCGGCGGATGCTCTTTCCCCTATCAGAATAGTCCCGCATCCGGGAGTTACAGTTATATCGGCCGGAAAACGATAGGGATGCGATGATCAGCTACGACTACTCCTTTCTCAAAGACGCATGCATCGATGCCGGCGTTTCCAAAAAGATTTCGGAAGTATGCGTCATTCAGGAGAGAACAGGAATCTGGCTGAACTTCTACCCGGACGCGTTCTCCGAGCTGGAATCCGGGAGGATCGCGGACTCGGTGTACTGCAGCAACGCGATCGAGCATATCGCTTCGTCCAGGGAGCGCGTGACGGATATAATCAACGGCAGCGAGCCCCGGATCGAGACCGAACTGAAGATAGAAGGATACTACAGCGCCCTCACGCACCTGGAGAACGCGGGTATGACGGGGATCAAGATTCTGA
>JAEEGL015659632.1_pt1 | contig 17371 bp, 15 predicted proteins | sample 9134231 | NCBI WGS metagenome assembly JAEEGL01 (sample SAMN16246548, study PRJNA631951) | gut metagenome | biome: gut microbiome; feature: rumen; material: fiber-attached | host: Bos | place: Iran: Karaj | collected 2018-10
ACATGCGGGAGTGGGCGTACTGGGCGTAGTAGACCGGGCTATTGTTGTCCTGGGAGCGGGCCAGCTTCAGATCCAGATCCATGTGGGTCGCCACGTCCTTGCTGGCGAAGAACCAGCGGGCGGCGTCCACGCCGATGTCGTCGCACAGCTCCCGGATGGTGACGGCGTTGCCGGTCCGCTTGGACATTTTGACCTCTTTCCCGTCCTCCACCATGCGGACCATCTGGATCAGATCCACCGCCAGCGTCCCCTCCGGGTAGCCCAGAGCGGTGAGGGCGGCCTGCATCCGGGTCACATAGGAGTGGTGATCCGCGCCCCAGAGATCCACCAGGAAGGGATAGCCCCGCTCCACCTTGTGGACGTGGTTGGCAATGTCCGGGGTCATATAGCTGAGCGTGCCGTCGCTCTTCCGGAGCACCCGATCCTTGTCGTCGCCGTAGTCGGTGCTTCTGAACCACAGAGCGCCGTCCTTTTCGTAGGTCAGGCCCATGTTCTTCATCCGATCCAGACAGGCGTTGATGCGCTCCATGCCGTTTTCGTAGAAGTACGTCTCGTGCATCCAGGACTGGATGTGGACGCCGTAGGCTTTCAGATCCCGGTCGATCTTTTCCAGCTCCCGGGTCTTCCCTTCCCGCATGAAATACTCCAGACGCTCTTTAGGATCGGCGGAGAGCCACTTGTCCCCGTCTTTCTCCGCGATCTCCCGGGCGATCTGACGCACATCCTCGGCGTGATACCCGTTTTCCGGCAGTGGATAGTCCTTCCCGAAGTATTCAAAATAGCGGGATACCAGACTCTCCCCCAGCATGACGATCTGGTTGCCGGCGTCGTTCACATAGTACTCCCGGAGCACGTCCCAGCCGCTGGCCTCCATCAGAGAGCAGATGCACTCGCCCCAGGCGGCGTTCCGGGCGTGGCCGCAGTGGAGATCCCCTGTGGGATTGGCGGAGACCCATTCCACCAAAACCTTTTTCCCTTTTCCGGAATCGTTCTTTCCGTAATCGTCGCCGGCACGGATGACCTGATCGATCAGCGCCGTCAAAGATTCCTTCTTCAGCCGGAAATTGATGAAACCCGGCCGGGCCACGGTGATGCTCTCCGCCTCCGGCAGATACTCCGTAAGCTTCTCCACCAGGGGGCCGGCGATCTCCATAGGGTTCTTCCGGAGCGTCCTGGACAGCTTCATGGCGGCGTTGGTGGCGTAGTCGCCCAGTTTCGTGTCCTTTGGTGTCTCCACCTGGATGGAGCCTTCCTCCGGCTCCAGATCGTAGGCGGCCTTCACCGCCTTGTTCACGGCCTCCAGGATTGTTTGTTCAAAATCGCCCATCGTTTTATTTCCTTCCTCTTTGTTCATACAAAAAGGTACTATACCATAACAGCCGTTAATTTCAAGCAAAATATGCTCTGAGGGACGATCACTCGATCATATAGTAGGCGATCTCCACGCTGTCCGGTTCCCGTCTGGCCTTGCAGACGAACACATGATCCTCCAGAAAGCGAAGCGACTCATCGTATGCCTCAAAGAAAGGAGTCGTGGCAAAGTAATATACCTCCGCGGGAACGAATTCGCCCCGCAAAACCGCGGGAACGTATTCAGAGGGAACGGTGCGGATGCCGTTGTTTTCGATGTAAAAGCTCCTTCCGTCCACCAGCTCCACGGCGTAACGGGCGGAAAGACAGCACTTTCCGTCCGGGCGGATCACCTGACTGTCCACGCCGCCGGGCAGCACCCGCCCCCGCAGCGGCTCTCCGTCGGGCGACGTTCCTTCAACGGCGCCTGAAAGGATGGGGATCAGCTGACGCCGTCCGTTTTTCCCGTCCTGCCCCACCACGATGGGCTTGTCGACCTTGACCCTGACCGAAAAACAGTATCTCATATTATCCTCCCGTCGGACTGTCCGTGGCAGTCTGTTCTTGAAATGATTCCCGCTTTCAGGTGCTCAATCATCCTCCGCCGTCAACAGCGTTTTTTTGCCACATTACCCCGACTCTGTGTCCGCCTATTATTAATTATTTTAGCATAGAAATAACGCTTTTTCAATTTTTCATTTAACTGTGCCTTTATGACCGCTGCAGAAGAACGGATTTGCCGTGCAACAAATCGGATCGCGTTTGATCCTCGACAATCATAACCACGGGCAAAGCCCGTGGTTTGCTCTTGGCCTATAAGGCCATAATACTGGCCTGGACCTAAATGCCCTTGATAAAGTTGCCGACCGCAATTCATTTTCCGGCAGCCCCTCAAAGAGGGACTGTCTTTTATTACAGACCGAAAACCCCGGGCTTGGCCCGGGGTTTTCGGTCTGTAAAAAGGCGGCAGCCTTCCCTTAAAAAGGGTCGGCTGCCGCTATGATTTGCTTTGCCTGGTTGTCTGCGGTGACAAACCAGCGGGATCGAAAGAGAAGCGAGATTACTCGAAGCACCACTCGGCGAGGTTGACGTCACCGAACTGCCACACAACATGCAGGCCCTTCTTGGCGTTGATAAAGTTGTTGGTGTAGGTCATGGGGATGTTCAGAGCCTCTTCCTGCTCCAGACGGACGGCGTCTTCGATGAGCTTGATGGCCTGGTCACGATCCAGGGTCTTCTCGGCCTCGGCAAAGATCTCGTAAACGCCGCTGTAAGCGCCGCTGTCTCTATGGTTCTCGAACTGAGGAGAATAGTTGGGATCGCAGCAGTAACGCTGACGCTGCAGGATGGAGCCGGTCCAGTCGGAGATGTTGAAGCCGATGAAGCAGTCGTCCTCTTCGCCCTGGATGACGATGGGCACCACGGTGCCGGCTTCGAGGGAGTGGATGTTCATGGTGATGCCGACCTTGGCGAGCATGTTCTTGACCAGCTCGGCGTCGGTCTTGGCGGCGGCGGAAACGTCGGTGTAGCACTCAAGGGTCAGGTTTTCATAAACGCCGGCTTCCTTCAAAAGCTCGATGGCCTTATCCGGATTGTACGGATACGGATGATTGGTATCAAACTCAGCGATATAGCCAGCGTAGCCGGGAAGGTTGGCATGGTAAGCGGGGGTGTTCAGGTTGTTGGAGTCCGCCTTCGCAATAGCCTCGCGGTCAAGGGCGTAGCTGATGGCCTGGCGGATGAGCTTGTTGTTGGCAAACTCCTTCTTGAAGTTCAGACGCAGGCAGTTGACGCCGTTGAAGATCTTGATGCACTCAAGGCCTTCGATCTCGCCGTTGGAGACACGGAGAACGTCGTTGTTGCCCACGGAGAACACGGCGGCGTCGATGGTGCCGTTCTCAAGCTCGATCTGGGCCTGGGAGTTCTCGGCAATCACGCGGAAAATGACTTCCTTGAAGTAAGGCTCCTTGCCCCAGTAGTTGGGGTTGGCCTTCAGGATGGTGCGGTCGCCGGCAATGATCTCTTCGAGGGTGTAAGCGCCGGTGCCGACAGGCTGACGGCCGGCCTGATCCCCGAGAGACTCAACGGCTTCCCGGTTCATGATGCCGTACTTCTGGTTCGTCAGAGTGTTCAGAGCGTCGGAAGCGATCTTCTTGAGGGGGACGATGAATTCGTAGTCGTTGAGGATCTCCATGTTGGCGAAGTCAAAGGTGCCCTCGGACTTGCCGTTGGAAGACGTGGGGAAACGCTCCGCGTAGGTGAACACAACGTCGTCCGTGGTGAGGGGCTCGCCGTTGGAGAACTTGACGCCCTCACGCAGCTTGAAGCGAATGGCCATGCCGTCGTTGAGCCATTCGTAGCTCTCAGCCAGGCAGGGTTGGGGAACGCCTTCGGAGTCGCAGCGGACGAGGCACTCGTAGATGGCGCCGATAACGCCGGAGCTGGTGATCTTGGTGCCGGAGTTCTGGGGGTCGAAGTCGTTTCCTTCGCCCTCAAGAGCAACGATCAGAGTGTCCTGCTTGGGTGCTTCCGCCGCAGGAGCCGCTTCTGCATTGCTGGGTTTCTCAGCTGCGGGAGCGGCGGGAGCAGAGCCGGAACTGCTGGGGGCCGTTTCGGTTTTTCCGCCACAGGCAACGCATGAGAAGGCCATCACAAGAACAAGGATCCATACTAATGCCTTTTTCATAAGTCTTCCTCCTAATAATATTTTATTATTAGCCTTATTGAAGGCAATAATAACAGAATTGCTGCACCCGTTACTTGTCAAACAGATGACACGCCACAAAATGGCCGGGTTCCACCTCGGTCGTTTCTGGCTGCTTAACGCTGCATGCCTCTGTCGCGTAACGGCAGCGCGGGCAGAAGCGGCATCCGGGCTTGGGGTTGATGGGAGAAAAGATCTCGCCCTCAAGAAGGATCCTCTTTTTCGGCGCGTCAATATCCGTTGTGGGCACAGCGGACAGAAGCGCCTTCGTATACGGATGGAGAGGATTGCGGAACATCTCCTTTGTGTCCGCATACTCGACCATGTTTCCGATGTACATGACAAGGATCCTGTTGGAGATGTGCTTTACCACCGAAAGGTCATGCGTAATGAAGATATAGGTCAGCTCCCGCTGCTCCTGAAGATCCTGCATCAGGTTCAGGATCTGAGCCTGAATGGAGACGTCCAGAGCGCTGACAGGTTCGTCACAGATGACAAAGGTCGGGTTCAGCGCCAGAGAACGGGCAATGCCGATCCTCTGACGTCTGCCGCCATCAAGCTCGTGAGGATACACGCGCTCCAGGCGGGGGCTGATGCCGACGATCTCCATGACCCTGCGGGCTTCCTCCCGTGCCTGCGTCTTGCTCATGCCGTTGATGAGCAGCGGCTCGGAGATGATCTCCAGCGTGTTCATACGCGGGTTCAAAGAAGAATACGGATCCTGGAAGATGAACTGCATCTGTTTGCGCAATTCTTTGATCTTCTTTGCATCCGGGTTGGAAATATCCTCGCCTTTGAAGAAGATCTGGCCGCTTGTGGGTGAGAGCAGGTGAACGATGGTGCGGCCGAGCGTGGATTTTCCGCAGCCGGACTCGCCGACAACGCCGAGCGTATGACCCTTCTCAATGGAGAAGGAAATATCATCGACGGCATGGAGCATGCCCCTCGGCGTATTGAAGTGTTTTTTCAGGTTTTTGACTTCCAGCAGTGTGCTCATCCCTGCACCTCACCTTTGTTCAGCGGCTTCAAGCAGCGCACCAGGTGGCCTTCTCCCCTGTCGACAAGCTCGATCTTTCCCTTGCGGCACTCCTCCGCGGCATACGGACAGCGATCGGCAAACGCGCAGCCGACGACTCTCTCATAGGGGTCGGGCATCATGCCGTTGATCGGATGAAGTCTGTGATTGTCCTCGCTGTTTATGTCAGGCAGCGAGTCGAACAGCCCCTTGGTATAGGGGTGCGCGGTGCCCTTAAAGATCTGGCGAAGCGTGCCGGCTTCCACGATCTCACCGGAGTAGATGATGGCCACACGGTCGCACATCTCCGCCACAACACCGAGATCGTGAGTGATAAGGATGTTGGAGGTTTTTTTCTTCTCTTTCAGTTCGTTCATCAGGTGCAGGATCTGCGCCTGAATGGTAACGTCCAGAGCGGTGGTGGGCTCATCCGCGATCAGCAGCTCGGGACTGCAGGCCAATGCGATCGCGATAACGATGCGCTGCTTCATGCCGCCGGAGAACTGATGGGGATATTCGTCAAAGCGATCGGCCGGAATACCGACCAGCTCCAAAGCCTCCTCCGCCATCTTCCGTGCTTCGATGCGGGAGCACCTGTTGTGCAGAAGGATGACCTCCATGATCTGCTCACCGACGGTATCAACCGGGTTAAGAGCGGTCATGGGATCCTGGAAGATCATGGAGATACGCTCGCCGCGAATGGCGCGCTGCTCCTTCTTCGAGAGCTTATAAATGTCGATTCCGTCAAAAATGACGTTGCCGTTGGGGATAAAGGCGGGAGGGGTGGGCAGAAGACCCATGATCGCCAGAGCGATCGTAGTCTTACCGGCGCCGGTCTCTCCGACCAGACCGAGCGTCTCGCTGCGAAACAGGTCGAATGAGACATTATTCGCAGCGTACACGGTGCCGGTATCCGTTCTGTACTGGACAGACAGATCCTTGACCTGAAGCAAAACTTTCGTTTCGTTCTCCATCTTCGTCATCTACCTCTGAGTCTGGGATCGAGTGCATCCCGCAGTCCGTCACCGAAGCTGTACAGCGAGAACACCGTGAGCATGATTACGAGGCCGGGCGCCGTGACAAGGTAAGAGGCGTCGCGTATGTAACCGCGGCCAACCGACAGCAGCGCGCCCCACTCCGGCATAGGCGCCTGAACACCCAGGCCGATATAGCTGAGGGTGGAAGCGCCGAGGATGCCGGCGGCGAGGCTCATCGTAACACCGACCAAAAAGGGAGCGAAGACATTGGGCAGTATGTACTTGAAGAGGATGCGGAGCGTGCTGGCGTTGCTGGCACGCGCGGCCTCGATATACTCCTTGTCCCGCTCTGACATAACAGTGGAGCGCGTCATGCGGGCAAAGCTGCCGATACCGCCGATGGATAGGGCGAAGTACATACTGCCTAGTCCGCCGCCCAGCGTGGCCGCGATAGCGATCGCCAGCAGGATGTTGGGGACGGCTCCGATGATGTCAACGATACGCATCAGGATATTGTCGATGGCGCCGCCGTAAAAACCGGCGATCAGGCCCATGACGCCGCCGACGATCATGGCGATGCTCGTCGCAACGACAGCGCATACCAGGGAAATGCGGGCGCCGTACATCATGCGGCTGAGGATGTCGCGACCGAAGTTATCCGTACCGAGAGGAAATTCCCTGCACGGGGGAGTCAGCATGCGCGAGATATCCTGATCGTCATAGCCGTAGGGAGCAAGCACATCGGCAAAGATCGCGACAAAGACGATAAACACGATAAAGACCATGCCGAATACGGCCATTTTGTTTTTGCAGAGCCTGCGCCAAGTCTCCTGAAAGCGGGTCTCGTTCCGCAGCGTAGAAACGGGGGCTTTCTTACGAATATGAAAACTCACAATATGCCTCCTTTCTGCGTCAGGATCTCTTGAACCGCGCCTTGATCCGGGGATCGACCATGGCAAAAATCAGGTCCGTGATCAGCATCACGATCGAGATGAACAGCGCGATAAAAATCACGCCGCCCTGAATCACCGGATAGTCACGGTTGTTGATGGCGGTCAGCATATAGCTGCCGAGGCCGGGAATGGCAAAGATGCTCTCGATCAGGACAGAGCCGGCCAGAACGTGACCGATGGTGCTGCTGATGGTGGTGATGATGGGGATCAACGCGTTTTTAAAGGCGTGGTGCATGATGACCTTGAACTCCGACTGGCCCTTGCTGCGAGCCGTCCGGATATAATCCGAACGGATGACCTCGAGCATGGAGGACCGGGTGATGCGGAAGAAGCCCGCCGCACCGGTGAAGCCCATGGTCGTCACCGGCAGGATCAGATACTTGAAGCCCTGATAACCGGTTGCCGGCAGGAGCTTCCATCGAAGAGCAAACAGAAGGGACAGCTCCAGACCGAACCAGAACTGCGGCATGGCCGAGCCAATGACGGCAATGAAATTGCCGACCTCGTCAAGCAGCGTGTACTGCTTGACAGCCGAAATAATGCCGGTGGTTATGCCGATGATAAGTGAGATAAAGACACCCCACAGGCCGATCTTGATGGTGATCGGGAACCTCTGCATGATCTCTTGCATGACAGGCGTCTTGGTTCTGTAGGACGTGCCCATGTCAAACTTGAAGAAGAGGTTGTACATGTAGCGTCCCAGACGGACTATGAACGGATCATCCAGTCCCATCTTCGTATGAAGAGCCTGTACAGCCTCTTCGTCCGCGTTTGGACCGAGGACCTGACGGGCAGGGTCACCGGGCGTGAAGTACAAAAGAGTGAAGATGAGGATTATAACGCCCAGAATGACGAAGATCATCATCAGCAATCTTTTCAGAATGTACCTTGACATATTGGATCACCTGTACCTATTTCTGTCACAGTTTTTCAGATCGGTCTTGGATCAGCGAATATCCAGCGCGTAGTAGTAACCGCTGTGGACGGCGCCGCGCACCTGTGCCAGTTCGCGGGCGTCGCCGAGGATCTCAAACATCGGGACGTCGGCCTTGGCCAGTTCGGCAGCCAGCTTGCTGCGGGGACGCTGGCCGAGGCAGTTGATGATCAGATCGCCCTTGATCTCATACCGCTGTCCTTCCGGTCCTTCGACCTCCACCGCGCCAGGCTTGACGGACATGCACTTGGTGGAGGGCAGAAGCGTAAGGTTGTCCTTCAGGCGCACCATCGTTTCCTCGATCGCAGGCCCGTGAATGTGGTTGGCCTGAACGGCGATCTTCGGCATCATCTCGATGATGGTGACGTGATGGCCGAGTTCGGCGTAGGACAGGCCCATCTCCGCGCCGGTCAGGCCGCCGCCGATGAGAACGACCTCGTGGCCGACCTCGCCCTTGTAGTCGGCAAGCTGCTTGACCGTCATCGCATTGTCGGCAAGGCCGGGGATCGGCGGGATCAGCGGCTCGCTGCCGACGGCGCAGAGGACATAATCGGGATGCAGGGACTCGATCAGATACTTGTCGGCGTTGGTGTTCAAACGGACGTCTACTCCGCTCTTGCAGACCTGCTTGATCAGGTAATCCTTAAAGACCATCAGATCGCCTTTATGGCAGTCATGCTCAAGGAAGTTGAGCGTGCCGCCAAGACGGCCTTCCTTCTCCAGAAGGATGACGTCATGGCCGCGGCGCTTGGCGGTCAGAGCGGCCATCAGGCCGCCGGGGCCGCCGCCGACAACGACGACTTTTCTCTTTTCCGCGGGAGCGGGAAACGTGTTCAGGTTCAGCAGCTCATGGCCGATCATGGGGTTGACGTCGCATCCCATTTCGCCTTTGTCGAAACGGCCGAGGCAGTTCATGCAGCGGGTGCAGGGAACAACATCCTCCTCCCTGCCGGTGCGCCACTTGTTGACGGTCTCCGGGTCGGCAAGAAGCTGACGGGCCATGTAAACGATGTCGGCGTCCCCGTCGCGGATGATGCGATCCATCTCAACGGGATCGTTGTAGCCGCCGACGGTGGCGACCTTCGCCGTCTTGACGACCTTCTTGACGGCCTTGGCAAGCTCCAGGTTGCAGCCGCGGGGCACAAAGATGCCCGGGAAGGTGTAAAGGTTGCTGGAGTAATAGGACCCGGCGGAGAGATGGATGATATCCACGTACTCCTCGGCCATTTGAGAGAATGCACAGACGTCGTCCAGAGAAATGCCGTTTTCGAGGTGCTCGTCGCCGCTGATACGGATCTCAAGAACGAAGTTCCTTCCCACAGCCTCCCGGACGGCCTTCAGGATACGAAGCGGGAAACGGGCACGGTTCTCTATGGAGCCGCCGTACTCGTCGGTACGCCAGTTGGTGGCGGGAGAGAGGAACTGGCCGATCAGCCAGCCATGGCCGCCATGGAACATGATCATCTTGAAGCCGCAATCCTTCATCATAACGGCGGCTTCCACAAACTCGTCGATGGTCTCCTGCATCAGAGCTTCATCCATGCCGACAACGTGAACGCCGTCCTCACGGATGTAGTCGCAGGGGCCGATGGGATTGCGGCCTTGCAGGAACTTGGGATGAGTAGCCGCTCCGGCGTGATGCAGCTGCACGGAAGGGACCGCGCCGTGGCGGTTGATCATGAAGGCTTCCTTGATCCACTCGGGACGCCCGCTCTGCTCGGGAGGCAGGACCGCGATGTTGCCGAGATTCATTTTACGGGTGGCGTATTTGGGGCTGACGCAGGTCTCGGAAACGGTGACAACGGCAGCGCCGCCGCGAGCCTTGCTCTCAAAGTAGAGCATCTGCATGGGGTCGGGCGTATGAGAATGCCCGCTCATCGTCATCGCACAGGGTGCGGAAAAGATCCTGTTGCGGAACGTGATACCGCGAATAGTGAGCGGAGAGAACAGATACGGGTAGCGGTTCATATAAAAGCCTCCTTTTTTTATGAATACGACGCGTTTATTATAGCACCATTTCCTATTTATGCAAGATGTATGCAACAGGTAAGACAAACTTGTTATTACTATACATCCTGCATATATTTTTTCTTTTAAAACGTTTTAATTGTCTCGGTTTTACGGTATTTCCATTCTCTGAGAATAATTCGGCGCTTTTCTGTTTCCGATCTTTTTCATTCTTCCAGCAGATATAAAGCATTTCTGCGGAAGTAAGGAGTTTCATCTGAAACACAGGAAGCGCAAAAAGCCCCATGCCAGAAAGGCACGAGGCTTTTATTGAAACACGGTTGATCGGTTTGTCAGAGGCGCAACGCGTTTGATGATCCAAGGCTCATTGTGCGCCTCGGGCAACGCCTGACGGTCATTCCCACTCGATGGTGGCGGGCGGCTTGGGCGAAAGATCGTAGAGCACCCGGCTCACCCCGGCCACCTCGGCCTGCACGCGCCTGGTGACGGTCTCCAGAAGCTCCCAGTCAAGCCGGGGCACGGAGGCGGTCATGGCGTCGGTGGTGTTCACCGCACGGATGATCACCGGCCAGAGCTCGGTGCGCTTTCCATCCACCACGCCGGTGGTGCGGATGTCCGGAACGATGGTGAAATACTGCCAGACCTTCGCGTCCATGCCGGCTTTGGAAAATTCCTCCCGAAGGATGGCGTCGGATTCCCGGACGGCTTCCAGGCGGTCGCGGGTGATGGCGCCGATGCAGCGCACGCCCAGACCGGGGCCGGGGAACGGCTGGCGCCAGACCATGGAATGGGGCAGGCCCAGAGCCTCGCCCACCGCGCGGACCTCGTCCTTGAAGAGGTACTTCACCGGCTCCACCAGCTCGAAGCCCAGCTTTTCCGGCAGACCGCCCACGTTATGGTGCGCCTTGACTCCCTTATCACTCTCCACGATATCGGGGTAGATAGTGCCCTGGCCGAGGAAACGGATGCCTTCCAGCTTGCCGGCTTCTTCCTCAAACACCCGGATGAATTCCTCGCCGATGATCTTCCGCTTCCGCTCCGGCTCAGCCACGCCCGCCAGCTTGTCCAGGAATCGGTCCGTGGCGTCCACAAAGGTGAGGTTGGCGCCAAGCTCGTCCCGGAATACCCGGATGACCTGTTCGCTCTCGCCCTTGCGCATGAGGCCGTGATTCACATGGACGCAGTGGAGCTGCGCGCCGATGGCCTTGATCAGCAGCGCCGCGCATACGGAGCTGTCCACGCCGCCGGAAAGAGCCAGGAGAACCTTTCCGTCTCCTACCTGTCCGCGGATCAGGCTGATCTGCTCCTCAATGAATTTCTCAGGATCCAGCGTCTGACCAAACGCTCGGCCGCCGATCTTCTTTTCTTCGCTCATAATCGATCCCTCCCTGGACATGATAAAAATATGGCTATTGTTCTTTTTCGCACATTGATCGTTTATTCCGTTCTGCTGCTTGGGATGCGGGCCATGGGAAAGCGCCAGTTGGGGGAACTGGAGCTCTCGGAGCTGGTGGTTTCGGTGCTGGTGGCGGATCTGGCCTCGTTCCCGCTGCAGGATACGGGCATCCCGCTTATAAACGGACTGGTAAGCATCCTGACTCTGTTCTGCCTGGAACTGATCCTCTCCGGGCTGGTGCTTCGTTTTGGTCGGCTGCGTACGGCACTATACGGAAAACCGTGTTTTCTCGTGGAGAAAGGGGTCATCGACCAGGCGGAAATGCGGCGCAGCCGCTATTCTCTGGATGAGCTGGCCGAGGAGCTCCGCCGTCAGGGCGTAACGGATCTCACAACGGTGGAATATGCCATTCTGGAGACGGACGGATCGCTGAATGTGATCCTCTCCCCTGCCGCTCAGCCGGTCACCGCCGGGCAGATGGGCCTGTCGCCGGAGCCGGTCGGTTATCCTTACGTTCTCATCAGCGACGGACGGATCCTGACGGACAATCTCCAGAAATGCGGCCGGGATGAGGATTGGCTCCGGGCTCAGTGCCGCACACGGGGCGCCGCGGACCCGAGCGACGTGTTTCTCTTCAGCTGTACCGAATCGGGCACGATCTATTTTGCCGGAAAGGAGGCGGCCGGATGAAAAAGTCCCTCGCCGCGGCGGCGGCGCTCCTTCTTTTGCTGGGCGCGGCGCTGTGGAACATCCGCTATGTGGACAGCATCACCGACAGGATGATCCAGGCCGCGGAGCGATCCCGGACTCTTCTCCTTCAGAACGCCCCCGCCGACGCGGCAAAGGCGCTGGAGGAGGCCGCCGAGCTATGGATCGGGGCGGAGGGTTACAGTCACATCTTTCTCCGGCACGCGGAGGTGGACGCCATTTCCGACGCTTTCTTTGAGCTGCTTTCCATGCTGGAGAGCGAGGATCCCCATGGCGCGGACGCAGCATTCGAACGGCTGGAATACCACCTGCGCAGTCTCGACAAAATGGAGCATATCACCTGGCAGAGCGTCTTTTAATTCTTGTCCTCCAGCAGGTGTGTGAGCTCTTCCATAAAGGTGTTGATGTCCTTGAACTGGCGGTAAACCGAGGCGAAGCGAACATATGAGACCTCGTCCAGATCCTTCATTCGCTTCATCACCATCTCGCCGATCTCGCTGGTGGGGATCTCCCGCTCCAGATGGTTCTGCAGCTCCTGCTCGATCTCGGTCGCGATCTTTTCCAGGTCGCCCAGCGCCACGCTCCGTTTCTCGCAGGCCTTGAGCATGCTGTTGATCAGCTTGCTCTTATCAAAGGTCTGGCGGCTCCCGTCGCGTTTGATGACCACCAGAGGAAGGCGTTCCATCACCTCATAGGTGGTGAACCGGCGCTGACAGCCCAGGCACTCCCGGCGGCGCCGGATGGAGCTGCCGTCGTCGGCAGGGCGGGAATCAATGACTTTGCTGTCGCTGTAGCCGCAATAAGGGCATTTCATGGCGGATCCCTCCGTGTCGAATAATAACTATGTTAGTTTATCATATCCGACGGGATTCTACAAGATGCTGTGTAAAATAATCCACCGGTTCCATATCTTGTCCGTTGCTTTTCAAAAAAAGCGGCCATACAATGGAGCCGGTGATTCTTATGAAGTTCTTCGGAAGAGTTCTCAACGAGATGAGTGACGACGCCTATGTCATGCTGAGCGGTTCGCTGCGCACCTGCTGCGCGATGCTGCTTTTGTCGCTGACGCTGCTGATCCATATCGGTGATTTGAGTCCCCGTACATATTCCCTCTACCGCCTGGCGGCGGAGCTGGAATCAAGCTCCGCCGGCGTCCTGCTGTGCGGGAACTTCGCCGCTCTGTTCCTGGAGGGACTCCACCGCCGTTAAAAATTCCTCCCGGGTATACAGGGAATTGATCGCTTCCAGAAAGGCATTGGCCGACAGATTCCGCGGAAGGCTCAGCGCTGTCTGGAGCTCCTTGCGCCTTTTGGCGCTGTCAGCCGTCCCGGAGAGCCCCATGGCGTACAGATCCGCCTTGGTCACGGGCGGAGACGATCCCTCGGTCACGCCGGCGCCCGCCCGTCGGAGAGCTTCCTCCAGAACAGACGGCTCCATGCCCTCTACCCCCAGAACTCCTTCCCGGGAAGGGGCTTTTTTTCGTCTTTCCCTGCCGGGGACAGCGGGGATATAAGCGTGCTTGAGATACTCCGGGGGGATCGCCCCCCGGAGCCGGCTGCGGATCACAAGTCCGGCGCCGTCCGAATCCGTGAGAACGATGAGTCCCCTTTTCTCCGCCACGCGGCGCAGAAGCTCCAGCTTTTCCCGGTCATTGAACAGCCCGAAGCCCTCCGTGGTAAAGATGGCGGTATCTACCAGCGGTTCCAGGGCGATCTTGTCGTACCGTCCCTCCACCACGATGGCCTCTTTGAGCTTAAGCATTCTTCCCCTCCAGCGAAAACCGGATCAAAAGCTCCTTGAGCGCGTCGGTCTCATCCATGACGCTCCCCCGCTCCCGGGTCCACATCAGGGACTCGGCGCACAGACGCACATCGTTGGCCAGCGCCCGGCGGGAAAAACGTCTCGCCAGATTGACGTGCTTGCGGATGACAAAATCGCTCCGGATCCCAAGAGCATCCTTGAGAAACGCGATGCCCAGATCCCGTTCCTCTGCCACCTTTGCCGCATAAAGGCGGCGTATCTGGGCGGCAATGGCTCCCTGAATGGCTACCGGCTCCGAATCGCCGGCCAGAAGCTCCGTCAGGATCGCCGCCGCGCCGTCCATGTCGCCCTGGGAAATGCAGTCTGTCAGTGCAAAGGATTTCGCCTCGGGGATGTGGTGGGCCACCGCTTCCACGTCCTCCGCCGTTACCGTATCCCCGGACGCGTGGGCGCAGATCTTCTCGATCTCCGGGATCAGACCCGTCATCTTGTCGCCAGAAATGAACACGAGCTGATCCATGGCCGCCTGGCCGATCTTCTTCCCGTGGGATTCCACCCGGCGGCGGATCCAGTTGTAGATGAGACCCATATCCGGGGAGTTGAACTCGATGGCCCTGCCCTTCTCCCGAAGTGCCTTGATGAATCCGAGCCTTCCGTCCGGCGATTCGCCGACGGGCAGCACGATGACCACAGTGCACCACTCGGGAACGTCCAGCAGAGCCTTCTGGAGCCGTTCGTCCTTCCACTTGTTCACGTCCGCGTCCCGGAGTTCCAGGTAGGTCCTTCCGCCGAAAAAAGGCATGGCGTCCAGCGCATCCTCTACTTCCCGGACGTCGGGGATGGGGCCATCCAGCCGCCGGGCGTCAAAATCTCCGGCGCCGCCCTCCAGACACATGGTCTGGATTTGACGCACGAATTCCCGGAGAAGATAATCCTCCTCGCCCCAGAGGAGATACAGGTTTTGCGGGCCGTCGGCCTTCAGATCCCGGAGGATCGCCCTGTAATCCAGCGGCTGTTTTTTGTTGTCCTTGAAAGGCGCCATGGTTCATCCCCCACCGGCCACCGTGATGTGGCCGTCCTGATCCGTGCGCAGCACGGGAATGCTGTAGCTTTCCAGCCGGGAGAGCACCTCCCGGGAAGGGTGTCCGTAGGTGTTGTAGCCCACCGAGACGATGGCCAGATCCGGTCTGGTCTCCTCCAGCAGCTCCGGGCAGGTGGAAGTCCGGGAGCCGTGATGGCCTGTCACCAGAACCTCGATATCCGGCAGTTCATATCGGGCCGTCAGCAGCAGCTCCGCGCTGGACGGGGAATCTCCGCAGATCAGGGTCTCGAATCCGTTCTTTGCCGCCAGCACCATAAGGCAGTTTTCATTCATGCCGCCCGGAAGCTGCGGAGCGAACAGAGTGATCTCCATATCTCCCGACTTCAGCACGATATTCTCTGTCACATATTCCACCCGGGTGCCCCGATCCTTCGCCGCCGCCAGGATCTCCGGCAGATAGCCGTCCTGGTCTTCCTCCAGCGGAAGGAAAAGCGTGTCCACGCGCAGCTGAGAGAGGACTCTGGCCGCGCCGTTCACGTGATCGCTGTGGAGGTGAGTCAAAACCAGCGCGTCCAGATGAAACCGCTGCTGACCGCCCAGGAACCGAACGGCCGTCTCCCCCGCTCCGTTGGGAACGGACGTGCCGCCGCAGTCAACCAGCACCGCGTGCGGGCCGCAGGCAAGCACGACGCTCTCTCCCTGGCCCACGTCCAGCGCGGTGAGCCGGATCTCCCGGCTCCAGCCAAGGCGCACCGCTCCGGCGCAAAGATACAGGGCGATCAAGGACAGACACACCGGCGCCGCCGGACGAAAGCCTCCGTTCTTTTTCCCCATCCACCAGGCCAGCAGAAACAGCAGATAGACGAAAACCATCCACGCCGTGAAAAGCGGATTGGTGGTGTACACCGATTCACAGGGCAGATAAGCCATTCCCCCGGCCACCGCATACACATACCGGACGCCCCAGGCCAGAACAGATCCCGCCATAGCGCCTGCGGCGGGAAACAGCGCCCCCAGCAGCACGGCGGCATATCCGCCGATGTACAGGATCGAAATCATCCACAGGCAAAGGACGTTGGAGACGGGAGAGACCGTGGAAACGCTGCCGAAATGGGCCGCCGCCAGCGGGGCCGTAAGGATCAGCGCACCGAGACTTGTGCAGGCGGAACCGGTCAGGATGAGCAGCGCCCGGCGAAGCCATCTTCGTTTGAGCGCGGAATGCGCATTCAGCTTTTCCTCCGCGGCGCGGTACATCCGTTCTGAAAACAGCCGTATCCCCGCCACGGAGGCGAAGCTCAGCTGGAGACTGACGCTGCCGGCAGCGGAGGGGTTGAGCAGCAGGAGAAGAGCCAAAACGATCACCAGGGAGGTGGCGGTGTCTTCCTCGCGCCGGAACAGGGGCGCCGCCAGAACACAGCTCTGCATAAACATCGCCCGGGTGACAGACGGCGTGAAGCCTGTCATGGCCGCAAAGACGATCAGCAGCGGGATCGCGGCGATCACCGCCGCTCTCCGTCTGCCCGTCAGCAGGAAGAAAGCCCCCAGAAGAAAGGAGATATGCATGCCGGAGACCGCCACAACATGAGCGAGTCCCGCCTCCGAAAGAAGATAATACCGGTCCCCGTCCTCATACAGCGGGCCTTTTTCTCCGGTCAGCAGGGCTGTCATAAAGGATACGGAATCCGCCGGGAACAGCCGCGCGCAGGAATCCACCACGGCCCGCGCCAGTTTTTTCGGCCCGAAAAGGAATGAAAATCTCCATCGGCCCGTGATCTCCGGCTCCTGCGTACAGACCGCCCGAAGGAAAATGCCCTGAGACGTGTAGGCGTCCGTCTCCTGTCCGCTGCGCATCAGGGCAGACTGGAGACGGATCTCGCATACGAATTCATCACCTGGAACAAGTTCTTCCAGCTCTCCGGGCACATAGGAGGCCAGCCGGCAGTCCACCCGGGGAAGCCCCGGCTGAGTCAATCGGACCGTGACATATTCGCTCCGCTCGTACACGTCGGGATAATCCTTCACCCGGGCGGAGACGGTGACGATCTCCCCCACATGCTCTTCACAGGGCTCCAGAACGAACCGGGCCTGACACCAGAACGCAAGAGAACCCGCCAGCGCGCCGAAGGCCGCCAGCAGCACGCACAGCCGCGCGCGTCCCCGAAGGAGAAACCCGATCCCCACGAAGGGCAGACAGCAAAGCGCCGCCCAGGGGACCGGCCGGTCCGGCAGCAGATATTGATGAAGAAAAATCGCCGCGGCAAACGGAAGGCAGGCCCAAACCGCCTTACGCACGCTTCTCCCCCTCACCGTTCGGTCCCGGAGAAGGACCGGTGTCAATATTCAACTCGTACAGACGCTTGATTTCCATGCGATCCACCCAGGAATCATCCGCCAAGCGGCCGTGGTTTTCTCCACCCGGACGTGAGCGGTTGAAAAACGCCAGGTCATCTCTGTGATCGATCCATCTGCCGCGATCAACGAATGATCTGACGTTTTGTTTTAAGCCATTTTGTCCTCCAGGCACTTTCCGGCCAGGTTATGGAAAAGGTGGTTTAGGACCGTC
>JAEEGL010474294.1_pt1 | contig 17370 bp, 10 predicted proteins | sample 9134231 | NCBI WGS metagenome assembly JAEEGL01 (sample SAMN16246548, study PRJNA631951) | gut metagenome | biome: gut microbiome; feature: rumen; material: fiber-attached | host: Bos | place: Iran: Karaj | collected 2018-10
AACTTCTTCATATGTGCAACGATACGGTTACCGAAAGCAATACGGAAGTGTTGTATTACGTAATCATCCATTTTTTCAATTTTATCTAATGTTTCATCACTGATTTGATTATCATTCATTGCTGAATCAAATAGTTTTCTTAAATATGAATAATTGATATCCATTGAAGGTGTTTGAATAGGTTCAAATACTTGACCTTTATCGTTGATATCAATTGGCATAGCACGGTCGTAAACTTTATCAGTAACCATGAATGTTGAGTCATCGTTATTGATTGTACCGATATACCATACGTTTGGTGAAATCTTTAACTTACCACCAAATAAGTGTTTAGGGTCAGTCTTCCAAGCACTTGGAACCAACTCTACGATCCATTCATCTTCACTAGGCATTTCTAGAATAGATAACATTTCTGCGAAGTAGTACTCAACACGAGAGATGTTCATTTCGTCTAGGATTACTGTATAAATATCATCAGTATAACCAGCTAGATAAATTTCTTTTAATACTTCAGATTCATTAAACTTCTTTGTAAATTCGTTGAAGTATCCAAATAACTCAGTTCTATCACGCCAAGATGGTTGAACAGAAGCAACACATGAGTCATGCTTCAAAAATTTTCCCCAAGCATAAGCAAGTGATGTTTTACCTGTACCAGAAATACCTTGTAAAATTACTAACTTAGTACTTGCTAAAGAAGCAATAAATAATTTAATTAAATCTGATTGATAATATAATTTTAATTCAGAAGCAGCAAAGTTTCTAAAATATTCTACTAACTCTGCCAAAGTAAATGAGTTATTGTAATTAACAATTTTGTAATCTTTAAATTGTTCGTCGATAGTACATAATTTTGGGAATCTTGTATCATCGATATTAACATTTTCTTCATCGCCCTCAGTATTTTCATCACCAACAGCAGAAGCATCACTAATAGTAGCTTCATCGCCAGGTTTAAGACCAAGTTGAGAAACCTTCATTGCATACAATTCGTCTTTTTCTTTCATTAATTCTTTTACTTTTGCATGTAATTGAGATATTTCTTCTAACATTGATTCTTGTTCAACCAATGTACTTCTAAATCTCAAATATTTTCTTATAAGAAGATATACTAAGAAAATGATTAATAGTAATACTACAATAGTAACAATTATAGCTAAAATAACTAATACCCATTCTCCTCCAGAAAAATCACTCCTATAATGTTTAATCAAATTAGCATAAGCTCTTATATCAAACATTTGCAATATTCCAAAGAACAAAGTCTTAAGACCCATTAGAATACCACCAATTAGTTGTTCTAAGAACTCAGATAAGAATCTAATATACGTACTCATCTACACCACTCCATCCACAATCTCTATTCTACCTTTTATTTTATCATTATTTGTCATATCTTTGTAATAATATTTATCTTTTAGCATAAATATTTTTTCAAAAGTGACTAAATACTCAATATTTTCACTACTATAATTAAACTTATCATCCAAGAAAATATCGAAGACAAAACCTTGTTTCATTAATTCAAAAATATATGTTCTAAATCTATCAAAAGTATCAAAATTAATTAACAATCTTATTTTATCTGCAATATATTCATTATCTATTAATGATGTAAGTCTTGATAGCTTACCTTTTTTATCAATAATTGATTTAGGTAATCCAACACAATAAACTGTATCATAACTATAATTAATTAAATCTTCTAAAGCTTTCGCTCCAGTAAGTGCAACTTTAACTATTGTTAAATCTTCCTTTATTGTATCTTTTTCAGCCGCTTGATTTATTGCTAAATCACTATACAAGTTTGGAAATTTAATATCGTTGACTAACTCAACTTTAACAAAGTTCTTATCGTTATTAATCTTTTTATATTTAAGACTAAAACTATCACTTTTTAAACTATCAACAAAGCCTTTTTTCTTGGCTATATCATCTCTAACCATTGTTGTGAAATCACTAACAAAGGTCTCACTTTCCATCCCAAGCAGCCTTTCTCTCAAACGACCAATTTCACCAATCGCTTTGCTTTGTTTTTCTAATACATATAAACTATCTAAATCAAAAATATATCGATAGAATAGTTCAACCATTTTTAAGTATTCTTGATCTTTATAGTCATCTAAACTTTCTGTAACTTTTCTTAATTCTTCTAGTACTTTCTTATTAACAGCAGCTTTTGTAGCGCTAGGAACATAACTACCATATCTATATTCCATATAAGCATCTGTATACTTATTTATAATATTCTTATTATAATTTTTTTCAAAAATAAATCTCATATACTTATCGATTGTCTTCGACGTATAATTCAGATATTCATTTCCTATATTAATCACGTTCAATCCCTCTATTCTGCTGTAAATGTTACTATAGATGAATTACTATTATTCGGGAATGTATAATTCTGCGAAACATCCATCTTATAGAAATTAACTATTGTACTAGATTCGGCACCAACACCGAATATCAATTTATCAACATAAACATAATTATCACTTAATGTTGTCGTATGTGTACCCAAATTCTTTAAATAATTTGTATTTGTCATATCCAATCTTAAAATATTTGGGTCAAATTCTAAGGTTACTTTTGCTCCAATACATTTTGCTTGATCAGCAGGATCTAATGCTTCATAAGCAAATACGTCTAATTGATCACCAACATTATATGAACCAAATGCTTGTGTAACAGTATAGTTCTTAGCAGCATTTGTAATAAGTACAGTCATATATGACTGATTTGGTTGATCTAATATTTGATAACCAATTTGATAATAGTTAACAATTAATTTAAACTTAGCACCAATTGTCTTTTTATAAGGTTGTGTTGCTGAAGCTTTAACAGTTACTTCAACAGATTGACCTTCTTTAAATTGAGCAGTTGGTGTAATTGTAACTACAAATGAGTCTTTATTATTACCGTTTTGACTACCATAAATAGTACTACCAGTTTTTGATAAAGAACATATTGCTCCACCTTCTACAGTACAAGTAATTGTATATTCAATATCTATATCAGTACCTTTTAAGTCATTATCCAAACTATCCATTTGAATATTAACATCATAAGGTGAAGTACCATTCCAATAACTGATTTCGAATGCTTTTATATCTTCAGTTAATTTATCACTATTGAAGTAAAAAACTTGTGTTTTAAATAAATGATTATCAACTATTTTCTTAACATATCGTCCAAGATTTATTAAGAAAAATAAACTAATAACACAACCAATAGCTATAGAGAAATACCTAACCTTTTTATGGTTTTTCATATAGATATAAAATTTACTAGTACTATTTTTAATAACCCTAGAAATCATTTACATCAATCCTATCCGTCGGTTTCTAATTTTTGTTTAGAATCGACATTTATTTGTATACTTTCTACCAAGTCTTGATATTGACTTGAATCATATTGTTTAGGGAAATAAACTAACAATGTATAGTCATTTCTCTCTTCTTGTTCAAATCCAAATTCCTGTCTTGTTGTAGTCATTGTTCTAAATAATGTTCCATCTGCATCAGCAGTAACAGTATTTACATTAATGTCAGATTGAACATTTGGATTTTCACAATTATTATTATTCATACATAATTTATATTCTAATGGAATATTAGTTGTTGCTATAATTTTCAAATCATAAACCATAGCAGCATCTGTAACATTAGTACCATCAGTATTATAAACTGAGAAATTATAAACATAAGGTTCATCCCTAGGAACTAACGTATCCAATAAGATATTTAAATCATTATCTTCACTTAATGCATATAACGCTACATCCAACTTTGTTTCAGATGTTGTCGTTGTTGCAAATCTCGCATTAGAAGTTCTAATAATAGCAAAAATAACAAAGAATGCGACGAACACAATTATTCCTGCTATCGCAAATATTTTCTTATACTGTCTTCTTCTTCTTTTCACTATTCTTTTCACTCCTTTCTTCTGGAGATAAAGATAAATCAAATAGTATTAATGCTCCAAAAGCACTAATAAATACTGAAGGAGTAGCTAAAACTTTCATATATACACCGAAGTCTTTTCCTACATAAACAACTTTACCAATAACATCATCATAAGTGATCACATTATCACTATCGTTGTTTGCATCACCTTTAGTAAGAATTTCATCATTGTAGATAGTCATAACTCTATGGGTTATTATATCTCCATCTACCTTAAAGGTAATGACATCTCCTTCTTTAAAATCTTTATCATTTAATTTAATAAAAACATAATCATCGACATTAATTGTCTCTGCCATACTACCACTAATTACATTCATATATGTATATCCAAAGTAATTAGCGAAATCTTTTTTCTTAATTTTTATTTCTATGAAATTATAAATTACTGTAATGACAAGTATAGCCATAATAATTATAAATATAGTTAATACTATTTGAAAAAATTTTCTGAAAATGTTAATGATTTTATTATGACTATCTTTTTCCATCTAACTTAATTCCTCTCCTAAATATTGAATTAGGTTTACGGTAACAGGTATTTCCAAATCTGGATTTGACTGTGTACCTATAAGACTATCTTGTTCGTTATTATTATCATTGTTTTCCCACTCAATACCAATTCTTAATGTGTTTACCACTCTACCTTGTAATGGTATAACACCAACATATTTGGAATCATTTATCTTTTGAAAAGTATTACCACTTAACAATGTGACCCCCGTTAATTTAATGAAGTCATTTCCAAATGATTCTTCATCAATTAAAATTTCATATTTAACTGCAACTTCAGTTCCTGCTGCATCTATTGCTAAATCAAAATATCCTGTTGTACCTGGAGCAAACTTTCCTTCACGTACATTACTATCACCCTCAAAGTGAACATCGTTAATCGTAAACTGCTGTGTTGTTCCATTCGTTACTTCAGTATTATTTACTTTAATAACCCAATCAGCAACATCTGCTTGAACTTCATCACTTATATCGCTGTGGAACAAACCATAAGTATAAGCAGCCCCAAAGACAACTAAGAATACTAGCGAAAGTAGCATCAATATAGTTATCTTTTTATTCATTGTCTACCTCTTTCTTTATATCTATTATTTCTAAAACAATTATATAAATCTCATAAATAACAGCTACTAGAGTTGGTAAAACAACTAATAGTAGGAAACCCCATTTTGATTCTAAGAATCCTAAGATAGTACCCATACCTTTAAATCTTTGTACTTTCTTACCTACATAATAATCTCTATATACGTTATATAAAGCATCAACTTTAAATACAAAGTCATCTTTATTTTCTTTAATTTCAACTACCTTAGCATAATTAACTAAATAGTGTTCAGATGCATTATAGAAGAATATACGATCACCAACAGTTACATCGCTACCATTATCTTTAGTAATAACTAGTAAATCACCTTTTTTATAATCTTCATCGATGTTTTCTTTTAAGATTAATAAACTTTTATTACCAAATTCCGTAACTCTATAATCATTAAATTGTAGCAAACATGCCGTAACAAATATCTCTATTAGTGCATATAACACAATAAATACAATTAATAATACTTTTCCAAAACTTTTCAATCCGCTACTCATCTATTATCACCATTTTAATTTTATCATTAAACCAACTTTTTTTCAATGAAAAAGACCACTAATTGGCCTTCTCCTCATCAATTATTTTTTTACATTCAAATAGATTGATAATAAAATTAATATCTAATCCACTAGCATCTAGATAATAATTATGAATAATGATATCCAAATCCTTCATATAAGCATCAATTGTATCAGGATCTAAGCTATCACTATCAACATTAATATTTAACATTTTATAGTGATCAGCAATAACAACTGCTACATCATCATTACCTAAGAATGCTATATTTTTAATAACATTAATATTAGGATCATTTAAGAATGTTTCAAAATCAGCTACATTTCTCTTAACTGTATCTAATGATACATTATCATCAGAATTTTTAATACAATTTCTTAAATAACTCTTGAATGATAAAACGAAGTTAAATACATCATAAATTGAAGAAGTATCAGTTAAATGTTCATTCATCTTATCATATATTATTTCATTATCATACTCTTCACATTTAGCATCTAATTCTTTCATTTTTTCATTTAATTGAACATAAATACTATCTACATCAACTTTCTTCTTAAAGAATAAGAAACCTTTTGTACTTCCAGTATTAATTGATTCACTTAAAGAAGCTAATTCTCCTTCAAGTCCTAATATCTCTTTAACTATCTTAGCTGCATTTCCTAAATGACTACTTCTTTCAGCATATTTCTTCTTAGCATCTTCTAAAATATAGTTAAATCTTAGATAATTCTTATATTCACCTAAGTTATACTTAATATTTTGGAAATCAGTAATCATATCTTTAATATTTTCTGGCTTATTATCTCCAACGAATCTAGTTAAACACTTATCTACATTAACAATACTATAGTCATTTAACATTAATTCACCAGTCATAAACTTATTAATTACAGCTGCCATATCATAGTTTTCTAAGAAATATAATTCTCTACTAATATTATCTCTTTTTAACACATAATCATCATAACTTAAATTAGCATCTAATATTTCTTTTCTCTTATTATTTAAATATAATTCAAAATCTTTAATATGTTTGTAATAAAGTATTCTAAAAGTCATTGCAATATGAAGAATTAAATCAGGACATTTCCAGTGAAGATCCTCGAAAATATCTTTCATTCTTTCTAATTCATCATCTGCTAATAACTCATGAATATAAGCCTTAGTATGGTTACTATAAGCGAAATCATTTTCTGTTAATCCAATACCAACAGTGTTGAATATTGTGAATACTTCCTTAATTAACTTATTAACTTCTTCTAAATCAATTTTATAATAATGAGTTAAAGAATAAACTATATTATCTAATCCAATTTTTTCATATGGAGTATTTATTGGGTTGAAAAGACGTAAGTCTTTAAAACCCAATAAATCTTTCTTAAATTCTTCAATTTTAGCATCTGGTTCCATGTTTAGATATTTAGAAGATCTCTTTTTAATTTCATCAAATAATTGATCCTTATAAACAGAATATTCCTCTTTTATTTCAGTAACTTTTTCCTTATAAGCTTGTAGATTCTTCTGATTATTTTTAGGCATAGAACCTAATACTGTTTTATGAACTTCTACATCATGTTCAAAATCTTTCATATTTTTAAAAGCCATTATTTTTTCCTCGATTCTACTTCTGAATTTTCTTCTGTTTCTAAGAATTCTATAAATTCACACATTGCATTATATAAATTTATTAATTCTTCGTAGGATATCTTTTTTAAATCAACTTCCATATTCTATTCTCCTCTTCTATTTCATTTCTCTTATGATTAGATATCTGTATACACTACCGATATAATTATCACCATCATATACACCAAATACTATTCTATAAGTACCTGTTCGCAATGTAATATCATCTCTTAATGTTAAGCTGAAATTAATTGTTTCAGGTAAATCATGTGTTACATAATATAATTTTCTATCTGCATCAGCAACTTCTAATTGATCAATGAATAAGTCACCTAAATCAACATCTTCATATTGATAGTCTAGATCAACAGGAGTTGATGCACTTCCATATTCTCTTCTTTCAACTCTAACCCTTAAGTTAGGATTATCTTGTCCAGAAGATGTTGTAATCAAGAAGTCTATCTTCTTATTACCATTTGCATCGGTTGCATCAAATTTATCGTGTGTAATTGCTACATCATCAGATTCAACCAATAAACCAAATTTGTTATTCAAAATATTTAAGCTTAATATCAATGGCTCATTCTTAATTTCACCAGTATATAAACCATCGTAAGAACCGAATGTTTCAATCTTCATTGTATATTGTCCACTAGTAATATTTGAATTAGCAGTTTCAATTACCATCGGTGCACTAACGTTAGCTACTTTACCAGCTAATTTAACTCTGAATGTACCATCAGTTTGAGCATAATATTTTTTATTATTAACTGTAATTACAACACCTAACAATGACGAACCATCCAACTTATTACCTTGTTCATCATAGAAAGTAATAGCTGAACCTAACTGATATTCATCATATGCAGTATCGTAAATATCTTGTTCATCAACGGCTGCTTGACGATATTCAACATTTAAATCAACAGTAACATTATCACCAACATATAATGTATCAGATGATAAAGTACCAGTTGTTATTAATTGTGTACCAGCATCGGTAAATAACTTGAATTTCATTCTGTCACCTTGGAATGGTAAAGGTGCCATAATTGGAGCATCATTATGATTTGGATCTCTTAATTCAAGATACAACCTCGATGTAACATTTTCGTTAACATTTGCATCTGCAAAGTCAACCGTGAATATAAATTCCTCAAACGCATTCTGCTGCTGCGTATTCAGGTACCGCGCGTTGCTCGACGCATCATCATAATGGTTGCCCGGGCTTATACTATCCATCTTCAAGAAGTCACTCAGTTTGTACGATACCTCGCCATTTAACTGCATCTCTTGTTGTTTAGCAACAATGTTTTCTGGTGTAACAGTATAGTAATAGTATTGATTATCTGTTAAATCAAACATTGTTACTGTTGTTCCAACTGGATAAACATAATCAGAAACTAATGCTCTATATGCACCTGTTGGATATAGTTTTTGAGCACTCCATGGTTCACCATTCTTATCAATACCTGTTAAGTCTAAGAACAAGTTATGATAAATACTTACTGAACCTTTACTTGAAATATTCGCTGCCACGTATGGGAATACTGAATATTTCTTACCAGGAGCAATAACTGAACTGTAACCATCTTCTACATATGCTTGTAAGTAAATCTTAACTTTTACTTCAATATAAGAAATTACACTACCAGTCGGATCGTCTGGATCCGGTGATACAGCTGTCATGATTACACTACCATAACCAAGTGATCGTCTTTCTTCGTTCTCATCTAATTCAATATTCTTTGAGTTATATAAGTAGAATGACAATGTTGGAGTCATACTTGTAGACTCAGTTTCATAATCTTTACTTCCATCAACTGAATGATTATTTGAGAAGAATTGAGTTGTTTCTGAACTCATCCATCCAGTATCTGTAGTACTCATCTCTAAACCAAATCTACTATTTGCAATTGTTCCATTATCAGCAACTTTCTTAACTGAACTCTTATCAACAATTACTACACCTTCATTTAAGTTTTCATATTGGAATTGGTTAACTGTTATTTGTGTATTTGGCTGTTCATAACCAATTAAAGATAAGTTCTTAACACCAACAGTTGAATATCTAGATGCATATAACTCAATTTCAAATGTATGTAATTGAACACCAATTGCCCACATATAATAGTTTGCAGTTGTTTTTGGTGTAACATCAACATAGTTAATATTAACTGCATTACCTTCAGTATTTAAATAATATGACCAATAACCATCTTTAGTAATATCATGATTATCTTTATGTTTACCATAAACATAAGTACCAGCAATCTTTAATAAGTTTGCAGTATCACTATCTACAGATTGACCATTTTCAAAGTCAGTATTATAAATACCTGTACTCATTGTTTTTCCATCATCATTAGGAACATAAATACCTAAGAAACACATACCATTAACCATACCAGCATATGCAGGTATAACATCTTCTTCTGTTAATACATTCAAGTGTTTATTTGGTGCCATATATAATCTATTATTTACATTAGGAAGAGTAATATCTCCACCAACTTTATCACTTATTACACCACCGTTATCAATAGATACAGTTTCTTTTTGGAATTCATCATTTTGATCAATATATCCACTATTGAAGTTCTTTAATACGTTAGCTCCAGATAGTAAATAAATTGAACTATTATCTAATAAATAGAAATTATCAATTCTATTCAAAGCAAATTCATTACTATATTTGTTTGTACTATCTATAGCACCTTTTATTTGAACAGATGAATTTATAATCTTAACATTTGTTGCTCTTTGAATAGATTCAATTGTTTTAACATCACTATCAGTACCAAAGTTCTTAATAATTACATTAGAAACACCAGCACTACTTGATGCATTACCTGAACCGAATACAGAACCATCAATCTGCATATCATAACCAGTTCCATCAATTACAATTTCAAGACCTTGAGTAACTGAAATATAAGTCCAGTCGTATTCGTCATCGTTTTCAGATTTAGCTTCACCACCACCAAAGATAGTTCCACCAATATAAATCTCTTTATCATATGTATAGTTTGCTAATCTTTCATCACTAACAGTTTGATCACCGATATTAACATCAGTTGAACCAAATACTTGTGAGAAGTTTGCACCACCATAAATATTCTTATCTACTTTACCTGAAAGTACATTTACTGTACTTACAGAACTATTATTATTTTCTGTACCAGTTGGTGCATTATTACCAGCACCGAACAAGCTGCCTTGAACTTCACCATCTATAATGCTAACAGTAGTGTTTTGTTTTGTAACAGCATTGTTACCACCACCATAAACATTATTTTGAGCAAGTCCACCATTAACTATTACATAAGTACTACCATTTACAGTAGCAGGCGCACCATTACCACCACCGAATAAGTTAGTAACAGTACCACCATTAATAATTACACTTGTATCTCCAGTAACTACGGCATTATCTCCACCACCGTATACATTACCAGTTGTTCCACCAGTAATAGTTACACTTGGAGTTCCAGCTGATGCACCAGTACCTTTACTACCACCATAAACATTGTTAGTAGTACCGCCTTCAATTTTTACATCTGTGACATTTGAAACGCCACCAGCATTATTACCACCATATACATTATTTACCCTCATCATTTGAGCTGAATATGTTGGATAAGTTACAGTACCATCAGCTTCTGTTGTGTAAGAAACATTATTAGCTGTATAACTAGCATCTGGATCATAAGCTTCAGTTGAACCTAAAGCTTTAATCGTAATATCTGTTTTTGGAACAGTTCCATCACTATTAGAACCACCATAAACTTCGTTAACAGTACCACCATTAACAGTTATTTTTGTACCAGTAGCACCAACACCAGCAGATAATCCACCACCGTAAACGCTTCCAGTTAATCCACCATAAACATTTACTTCAGTTTTATCTGTTGAAACACTGTTACCTCCACCATAAACATTGGTATTAGTTCCTCCACCAACATTAACGTGAGTTCCATTAACAGTACCGCCTTCGTTGTTACCACCAAAGGCATTAGTTGTAGCACCGCCACTTAAATAAACATTTGTATTTTTAACAGTTCCATTAGTATTAGAACCACCATATAATGCAGTAGCACTTCCACTTACCATCATTACATTTGTTGTGACATCAACAGAAGCAGCAAGTCCACCACCATATACTTCATTTCCTGTAGCACCGTTAACAACTACATTAGTTGTATCACAAGATGTATTTTGACCTTCACCACAACCATATACAGCAGCTGTTACAGTAGCTCCATCATAATAAACATAAGTATTATCTACAGAACCACCAACGTTATTACCACCAAATACATTGGCAGCAGTACCGCTGTTAATATGTACGATTGTTTCTGCATTTTCACCTAATTTATTAGAACCACCATAAACACTATCAGTTACAGTAGAACCTTCCAAATAAATAGTAGTTGAATTTACTCTAGCAGAGTTACCTCCACCATAAGCATCAGTAATTGTTCCACCTTTTAAATGAACATTTATAGCTGAAGATGGAGTTCCATTCTTATTATTAGCTCCATAAACTTCAGTTATAGAACCACTTTCAATATTAACAGTAATATCTCCAGCAGTTTCAGGTGCATGAGTAGCATCACCTTCACCACCACCATAAACTTGAGTGAATGTTCCACCATTAATTGTTACAGTAGATTTAAATGAACTTCCATCGCCATTAACATGACCAAGTGCACTTCCACCATAAGCTTCGTTGATAGTTAATTTAGAATTATCAGTTTGATGCGATTCAACAATAGTATCACCATTTACATAAGTATTTGCACCTTTTCCACCACCATAAACATTTGGTGTAGAATCAGTATTAGAAACTAAATTTAATTTTGTTGTACCATTTACAGTACCAGAAGTATTAGATCCTCCATAAATAGATTCACCAACTTTTGAACCATTTAAATTAATATTTATAGTTATCGGAGAAACAGAATAATCAGCCATATGCTGAGCAGTTACTTCAGTAAATTGTGTACCTGTAGCTCTATAATAATGTGTATTCGAACTATAAGGACTACCAGCAAGTACTTTATTTGCTGCATAAGTACATTGTCTATTATTACCATTACCAGTAGAACCAGGATATCCGCTTTGACATACTAATGGATTTTGGAATACACCAGCAGGTGTCCAACCACTTCGTTGAGAACTACGAGGTGTAAAAGTATAAATACCAGTATAATAATCAGCTAATAATACATCAGAATAATCCGATCCACCACCAGCATTGTTACCAGCTCCATAAACAGAGCCTTCAATAGTACCACCTAATAAGTCAATTTTAGTTTCAGAAGTGGCAACTTTTAATCCAACAGAACCAAAGTTACCTCCACCATAAACAGAACCATTAATTACACCACCATCAATTATAACGTGTGAATTATTAACAGTACCAATATTAGGATCATTAGTTGATTTACCATTTCCAGCACCAAATACATCTCCTACTTCAGGAGCAGTTTGACCTGTAACATTAAATAATATAGTATTTGATGTTCCTATAACAGAATTACCACCAATATAAACTAGTGTATCTCCATTCAAATAGCCATCTGAACCACTACCAGTGTAACTATTTGATCCACCAAAGACATTGTTTGTTACTTCACCACTAGTGACAGAAATAATTCTGTTTCCACCAGTTGCAGACTGGCCAGCTCCACCAAATATTGATCGTACTTTTCCGCCTTTCATATATAAAGCAACAACGTTTTTATCATAATTATTACTATTTACTAATGGTCCGCCATTAATAACGTTAATATCTCCACCTTCAACAATCATTTCACGAAGTGAAGAATCAGATGTATTGGCTGTACCACGGCTACCTACATATAATCCGTGTGAATAATCTGTATCATATGTAGTACCATCTGTGCCTTTACCATAACTACCGCTCTTAATAATCATTGTTGAACTTGGGGTATAAGTATTTTTACCACTTAATCCACCAGCATTTGATGCATAAGCACAGTAAGTAATTGTTAATCTTGTGTTACGTACATCAGACGCTGATACACGATCATAATCACTACCATATGTGAAAATACCATGCATTGTATTGTTCATTTGAGTAATGCTTACTCTACCATTATAGTCACTGATAGAATAGTTAAAACCATTAGATAAGAAGTAATCATATACTCCGCTTTCAATAATTACTTTAAATTCACTATGAGTATTACTTGAATGGCTAGTACCCACTATTCCATAGAAAGAAAAATTACCAGCAGTGCTCGGTTTAACATTTCTTCCAATTTTAAAATTATGTCTATTAGCACTTAAAACACTAGTTATTTCATTATAAGAATATCCAGTCCACCAACTTCCCTGCTCTTCAACTTGAACTACCTCAGTACTTACTTGAGCAGCCATATTATTGTTAATGTTAATATTTTCAATTACCATATCCCCATCAACATCAGTTACTCCAATTGATGTATTAATACTTCTATTTATAGTCTCTCCATAAGCACTTCCTGTTAGAGTGTATGGTTTAGAGCTCATATAATTGTCATCTAAAGTTTGATTATTATTTACTCTTAAGATATTCATATCTCTAGTTACTAAATAATAGTAATTATCAACATTAGAATACCTAGCTAATATTGAAGTAACTTCATCTGTTTCAATTGTCGCAGGAAGTTCAGTTTCAGTTACTAATTTTCTAATGCTATCAGGATCAGAAACATGAATCAACTTGTAAACAGTAGCATCACAAGATCCTCCCAAAGCACAGTTCTTACCAGTTTCATCATAGAATAGTATAGGATTTCCACCACCCATAGAACTCATCTTGTAGAACATTCCAACAGCATTATAATTGTTTGGCATATCTAAAATACTACCAAGAACTTGGGTTTGATAAATCTTTACTGTTTCTACATGATCAAAATTAGCAAGCGTATAAGGAATTGTAACCATATCATATCTATTTGGAATTTGAGTTGGTGTTAATCTATATAAAGTAATACCAGCCATACCCCATTCTATATCAGTTTTACGGAAGAAACTACAATTTCTCTCATGACAGTCACCTGCATACCACTCATAACCAGTACCTTGATTATCATCAACAAAAACATAGCCTTCAAAATACGTATTTCTAGTAACTCTAGTTTGTTCATAATAATCTTCATCCGTTTTTAAATAATAATGGTCTTCAGAATGATGATATAAATTACCTTCCAAATCTTTAGTAGGCAATCTCTTCATTCCATAAGAAGAAAAATTATTAATCTCTGTATAAGTACCTGTTCTATAATCGGCATCATACCAAGAAGCATTAAATGTTAAAGAAATATCAGTATTATTTCCTACATACACTTTTGCATATCTAGTATAAGTTGATTTATCTAAATAAATAGTTACATTTTGATTTGAAGTTACCCAACCATTAAAGCCGTAATACTTGCCTTCAGTAGTATCATGAGGTCTAGATGAGAATGGATTATCTATTAATTCAATAGTTATATAACCATCTTCATCTTTTGGATAATATTTATAATATCTATATTCACTTTGACCTTCATTAGCTGCTGGAGAAACCATACCTTTTATACTACTATCATTAATATCAGTACCTGAATAAGTTACGAAAGTCCTAACTAAATTATCCCCGTATTTATTAGAATAAGTTGGTAAACTATTACCAGTTATTGTCGTATAATTTAAACCTTTATAGTACCAATAGTCTGAAGCTAAATCGTTAACAAAAACAACCTCAGATGTAACACTAGAGTCATTAGCTCCTGAAAGGTTAGGATCAGCAAATGAAGCCATTAAAGATATTGCTGAAATACCAACAATTAAAAATAGAACACAAATTATCATTGATCTTACAAAAGATATTTTTCTTATACGTAATTCAAACAATAACTTCTTCATTTACTCATACCTCCTTCTCCACGACTATCTTATCATTTACAATTATATCATAACTCACAAAAAAAAAGAAACAATATTGCTATTATTTCTTAATATTTATTTTATTATCATCGACATCAATTAATATTTCTGAATTATCTACTATCTCTCCATCGATTAATTTCATAGCAATTAATGTTTCTACATTTTGGGCAACATATCTTCTAATTGGTCTTGCACCATAAGATTCATCATAAGAATTATTAATAATAAATTCTTTAGCTTTATCACTAATCTTTATTTTAATATTTCTTCCTGCCAATCTATCTTCCATTTCTTTAATAATTTTATCAAGAATTTGATAAACAACATCTTTACCTAAACTATTAAAGAAGACAATTTCATCAATTCTATTTAAGAATTCAGGTTTAAATGTAGCATGTAATTCTTTATTAATTAATTCATCTTTGTTTGGTAAATTTTCTAGAATATATTCACCACCAAGATTACTTGTCATAATAATAATTGTATTTTTAAAATCAACAGTTCTACCTTGTGAATCAGTTATTCTTCCGTCATCTAGTATTTGTAATAAGATATTAAATACATCTGGATGAGCCTTCTCTATTTCATCAAATAGGACAATACTATATGGATTTCTTCTTACTGCTTCTGTTAATTGTCCACCTTCTTCATAGCCGACATAGCCTGGAGCTGCACCAATTAATCTTGAAACATTAAATGCTTCCATATATTCACTCATATCAATACGAATCATATGTCTTTCATCATCAAATAATTCATAAGCAAGAGTTTTAGCAACTTCCGTTTTACCTACACCAGTAGGTCCTAAGAATAAGAATGAACCAATTGGTCGATTAGGATCTTTAATACCTGCTCTACTTCTAATAATTGCATTACTTACAAGTTTTAAAGCACTATCTTGACCAATTACACGTTTTTTCATATTTTCTTCCAAACGTAATAATTTTTCTTTTTCGCCTTCAACTAATTTTGATACCGGTACATTTGTCCATTTACTAATAATACTAGCAATATCATCTTCTGTTACCGTATCACTGATTAATTTATTCGTACTGTTTTTCTTTAATTCTTCTAGCTCATGTTCCAATTTAGGAATATCTCCATGACGTAATCTAGCTGCTGTATCCAAATCATATGAATTTTCTGCTTCTTTTAATTTATAACGATAAGTCTCTAACATTTTCTTTTTCGCACTTATCTCTTCAGTTACTTCTTTTTCTTTCTTAAAATCTTCTTTTAATTTAGTTTCTTGAAGTTTTAATTCATATAATTCATTATCTAAATCTTGTAATCTCTTCTTGCTAGATTCATCTTTTTCTTTCTTTAGAGATTGTCTTTCTATTTCTAGTAACATTATTTTTCTTGTTAATCTATCAAGACTTACTGGAACACTATCCATTTCTACTTTAATTGTTGCACATGCCTCATCTATTAAATCAATTGCTTTATCTGGTAAAAATCTATCAGTTACATAACGATCTGATAAAGTAGCTGCTGCAATTAAAGCTTTATCTTTTATATTAACTCCATGATGTACTTCAAATCTTTCCTTTAAACCACGTAGGATAGCTATTGTATCTTCTACACTTGGAGCTTTAACAATAATCTTTTGAAATCTTCTTTCAAGTGCTCCATCCTTTTCAATAAACTTTCTATATTCATTTAAAGTAGTTGCACCAATACATTTTATTTCTCCACGAGCAAGCATTGGCTTTAGCATATTTCCAACATTCATTGTACCTTCAGTTGAATCACCAACTATCATATGTATTTCATCTATAAACATAATTATTGAACCATCAGATTCTTTAATTTTATTTAGTACTTTTTTTAATCTTTCTTCAAACTCTCCTCTGTATTTAGCTCCAGCTACTAAAGCAGCTAAATCTAGTTCCCAGATTGTTTTCTTTTTTAAACTTTCTGGAACATCTCCACTTACTATACGAAGAGCTAATCCTTCAACTATTGCTGTTTTACCTACACCAGGTTCACCTATTAATACTGGATTATTTTTAGTTTTACGAGATACTATTCTAGTAATACTTCTTATTTCTTCGTCTCTTCCTATAACTGGATCTATCTTATTATTTTTGGCTAAATCTGTTATATCACGACCATATTTAACAAGTACATCCTCTTCTTCTTGAGGTTCTTGATATCCATAATTCATGTTAATTCCTCCTTTTTACAAAACAATTATAG
>JAEEGL011968958.1_pt1 | contig 17370 bp, 10 predicted proteins | sample 9134231 | NCBI WGS metagenome assembly JAEEGL01 (sample SAMN16246548, study PRJNA631951) | gut metagenome | biome: gut microbiome; feature: rumen; material: fiber-attached | host: Bos | place: Iran: Karaj | collected 2018-10
ATGCGAGAGGCAACGTCGCTCGTCACCATTGACTTGTTGCTCAAAGCCGGTTGTCAGGTGCGTGCGTTCGACCCGCAGGCCATGAACGAAGGTCGCCGTCGCCTGGGCGAGACAATCTATTTCGCCACCGACATATACGATGCCGTCGAGGGAGCCGACGCCCTGCTGGTGCCTACGGAGTGGATGCAGTTCCGCATGCCTGACTGGCGGAAAGTGAAAGAACGTATGAAGGGCAGTTTGGTCATCGATGGGCGCAACATCTACATGCCCGAAGAAATGCACCGCATGGGTTTCGACTACACATCTATCGGTCGTCCTTAAAACTTCATTTTATAGCTCAAAAGTTATAAGTATGGCGGCTGACGCTCTCATTTCAGAGCGTCAGCCGCTGTTTTTTGCAAAGCAGTGAACAGTGGAGATTTTGCCCGGAAGCGTATGCCGTGTACACCCAGCGACAACGCCGCGCTGACGTTCTATTGTGGCACCAAAGAAAGGCTCGCGACGGGCGTCATCGTTGAAGTAGGGCGCCCCCGTTGGCGAAGCCTCGTTTCTGTGGCAACGCGTTGTCTCGGGTGCGGTGAACGCGCCAAATGGGGTAACGAAAACGGAGTTAGTCCAAACTAACTCCGTTTTCGTACGTTCCAAATGCGTTTTCGTTGTTCAGAGCGGAGAAAACAGTGCATTCTTTCTTGGCTCTTTTCTTAAATATTCGTACCTTTGTGAGCAAAGTGTATAAAATAAGTTGTTTATGAAGAAATCAGTATTGTTTTTTGCTGCGGTGCTGTGCGCCCTGCAAGGCTTTGCCCGCAACGAAGTGTCTCAAATTTCAGTCAATTACCCCATCACGCCGGTGCCCTTCACCTCTGTGAAGGTGGACGACGGTTTCTGGAACGCCCGCCTGCAGGCCAGCCGCGACGTGACCATCCCCCTGGCTTTCCGCAAGAGCGAAGAGACGGGACGTATCGACAATTTTGTGCGTGCGGCCCATCCCTCGGCCGACAACAAATTGCCGCAATACCAGTACGACGACAGCGACGTCTATAAAGTTATCGAAGGGGCCGCCTACAGCCTGCAGACTTACCCCGACAAGCGCCTGGAGCGCTACGTTGACAGCCTCATAACCCTCATCGTGGCCGCCCAGGAAGCCGACGGCTACCTGTACACGGCCCGTACGTGCAATCCCACGAAGATACATCCGGGCACGGGCAAGACCCGTTGGGAAGGCGAGGAAGGCGGTTCGCACGAGCTCTACTGCTTCGGCCACCTGGCCGAGGCTGCCGTGGCCTATTGGCAGGCTACGGGCAAGCGGGCGCTGCTCGATGCCACCATCCGCTTTGCCGACTGCATCTGCCGTGAGGTTGGCCCCAACCCCGGCCAGGCCATGGTTATCCCCGGTCATCAGGGCATTGAACTGGCCATGGTGAAACTCTATCTGGCCACCGGCAAGAAGGAATATCTCGACGAAGTGCGCTATTTCATTGATTACCGCGGCAAGACGAAGACCAAGTGGGAGTATATCCAGTCGCACAAGCCTGTAGCCGACCAGACGGAAGTGGTGGGCCACGCCGTGCGCGCCATGTATCTCTACTCCGGAGTGGCCGACCTGGCCGCATTGACCGGCGACGAGAACTATATCCACATCATCGACCGCCTGTGGGACAACATTGCCAACTGCAAGCTCTATATCACCGGCGGCATCGGTGCCACGGCCAACGGCGAGGCCTTTGGCAAGAACTATGAACTGCCCAACGAAACGGCCTACAACGAGACCTGTGCCGCCATCGGCCTGACATTCCTCAACCAGCGCCTCTTCCTGCTCCACGGCGAGAGCAAATACATCGACATGCTGGAGCGTACGCTCTACAACGGCCTGCTCTCCGGCGTTTCGGTCGAAGGCAACAGCTTCTTCTATCCCAATCCGCTGGCCTGCCACGGCGGTTACGAGCGCAGCGAATGGTTCGGCTGCGCCTGCTGCCCGAGCAACATTTGCCGTTTCATCCCCTCGCTGCCCGGTTACGTCTATGCCGTCAAGGACAAGACGGTTTATGCTAACCTCTTCCTTTCCAACCGCGCCACACTCGACGTGGCCGGCAAACAAGTGGTGCTCTCGCAGCAGACGGGCTATCCCTACGACGGCGACATCGCCTTCACCGTGGAGAAAACCGGCCAGAAGGCTTTCGACCTGGCCATCCGTATTCCCGGTTGGGTGAAGAACAAGCCCGTGCCGAGCGACCTCTACACCTATGCCGACAATGAGCGGCCGAGCTATGAGGTGCGCGTGAACGGCCAACCGGTGAAGGGCGACGAAGCCAAAGGCTATCTGCACCTCAACCGCCAATGGAAGAAGGGTGACAAGGTGAGCGTTCACTTCGACATGCCGGTGCGCACCGTCAAGGCCAATCCTCAGGTGAAAGCCGACAACGGCATGGTGTGCTTCGAGCGCGGTCCCATCGTCTATTGCGCTGAAACGGCCGACAACCCCAAAGGCGTGTTCACCTACGCCCTGCCCAAGCATCCGCAGGTGGAGCAGACTTATCCGACCAACCTCTTCGGGGGCAAGCAGGTGGGCATCCGCGTAGCAGCCCAGCACCTCAGCCTCGATGGCGAAGGTTATGTGAAGACCGAGCGCGACCATCTCACCCTCGTGCCTTATCATCTGTGGGACCACCGCGGTGCCAAGCAGATGAAGGTATGGTTCCCGCAAGGTACGAAAGAAATTGAAGCAGTAGAATAATATTTGAAACAAGATGAAAGACTACACCAACGATTTGCGCACTGTCCTGACACTTGATGCCGGCGGCACCAATTTCGTGTTCTCTGCCATCCGAGGCAACCGTGAGGCTGTGGCACCGGTGCGCATGGATAGCGGGGCCCACGACCTCGACCTCTGTCTGAAAACCATGGAGCAGGGCTTCGGCGCCGTGCTCCAGGCGTTGGACGAACGGCCGGTAGCCATCAGTTTCGCCTTTCCCGGTCCTGCCGACTATGAGAACGGTGTCATCGGCGACTTGCCCAACCTGCCGGCATTCCGCGGCGGTGTGGCTCTGAAAGGTTTTCTCGAGGAGCGTTTTGGCCTGCCGGTGTATATCAACAACGACGGCAACCTCTATGCCTATGGTGAAGCCCTGGCAGGCACGTTGCCCTGGCTCAACGCCCAACTGGCTGCTGCGGGCAATCAGAAACGCTACCGCAACCTCATCGGTGTCACCCTCGGCACGGGTTTCGGTGCCGGCGTAGTGCTCAATGGCGAGCTGCTCACGGGCGACAACGGGTGCGGAGGCGACGTGTGGGTGTTCCGCGACCTGTATCATCCCGAAATGATTGCTGAAGAGTCTGTCTCCATCCACGCCGTCAAGCGCATGTATGCCGAACTGTCCGGCACGTCGGCCGATGTGTCGCCGAAAGACATCTGCGACATTGCAGCCGGCCGGCGTGAAGGCCACCGGGAGGCAGCCGTGGAGACGTGGAAACGTTTTGGCCACGGTCTGGGCAACGCCTTGTGCTACGCCTTGACACTTATTGACGGCGTGGTGGCCATTGGCGGCGGGCTCAGCGGGGCAGCGCCCTTCTTCGTGCCCGCCATGCTCGAGGAAATGCGCGGCGAGATGCAGCGTTTCGGCCAATCGGGCGTGCCGCGTCTGCAAATGGACGTTTACAATCTCAATGATGCCGGCGACCTGGCCGCCATGCTCCGCAGAGAAGCCACCGAGGTCGGCGTGCCCGGCAGCGGCAGGCGCGTACCCTACGTGTGCGCCAAGAAAACGGGCGTCATGGTGTCGTCGCTAAGCACCAGCCTGGCCATAAACCTGGGCGCCTACAATTTTGCACTGAACGAACTGGACCGATAACCGTCGGCCGCAAGAGACAATAAAGGGAGTCCGGAACGACAGACGTTTCGGACTCCCTTATTATATTAAGGTATGTGAGCCAAAGGCCCGGGATGGCCTGCCCGGACCGCTTCGCGGAGACGCGGGGCGGCGGTTGCAGGAGCCTAAATCGGATTTGGTGCGTACTAAATCGGATTTAGAACAGACGAAAACGGATTTCTTTCCCATGACGCGGCGCCGGAAAAGTCACGGGGCAGGTGGCGTAAAAAAGAAAAGCGGAAAAAGATGTCGGAAAGGTTTGCCCGTGTCGGCCGAAATGTGTACTTTTGCACTGAGATTTGGTAACAGGCGGCCTGCGGCCGCCCTGCTCAAGGGAATCAGGTGAAAGACCTGAGCTGTTCCTGCAGCTGTAATCCATTTTGTTGAAGGTTCAACACCAAAGTCACTGCGCAAGTGGGAAGACGTTGGACCTATGGAAAGCCAGAAGACCTGCCACGTCTCTTAAGAAGTTAATGACGGCCCCCAGGATAGGGGCAGGAACTTTATGCAGATTAAAAGACTGACATGGTGCGCCCTTGTGGTGCTCGTTATGGTGGCTGCCCGCGGCCAGGAAAAGTATGACACGCTCCCCGAAGTGGTTGTCACGGCTACGGGTACGCAGCACCGGCTGAAAGATGTTCCCGTACAGACCGAAGTGGTCACACGGCGGGAACTGCAGCAATATGGCGGCCGCAGTCTCGAGGAAATACTCGGCGGACTGACGGCCAGTTTCGCCTTCAGCGAAGACGACATGGGCAGCCAGATGCAAATGAACGGGCTGGGCAACTCCTACATCCTCATTCTCGTTGACGGCAAGCGCCTGCACGGCGACAATGGCGGCCAGAACGACCTGGGGCTCATCGACCCGGCACGCATAGAGCGCATCGAGATAGTCAAGGGCGCCTCGTCGGCACTCTACGGCTCAGACGCCATCGCCGGCGTCATCAATATCATCACCCGCAAACCCGCCAAGGGGTGGCTGCTGGAAAACGGGACGCGTGGCGGCAGCTATGGCGACCTGCGGCAGCACAATGCCGTGGGACTGACCTTCGGAAGGGTGCAGAGCTTTACGAATTTCCACTACCGCCGCAGCGACGGCTGGCAAAACACGGGCGTGGAAGACCCTGCGCAAATCGGCGGCCGCGTCATTACCGACTCGCGCAACAAAACGGTGAACCGTAACCAGCTCTTTCAGCTGTCGCAGCGCCTGACATGGCAGCCGGCCGAAGGCATGGAGGTCTATGCCGACGGCATGTGGTATCACAAGCGCATCTTCCGTCCCAACGGCAAGTATGCCGTGGCCGACGTGCATGGTTACGACCTCTCCTACGACGATGCCGCCCTGTCGGCAGGATGGGCGTGGCACCTGAAAGAACGCCATCACCTGACGGCCGACGTCAGCTGGAACCGTCACGGCTATTTCTACGACTACACTTCGGATGAAGGCTGGTTGGTGGAAACCGGCGACAAAGCCAATCCTTATTATATATACTACGATGGCGACCGCGCCCTGCAGGCAGACCAACGGCGCACGATGGTGCAGCTGAAGGGCGTGTCAGAACTGTCCGGACATCACCGGATGACGGTTGGCTACGACTTTCGCCACGACTGGCTGAAAGCACCCCTGCGTATCGACAACCGGCGTGCCACTGACTGGACGCAGGCACTCTATGCACAGGACGAATGGAATCCGTTGAAACGCTTGAACGTGACTGCCGGCTTGCGCGTGGATCATAACGAACAGTTTGGCGTGCATCTTACACCCAAATTGTCGTCCATGCTGAGCCTGGGCAACTATAAACTGCGTGCGTCGTGGGCACAAGGCTTCAAATCGCCCACACTGAAGGAAATGCACTACCGCTATGTGCGCGACATGGGCGGCGTGCGCCTCTTTCTGGGCAACACCAGCCTGAAGCCGCAGGTGAGCAACTACGTTTCACTCAACGGTGAGTACGCCGTATCAAACTTCAGTGTGAGCATCACGGGATACTACAACAGGGTGCACGACATGATCAATCTGGTGACCATTCCGGCCAGTCAGGCACCCGGGGAGCTCATACTCAGATACGACCCGGCCTTCGTGAGAGAATATAAAAATCTGGAGAAAGCCTATACCACGGGCATCGACGTGAACCTGAAATGGAATGTGACACGTGAAATAACGCTGGGCGGCGGTTATAGCTATCTGCAGGCCAAGGGCAGGGTGTACGATGAGGAAACCGAGCGGCTGCAACGTCTGACCATTGACGGTACGGCCCATCACAAGAGCAACGTGTTTGCCACCTGGAACCACCGTTTCACCCAAAGCTACCGGCTGGGCATAGGCCTGTATGGCCGCACGTCATCGACACGCCACTATGAAAACTACGGCAACGGCAAGGCATACCAGCTGTGGCGACTTTCGACCACACACGATTTGGGTCATGCCAGGAACACAACCTATCGTCTGGAGGCCGGTATCGACAATATCTTCAATTATGTGGACCGTACACCACATCTGCGGCATCTGGGCACAACAACGCCCGGAACCACCCTCTTCGCATCGCTCGTAATCCGGTTCCACAAAGGGAAAACCCTAAAAAACAATAACAATAACTCAAACCTAAAACACAATTACAATGAAGAAGATTAAAATTCTTATGGTGGCTATGATGGCCATGGTGATGTCGGCAAGTTTCGTGGCTTGTTCTGACGATGATGACTCACAAAGCGAGAACTTCACAAAGTATCTTTCGCAAGTAGAGAGTCAAGTGAAAAGTAAGAAAGCCAGCAGCGGCAACAAGAAAGCCCTTCTGCTGGTAGCCTTCGGTTCTACATGGGAAAATGCTCACAACACGTTCAAAGGCATCGTGGCCGACTATGAAAAAGACGCTGCCTTCAAGGATTATGATGTCTACTTCTCGTTCACATCGGCCATTTGCATCAACAAGAGCCGTGCCGGCGAGCACTATGCCAGCCAAGACTTCTACGCTCCCAACTTCTGGCTCGAGGCCATTGGACGCCAGAAGTACGAAGAGGTGCGTGTGCAGTCGTTGCACGTGATTCCGGGTGAAGAATTCCTGCGTCTGCGCGACAACTATATCAAGGACTTTAAGAACAATATCTATGGTGACCTTGACGAAACCTACCTGGAAAGCGGTGTCAAAGTGTTTGTCGGCGGTCCGCTGATGGCTGAAGAAGAAGACGTGGAGGCTGTGGCCAAAGCAATCAACTCCAATTTCAGCAAGTATGTGCAGGGTGACAATGTGATGGCTTTCCTCGGCCATGGCAATCCCGAAGGCTATAACTACGGCAATGGAAACGTGCGCTACACACAGCTCGAAACGGCTTTGCAGAAAATCAACAAGAACTACTTTGTTGCCACCGTTGACATGGAGGGCAACCTGCTTGATGATCTCTACGGCCGCATGAAGGACCAGTCCGTCAAGGCTGGGACAACCGTTACGCTGCACGCTCTGATGTGCATCGCCGGCGACCATGCCCATAACGACATGTCGGGCATTGAGAACGAAGGAGACAGTTGGCGCGAATTCTTCCAGGGAGAAGGTTTCAAGTGTGCCTACGACGGCAACGATGCCAACACAGCCAACAACTGTATTCTCAAAGGCCTGGGCGACTATGCCAACATCCGTGCCATCTGGAAGAAGCACACGGTTGAGGCTGCCGAGATGTTTGCAGAAGAAGAATAGAAGCTTAGAGATTTTAATATTGTAGTAAAGTAGAAAATGGGACTTCCAGGTATGGAAATATCTGGTTGTCCCGTTTCGTAGTTCTTTTGAAGATGAAGAAAACAAGTGTGGCTTTCCTGTCTCTGTTTGTGCTTCTTTCTTGTGGAAATCAAGAGAATAAGACGAAAGAGTCCCTGTCGTTCACAGCTCAGATGGACTCTGTCCTGGCTCATGCCGACGCTTGCAGCGACACGGTGGCGTTCCGCTATGCCCGGGGCTTGCGGTTGGCTTATCAGCCGGACGGCATCCACGTTTATATCAGCAATCCCGACCCGTCTGTCGCCGACAAGCAAGAGGAACATCTGGTGGTCCGTCAGCCCGCCAGGCGTTTCATCTGCACCACGGCGCTCCAACTGGGAAATTTCGAGATACTTGGCCTGGAAGACAGGATTGTTGGCATCAATTCGCTGCGCAATCTCTTTTCGCCACGTATCAAAGAACAGATGCGTAGCGGCGCTACGGTGCGCATAGGCAAGGAAGGCAATTTTGACCTTGAGACAGTCATTGCCGCGCGTCCCGACTATATTTTTGTGTCTGCCTCGAAGCACGGCGGATTCGAGTCGTTGAAGGAATCGGGTATTCCTCTGATACCGCATCATGGCTATAAGGAGACCAATCCCTTGGGTCAGGCCGAGTGGATAAAGCTCATCGGTCTGCTTACTGGCGAGACGCGTCGCGCCAACGCCGTTTTTGCCGCCATAGAAAGGGAGTATCTGGCTTTGAAAAACGAGGTGCAGCGCTACGACAGCCTGCATCGCCGCCCCACAGTCGTCAGTGGCCGCCAGTTGCGTGACGGTTGGTATGTCGCAGGCGGGCGCAGCTATATGGCACAGCTCTTCAAGGACGCCGGAGCAGACTATATCATGAGCGACAATGAGGATTCGGGAGGTACCACCCTCGACTTCGAGGCCGTCTATGCCCGCGGTCTCCATGCCGATTTCTGGCAAACCGACGGCAGCCACGCCGATGAGTTCACCCTGCAGACACTTGCCAAGGAAGACCCCCGCTATGCCACGATGGATGCCTACAAAAAAGGGCGCGTCATCTTCTGTAATTTTGCCAAAACCCCTTACCGTGAGTTGGCTGGTGTGCAGCCGCAACTGCTGTTGGCCGATTTCGTGAAGGCCTTCCACACTGAACTCTTGCCGACCTATGAGCCAAAGTACTATAAATTGTTGAAATAAAACGGAATATCATGCCTATATACACTAAAACCGGCGACCACGGCCAGACTTCGCTCGTTGGCGGCCAGCGCGTCAGCAAATGTTGCGAGCGGCTGGAGAGTTACGGCACCGTTGACGAACTCAATTCCTATGCCGGCCTGCTTATCGGCTACTGCACCGAGGCCAGCGACCGCCAATTTCTCACTCAGGTGCAGACACAACTCTTCATTGTCGGCGGATATCTGGCCACCGACACCTCTGCGATGGCCCCGCGGCAGGGCAACATCGTGGAGCCCGGGATGGTGGCGGCCATAGAGGCCGAGATAGACCGCCTGCAGGCTCTGCTGCCGCCGTTGAGGCTTTTCATATTGCCCGGAGGATGCCGGGCAGCGGCCGTGGCACACATTTGCCGCACGGTGTGCCGCCGTGCAGAGCGTTGCGTGCTCCGTCTGGCAGAGACCGGTGCCGATGTGGACGGGCTCGTGCTGGCTTACGTCAACCGACTGAGCGACTATTTCTTCGTGCTGGCGCGCAAACTCAACCGCGACGCCGGCGCCAGCGACATCGTCTGGCGCAGAACACAAAAATAAAATACAATAACTATCATGACGATCAACAACCCGGCAAAACGCCATTCCATATCCGATTTGTTCTTGTCTAAATCGGACATAGTCCGCTCCAAATGGGACATCGTCCTTCTGGCCGCCTGTCTCGCATGCAGCCAGACGGCCTTCGGACAGGAGCAGAAGGTTTCCCGTGGAGCCGATTCACTGAAGTCAATCGTACTTAATCCCGTGGTGGTGACGGGAACGGGCACCTACCACCGCGCAGACAACTCGCCGGTGGCCGTAAAAGTCATCTCGTCGAAAGATTTGCAGGACACCCATGCCTCCAACCTGCAGGAAGCCTTGTCCAGGCTGACGACCAACGTCACGACCCACACCAACGGCATGGGCACCTTTGTCAATGTCAACGGTGTGAGCGACGACTATGTCGTCATCCTCGAGAATGGCAAGCGCATCAGCGGCGACGACCGCTGGAACCGCATCAACATGGCCAACGTCAAGCGGGTTGAAATCTTCAGCGGCGCAGCCAGTGCCCTCTACGGCAGCGAAGCCATCGCCGGGGTCATCAATATCATCACCGACGACAGCCATGAGCCTCTCACGGCTTCGGCTTACACCAAACTGATGAACCACGGGCGGCTGCAGGAAGAGATTAACCTGGACGTAAATGCCGGCAAATTCTCCAGCCACACCTCCTACGGCCACCAACAAGCCGACAACTGGCAGGTGAATCATTATCAGGCCTTCGATGAAGGCGGCAGCGAGGTGCTGAAACTGACCGGCCGCCCCATGTCAACCGCATTCAAAAGCGACAATATCACAGAAAAACTCGAATGGAAATTCAACGAACGCTGGTCGGCCTACCTGCGAGGCTCTTACTATGACTACCGCACCGACAGACCGCAGAAGGCCACTTATTTCACCCAGAAAACCGCCAAGAATGCCGCAACCGGCGAGAAAAACTATACCTATAGCGAGCGCCAGGCCTACACCTACGACCTCTACCACAAGTCCTATACCTACGGGGCCGGAGCCCGATGGGCACCCAACCGCCGTGCTTACCTCTATCTGGACGTTTACAGCGACAATTTCTCGTCAAAATACGACTATTGGCAGACTGCGGACAAAGAGGCCTACGACGAAACGCGCAAACGTACCCACTACACCGATGAAACTCTGAGAGGCATCTTCCGGCTGGCCGGCTGGAACAAACTCTCTGCCGGCTTGCAACTGATACAGGAGAGCCTGCACAGCCAAAGCGACAACATACGTTTTGAAACGACAGCCACCTACAATGTCTTTGCCCAAGATGAAATAAAGATTGCGGGAGGTCTGGAAGCCGTTGTGGCTTTCCGTCTGGCCCACAACGAACACTTCGGCTCGGCCTTCACACCTAACGTGGGCCTGTTCTACCATGTCGGCGGATTTCGCGTGAGAACGAGCTACGCCGGCGGCTATCGCACCCCCTCGCTCTCGCAGTTGTATGCCACAGACCAGGCCAAGACCACCGCACGCTACACCTTGTACAACCCGTCACTGAAACCGGAGAAGAACAACTTCTACAACCTCAATCTCGAGTACGGCAACAAGTGGATGACAGCCTCCGTTAGCGGATTTGTCAACAAGATTCGCGACATGATAAACTACCGTACGCTGACACAGGCCGAAATCGATGGCGACAGTCACCTTTCTTCGCTCTATTCCGAGGGATGGACAACCATACGGAAGCGGGACAACATCGACCGTGCCTCGCTCTGTGGCGTCAATGTCTCGCTGAAACTCCTGCTACCCTGTGGTTTTACCCTTAGCGGGAGCTATGCTTACACCGACAGCAAAGCCAAGACGCGGAGTCTTGACAAGAAAACGCAGCAGTATCTGTTTACGGAGTCGCCTGTGGACAAAAGCGTGCGCAATGTCTATAATGTCTTTGCCTCGTGGGATCATGACTGGAGCAATTACCACCTTAACGTCACTCTCAACGGACACATCCAGAGCCGTCGCTACAGTAGTACCTACGGATACGCCGACGGTTACAGCCAGTGGGACCTTACGACGCGCCACACCGTTTCGATGGCGCACTTTGTCGTGGAACCCGGCCTGGGAGTCGAGAATGTGTTTAACCAGCGCGACACTTCGCCCTGGAATGCCAACTTTTCCACCATCAGTCCCGGGCGTTCCTTCATCGTGAGCGTCAGATTAAAGTATTGAAACAAGTTTTTCCCGATAATGAAGATATATGTTGTAGGCATTGGCCCTGGTTCTGCGGAGGACATCACTCCTGCTGCCGTCGAAGCCCTGCGCCGGAGCGACGTTGTCGTAGGTTACAAATACTATTTCCAGTTTATAGAACCTTATCTTAAGGCCGGGGCCCGCTGTGTCGATACCGGTATGAAGCAGGAGCGCGACCGTGCCCGCCTGGCCTTTGACTATGCCGACAAGGAGGGGCAGACGGTGTGTGTCGTTTCGAGTGGCGATGCCGGCATCTATGGTATGGCGTCGCTTGTCTATGAAATGCGCCGTGAGCTGTGTTCCCAGGCTGAGATAGTGGTGTATCCGGGTATCAGTGCCTTTCAGAAGGCCGCCGCACTCCTTGGTGCGCCCGTGGGTCACGACTTTTGTGTTGTTTCGCTCAGTGATCTGATGACGCCGTGGCTGCTTATCGAGCGCCGCATACGTGCTGCAGCCGAGGCAGACTTTGTTACGGCGGTCTATAATCCGCGTTCGCACGGCCGTTATTGGCAGTTGCACCGTCTGCGCGAGATTTTCTTACAGTCGCGTGCCGCAGACACGGTGGTAGGCTATGTGAAGCAGGCCGGACGGGCTGACCAGAGCACGTGTGTGACCACCCTGGGGGCCTTCAATCCCGACGATGTCGATATGTTCACGGTCGTTATCATCGGCAACAGCCAGTCGTATGCCGACGAAGGCCGTTTCATCACTCCCAGGGGCTATTACCGCGCCACGGAGTCGTCGCCGCGGCCGGGGCAAGCCATTATGATGCAGTCCTTCGAGACCATACGAGGCCAGTTGTCCGACCCGTCGGTGCCGCTGTGGCGATTGTGGCCTCTGCTGCATGCCATCCATACGACGGCAGACTTTGAAATGGAGCGTCTCCTGTGGATGGACGACGATGCCACGGGCACGATGTACGCCAGGGTGTGCCACGGTGAGGTAAAAACCATTGTGACCGATGTCACTATGGTCATGAGCGGCATCCGCAAGGGTGCTCTGGAGCGTCTGGGCATAGATGTGGTGTGCTATATCAACGACGAGCGCACCCTGAGTATGGCCCGCGAGCAGCAGATAACGAGAGCGCAGGCCGCCATGCGCTTGGCGGCTGAAGAATATCCCACGGCGCTCTATGCTTTCGGCAACGCGCCCACAGCTCTCCTTGAACTCTGCGAGTTGATGCGCCGCGGCCGTTGCCGTCCTGCTGGCATCGTGGCTGCGCCGGTGGGTTTCGTCCATGTGGAAGAGAGCAAGCACGCCGTCAAGACGTTTACCGACGTTCCGAAAATCATCATCCAAGGGCGCAAGGGCGGCAGTAATCTGGCGGCAACGCTGGTCAACAGCGTGCTGACCTACGACGACGCTCCCCGGCTCCGTCCCGGGCGCGATGTGTAGCCGCTGAAAAAGCGGTGGGACACGTTTCGTGCGAACGAAGTCCGATATAGTAGAAACCAAATCCGATATAGAACGAACCAAATCCGATATAGAAGTCATGAAGTTTGATGTCATAGGCCTCACAGACGCTCCCGTGCCCTCGTTGACCAAAGAGGTGCGCGACATGATTGCCCGTTCGCGCGTGTTTTCGGGCGGTCGCCGCCACCATGCCCTGGTGGCTCCGCTGCTGCCCGCAGAGGCGCAGTGGATAGACATAGCTGCGCCGCTGGATGACGTGTTTGCCCGTTACGGGGCACATGAATCGATCGTCGTGTTTGCCTCGGGCGACCCGCTGTTCTACGGTTTTGCCGCCACCCTGTTGCGCGTCTTTCCCGACAGCCGGCTGACCGTATATCCCGCGTTCAACTCATTGCAGATGCTAGCCCATCGTCTGAACAAACCATATCAAGATATGCGCGCCGTGTCGCTGACCGGACGCGGCTGGGACGGGCTTGACGAGGCACTGATACGGGGAGAGCGGCTCATAGGTTGCCTGACCGACCGCACGAAAACGCCTGAGGCCATCTGGAAACGCATGGTGGACTACGGCTACACCAACTACCGCCTGTACGTGGGCGAACACATGGGCAACGATGACGGGGAACGCGTCAGGGAATACGGCGAAGGCATGGCTGTGGAGCAGCCCAACTGTGTGCTGATGGAACAAATCTCGCCCCGGCACCGGCCTTTCGGCTTGCCAGAGGGCGACTTCGCCCTTCTTAACGGGCGTGAGAAGATGATAACCAAGATGCCGGTGCGCCTGTGTACGCTGGCCGCCCTCTCTCTGAACGACGTCAAAACGTTTTGGGACATCGGTTCCTGCACCGGGAGCGTCAGCATCGAAGCGCGTCTGCAGTTTCCTCACCTGCATGTCAGGGCTTTCGAACGGCGTAGCGAAGGTGATGTGCTCATGACGCAAAATGCACGCCGTTTCGGGGCTCCCGGCATCGAAATGGTGGCTTGTGATTTCATGGAGGCGGACCTCTCAGCCTTCGAACGCCCCGATGCCGTCTTCATAGGAGGCCATGGCGGCCGGCTGAAGGCCATGCTGAAACGCATAAAAGAGGTGTTGAAGCCCGGCGGATGCGTGGTGTTCAATTCCGTGAGCGGGCAAAGCCGCCAGTTGTTTGAGGAAGCCGCAGCCGAAGCGGACATGACGTGCAACCCGGTCCATACAATAACAGTGGATAACCATAATCCGATAACCATAATGAAAGCCATATGATACACTATGAATATATAGGAGAACGCGGAAAGGCTTTGGCCGAGAAAATAAGCGGAGCCCTGCCGCCCTATGACCGCGATGGCGTGGTCTTCATCGGGGCTCTGGGTATCTGTGTGAGAAAACTGCAGACGCTCATCCGTGATAAATACACTGACCCCGCCGTGGTGTGCGTCGATACCACAGGCCGTTGGGTCATCCCCGTGCTTAGCGGCCACGTGGGCGGAGCTAACGACTTGGCACGCCGCATTGCGCAAATCACCGGAGGACAAGCCGTGGTCACAACTCAGAGCGATAACGCCGGATTGTGGCCTCTCGACACGCTGGCACAGGATTTCGGGTGGGGCATGGTTCCTGTGGAACGTGCTGAAATGAATGCAAACATAGCCAAGTTTGTCAGCGGCCGACCCACCGCGCTGCTTTTGGAATGGGATGACCGCGACACACGACAGTTGCTGCATACCTGTCCGGAGCATGTCACGGTGTTCCGTTCGTACGATGACTTCCGGCAATCGCAAACCGATTTTGAACTGACCATCGCCGTAAGCTATCGTCTGCGAACGGAAGCCGACATCCAATACATCCCGCGTTGTCTCCGTTTGGGCTTCGGTTGTCAGAAGCAACTCCCGCTTGCCGCCGCCGGAGAGCTGTTGGCGAAACTGGAAGAACAAGGTATCTCCCCCGAAGCCGTAAACAGTATCAACACCATTGAACTGAAGCGCGACGAACCCGTACTGGCAGTTCTCGGCAAGCGGATGCCGCAAGCCCAAGTCCATATTTACCCGGCCGAAGTCCTCGATGCCGTCGCCGTGCCCAATGCCAGCGAGAAGGTGGCCGGAGTTACCGGTAGCGGAAGCGTGGCTGAGGCTTCGGCCATGGCCGACGGGCAACGGCTCATCGTGGAAAAGCAGAAGGGAGCGGTCGATGGCCGTTACTACACCTATGCCGTTGCCGAGCAGAAGCAGCACGGCCACATCGAAATCGTAGGTGCCGGCCCCGGTGACCCGGATTTGGTGAGCGTACGCGGAAGAAAATTTCTGGAGAAAGCCGACCTGATACTCTATGCCGGAAGTCTTGTGCCCAAAGCTCTCACCGAATGTGCCAAACCCGGAGCTACGGTGCGCAGCAGTGCGGATATGACCTTGCACGAGCAACAGAACCTGATGAAAACCTATTACGACCGCGGCTGTCTGGTAGTTCGGCTCCACACGGGTGACCCTTGCATCTACGGAGCCATAAGTGAGCAGATGGCCTTCTTCGACTCCCACGGCATGAGCTACCATATCACGCCAGGCATAAGCAGCTTCCTGGCTGCGGCTGCCGAGTTGCGGAGCCAGTTTACCATACCTGAGCAATGCCAAACCATTATTCTTACCCGCGGAAGCGGGCGTACGGCCGTGCCGGACCGTGAAAGACTGCATCTGCTGGCCGCTCACCAGAGCACCATGTGCATTTTCCTGTCGGCAACGCTGGCCCGCGAGGTACAAACTGAACTGTTGGCGGGAGGATATCCGCCGGAGACGCCTGTAGCCGTGTGCCATAAACTCACATGGCCGCAGCAGCGCATCTTGCGCGGGCAGTTGAAAGACCTTGCGCGGATTGTGGAAGAAAACGACCTCAGCTTGACCACCATGATCGTGGTGGGCGAGGCCATTGACAACCGTCAGGGTGAGAGCCGGCTCTATGATAAGAATTTTGCTCACCTGTTCCGTCCGTCGCAGTCATGATATTGGTTTTCGGAGGTACGACAGAAGGGCGCGTGGCTGCCCAGGTGTGTGATCAATCTGGGAAAGAGTTTTATTATTCCACGTTGAGTGACATGCAGGACGTGCCCATGCGTCATGGCAAGCGCCTTGTCGGTGCCATGACGTCCGACGATATCATCCGTTTTTGCAAAGACCGGGGCGTGCGGCTCATTGTAGATGCCTCGCATCCCTTTGCCGAGGCGTTGCACCGCAGTGTTGCCGCCTCGGGCATGCCCGTTGTGCGCTACCAGAGGCGTTATGACGTGTCGAACCAGTCGTCTCGGGACATCGTATGGTGTTCCAGCTACGATGAACTTGTGGACCAGCTGAACCATAGTGGCCCGCGTCGGCTTCTGGCTCTCTCCGGCGTGAACACTATCGGGAAATTGAAAGACTATTGGCGGAGTCACGAAACGTTTTTCCGCATTCTGCCGCGCCAGGAGAGCCTGGTGCGTGCGGCAGCGTGGGGCTTCCCTGAAAGCAAGCTCGTCTTCTACAATCCGTCCGGTGCCTTGCCCACATTCGAGGAGGAACTGGCGCTGATGAGAGAGGTCCGGTGCGATGCCATAGTGACGAAAGAGAGTGGCGACAGCGGTGGTTTTGAAGCCAAAGTCAGGGCTGCATCGGAATTAGGTTTGCAGATATTCGTGCTGAAGGCTCCAAACTATTTGGACTATTTCTCTTGCAAGGACTGTTGTCAGACCGTTGCCGGCATGCACGGGCTCCGTCGCGCCATAGAGCGGGCGGTGCCGGACTTTTTCCCGCTCCACACGGGACTGACTACGGGCACCGTTGCCACAGCTGCCGTCAAGGCCGCCACACTGGCCCTGATGGAAGGCGTAGAGTATGACGAAGTGGACGTGGAACTGCCCGATTCGGAAGTCATAACCGTTGCCGTCGACAGTGTCCGCACGGTTGAGGAAGGCGGGCACCGATGGGCTGAAGCCAGTGTGCTGAAAGATTTCAGCGACGACCCTGACGTGACGCGCGGATGCCGCATTACGGCCCGTGTGGAACTGATACCCGGTAGGCATGAAGGCATCCGTTTCCTCCGGGGCGAGGGTGTGGGCGTGGTCACCCTGCCCGGCCTGGGCCTGAAAGTGGGAGAGGCGGCTATCAATCCCGTTCCGCGCCGGATGATGTCGGAGATAGTGAAATCTATATCGGATATGGACGCGAATATATCCGTTTTCGTTGAGAACGGGCGGGAGATAGCCCGGCGCACCTTCAACGAGCGGGTGGGCGTAAGGGACGGAATCAGCATCATAGGCACCTCGGGCATCGTGTATCCCCTTTCCAATGAAGCGTTCATCGAGAGCATCGGCCGTGAACTGCAGGTTGCCCGGGCCATAGGCTGCGATGCGGTGGGCCTGGTCTCGGGCAAACAGGGCGAAGACGCCCTTCGGGCCGACAATCC
>JAEEGL012774605.1_pt1 | contig 17370 bp, 14 predicted proteins | sample 9134231 | NCBI WGS metagenome assembly JAEEGL01 (sample SAMN16246548, study PRJNA631951) | gut metagenome | biome: gut microbiome; feature: rumen; material: fiber-attached | host: Bos | place: Iran: Karaj | collected 2018-10
AAGAAACCCAGCCCCCCAAAAACGAGAAAGTGACGGCTGCCAAAGGTTAAGGGAAACCCGCCCGCAAGCGGGTTTCCCTCTCTCTCCCTGCGTACCGGGATCGAGGAAATCAAAACTGAGCCACGAAACGATCCCCAACCCCCATCACCATCACCCAAGATCTCCCAACACGATCCCCACCCCCCATCATCTCCACCCAATCCCTCAAAAAACCGAAGCCCTCCCCAATAGGGACCTCTATTTGCTCGCCTTCAGCGTAATCACCCCGATCTCCGATCGGCTTCCCAGTCGGAAGGGCGGTCCCCATCCGCCGGCGCCTTCGCTGACGTAGATTTGGGTGCGGAAGCTGTGTTGGTGGAGGCCCTTTAAGTACGGCATGACGCGGGAGACGATGTGACCCCAGGGCCAGAACTGGCCGCCGTGGGTGTGGCCGGAGAGGACGAGATCTATGTTCGCCTGGGCGGCCTGATCGACGATTTGCGGCTGGTGCGAGAGCAGGATCGAGAAGTTTTTGGAGGAACGGCCTTTTTGAGCCTTCTCCAGATCGCAGCTGTGGCCGTTCTTGAAGCGATCGGAGTGGTAATCATCGACGCCCATCAAATCGATGCTGCTGCCGCCCTTCTTCAGGGTGACCCGCTCGTTCTCCAGGTTTTTGATGCCGAGATCCTTTAAGGTGCTGGTCCAGACGCCGGGGTCGCCGCGGATGAATTCGTGGTTGCCGTTGACAAAATAGACGCCCTGCTTGGCCTTCAGGTTCTTCAGGCCCTGGGCGAAGGGGATGACCTCTTCGGGCGCGGCGTCGAAGAGATCGCCGGTGATCACCACGAGATCGGGTTTTTGAGCGTTGGTGCTCTCGACGAGGGCGTCGATGAAGTCGCCCTGATGGTAACCGCCGAGATGGATGTCGGAGAGCTGCACGATGCGGTAACCGTCGAAGGCTTTGGGCAGATAGCTGCTCGAGACGGTCACCTGGGCGATCTCAGGCGTTTTGAGGCCGCCGTAAAGCGCGTATCCCGAAAGGCCGAGGGCCGCGAGGAAGGCGAGCGTGAAGCAAAACTTCGAAAGCGACGGGTGATCCTTTAAGGGCTGGCCGGTGCTGACGGAAATCACCTTTCCGAGGATGCAGTAGAGCAGGCGCGGGATTTCGAGCGCGACGAAGAGCGGCAGGAGGATCGCGAGGAAGCCGATCCAGATGTAGATGCCCATCGTCACCGTGCCGTAGGTTGAGGATGGGAGCTTTCGCAGGACAAAATGCCCCGAAACGATGGCGGCCGCCGAGATCAGCAGCAAAAGGACGGTGAACACGCGGCCCTTGGTGCCCGAAACCCAGGTCTTGGAGATGCGCCAATATAAATAGATGTGCGTCACCAGCGCGACCGCCGAAATGAAGATGAGAAACTTGCTCATGGTTCAGCCCTTTTCGTGATGTTTAAAAAAGGCGTGCAGTTTACACGGCTCGCGGGCGAAAAAAAGCGTATCAAATCCGCGCCTCCGCAAAAGCGCTATTCGGGGAGCGGTCGGCAGTCGGGGCCTCCGTAACCGGGATCGCAGTCCAGACATCCGGGGCCCGTGTGGTGGCCGGCGCATTCATCGCAGTCTGCTCCCGTAAATCCAACGTCGCAGCGATCGCATCGGGGACCCGCGTAGCCCTGAAGGCAGTCTTTGCAGCGGGGGCCACCAAAATTTGCGGCGCAGACGGACGGCAGGCTTTTTTCAGCCGGGGACGAAGCGCTCACGCCCTGCGATCGCGCGAGGGTTGCGGCGGTGAGGGCGAAGGAAACGAAGAAGACAAACCAGAACAGGAAGAACAGCGCATGCTTTTTCATCGATCAATCCTCTGAAGCGCAGGCAGCCTGGAGGCGGATACAGCTCTCCGATGGCGCAGCCGCTGCGCTCGATGGGGGAAGAGGCGCTCGTCTGAGATCACCCGTTGCGCGGGCGCTCCGCCTCTTCCGGTTGATGTTTGTGAGTCAGTCGATCCCGCTGGGTCCTTGCGGCGATCGTCTGACCCATGCATCGGCGTCTGAGCGGCGTTGTTGCGTCCCGATCGCGATTTTTTTTCAGAGGCCGCGTTTTTTTTTGAAACCCGCGCGTATTTTTGCCCCGGACGCGCTTTCAAAATTGAAATATCTGCTCTTTTCGTTCACAAAGGCGCCGCTTGCGCGAGAGAGAAAGATGGATTTTTGGAGTTCACTTTCGGATGCGGATGCGATGCGCGTCCTGGATTTTGAAGAGCGGCGGCTGCCTTTTGGGGCTTTGCTCGATGCGCCGCTCTATTGGTCGGAGCGGGTGGGGAAGGGGGCCCTGTGTTTCGGTGCGCTTCTGGGCGATTCGGCGGTGCTTGCGCGCGATTTCTTCTGCGTCGAACCTTCGGCGGGGCTTCGCGCCTGGGCCAAAGATGTTGCGGGTTACGAGGCTGCACCCGATTTCGAATCGATCTTTGCGGCGCGGGGCGAGGCGTCCTTCGATGCGGCCGTCTGCCCGGCGGGCAGTTTTCAGCGCGAAGTGACCGTCGGTGGGAGCGCAAACCTGCTTTCGATGCTGCACCGCGCCCTCAAACCCCACGGAAAACTCGGGATCGATCTGTTCATGCCGCCCCTGGACGATCTTTCGGTCTCGCTCTGCCTGTTTGAGCCCCTCGATCTCAGACTGCCTCTGGAAAATGCGCCCTGCAACCTGCGCTGCCAGGCCCGCTTCGACGTGATCCGTCAGGTTTGGAGCGAGCAATACCGCCTTTGTGCGGGCGAGCGGGAGCGGCTGCTTCTGCGGGAGCGACGGATTTACTTTGCGGCGGAGCTCTGCGGACTCCTGGAACGCTCGGGGTTTCAGCCCTGCGGGATCTCTGGCGATTTTGCGGGCGGTGCGCTGACCACCGAAAGCTGCGTCCTCTGCGTGGAATGCGAGCGGCTGTGATGGATGTGCCGTTTTATGGCAATCTGGCCGACGGTCTGCGCTGCCTTCCGGCCTGCCTGCGCATGGCGGTCTCTGCGTTCGAGGGCTGCGATTTGGGACAGCGCGCGGCGGAACAGATGGCGGGCTTTACGCCGGGCAAGCTCACCTGGAACTTCAAAGCCTACAAATCCCTGGCGGATCGCGGACTCTACGTGCGCGCTCTGGAGCCCGTCGATTGGGCGGCCTTTGCCTGCGATCCCCTGGGACTCCTGCGGCGTCAGTTTGGCGATGCCGATGCGGAACAGATCGCGGCGCGCTCGGATTTATGGCAGGCCGCCTGCGACGCTGCCGCTCTTTTAAAGCCCTGCCCCCGCTTTTGCCGCGAACAGCGCATACCCGCCCTTGAAGATTTAAAGCGCGCTCTGGAAGATGGAGCGCTCGCGATTTGTGGCGTAGATGCCCATTTGCTTTCCGGTCGCGCGCCGGGTGCCGATCACGGTGTGCTCTGCTATGGAATGGATGAAGAGGTGATCCGGTTTCACGATCCGGGCCTGCCGCCCCGTCCCGCGCGATCCGTGCCGATTGCGCAGTTTTTGCGTGCCTGGTCTCACCCCTGCGATGAGGCGCGCTGGCTGATGATCGTCCGCTCCCAAAGGTTTTCGGCGTGAAGATGAAGTCGTGGATGAACCGTCTGACGGTTTTGATGTTTTGTGTGTTTGCGGCGATGGCCTGCAGAGAAGAGCCCCAGCTGCCCGAGCCGCCTGCCGTCGATCTGGCGCTGATGCGTCGGGATACCCTCGAGTTTGCCGCTGCTTTGCGCGCGGTTTTGATGGTGTCGGATGCGACGGAGCAGCTCGCTTACCTGCGCGGCAACGGGATCGTCAACGCTGCCGCCGATCTGGCGCGCATCGCCCAGATGCGATCCTCCTGCCTCAAACTCTCCACCCATTTAAATCGCGTGCTCTTCGATTACGGCACGCCGCTCTATCGCCCGAACTGCCTGGATGCCGGCGTCGCCCGATCGGGTCGCTATCACGTCATCTTTATGCGCAACGAACCCGCAGGTCGCCTGCTCGATTTTGAATTCGAACAGCTGTTTGAAACGCGCGGCGAAATCTCGGGAAAAGGGCGTCTCGCGGAAGATGCGACGACGCAAACGGTGACGTACGAGATTGCGGTGGGTAAAAAGGATCCGTTGCCGTTGAAAGGCGAGCATCGCCTGGCGTACACGAGCGACGATTATGAGATTTCGGGGCATTTTGCGTGGGGTGATGGCCAAAAGCAGGCCCGGTTCGACAACCTGGCGCTGCATCGCGGCGTTTCTCTGCCGAGCGATGGAACGGCGCGCTTTACGGTGGGCGATCGCGCCATCGATGTGATCTTCTCGTCGGATGACGCAAAGACGCTCCTGCAAGCGTTCTGTGAAGGCGAAATGCTCCTTTTTGAGCTGGATGCATCCGGCCAGCTGATCGAAAAAACACAGGAACCCAGGGAGAAAAGCGATGCGGAGATATGAAGCGCTCTATTGCCTGATGCAGGCGACCCGGCCCTTTTCAAAAGACAGCGAAGGCGGCGCCCATTCCAACGTGTACCGCTTCGACGAGGAACGCCTTTGCGAACGCTGGGCCGAGTTTCAGGGCGAGCCGTTGAGCGACGCTCAAAAAGAAACCATCCACACGCTGGCTTCGCGCTACATCGTCAAGCAGGGCAAGATCGATTTCTTCACCATGGCCCTCACCGGCGCTCAGCCCAACCAGCTCAGCCGCTCGCTGCTCTCGTGGATCTTTGGACCCGTGGGTTACAACTTCATGCCCACCATCGAGAAGATGCAGCTCGACGTGAGCGAGGCGATGCGCCTGGTGCCCTATTTCGGATCCGGCGGCTTAAAGTCGTTCGTGGCGCCCGATTTTTTGGATCTGCTCCTGCAGGATCGCTGCGATGAGGGCGAAGAGGAGACCGACGTCTGGGATCGCTACCTTTCGATCTTCTTCGATCGCTTCCGCGAAGATCGTTCGGCCATCCAAATCCTGAAGGATGACGCCTTCTTTCACGCGCAGCTCGAAGACGACGAGGCTTTGAAAGACTACCAGCGCTATGTGCGCCAGCATCCGCTGACGAGCGCGATGGAAAAGCGTCTGGCCGATTATTTTGACAGCCCCATCTCGGTGGGCTGGCGCGATGTGCTGCGCTGGTTCAAGGGCGATCGGCATCCGCAAATGGGCTGGGATGCGGCGCGCAAGCTGATCTTCCAGGCCATGTCGGCCCAAAAAGACGAAAACTTCCTGCCGCGCGAGATCAATTATTACAGCTACGACACGCATTTGAGCCCCGAAGAGCTTCAGAACCTCCTCGATCGCAATCACCGCGTGGCGCGCGCCTTCGCTTCCTGGCTGCTCCCTCAGTTACCGAGCGCTTCGGTCGCTTCGTTTGAGGCGGTGGGCGGCGAACAGATCGCTTTCGATCTGCTCGATTTCCATTGCAGTTACCCGCTTTTTAACGTCGAACCCTACAACGGGCGCCTGAGCATGGGGACTCTGCGCATGCTGCTTCGCACGGCGCTCGGGCTCATCTACATCCAGACCGGCCTCCGCGAACCCAAGGTTTACAACCGCGATCTCCTGCGCCTGCCTCATTACCACGCGGCTTTATATCGCTGGCTTTACGGCCTCGCCCCCGATTTGCGCGAACGCGTGCTCGATCGCCTCACCGACGCCCTCATCGAATCCGAGCATCGCGATCACTGGCTCCACGACGGCGACCGCTTTGAATGCATTCCCCGCACGTTCTACTGCATCCAGGAGCTCGCCACCGCGCCCGGCGAAGGCTATCAGGTCAAACAGGTCTGCACCCTCGAAGAGCTCTACCAGCATCCCGACATGCTCGAACAGCATTCGGAACTCGCCGAAAAACTGATCGCCTTTTTCGTGCTGGTCTACCGCCATTTCTCGGACACAGGCTTTTTGGCCGATCTGCGCCCCAAGAATGCCGGACGCGATATTTTCATTTATGGCATCTGGGGTTACATGACCGAGAACCTGCTCGTGATCGAGGAGGAAAACGCGCAGGGTGAATCGCGCTGCAGGCTTTCGTTTGTCGATAACCGCGATCAGTTCAAGGAATATCGCCCCGAAGAGGATCGCCAGCATTCGCTGGGACTCGCCAAATACGCGCTGCATTTTGTGAGCCCCATCATCGAGCCCGCTCTTTTGCGCGCGATCGGGATTTTTGCGGAGCATATCTATACGCGACAGGTGGGCGAGATGCCGCGAAACGGCCTGGCGGAGCACAGCCTCGATCTGCTGCGGAAGCTGCTCAAGGAGGCGGTCGACGGCGCTTTCTCCCTCGCTCAAAATGCGGTCGACTCGGTGATCGACGATCTGCACGCGAGCGCACTGCAAATGCTGCATAAAAAGAAAGCGACCAAATAACAACAGGTTACGCTTACTTCACATCGCGCTCCCGCCCATAGAGATAGAGCTTCGTCGCTTTCGGTCCCACCTTCACCGCCTGAATCAGCTTAAAGTGATCGTCCTCAATATATTGTTTAAAAACCTTGCTTGACGGGATGCCCATGTTGGGGTTGACCACCAAAAACGCGGGATCCGCCGCCCGCAGATCGCGGATGAGCTTATAAATGTCGACGCGGTTGGATTTGAGCAGCTGGGCGTTGGTATCGGGCATGTCGAGGGCCAGTTTGCGGTGCGTGGCCAAAGCGAGCCAGGGGGCGCTCGCGCAATCTCCAAAGATGCGGCCTTCCACATGGGCGTAAGGCTGAATGGCGGACAGCAGGTTTTCTGGCGATTCGCTCACGTTTTCGTGCCAAAGATACCGCGTGATGCCCAAATCGAGACTGCCCACCGTGCGCTTCTTGCGAAAGAACTTGCGCTCCACAAAACGGTTTAAAAAGTCGGGCAGCACGGGACTCGGCGTAAAGACGTACTGGCTCACCGAGCCCTTGGATTTGTAATAGCTCATCGTCGACTCAATCTTTTCGCCCAGAATGCAGCCTGTAATGATGATAACGGCCGAAAAAATCAGCGGTTTTACGGCTTTCACGTCGCGGTTTGAGATCGCTTTGATATAGCCCGAAAGCCGATCGAGGGTGAGCCCCGCAAGCAGCGCAGAGAGCGGCAAAACCGGCGCCAGGTAATAGGAATAGACGCGATCGATACAAAAATTGGCGATGGTCTGAAGCAGGGCTGCGCAGGCCGCAATCCCAAATAAAACGGGCATTTGCATCGCTTCTCGTCTGAAGAACGTCTGGATGCGATCCTTTGCGAGCGCCAGAAGGCTGCAGATTGCGAGGGCGACGATGGGGTAGGTGCCAAAAAAGAACTGCTTGATCGCCTGCATCCCGCGATCGGCCATGGGGGTTTTGTTGGCGTGATACGAGAAGAGCTGATCGACGTAAGGCCCGCCAAAAGCGAGGCAACCGCAGAGATGCACGCAAACAAAAAAGACGGCAAAGCTGACCACGCAGGGCCATCGGCGCCGGGGAGCCCATAAAAACGCGAGACCCGCCGCGCAGCAGGCCGCAGGGATCACGTGGAACGAGACCAGGGTCGAGGCGCAAAGCAGAACGCCGCCCAGAATCATCCTGAAGCGGCTCTCCTGGCAGACGAACAGAAGACCTAAAATCACGAGAAACATCGACCAGTTAGCGCCCGTGAAATGGGTCGAAAGCGAGAGCAGCTCGTAGCAGCAGGAGAGCATCACCCCGATGATCAGGGTCGCGGTGCGGTTGATGTTGTGGCGCCGCAAAATCCAGATCACGCAAAGCAAAGTCCCGAGCGCCGGCAGCACCGATGCGAGCTTCAGCCAGACGGGATGGATCGATCCCGGCAGCATCCAGAGCGCCGCGATGAGCAGATGCAGCGGCGGGTGCGCAAACGCCAGCTCCTTAAAGGGAACCACCCCTCGGGTGACCTCGTAACCTGCGTAAAAATAAATGTTTTCGTCGCCCAAAAACGGCGATTTCGCGAAGGCTTTCCAAATCAGAAAGATCAGTGCGGGAACAGCAAACGTCGCGATTTCTAAAATAATTTGTTTAATTTTAGGGTTCATCTGTGCGCCTGTACGGGCAGTTGTTTCAAAAGCTGAGGGATCACGACGCCATCGGTGATCAGTTCCCAATGGCCGCGCTGACTCGAAATGTAAATCAGGGATGCACGACGGTCTGCATCCGAAAACGCCTGGGGCAGCTCGCGATAATAGTGGGTTTGCTGAAAGCGGTGCCCAAATCTGAGTCCGCGCGCATTGGTCTGAGCGCCCACCATGATGAGTTGTCCGCGTTTTTGTTGCACGTAATTCGCAAAGGCATCTTCGTTGGCATAGAGGCCGTCGATGAGGATCACTTGCCGTAAAATGCTTTCACCGAGCCAGCTTACAAGGGTTCGATAGGCGCCAGAATGCCCGATGGCTGTCACCGGTCCCTGCGGAACCCGAATGCCCGTATTGCGAATCGCCTGCAGCAGCTCGCGCAGGTTGGGCCAATGCACGTTGTCCGCGTTTTCGAGCGGCGCCTCAGGGAGCACAAAGAGCGCCTGCCGCCCGCTCTGCCTGAATTGCTCGGCCAGATGGTGATTGCGCCAGATTTGATCCACGTTTTCCCAATAGCCGTGCACGTAGACGATCACTTCGCTGTTTTTGGGCAAATCGAGCTTGCCTTCCCGCGGCAGCCCGAACACGTAAACCGGCCCATGCTCGGTTAAAATGCGCCAGGGGTGATCGGGATCGTAGAGATTTTTGGTCAGCTGCGGCTCAGCCTGCGTCCGCGAGATGGGTTTTGCGCGGCAGGGCAGCTGAAGGCTCGAAAACTCGGGTAAAGTGACGGTCGGTTTTACGCGTAACTGGTTGTTTTCAAAGATAATTCTCGGACGAAGACTGCTGTCCAGTTCGTGGGGATCGTAAAACGCGAGCAGGGATCGCGGCAAAAATGAGAGCGCCTTCTGGCATTCCAGCTCTTCAAACCTGAGCTCCGCGCGCTGTGTCTCTTCGCTCCATTCGGCGAACAGATTTGCGGGCGTATCGTTGAACAGCATGTTGCCTGAAATCTGCCCTTTGTAAGGGTAACCATTGAAGATTGCTGAGGTTTTTAAATGCGTCTTTGTGCTGTCTGCCCAGTCCAGCCGAACATCCCCCTGCAGGGCGTAAGGGTTTTGGGGGTACGACTCCGCATTCGGTAAGGCTGCGTTTCGCAAGGCGTCTTCCGGCAGCGCGCGGGCTTCCAGATGACCTGAAACCTGAAGCTCCGGCCAGGAGAGCGCCTGAAGTTCAAAGTGAAGCTGCGACCAGCGACCCTGATCGTCGAGTGCCCCAAAGGCCTGTACCCGTCCGTTCTGCGCTGCCATTTCGCTCTGCAACTGATTGTTTTTAAACGTAATTTTCGCATTCTGAGCGAGTGCGCTTTTTTGTGGGGACGCGTTGCCGGCTTGCGGCTTTTGCCAGAACAGCGCCAGATTTGAGGCCTCCAGCGTCTGATTTAAAAACTTAACAAATAGATCCTGAAGCTGGGCTTCATGCAGAACCGCTTCACCCGAGTTTAAAAAATATTGTCGGTTTTCGCCTCGTTGCACGATCCTGAGCGCATCCGATGTGAGATCCAGATGATCGATCCAGGAGAGGACAGGCGAGGTCAATTCCATTTGCAGCAGAGGTTCCCGCAGAGAGCCTGAAAGGAAGATTTCCTTTGTCATTAAAACCAGTTGCGGTCCGGTAAGGGTGATATAGGGCAGCCCTGTTGCCGAAAATCTGACGCGATAACTGCGGGCCTTCAGATCGATTTGTCCGCTCACTTCAAGCTCAGGATCTTGCGAAGGCGCATCCTTCAAAGCGATCCCCAGATGCTCTGCGTAAGGCGCCAGAACCTGAATCTTTCCTCGGCCAATGATTTGAATCTGTTCATCTTTTTTTAAAACGCTGAGATAGCGAAAGGTCCATTTGGCCAGGGGGCTTTCCCCAAAACGCAGGACGATCCGGCCGCGCTTAAAGTTCAGGCTCGGCCATTTCAGACTCGGCAATTGATCCGTTTGCTGCAGATCGAGCTCAATGCTCGCATTTTCAAAATCACATTGGAGAGCATGGGTGGCGCGCGTCCAAAGCGCCGAGAGCGGGATCGAGAGCGCCAAATTGGGGGCCCGAATCCGGGCGGCAGGCGAGTTTAATTCAAACTGATGGGCCCGTATGCCCGTAGCGGTCGATTGAAATTCCTGATGCTGTATGCGGAGTTGCGAGTTCTGAAGGCTGTCTTCAAAGCTTCGGGCCAGGGCGAGGGTCTGCCACCAGCTGGCCACAGCGAGCGCAGCGGCCAGGCTGAAAGCAAAAAGGCTGATGAGGATGAAAACGGTGAGTTTGCGGTTCACGGATGCTTAAAAATTGAGGAAGAGAGCAAAGGAATATCGCCAGTTGTCGTAGCTATAAGTCTCCGTACTCGCATCGTTTTCGGCAAATGAGCTTTTCCAGTAAGAGGCTTCAAGGGCAGCGGACAGGTTTTGGGTAAAGTCCAGAAATACGTTTCCGTAATACGCTGTGTTGTAAGCGATGCGCGAGGCTATGCGGCCATCCTTTTCAATCCAGTCGATGCCGGCACCAAAGTTGAACGAGATCGGCTTGAAGGTGAGGTTGAGCGCTGCATTGCCGCCGTTTTCTTTCTGGTCCGCCACAGAGATTCCCTGTAAGGCTTTGATGTTTTCTCCTTTAAAAACGCTGCCTTGCAGGGTTAGCTGATCGATGATGGGCAGTTTGAAGCCGGCGGTTGCGACGTAAAGCTGATGATCTTCCGCGGCGACCACGCGACCATCTTTATCGGTGGCATCGTTGGTCCATCCGTAAGCACCGGTGAATTTGAACTGTATGGGTTTCTTGGCGAGGCTTGGCAATGAAAACAGAATCGCACCCTGATAGCCCGGCTGCACGCCCGTTGCAGAGGACGGTTGCATGATGCCCACCTGCAGGTTGATGCCCCATTTACCCGGCAGTTTGACGTCCTCCTCGAGCACAAACTGCGGCCTTCGGTATCCGAGATGTCCGAAGCAGTAAATGGGCGCAAAATGGACCAGTTTGGGCACAAAATTGACCATGACATCGGCCATTTGCCCGCCTTTGATGCTCAGCCCCCAATTTTTTTGCGTCCATCCCGCATAAGCCAGCCGCATTCTGGGATTGGGCTGGTTGTTCGCGTTTGTGAAGCTTTTGGCGTCGATGTTGCCCCAAAAATCGATTTCGCCGTGGCCGAAAATTCTGTAATCTTCTTCTTCCTGTAAAAGTTTTCCACCCAGACGCGTGGCGTTTGCGGTCAGACCGAAATGGTAATTGAGGGTTTTTTGGGGTACTAGAGTGATGTAACTGCCCGGTGTGACGCCGCGGTTGCTGTCGTACATCATTTCGGCTTTCACGTAGCCGTAGCCTGTAAATTCAATGGCCTGGCTCGATTGAGCGGCGAAAAAGGTCACAAGAACTGCGCCCAGAGTCCCGATTTGCTTCATAAACGCCTCCATCAAAATCTGTTGTATCAGGATTACACAAAGATTGGGAGAATCAGAACGCTCAGGATTCATGGCAGGAACTTTGCCCTCTAAGACCCGCGAATCGCTCGTCATTTTAGTTGTGACTCAGGATTTTTAATGGCCGCCCGCGAAAATTTACTGCTGCCCGGTTGTGAACGCTGGCCCAAAGATCGGCCGGTGATCGAGATTCAACATGCGGCCAAGAGCTTTGGTGAAAAGCAGGTATTAAGAGACATCAACCTTACGGTCGAAACGGGCAAAACCACCGTGATTGCAGGGGAATCCGGCTGTGGCAAAACGGTGTTGCTGCGACTGATGAACGGCCTCACGCTGCCCGATGCGGGCCATGTTTTTTTGTTCGGGCGCGATTTGCAGGCGATTTCGGAGCGCGAGCGGACGGCTTTGCGCAAGCGCTGCACGATGGTGTTCCAGAACTACGCCCTCATGGATTCCCTGAGTGTGGCCGAAAATGTGGCGTTCCCGCTCAAAGAAAACACGTCGATTTCGGCGCGCGAGATCCGCAAACTGGTCGAAAATGTGTTGGAACTCTTTGAGTTACGCCACGCCATCGACGAGTATCCTTCGAGCCTGAGCGGCGGTATGAAAAAGCGCGTGGCGCTGGCGCGGGCGGTGGTGAGCAATCCCGAGGTGGTGCTGTTTGACGAGCCCACCACGGGGCTCGATCCGGTGATGATCGAGTTTGTGGATCAGCTCATCCGCAAGACCCAGGCGGAGTTCGATCTCACTTCGGTGGTGATCTCGCACGACATGGCCTCCAACAGCCGCCTGGCCGACAAAATGGCGTTTTTGGCCGACGGCCGCATCGTGGCCCAGGGCAGCTACCAGGAAGCCTGCAGCTCTAACGCTCCGGAAATACAGGGCTTTTTGAAGAATTCTTCGGCGGACCGCTTAAAGAGATCGGCTCAGGCCGAGGCCTCCGAATCGCCCGTAAAGCCCGCCGCTCAACCCGTCGCCGCTCAACCCGTAAAGCCCGCCGTGCGCGTCGAAGGTTTGTATAAATCTTTTGGCGATCACATGGTTTTAAAGGGCATCGATTTAGAGATCCCCGAGAAAAAAATCACGGTCGTCATCGGCGGCTCCGGATCGGGCAAGTCCGTATTGATCAAGCATATTTCCGGACTCTTTAAGCCGGATTCCGGGCATGTTTACGTGCTCGGCGAATGCATCGACAGCCTCGATGGGCGCGAGCTGCAAAAGCTTCAGGGCCGCATCGGCATGCTTTTTCAGGGCGCAGCGCTCTTCGACTCGATGAACATCTACGACAACATCGCCTACCCGCTCATCGAAGGGCATCACCGCAAGGCCAAAGAGGTTAAAAAAGAGGTTCTGGAACTCGCCGAAAAGGTCAAAATCGCTGATTTATTAAAGGCTTATCCCGGCGAGATCTCGAACGGTCAGCGCAAGCGCGTGGGCCTTGCGCGCGCCCTGATCACCCGCCCCGAGATCATCATTTACGACGAACCGACCACCGGCCAGGATCCGATCATGATGCAGCGCGTGGACTCGATGATCACCGAAACCCAGGCGAACTTCCCCATCACGAGCATCGTGATCAGCCACGATATGGCCTCCACCTTCCGAATTGCCGACAAGATCGCGATGATCTACCACGGCGATCTCGTTTTGGCCGGCACGCCGTCCGATTTTCGCAATTCCCCCGATGAGCGCGTTCAGCGCTTTATTTACGCCGGCAGCGGCGATTCTGCTTCATGATTAAACTGATTTTTCTGCTGATTTTATGCGGGGTTACATCGATAGCCCTTGCAGAGTCCGAACCTGAAACCGCTCTTCCTGAAGATCTGGCCTTTGCGCCGATTCCCCTGGGTGAAAACGATGCCGAGGTGCGCCTTTTTTTGATGCAGCGCCGCTACTTGGAGGCCGCAGAGTCGCTCAGCGCGAAGACGCCCGAAACCCGTTTTGCCAAGGCCTGGCTTTACGCCAAAGCGAAGCAGCACGAGCAGGTCGTTGAGACCTTAAAAGAGCTGCAGCATCCCCTGCTCGATGCGCGCATCGCCTTGCTCCGCGCCCTCAGTCTGCTCGAGCTCAGGAAACCGCAGGAAGCCGAAAATGCGATTTTAATTCAGGCCTTTAACGAGCAACAGGCCAGCATGGCGCTGCGGATTCGCGCCCGCGCTCAAAGGGAGCTCGGCAATCTCGAGCTCTCTCGCAAGCTGTATACGGAACTCCTCAATTTAAAAAAGGATTCTGAGACGCCGGTGGCGCTTTTGGGGCTCGCTCGCGTGGAAGAAGCGCAAAAAAAAGAGGCGGAGGCGATCCGCTGGCTCCTGCAGCTCGACGTTCAGTATCCCGCTCACTGGGCTGCGGAATCGGGGCGTAAGTTTGCGGAAGGCCTGATAAAAAAGAAGACGGCTCTCAAAAAACTCTGGTCGAATCGCACCGCAGAGCAGCGCGTGGATCGCGCAGAGCGCTGGCTCAAAATTCACCGCAACCAGTCTGTGATAGCCGAGCTGGGCAAGGTTTCAAAAAAGTCGTTAAAAAATAAAGAGTTATCTTGCCGGTTTGAATATACGCTGGGCTATGCGCACCGCAAACTGAGGCAATGGAGCGAGGGCTATCCGCATCTGATGCTCGCGGTCAAAAACTGCACGGCGACGCATCACGAACTGGCGCCCAAAGCGCTCTACGCTGCGGCGATGGCTGCGGATCGAGTGGGTAAGTCAGCGGAATCATTAAAACTTTTTAAGCAGCTGAGCGATCAGTATCCCGAGCATTATCTGGCCGACGACGGGGTTTACTACGAGCTCCGGCAGCAGCTGGAGGCGAACGAGGATTTGGTGGCCGCAGAGGCGATGGTCACGGAGATGGCCAGGCGGTTTCCCAAAGGCGACATGGTGCCCGACGCGCTGTTTCACGTGACGCAACTCGCCTTGCAGCATGGGGAATTCGCTACGGCACTGCGCCTGCTCGAACAGGATTTAAAGCTGCCTCCAAAGCCTTTCGATCACCGTGATTCGGGGCGCACCGACTATTGGCTGGGCTTTGTGCATGCGGAGCTGGGCGATTTTGACGAGGCGCTCCATCATTGGCGGCAGGTCCTCGGCGAATATCCGCTTTCCTGGTACGCGCTGCTCTCCTATGCGCGTATCTGCGAGCTGTTTCCCCTTCAGGCTCAGGGTTTTGCAGAGGAAGCCCTGCGGACGCCTTCAAAAACAGGCTGGTCGGTAAAAGCGTTGTCGCCCGATGATTTGAAGACGGACGCGCTCAAAGAGGCGATGCTTTTGGGGCGCCTGGGCCTTGCGGATGAGGCGAAGGAGGCCATGGGCAATGAGCTCTCGAACGATTTGCTGCTCTCGGCGCAGTTTTTTGATCGCGTGGGCGCATACAACGTAAGCCACAATATTTTGCGCCGTAAGTTATCGGAATATCGAAAGATTCAGCCAATAGGCGAAGGCCGCTTTTATTGGACGCTCGCCTATCCGCAACCCTTTCAGCCGCTGGTTTTAAGCGCTGCCGAAGAGACCGGCGTGGATCCCGCGTTCATCTGGGCGGTCATGCGCGAAGAGAGCGGTTTTTCGGTACAGGCGGAATCATTTGCGAATGCGCTCGGATTGATGCAAATTTTGCTGAAGACGGGTCAGATGATGGCCAAGGTGGACGAATTGCCGCTTTCCCGCCAAAAGGCGATGGAACCCGGGCTCAATATTGTTTTGGGCACAAGATTCTTGGCTCTGTTGTCCGACAAGTCTAAAGTGGTGCCTGCATTGTTGCCTGCAGGTTACAATGCCGGTAGAGGAGCGCTCGAACGTTGGTTAAAGGCGAGAGGCCATTTGCCGCTCGATCTTTTTATCGAGACGATTCCTTTTGAAGAGACCAGAGGATATACAAAGAGGGTGAATGCCGCGTATGCGACATACCAATTTTTGTATGGATTTGTGGCAGGCATTCTGCCTAAAGTCCCCCTCTACTTGCGAACGGTTCCCGATGAGGGCCTGTGAGTTTTTGAACCCGTTCGATGCGAAGGCGTCGATTTGAACGATGGAGACAGCGATGAAGGCGCTTGTTGTGGATGACTCTCGTGTCATGCGCCGAATCCTTAAGGGGATTTTACAACCGCTTGGGTTTGAGGTCGAAGAGGCCGACGACGGTGAGAAGGCTCTGGAAACCATCAGGAGCGGTGGCGGAGTCGACGTCGTCTTAGCCGATTGGAATATGCCGGTGATGAGCGGGTTGGAACTCGTTCACGCGTTAAAATCCGATCCAATTCACTCGAATGTGCCGATTTTAATGGTAACTTCGGAGTCCAGTCTGGATCAGATCGATGAGGCGTTCTGTGCGGGTATCAATGAGTACATCATGAAGCCCTTCGACGCAGAAGCGATTAAAACCAAACTTCAAATGATCGGTGTTTTGGCGTGACACCAGAAGAAACACTTGGCAATGCCGAGCTGAATTATATTCAGCATTTTATGCTTGAGCGCACCGGAATTGCGCTTGAGAAAAATCGTGCTTGCTTGGTCGAACTTCGCATTTCTAACTTGTTGCGCGACTTGCATTTTTCACGCGCGTCGGATCTTGTGAATGCGATTCACATGGCGCCCTTGGGGGCGGTTGCCAGCGCGTTGATCGATGCATTGACTACCAGCGAAACGTCTTTCTTTCGCGATCGCACCCCGTTTGATATTTTGGGACAAGAAATTGTGCCGGATATTTGCAAACGGTCAGCGTTTCCTTTACGGATCTGGTCTGCGGCTTGCGCTTCTGGTCAAGAGGCACTGAGCATTGCGATGACGATAGCGGAGACTTCGCAGCAACTCTTACTGCAAACCAAGATTTTAGCGAGCGATATTTCTCAGCAGGCGTTGCTTCAGGCGCAATGCGGCGAATATTCCGAGCTCGAAGTGAATCGAGGATTGCCCGCTCGGCTCTTAATGAAGTACTTTACACGTGCTGGTCGAAATTGGCGTGCAAAGCCTTCGTTGATGTCGAGAATCGTTTTTCGCGATTTAAACTTGGTGCATTTGTCGCTCAAAGAAACATTTGACGTAGTGTTTTTGAGAAATATGTTGATTTATCTCGACGATGCGGCTAAACGCACGGTTCTCAAAAACGTGGCACGTTGTATGAGCGCAGGTGCTTATTTGTTCCTCGGCGGCGCTGAAACGGTGATTGGCCTTGGAGATTTTTTTGAAACAGTAAGATTTGGGAGTAACCTATGCTATCGTCTCAAAAAATAGGCAGCCTAGGCCTCTCGTTGGAAGATGCGTTTTCAATGGTGGGCGACGCTTGGCGCAGCGTTTCAAACGAATCGCTGACGTGGATCGGCATGGGATTTGGCGATCCGGAAGCGAGGCGTTGTGCGTCTTTGGTGCGCATTGAGGGCGCATGGGGCGGTTATATCTGCATCGACTGCGCTACCGAATACGCGCAATATGTCTTAGGCCAGATTTATGGCAAAAGCAGCGAAACCATTGAAGATTGCGAAATCTACGATCTCTTGGGCGAGACCGCGAACATCCTGGGCGGTATGATCAAAGGGGCGATTGGCCAGGGGTGCCATCTCTCCTTGCCACATCGGATCAATATCGAGCATTTGAATGGTTTGATCGAATCTGCGCGTTTGGTCTGCTCCTTCCAATGCACCGCCGGCCAGGGCCTTTTTGTCGTCTCCATCCTCGAAGATTAAGCCTCTGCACGCAGCCGATGATGGGCTCAGGCCTCGCGATGGGCGTTAACCTTTCGCCATTGCGAGGACCTGTTCGATGTTGAGCTCCAGCAGAAGGTTGTGCACGTGTCTGTAAACCCTTCCAATTAAAGGCATGTCCTGCTTTTCGTTGAGCTCGTTTGGGCGCTCGACCATTTCCAGACAGTCGTCGAGCACACCCATCATGCGATCGACGCGCAGACAAAAGCGCTCTTTTCCGTAACGAATCACGATATATACGGCGTTCTCATCATCGGTGCAGGCGGGCAGATTGAGGCAGGTGCGCAGATC
>JAEEGL013999230.1_pt1 | contig 17370 bp, 19 predicted proteins | sample 9134231 | NCBI WGS metagenome assembly JAEEGL01 (sample SAMN16246548, study PRJNA631951) | gut metagenome | biome: gut microbiome; feature: rumen; material: fiber-attached | host: Bos | place: Iran: Karaj | collected 2018-10
AAGACTTCGACATCAACCGCCTGCAGTTATGCATAACCGGAGGCGAGCCCCTCATAAGGAAAGACTTCTTCGAGATAATGAACTACGCCAGAAGCCTCGGTTACCACTGGGGCATGACGTCAAATGCGACTCTTATCACTAAAGAAGTAGCACATAAGCTTGCGGAAGCCGGAATGGGTACGATATCCGTTTCTATCGACGGTCTGCCCGAGACGCACGACCGTCTGCGCGGCATGAAGAATGCGTATAAGCTTGCCATGGAAGGCATCCAGAACCTCATAGATGAGAACGCTTTCAAGGCAATTCAGGTAACCACTGTTTTTAATCACGAGAACCTTAAGGAAATCGATGAGCTTTTCGAGGTGATGAAGGGCATCGACATCGACTCGTGGCGTGTAATTAACCTGGAGCCGATAGGGCGTGCCCTCACACGTCCGGAGCTGATGTGCACTCCCGATGACCTCCGCACTATGTTCGAGTTTATTCGCCAAGCGCGTCGAGACGGTTACCCCGTAGAGTACGGCTGCAGCCACTATCTTGGACTCGATTATGAAGTTGAAGTGCGTGAGTGGTATTGGCTTTGCAATGCCGGCGTGTATACCGCTTCCATTATGAGCAATGGTGACATAGGAGCGTGCCTCGATATTGAGCGTGACCCGAAGGTCATCCAGGGTAATATAAGACACGATAGATTTAAGGATGTATGGGAGAACAGGTTCGAGATATTCAGACGTGACAAGTCACACTCCTCATCCAAATGCCGCGACTGCTCGCACAAGAAATACTGCCGCGGTGACGCATATCATTCATGGGATTATAAGAAGGACGAACCTCTTGTTTGCATGAAGGGCGTTTTGTTTGATTGATAGAAGGTATAGCAAAATGAATATCAGAAGAATAAACGAGATTGACGATAAGGTCGGAGAATTTATCAACGAGGAATTCTCGCAGTACGCTATACAGAAAGAAGTTAAACTTAACTACGAAGAATTCTGTTTTGTTGCGGAAGATGATGGGGAAATCGTTGGCGTTATAACCGGCAGAGCTTACTATAACGAAGTTCATATCGGAGATCTGATTGTTGGCAGGAATTGCAGAAAGTCAGGAATCGGAACTTCATTGGTTCAGGCAGTTGAAGCCGCTTATCAAGACGGTGCTTATGACAAGATCTCACTTACGACATTCGGATTCCAGGCTCCTGAGTTCTATAAGAAGCTGGGTTATGAAGTGGAGTTCATTCGTAAGGATGAGGATCCCAAATTGTGGAAGTATTTCCTGATTAAGAATCTTAAGGTATAAGCCTATGGATGCAAATAAGATTAAAGAACTTACAGGAGCTAATATGGATATAATCTTCGAATCCGAGAACATAAACTACGTAAGACCTTCGATGGACCTTGTGCCTGACTATCTTGAGATGGTCAACGATATTGATAATGTCGCCAAGTTTATTGGTGAGAGACGCGAGCCTTACACTGAAGAAGAGGAACGCGATTACATCAAGGATAAGATGGACAAAGACGCGACGATGTTCTCGATGCTTGAGAAGGAGACCGGCACGTTCATCGGTAATATAGAATTCTTTAACCGCACCGAAGATTCCGCCGAATGGGGCATCGTACTTACGTCCAAGATGCAGAATAAGGGCTACGGAACAGAGGCCCTTAAGAGGTCTATTAAGTATGGCTTTAATGAGCTTGGCCTCTCAAGGATCGTTCTTGTTGTGTACACAAAGAACCCCAGAGCCATACATGTTTACGAGCAGTGTGGCTTTAAAGAATACGACCGCAATGACGTTGATATTTTTATGGAAATAAAGAAATAGCCATGAGAGAAAATCTTGTACACGAAGAGTATTCATCAGACAAGCAGTACAGATATCAGGTCTATAAAGAAGACCGGTATTTTGAGGTTTGGGTACAAAAGCGTATCACAGATGAATTTATGGGCCCCGATTGGTTCACCTACAGTGATATACGGGACTATAAACACGTGACAGACAATATTGAGAATGCGATTGAGGTTGGACGCGAAGGATTAAGAAATCTGTCCGGCCAATAAGCTGTTATAATCAACAATATGGAAATCAATCAGTTAATCAAACGTATAAATGAGTTAAGCAGGAAGTCCAAGACTGAAGGCCTTACTTCTGCCGAGAAGGAAGAGCAGACTAAGCTTCGTAACGAATACAGAGCGTTGGTTGTCGGCAATCTTTCTTCGCAGCTTAACGGCATCAAGATCAAGAACCCTGACGGCTCCGTTACGGATTTAAGAAGGAACAACGGGAACCGCTGAGCGGCCGGAGGTTATTGCTTTTCCTTGGCTCCGATCCTTGCGAGGTACTGCGCTATCGTGCGCTTTATTATGTCGCTTCCTCGACATATATGCGCGGAATCTGACATAAACCCCGTTTACCGTTATGGTAATGTCTCATTAACGGAGGACATCACCATGAAGTACGGAATATTGGATTACGAAGTTATAGGCGAGGGGACACCTGTCCTGATAGTTCACGGCTGGGGAATAAGCAAAATAACCATGAAGGCCGCATTCGAGCCGGTATTCAGCACGCTTGACGGATATAAGCGTTACTACATCGACCTTCCCGGGATGGGAGAATCCGATCACGGTGATGTGCGTAATTCCGACGATATGTTGGAGTTGCTTCATGCCTTTGCTATCGATGTCATCCGTGAGAAATTCATCATTGTGGGTCAGTCTTACGCAGGCCTTCTTGCAAGAGGATTTGTCAATAAATATACCGAGCTTTTGCTTAAGGTAATTCTTCTCGTTCCGTGTGTAATTCCGGGAGTAAGACAGGGCCGTGTAGAGCCTTTAAATGTTGTTGAGAAAGACGATGAGTTATTGGCTTCTTTATCTAAGGAAGACTGCGACAGTTTTACTCTCATGAATGTGGTCCTTACCGAAGATGTATGGCTTAGGTATGAGAAATATCTCATGCCGGCATTGGCATCGGCTGATTGGGATTATCTTAATAATGTGCTTGAAGGAAGCTTCTCATTTGATCCTGATGATCTTGATGAGCCGTGTAAACTCCCATGTCTTATCATCGCAGCAAAGCAGGATACAGAGGTCGGATATAAAGACCAGTTTGATCTTCTTAAGATATATACGAATGCCACTTATATAGCCATAGAGAATGCGGGGCATAATCTTCAGATAGAACAGCCGGAATTGTTCGAGGGCACGCTTAAGAACTGGCTTCTTACACATTAAGGTTAAGTTAAGATTGTAATAATACGGCGGTAAGATTGGCTTTCTATAATGGGCTCATAAAACAGAGTAATGAGGTGTTAGTTATGAGTCTTTTAATCCAGATGCTGATCAACAGTGTAATTCAGATTGTTCTTTTTTCTTTCATTCCTTTTGTATGGTGGATGATTACCGCAAGGAAGAAGATGAACTTCTTTAAGTGGCTTGGATTAAAGAAGATAACGAATTCCAAAGAGAATAAGACGATCCTTTGGATCCTCGGTGCAGCAGTTGCTTTCTTGGGCCTTGCAGTATTTATGCTCATTAGCGTAAAGGGTGTAGAGATGGCAACATCGCAGTTCGCAGGTCTCGGCCTTGCAGCACTTCCCGCTATATTAATCTATGCAATCTTCAATACATCACTCCCCGAAGAGATCGTATTCAGAGGCTTTCTTCTCAAGAGAGTATCTAATAAGTTCGGCTTTATTGCAGGTAACTTGGTTCAGAGCATCATCTTCGGTCTTATGCACGGTGTTATGTTCTTCGGAACAACCGGCATCGTTAAGGCTGTTCTGATCACATTGTTCACAGGTTCCATCGGCTGGCTTATGGGTTATATCAACGAGAAGAAAGCTGACGGATCGATCATCCCCGGATGGACAATCCATGCTATGGCAAATATCTTCTCCGGAATCTGCGCAGCATTAGTGCTGTTCGCTTGATGAGTGCTGGGGAAATAGACACATATTCTACATAATGCCCCGCAATTTGATATAAGCCCGGACGGGAATCGTTTATCATGCAAGTACAATCAACATCTATAAGGACGCGGAGGTATCAGACATGTTAGATCAGAACAGTACTTATGAACTTGCAAACGGCGTTAAGATTCCCTGTATAGGATTCGGAATGTGGCAGACACCTGATGATGCCACCGGCGTTAATTCCGTAATAGCGGCAGTTAATGCAGGTTATCGTCATATCGATACTGCACAGGCTTATGGAAATGAAGATTGTGTTGGCAAAGCCCTTAAGCAGTGTGATGTAAAAAGAGAAGATATCTTCATTACAACAAAGATTACGAATGACAATCACAGCTACGATCTTGTCATGAGTTCTTTTGAAGAGTCATTAAAGAAGATGGAGACTTCTTATGTAGATCTCCTTCTTATCCATTGGCCGAGTCCTCTTAAGTTCAGAGGTCGTTGGGAAGAAGCTAATGCCGAGACATGGAAGGCAATGGAAGAACTCTATGATGCAGGCAAGATCCGCGCTATCGGCGTGAGCAATTTCCATCAGCATCACATCGAGGCTTTGCTTAAGACCGCGAAGATCGCACCAATGGTAAATCAGATCAGACTTTGTCCCGGATGCACTCAGGATGAAGTCGTCGAGTACAGCAGATCTCAGGGTATTATTCTCGAAGCATACAGTCCCCTCGGCACGGGTAAGATTTTTGATGTTGATGAGATGAAGACTCTTTCGGAGAAGTACGGTAAGAGCATCGCACAGATCTGTGTTCGCTGGAGCTTGCAGCAAGGATACCTTCCTCTGCCTAAGTCCGTTACACCTTCCAGAATCGCCGAGAACCTTAATGTGTTCGATTTTGAGCTTGACGAGGATGATGTAAATCTCATAGCAAGCCTCAAAGATTGCGTGGGAGGAGCACCGAATCCGGACAACATGCCTTTCTGATTCATAACTTAAGCTCGGAGCAGGTAAACAACTTATTAACTTCGCATTCTCCCCCTACCATAAAGTACGAAAAGTGCTATAGTTATAGGACGTTAGGTTCAAACCGAACAGGTGGTTGGGAAGCATGATAGAGATATCGAAGTTAAGCAGTATATATGATGTTCGTCCTCTTACTGAGGAGAACACTGAAGAGATATTGGACGTCCTTAAGGACAATCCGCAGTTTTATGAGTACAGTGACGCAGAGCCTACAAGACAGCAGGTTCTGAATGATATGCATTTGTTGCCGACAGGCACGGATAAGTCAGATAAGTATTACGTAGGTTTCTACAGAGGCCGTGAGCTCATGGCTATCATGGATATCATTGATGGCTATCCTATGGATGAGGTTGCTTACCTCGGCTTCTTCATGATGGGTCAGAGATTCCAGGGAAGACAGATAGGAACTACAGTTATACGTGAGGTCTGCGCATACTTAAAGCAGATCGGCAAGACTACGATCCGCCTTGTTATCGATAAGGGTAATCCGCAGTCTACGCACTTCTGGGAAAAGAACGGGTTTGTTGTTTTCCGCGAAGTTGAGCGTAACGGACATATCCTCATGGAAGCGGACAAGACTCTCTGATTAGAACGTAACTTCCGTCCTTGTGTTTTGGTTGCCCAAAGTGTGCTGTAGGGTATAGTATTACAGAGAGAACAATCTTACTAAGAACAGGGAGTAACATGGCGAAAAGAGGAGAAACAAGAGAGAAGATACTTGCTGCAGCTACGAAGGTGTTTTTCGAGCACGGCTTCGAGGCGACATCAGTAAAGATGATACGCGAGGAAGCCGACGTCGTTACCGGCAGCTTCTATCACTTCTTCCCTTCGAAAGAGATCCTTTTCGAGCAGGTTATAGAGCGCTACCTCGAGGAGTACACGGAGCGTGTAAGTGCCATCCTTATTGATGAGAGCCTTTCTATCGATGTAGTTATCGACAGCATCCTTGATGAGCTCATCGCTACCTTGAGAACGTTTTATGATGTGTTCCAGGGAAACAAGCTTCACTGGACTGTTCAGTGCTCCCTTAATGCCATCACTAACAATGCAATCATTGAACCTCTTGCAAGGTTTTTAACAAGACTTGAGGGTGAAGGTAAGCTTGAGCCGCTCCTCGATGTTGATGACGTCACACTTGCCAAGATAATAATCCACGGTTCTGAGGCTATAGTCCACAGTACCGATGAGAAACAGATCACTAAGGAAGATCTTAAGGCCAAGCTTCTTGATTACGTAACGAAGCTCGTTAAGTTCTGATCGTCCTTCTTCATGCTGCCGGCATGTTATAATGAAGCCGACTGATAAATGAGAGGGAAGTTATATGGATTTCTATTCTGATCTTGCACAGATGTACCTGGAGCAGTTCCTTGTTAGCCTGGGAATGATATTTATCGGCGGATCGATAGTATTGTTTGTTATCGACTGCATTAAGGCCAAAAAAGAGAACCGTAAGGTTAAGCTTTGGGTCAAGGTGCTGTTCATCATTTCGCTCTCGCTTATCGCGTTGTTGATAATAGGAATGATCCTGATTGTCTTAGCGATGTGTGGTTATATTTTTGGCTGGTTAATTTAACCCAAGAACACGAATCCTGCGTCAACTATAAAGGCTAAGGCGAAGATGATGCCGAGCGTATTAACGACCGCCGGCGGCGCCTTCTCGAGCTTTCTGCACTGCGGATGAATCAGCTTGATAAAAACGGTCGCAAGAAGACCGAACAGCAGTGAACTTCCAAGCGATATTCGACCTTCGTAATTTAAGAACCATCCGCCGTAATACCACGGAAGATAACCCAATATCTTTTGTAAAGGATACGATGCGACAAGCTCCAACAAAGTCGCGGCAACAGCGCTCGTCACGAATATGACGGGTGCCGGATAATCTTTCTTACGATAAAGAAGAAGCAGCAGTAAACATCCGAACCCGTAGATGGGGATAAGCGGCATGTGAAGTATGCCTCTGTCAGCATATGCGTGATTAACTATAAGCTCCAAAGACTCCTCATAAAGCCAGCCGTAAAGTGCTCCTACGGTGAACTCGATAACGTATGTCATAAGAAGAGTAAATCGTCGCATCGTGATCAGGAGTAATTAATCGGCGCAGTGAAGGACTGCGTAGCTGTAAAGTCCGACGCCTTCAGGCGCATTGGGGTGGAAATCGTTCCACATATAAACTGAAGTGTCAACCACCTCCAGAGTGGACATGATGGTGTCGAAAGGATCGATGCAGATCCTTTCCTCGCCGTCGCACCACGCCGTCAATGCGGCAACGAATTCATCATTGGTGGCATATGTTTCCTCAGGGAAATTAAGGAACGGCCAGGGAGTTATGAAATAGAATGTCGCATCGGGAGATTTGGTCTTAAGACAGTCCGTGAGGATCTGAAGATTCTCTACATATTCTTCCGGTGACGTAGCGCCGAAAGCCTCATCGATATAAAGAACATCGTTGATTCCGATGGCGATCACATATACGTCAGAAGCGGGGATATCATTACATACTTCCGTAAGCTTAAGTGATGTCCATCCCGGGTCTGAGAAGTTCGTTATCTCTCCTCTTATGAATGGTGTGAGAGGTTCGTACCAGCCGATACCTTCGGTAGCTGTTCCTGCCGTGATGCTGTCACCTACAAAACAGAATGACTTACCGCTTTCCATATCGATGAACAGGCCGTTCTCGATAACCTGCTGATCGTCGATAAGAGTCGTCTCGACCACTTCGGCAGAAGAACTAACAGAACTTTCAGTAATTACACTTTCATCGTTAGGAGACATACAACCCGTGAGCATAATTGAAGCTGCAGTGACAATCAGTAAACCTTTAATGTCTGTCGTCTTCATGGTGGTATTCTCCTATCGCCTTTTTTATTCGTAATTATATGCTATAATCCACGGATTATGAATTTGAAGTCAAGATTAGGTACAAGAGATTTCTATAAGATGATGCTTGGCATCGCGGTTCCGATGATGATCCAGAACGGATTAACTAACTTCGTGAGCCTCCTTGATAACCTGATGGTCGGAAGTCTCGGAGCTAATGCAATCTCCGGAATAGCGATCGCCAATCAGCTCGTGTTTATATTTTTCCTGCTCATGTTTGGAGCCACTTCCGGAGTAGGTATCTTCAGTGCGCAGTTTTACGGCAAGGGAGATGTAAAAGGTCTTCGCGATACCTTCAGATTTAAGCTCATAATGAACACGGTTCTTGCGTGTATCAGTATCGGTATTTTCTATTTGCTTGCGCCTGCTCTTGTGTCGCTTTTTCTTAAGGGAGAGGGAAGTCCCGAGGACGCTGCCGAGACTCTTGCCGTCGGTGTAAGTTACCTTAAGATCCAGCTTATAAGCCTGGTGCCTATCGGTGTCAGTTATGCATATGCGGGAACGCTTCGAGACACCGGTCATACCAAGGTGCCGATGCTCGCATCTTTTGCCGCGATCTTCGTTAACCTTATAGGTAATGCACTTCTTATTTACGGCCTTTTCGGCCTGCCTGCTTTAGGTGCAGACGGAGCTTCCATCGCGACGGTAATATCCCGTTTTGTGGAGATGGGCGTGCTCATTATTTACACGGGTACACACGGTAAATTCCATAAGTTCATCGTCGGCGCTTTCGACGACTTCCGTGTGCCGCTGGATTTGTGCGGTAAGTTTGTGCTTAAGTCACTTCCGCTTATGGCCAACGAGACGCTCTGGGCGCTCGGCATGGCTGTGCTTAACCAGAGTTATTCTTACAGAAGTTTAAGTGCCGTTGCTGCCGTCAGCATAGAGACCACGATCTTCAACGTAATGAACGTGGCCTTTATCGCCATGGGTGAAGCGGGAGGTATCGTAGTAGGTCAGATGTTAGGCTCCGGCGACGTCGAGAAGGCAAAAGATCACGCGATTAAGATGCGTGACTTTACAGTTTTCTGTGCGGCTGTCTTCGGCGTGTTAATGCTCATAATCTCGCCGTTCTTCCCGCTCTTTTATGACGTTACCGATGAAGTAAGAAATCTTGCTGCGACACTTATCTTTATTACGGGTCTCATCATGCCTGTAATCGCATTCACGCACGCATCTTATTTCATCATAAGAGCAGGCGGGAACACGTTTATAACATTCATCTTCGACTGCGGATATACATGGCTGATCGTAGTGCCGCTCGCATGGGTATTAAGCCGCAAGACAGACTTCAGCGTGCCCGTAATGATGTTCATCATTCAGTGGGCGGAGCTCATTAAATGTATCATGGGTGAGATGATGGTAAGAAGCGGAATCTGGGCCCGTAATATCGTCAAGTAATTTCTTACTTATCGCGCGGTCCCTGCTCCATTCCGTGTTCTTTCTTGAAGCGGACCTTCTCCTCATACATCATCTTGTCAGCTCTCTTGAACACGGGTTCTGCAGCAGTGTCATCTGCCGTGCATTCGCCGAGGCCTACGGCTGCCGAGAAGCGAAGCCAGGGATCCTTGGAAGTGTCTTCATAAGAGTCAGTAAACTGCTTGCGAAGATCATCTACCTTCTCCTGCCTGTCGTTATAGTCTTCTCCTGTGAGTGCGACAACGAACTCGTCGCCGCCGATACGGAATACCGGTGAATGCTTGAACGTCTCGCAGATAAGGTGACAGCATCCCCTGATGTAGGTGTCGCCTGCGGTGTGACCGTGTTCATCGTTTATATCCTTAAGGCAGTTGACGTCGACCATGACAAAAGCGAAGTCTGTCATGCCGTCTCTGATGCCCTCGTTAAGCTCATTAAACTTAAGTGTGTATGCAGACTTGTTGCCGATGCCCGTGAGTGCGTCACGGTAAGCTTCCTGGCTTATCTTGCCGATCTCACTCTCGGCTTTTTCCTTCTCGCGTGTGATGTGCGTTATATTGTCGATGTAATCGATGATCCTTACCTGCATGTCTCTAATGCCGTCGTAGATATCTCTTATCTCATCGTGGGATTTGATATCGAGGGTGATAACGCCTGCCTCGTCGTAATCTCTTCCTGCTGCAGGGGAGAATCTTCTCATGTCTTCGGTGATCATATTAAGCGGCTTAACGATAGTTCTCGTAACGAATACGATGGCACCGAGAAGGATGAGACCTGTAAGAAGGAACGAGCTTAATATGAGGTAGAAAAGATTCGTGTATCGCTCGTTCATAACGGTCTCCATGCTGATGTCGCAGCCGACGTGACATATGAGGTGGCCGTCAAGATCGTACACGGGAGCATAAGCGGAACAAAGCCAGCCCCAGTCTCCATTACTGATTACAGGCTCGATATAGTTCTCAGGAGAGATCCCTTCGAACTCAGCTTCACGCTCTTCGTAATATCCTGTCTGTGAAAGCGGTACATCATCTGCATCAATCAGGTACATGTCGAGCATATCATCCACGTCGCCCCATGCGATGAGGTAGAGGTACTCGATGTCCGTCATGCTTGCTACATAAGTACGAAGCTTATTACGCTCACTTACGTACTTATCCCAGAGGCCGTGCTCCCTTAAGTAATCTTCTACCGGGGTGTCATTACCCGTCTCTTCAGCAATCTCGCGCAGCTCCTGGAACTCCTCTGACTCGGCTGCCTCTCTGAGGCTTCTCAGGTAGTTTACGTCAACCTGCGTGGCTACGTTCTTCGCCGAGTTATACGCGAGTCTCTTATAATAATTATCAATCTGTACTGCGTTTATGGAGAAAGAAATGATGCACACTGCCGCCACAGCGAAAAGCACTGTCGCGACAACGAAAATATACATCTTAGTACCGATGTAAAGTTTTTTAAGTCTCGTCTCCATACTCCCGATTATAGGGAGATTATGTGTACAAATATTACTAATCGCTTTTCTTAGGTTTCAATGGATTATGTACAAAATGTAAATTCGGATTTGCCCCGATACGATTTGTCTTGACCGGGGGCGGGGGGATGGTATTATTTTTATAATGTTTGGCGCGCAAACATGGGATGGATAGAACAATTTAAGGAATAAGGAATAGGAGAAAGACTATGAAGTTTTTGGTTGGTACGGTTGTGCCTGCCGGAATTCAGGCAACATTATTTTACCCCGCGATCTTGATTGGCATTGCAGTACTTTTTGTAATTCTGATCATTGTCACAAGCTATGTTAAGGCACCGCCGAACAAGGCTTATATCATTACAGGCCTTAAGAAGCGTCCTAAGATCTTAATCGGTAAGGCTGGCTTGAAGCTCCCGTTCCTTGAGAGGAAAGATGAGCTTCTCATTGAGCAGATCTCTATCGATATCAAGACGGGTGACTATGTTCCTACAGCAGACTTTATCGGTGTTAACATCGATGCAGTCGCTAAGGTCCAGATCAGGACAGACGAAGAGGGCATCAAGCTCGCCATGAAGAACTTCCTCAATATGAGATCCGAGCAGATCAATGCACAGCTCGTAGATTCACTTCAGGGCAACATGCGTGAGATCATCGGAACGATTACATTGAAGGAACTTTGCAACGACAGAAAGAGCTTCGGTGATCAGGTTCAGGAGAAGGCTCAGGTAGACATGAATAATCTGGGTATCCAGATCATTTCCTGCAACATCCAGCATGTAGAAGATAAGAATGACCTTATCACGGCTCTCGGTCAGGACAACATGGCAACGATCCAGAAGACTGCTTCTATCGCTAAGGCAAATGCTGAAAGAGACGTAGCTATCGCACAGGCAGAGGCTGCTAAGGAAGCTAACGATGCGAAGGTTTCTTCTGAGACAGAGATCGCCATTAAGCAGAACGATCTTGCTATCAAGAGATCAGAGCTTCAGGTAATCCAGGATACTAAGCAGGCAGAAGCAGACGCTGCATATAAGATCCAGGAGCAGGCTCAGAGAAAGTCGATTGAAGTAGCTAATTCTGAAGCAGACATTGCTAAGCAGGAGAAAGAGATCGAGCTCAAGATGAAGGAAGCTAAGGTCCGTGAGCAGGCTCTTGATGCAGAGATCAAGAAGGCCGCAGATGCTGAGCGTTATCGTCAGCAGCAGATGGCTGAGGTTGAACTCTTCAAGAGACAGAAGGAAGCTGAAGCTAAGAAGTATGAGCTCGCACAGCAGGCTGAAGCCAAGAAGATTCAGGCAGAAGCAGATCTCATTGCTATGCAGAAGGAAGCTGAAGGTATCAGAGCTAAGGGTGAGGCTGAGGCAGATGCTATCCGCGCCAAGGCTGAAGCTGAGGCTATCGGTATCGACAAGAAGGCCGAGGCTATGCAGAAGTACGGCGAAGCAGCTGTAATCGAGATGCTTTGCAAGATGTATCCTCTCGTAGCTGAAGCAATCGCAAAGCCTCTTGCAAATATCGATTCCATCACGATGTATGGCGAGGGCAATACGGCAAAGATGACAGAGGACATCACCAAGTCCTTCAAGCAGACAATCGACGGTATAGGCGACAGCCTCGGAATCGATCTGTCTTCCGTAATCGGAAGCTTCGCGGGAACAAAGCTCGCAGGCGCTCCGGGATTGGGACTTGCAGCTGATGCTAAAGGAAAGAATGACGAGAGCTGAAAGCAGATGGAATAAGGGCCAACAACACTGTACCTCTTAACTCAACTGAAAATAAACTAACGGCCCGCGCGAGATGAGGCTCTCACATTAATAAGAAACCGGCAGATCGGAAACGCTCTGCCGGTTTTGTTGTGTTTATGGGGGCAGATTAAGCGGCTGATGGACAGTTTGGCGGACAATTATCAAAACTGTCCATGAAACTGTCCATAAGGGTTCAATATGGACAATGTGGTGGACAATTATCAAAAAAGTCCATCTAACTGTCCATCAATTGAGAATTCAACAGAAAATTCAGAGATAAATCACTACTTCGGTGGTGTTGTCTTCCACTTTCATCATGATGTCGCCGCCGAATGTCTTGATGATCGAGCGGGCTTCATAAAGACCGATTCCGCTGCCTTCCTGGTTCTGCGAATTCGAGCCTCGCCAGTAGCAGTTGAATACGAACGGAATCTCTTCTTCGGACAATGTCGCTCCGTTATTCTTAACGCTTATGAATGTCATGTCATCCTGGCGGTAAAGCTTCATCGCGATGCCTGTTCCGTCGCCGTACTTAATCGCATTCTCGATGAGCTGTGATACGCATCTTATGATTGCTTCGAAGTCGCTGTTGACGAGCGGGTTGCCGCTTACTTCAACAGAGAACGGAATGCTGCTCATCTTAAGGCGGTTGGAGAAATCGTCGGTAATTCGTTCCTTGATATCAGCAAGATAGAACGATCCGATCTCGGGCTGATAGGAGCTCTTCAGCGAACCCGGATCGTCCAGAATCTCGCTTACGAGCTTCGCGATATCATCAGCATTCTTACCGATCTTCTCAGCGACTTCCTTGTCCTTAGGATCAGGCTCTCCGCCTCTGTAAAGTCCAGTCTCGATAGCCTCTGAATAGAGCTTGATATTCGCTACAGGAGTCTTGATTCCGTGTGCGAGTATCGAGACAAATTTCTTACGGTCGTACATCAAACGGTCAATCTGCTTACGGTCTGCATCGAGACGGTCGTTAAGCATATTCATTCCCCAGATGTATTTACCGAACAGGCGGTTCTTCGATTCGGGGATTCCTTCGGTAGCAAGACCCTTCGACAGCTTAACCGGATATTCGGAGAATCTTTGGAACGGACGAAGGATACTAAGATCAACTGCGAACGCGAATATGATAAGCGGGATGCTCGCGATGAATAAAGACAATTCCGAGAGCACGATCAATCTAAGATTCGGGTCGTGGTAGTACTCGTATTTTACGAAGCCTTTGATGTTGCCGTTCTCATCTTCGAGTGTCCATACATACGTGTTGTTCTAGCCGCCGAAGTGGACGTTGCCGTCGATCTCATCGCGGTAATAAACTTCGATGTTGTCTGCGATGTCGTCATCGGTGAACTGGCGCTGCATGTAGACGTTGGTGTCGCCGGTCTCGTTGATCTGCGCTGTCATTCTGTTCATGAAAGTAACGCGGTTCTTGGTAGAACTCTCGGTCATCTTCCTTCCGATAGCGGGTGCGACAATGGCCCATATCAGGAGGTAAACGAACACTATCGCGATGTACTTCCAATAGCGCTTCATGTCACTCTCCGAACTTATAACCGACACGCCATACTGTCTTGATGTAATGCGGCTCCTTGGGGTCGGTCTCCAGCTTTTCGCGCAGCCACCTTATGTACACGTTAAGCGAGTTCATCTCGGTGTCGCTGTAGTAACCCCACACCTGATCGAAAAGCTCGTTCTTGTCGACGACTTTCCCCTTGTTCTGCATGAGGTAAACAAGGATGTCGAACTCCTTGCCCTTGATGTCTATCGGGGTGCCGCCCTTGGTTACGGTGCGCCCTTTGATGTCTACCTTAATGTCTTCGTAGGTTAGTGTGCGGTCCATGTCTTCACCGTAAGCGCGGCGCATCAGGGCCTTTATCTTGGACAATAGAACAGGGATAGAGAACGGCTTCGCGATGTAGTCATCGGCGCCGGTCTCCATCCCTAATATTTTGCTGTCATCATCGGTCCTCGCGCTCATCATGAGGACAGGCATATTGTGTTCTTTACGGATTTTGGAAAGGGCTGTGAAACCATCCTGCCCCGGGAGCATAACATCAAGAAGGATGAGCTTAAATGATTCCTCGGAGATCTTCTTAAGCGCATCCTCGGAGGACCTGACCCATTCTGCCGTGAAGCCAGAGTTCGTTACAAAATCGAATATGAGCTGTCCCAACTCTTCGTTGTCTTCAACAAGCAGAATGTCCATGAGCCTACCGTTATTATTCCCAGTCCTGATAGTTTCCGATATCGATAAATACAGGGTGGTCGGTTACGCCGTCAGCGCCCGTAAATGCTACCTGTACGTTGCCTGTATGATAGTCTACCAGAATCATCTGAGTCAATATATCGCGGTGCACGTTCTCGATGACGTTAGAGCCGTAAAGCTCGGTGTCTACGATCTCCTGAGTCATCATGTTCTTGAGCGTCGCGAGGTCGAAGATTCCGAATTCTCTTACCCACTCGTTGTACTTACTGAATCTAATGCTGTTAACCGGGCTGTTGCTCATAAGATCGCAGTTGTCCTGAGATACGAATGAGTTAACCATGCAGAGGCTGTCGGGAGAATCCCAGCTGATATCGCTCATAAGAGGCGTGTCTGCTGTTCTCATAACAGAGTGGCCGTGGCCTGATTCAACGAGCTGTGCCGGAGCATTCTCTGCAGCATATGCCTCATTACCATCGGTAATCATGATGATGTTGGCGAATGTGTAGCTGCCGGAATTATCATAAAGATACTGAGCTGCATCGTGTGCATTATCGAACTCCTCAAGAACATAACGAAGTGCCCATGTGTAGCATGTTCTGCCTTCGCATGTGTACGGCTCCTCGCAGTCGGCATCGAGCGTCGCGACATACAGTCCGTCGTGATTGATTCCTGTCTGGATATCGAGGATGCCGAGGAAGCCTATGGCTGTGAAGGATCTCTCGCCGTTAATGATATGAAGAACGCAGTGAATGCGTGACATCTGGTTCTCACTTCCGAGGAGCCACTCAAGGCATCTTACAGTGAGCATGTCGCCCGTCTCGGTCTTCTCCCCCCAGAGAGCGAGACCTGAACAAGCAGTGGGGCGGAGGGCGTCTCCTACCATCTGCATGAGCATCATCTCTTCGACAGAGATCTTCTCGTCAGGATATATGCCGTGGTAATCTCCGCAGATAGTCTCGGCAAGCCCCAAGATTTCCTGCTGGTAGCGCTCGTCGAGTGTGTTAAAGAGCGTGAACATTCTGTCTTCTACGGGAGTGTAGTCGTTCGTGATATCGGGGAATGCCATGCGGATATTCTCGAAGATATAAGGCTCGAGACTCGCGTCAAAATCAGGGTAGATTGTTTTGATCGCTGTAGCATAAGCAGCACCTGCTTCGTACGGTGTGCAGTTAGTCTCATCGAGCGTTACTTCGAAGTAAGAATCGAATACCGTTATGTGGCAGATTCCGTCGTCTGTCTCATACTCACCGATAGGAGTCTCCACAGTTCCTTCGTTGGTATATGCTTCGCCTTCAACAAAGTAATTGCCGACGGGGGAGACGGGCTCATTAAGACCGGACTCCAGCGTTGCTACAGGATTATTGCAGGCGGTAATTGCAAGGCACAAAAGTGCTACCGGAATAAGTCTCTTCTTCATATCATCACCATCCCATTTCATCGAGCCAGTTCTTGAGCTTTCTTTCTCTTGTTACTGTCTCGCTCTCGTCTGTCTGCTTGCCGAGGTTAAGCTCGCCCTTGATGTTGCCGTCTACGAGGTACACGATACGGTCGGAACTTGCTGCTACCTTCTCGCTGTGGGTTACCATGAGGATTGTGGTGCCTTCGGAATTAGCTTTTCGAAGTTCTGCCATAACTTCTGCGGAAGCCTTCGAGTTAAGTGCTCCCGTGGGCTCATCTGCGAAAAGGATTTTCGGAGAGTTTATAAGTGCACGGCAAAGGCAGGCGCGCTGCAGTTGTCCTCCCGAGACCTCGCAGATCTCGTTAGTAGCGATGTCGTCGATGCCCAAGTTATGCATGAGTTTTCTTGCTCTGCCGTTGACCTCGTCCTTAGACTTCGATCCTGCCTGGTAGCCCGGGAGGATGATGTTATCCATGATGCAAAGCTTCTTTAACATGTACATCTGCTGGAAGACGAAGCCCATCTTGTGAAGACGAAGACTTGTGAGCTGCTTCGTGTTCATACGGGCCATATCCTCGCCGTCGAAGATGACGTTTCCTGATGTCATCTTGTCCATGCCCGAGAGTGTGTAGAGTAGGGTGGATTTACCGGAACCCGAAGGTCCCATGATGGCCGTGAATTCGCCCTCGTTAAGCTTGAAGTCGATGTTCTGCAGCACGTTGTTGCTGTAGCCGTTTACGATATATGTTTTACAAAGTTCCCTAGATTCCAAAACTGTATTAGTCATTTCTGATCCTCCATAATTCGATAGAGTTTACTTTCTTCATTACAAATGCCGTGACTACGATGATGATCGCGATGAGTGCGAGCGGGAAGAGAATGTAGTAGTTAAGTACATTCGTAGTTGGCCTGAATCCCATGAGATTTCCCAGGTAGAAATAGATGACTCTCATGGCGGCATACATGACGGTCCTGACAGTAAGCAGTGAAAGCAGAGCTGATATGACAAGGATGATGAGAACCCTTAAAATCTGCCATGCCTTGATGCTGCCGATGCCGAATCCCGAACACTTGAGAAGCGCGATCTCGGGCACTTCGTCGAGGATGTTGACCGATAGGTAAAGTACGGTTACGAGCGCCATCATGAGGATAAGTATCGGAATGATGATGTGTATCAGATACCTGAACATAGGACTGTTGCCGCTGAGCTGGTATTCGACTTCTTCCTGTCTGTCTCTGACGCTTGCGTTGCCGAAGATATCCCTTAACTGCTGTATGTACATTGCCTTATCCTCATCGGGAGCGT
>JAEEGL014368199.1_pt1 | contig 17370 bp, 20 predicted proteins | sample 9134231 | NCBI WGS metagenome assembly JAEEGL01 (sample SAMN16246548, study PRJNA631951) | gut metagenome | biome: gut microbiome; feature: rumen; material: fiber-attached | host: Bos | place: Iran: Karaj | collected 2018-10
CGCTGTCGGTGGATGATTTTATCAAGAAGTCCTCTGTGATCTGCTATACCAGAGAGGCCCTTGAGGCAGTGCATGAGGATGTGGAGACCTTTGCCTTGGCGGAGGGACTTACGGCTCATGCGAACTCCGTCGCAGTGAGATTTGAAAAATAATATTCATTTAATAAACCGCTCGAAGATGAATATATGTTTCAGGAGGGAATTGTGGAGCCGATTTTAGCTCAGACGAGATCCAGTACCCGTAAGCACTTGATTTGAGCGGTAAATATGCGAGATTTATCGAGCATATCAGCTCAAATCTTAGTGCGGCGTGGTACTTAGCTTGGCTGAGCGTTGGCTCTGACCGAGTGAAATATATATTCATCTAAGAGCTGAAGCGATAAAATAGCGAGCGATATCATATTCGACTCAAAAAGAACTGCACAGAAAATATCTTATCATAGTATATTTATCAGCGGTAAAGAATGAACAAGAGACTGAAAAATTAATCAGAGGTAAAGTATGAACAAGAGACTGGCAAAGATAAGCAGGAAAACGAAAGAAACCGATATCACCTGTGAGCTCATACTCGACGGTACAGGTAAATCGGATATCAATACAGGCATAGGATTCTTTGATCATATGCTTGAGGGCTTTGCAAAGCATGGCCTGTTTGATCTCTTTATCACCTGCAGGGGCGATCTTGAAGTAGATGCACATCACAGTGTAGAGGATACCGGTATAGTGCTGGGACAGGCTATAGAAAAAGCCCTCGGTGATAAAAAGGGAATAAGACGATACGGTCATTTCCTGCTTCCGATGGATGATGCCCTTATAGCCTGTGCCATAGATCTTTGCGGAAGACCGTATTTTAATTTTGATCTTAGATTTCCCGAAGAACGCTGCGGGGATATGGAGATGAGCCTGATAAGGGAATTCTTCTATGCCGTTTCATATTCATCCATGATGAACCTTCATCTTAAGCATCTTGACGGGCTGAATTCGCATCATATTGCAGAAGCAGCTTTTAAGGCTTTTGCGAAGTCACTGGATATGGCATCGGGATATGATGAGAGAATAGAGGACGTGCTTTCTACAAAGGGGGCTTTATAATGGAATACAGACAGATAATACCATGCATATACTTAAATAACGGTCTTGCGGTCAAGAGTCTGCATGACAGATCCAAGGTGTCAGAGGATCCGGTATCACTGGCTTCTTATTTTGAAAACCATGGAGCGGACTCAATAATCATCTTTGATTTCTCTGTGAATGATGCAGGACATGAAAAGAACCTTGAGATCATAAAGGGGATAAGTCATACTGTGGACATTCCTTTGATCGGAGCCGGAAATGTAAAACGGACCGAGGATGTTAAAAAGCTGCTATATGCCGGATGCTCTGTAGCTGCGCTTAATTTCTCCAAAAAGGAGAATATAGAGCTGGCAAAGGAAGTATCCAAGCGCTTCGGAAGAGACAAGATAGCTGCTTCCGTAGCAGATACGTCTGAGCTTGATGCGGGAGAGAGTGAGATAAAGAACTATATCGGGCTGGTCCTCCTTATTAATGAGGAGCAGCTTTCAGAAACCGATGTATGGTTTAAGACGCATTGCTCGGACAACACCAATCCTATGAGTGTTGATCTTATTCCTCTTCTCGAAAAGGAATCCCTGCATGAGGCAGCTGCTGTGCTTCGTACCTACGATATCGCCGGTATCGCCGGCGGTGTACTGGACTCTTCGGCAGAGGATTTCATGGACTTTAAGAGGCAGTGCAAGGGGCTCGGCATTCCTGTAAATACCTTTGACAGCAAGATCTCCTGGGAGGAGCTTGAGAAGAACAGCGAAGACATGGTACCTGTCATTGCGCAGGATTATAAGACCGGTGAAGTGCTTATGCTTGCTTATATGAATGAGCAGGCTTTTGCAAAGACCCTAGATACAGGGAAGATGACCTATTGGTCAAGGAGCAGGAATGAGCTTTGGACCAAGGGGGAGACCTCAGGCAATTATCAGTTTGTAAAAAGCCTCACGGCAGACTGTGATAAGGATACCATTCTTGCCAAAGTCTTACAGATAGGCGTCGCCTGTCATACCGGGGCAAGATCCTGTTTCTTTAATGAGATGATAAAAAGAGAATATGATGATTCTAATCCTCTTAAAGTGTTTGAGCATGAATACGGTGTGATAGTGGACAGGAGAGATCATCCGAAGGAGGGTTCCTATACCAACTATCTCTTTGATAAGGGTATAGATAAGATATTAAAGAAGATAGGTGAGGAATGTACGGAGATCATAGTCGCTGCAAAGAATCCGGATCCTGAGGAGCTGAAATACGAGCTTGCGGACTGGCTCTATCATGCCATGGTTCTTATGGTGGAAAAGGGTGTCACATGGGAAGATGTGACGAAGGAGATAGTAAATAGGTAATCTGGCATTAAATGATGAGATTTTGCTTTCCGTCGAGCATCCCGAGAGATACATCGGCGGAGAGATAAACTCTGTTATAAAGAATAAAGAAGATATCAGCATCCGGTTTGCGATGTGCTTTCCCGACGTGTACGAGATAGGCATGTCGCATCTTGGTATACAGATATTATATGAGATGTTCAATCAGCGGTCAGATGTGTGGTGCGAAAGGGTCTATTCGCCATGGCTTGATCTTGACAGGATAATGCGTGATAAGAACATTCCTCTTTTTACCCTGGAGTCACAGGATAAGGTATGTGATTTTGATTTTCTCGGGATCACTCTCCAATATGAGATGTGCTATACGAATGTGCTGCAGATACTGGAGCTGTCCGGGATTCCTCTTTTGGCATCTGAGCGGTACGAAAAAAAAGGCTTTGATGGATGCAGTAAAGATGCTGATGATAAGGTAAGGCTTGGTGAAGGATACCCGATAGTCATCGGGGGAGGACCCTGTGCCTATAATCCGGAACCTGTAGCAGCCTTTTTTGATATGTTTTATATCGGAGAGGGCGAGACAGAATATGATGAACTTCTGGATCTCTATGCTTCGATGAAAAATGACGGAGCTACAAGACGGGAATTTCTTGAGAAAGCCGCCCACATCAGGGGGATGTACATACCCTCGTTTTATGAGCCCCGTTACAACCAAGACGGTACTTTTGCCGGCTCGGACATAATAAATCCCAATGCTCCTTCTATAGTAAAGAAAGCAGTATGCCTTGATATGGATAATGCACCATATCCTGTAAAGAGGGTTATTCCCTTTATCAAGGTTACGCAGGACAGGTCAGTGCTTGAGATACAACGGGGATGCATAAGAGGATGCAGGTTTTGCCAGGCAGGAATGATATACAGACCTGTAAGGGAAAAAAGCCTTGAGACATTAAAGAAGCATGCGATCGCAATGATCGAGGCTACCGGAGATGATGAGATTTCCTTAAGTTCGCTTTCAACTTCGGATTATACCAAGATCGCGGAGCTTGTGAAATGGCTGGTAGAGACATATAAGGAAAAGTATATCAATATTTCGCTTCCTTCACTTCGTATTGATCATGTCTTTCTTGATATGATGGAAAAAATACAGGAGAGTAAAAAGGGATCGCTGACTTTCGCTCCCGAGGCCGGAAGCCAGCGGATGAGGGACGTTATCAATAAAGGAATCACTACAGAGGATATAATGCAGGGCTCGGCGATATGCTTTGAAGCCGGCTACAGCAAGGTGAAGCTGTATTTTATGCTGGGACTTCCCGGCGAAAGAGACGAGGATGTTCTTGCAGTTGCCGAGCTTGCGAATGATGTGGCAATGAATTATTTTGATACCGTGCCCAAGGAGGAGCGTAAAGGTATGAGGGTAATGGTTACAAGCTCGGCTTCCTTCTTTGTTCCCAAACCTTTTACGCCTTTTCAGTGGAGTGCCATGGATGCGCCGGAAAGCTTTCTGAGAAAGGCTTATATGGTAAATGAAGCAATGGAGCATGCCATGAATCATAAGAGCCTTAAATTCCAGTATCATGAATCCGGTATATCGGAGCTTGAGGGCGTCTTTGCAAGGGGAGATCGAAAAATATCTGATGTTATTCTCAGCGCATACAGAAAAGGCTGCATCTATGATGCCTGGACCGAGAGCTTTGACAGGAGCAAATGGGATGAGGCATTTGATGAGAACGGTGTAGATATGAAATTTTATACACAAAGAGAGAGGGGGATCGATGAGATCTTCCCTTGGGATTTCATAGATATAGGGGTAACGCGTGAATTTTTGAAAAGAGAGTATTTTGCGGCAAAACAAGGGAAGGTGACTCCAAACTGCCGGGAAAAATGCAGCAGCTGCGGGGCGTCTTCTTTCGGAGGAGGAGTATGTTTTGAAAAGAAAAAACAAAAAAACTAAAAAAAAACTGACAGAAATCTTTTGTCTTCGTATAATATAATGAAAGAAGAATTATGTCCATATCAGTTAAAAAACTTTTCTTTGTAGGAGGTAACAGTAATGATAGGAAAAGATCATAAACTTAGTGATGACCAGCTGGATGAAATTGCAGGCGGCAAGATGACGCTGAATAATACACTTTTCAGAAAAGATGAAGGTACCGGGATCAAATCTGCAGTTAAAACCGTTGATATGAACGGAATAGGCATACAGAAGCTGGACACGATGCCGGAAGGCATAGGTGAAAAGGATACTGTCGGTGTTAAAAAGGATACTTCCGGTGTTAGTTCCAGACAGAACCAAGTCACATATGGCTGAAATCACATATTTCAGTCTGTAACAGCAATTCATTTATGAGGATATTTTATTTTTTGGCTGCCATCGGAAGATGGCAGCCTTATTGTGTCAAAAGGAGTAAAATATTCTCGCTAAGTTCTTTCATAATGTGGTAAAATTATAGGAAACGGACAGATGATCCGTTTCCTGAATTTTTTGGAGAAAAACAATGGCAGAGAGTGTATTGTCCAGATTAAGTTCCATAGCATCGGACGCAGAAAGGGTTCAGACTGAGCTCCTTCTTTCTTTGATAAAGAGGAATTCCAATACAGAATATGGCAGAAAGTATGATTTTTCGGGGATAGAATCTCTGGAGGATTTCAGGAAGCGTGTGCCCCTTTCTTCTTGGAGGGACTATGATAATGCTGTTTCCAGGATGATCAAGGGTGAGGACAATATTCTTACAAGCGAAAGGATAGTTTATTACTGCATAAGCTCAGGTCTGGCAGATAATCCCAAATATATCCCCTTAACCTCGGCTGATCTCAATACTCAGAAAAGGTATTCGATAGACTGTGTCCGTGAAACTATAGATGAATATCTAAGGGCTCAGGGAACGGAAGTCAGAGACAAGCACGTATTTTATATTGGCGAATTTTTCAGGACATTTATGAAAAACGGTGTCATGAACGGTGTCCGTATGGGAGCGCCCTACAGGATGCTGGAGGATAAAGGGGGAATGGATCTTTCTTATCTGACTGCTCCCTATGAGGTCCTGTTTCCCGAAAAAGTTGAGGACCTTCTATACATGAAACTTAGATTTGCTCTTGCAGACCGGGAGGTTACCTCAATTCATGGGATTTTTGTAAATAAGATCGTAGGACTTCTGGATCATCTCAGCAAAAACTGGGATCTGTATGTTGAGGATATAGCTACCGGAAAGGTTTCGGAGAGTTTTGGTATCAGCAATGAATGGAAGGAGTATATCGAGAGATCTCTTCCGGCAGATCCAAGGCGTGCAAATGAATTAAGAAAGATAATCCCCGGGGACGGAGAGGGTCTGGCATTAAAGATCTGGCCGGAGCTTCAGTATGTATGTGTGTCCGGCGGTGCTATATTTGCACAGTATATGGAGAAGCTCAGAAGGTATATCGGACAGAAAATGCCTGTTCATTACTTCGTTTATTCCACAGCTGAAAGCAATCTGGGGATCGCTCTTGATATGAATAAGCAGGACAGATATACCCTTATACCTGATGCAGCATTTTTTGAATTTCTTCCCGTGGGCGCGGACAAGATGACTGAGCCTCTTTCTGCCTGGGAGGTTACAAAAGGAAAGGAATATGAGCTGTATGTCACTACTCTTTCCGGACTCTACAGATATTCGGTACAGGATATCGTCCGTGTGGAGGATTTTTTCCATGAAATGCCTGTTGTCAGCGTATCATACCGGACTAATCAGGTGATGAATCTTGCTGATGAGCGAGTGACCACGAGACAGATGGAGACTGCCTGCCAGTATCTGGGAGAGAGGATGGGCACCAGGATCCTGGAATATTGTATGGGATCTGAGAAATCAGACGATATTCCACGGTATGTGGTCTATATCGAGACGGAGATGGGAAAATCTTCTAATGATGCCAGATGCTCTGAGGTACTTGACCAGGCGCTTCAGGACAGACTGGATCCGTATCTTAAGGCGAGGGCATCAGGAAGGCTTGGCGAAGCGAGAGTAGTTTCTCTAAGGCGGGGAACCTTCAGATCCTTCGGGGCATATCTTTCAAAGCATGGTTACAGGATGGAGCAGAACAGACCGTTAAAGATAATATGTACTGATGACCAGAGAGATTTCTTCATACAGAAATCCCAAAGCTGAGTTATCGTATGCATTATCTATGATGACAGCGATCGATGGTGGTATTATAATAGCAGATATCTAATTATTTCAGATTTCAAGGGGGAAAGTAAATGTTCGGTTTTGGCGCAATGATTGATAAATTAAAGAGGAATCCGAAGACTATAGTACTTACAGAGGGCACGGATCCGAGAATCCTTGAGGCTGCATCGAGACTGCTGGCCAGTAATTTCCTGACGCCAATCCTTCTTGGAAATGAAGAAAAAATACTTAAGGCCGCTGAGGATGCGGGCTACAATATTCGCGGGGCTGATATCATAGAGCCCAAAAAATTCGACAGGCTGGATGAGATGGCTCAGGAATTCTATGAGCTCAGGAAGAGTAAGGGTGTGACTCTTGAGAAGGCTCAGGCAACAATGCTTGAATACAATTATTTCGGCACCATGCTCGTTCATATGGGAATGGCAGACTGCCTTTTGGGCGGTGCGACCTATTCCACAGCGGATACCGTGCGTCCGGCGCTTCAGATAATAAAGACAAAGCCCGGCAACAGGATAGTTTCTTCCTGCTTCATTCTGGTTCGTCCTTCAGCTACCGGTGAAAATGAGGTCCTCGCTATGGCTGACTGTGCGATCAATATCGATCCTTCAGAGGACGATCTGGTAGAGATCTGCGGAGAGACTGTAAATTGTGCAAAGCTTTTCGGCGTCGATCCAAAGGTTGCATTTCTAAGCTATTCGACTCTTCATTCCGGACATGGTGACAGCGTGGACAAGATGAGAAATGCTGCTGAGAAGGCCCGTCAGAAATATCCGGATATTCCCATAGAAGGAGAGCTACAGTTTGATACAGCGGTATCACCGAGGGTCGCAAGGCAGAAGGCGCCTGATTCAAAGGTTGCGGGCTATGCCAATACCTTTATCTTCCCTGATATCAATGCAGGAAATATTGGCTATAAGATTGCGCAGAGAGTCGGTAATTTTGAGGCTTACGGACCTATACTTCTGGGACTGAACGCTCAGGTTAATGATCTTTCACGAGGCTGCAACGGTACGGAAGTCTACTCCATGGCTATCATCACAGCCGCCCTTGTATGAGCCTGAAATGGCCGGAGGATTGGGATAAGCCGGATCAGGGCAATGATCTGCTTTGCAGGAAGTTTATGTCCGGCATATGGCATGGCGAAAATGGTTTTTATTTCAAATACAGATATTTCAGACCGGAGGCTAAGTCCAGGGGGAATGGTGAAGATATAAAATTTCCTCTTGCTTTGTATATCCATGGCGCAGACGCTTTCGGCGATGATAATGCGCTTCAGCTTGAAATCCATGATATAGGAACTATGTTTGCAAAGGACAGCTGGCAGGATAAAAATCCCTGCTATATTCTTGCTCCTCAATGCAGAATGGACAGACACTGGTCGAGGAGAGATACCTGCAATATGCTTCAGGAGTTTGTTCTTGATTTTATTTCCAGACACAATGATATCGATACCGGCAGGATATATGTATATGGATACAGCGCCGGTGGTCTGGGGATTCTTAACCTGATCAAAAGCTTTCCTGATTTTTATGCTGCGGCGGTGCCAATATGCGGAGCTACCAATGGTGACGGCATAAAGGAGCTGTTAAAGACACCGGTATGGCTTATTCATGCCGAAGATGACAGGATAGTCAGGGCTTCGTACGGAGATCCGGGGGAAGGATCCGGATTCTTCCTGGGGTCTGCGGATATTTATCAGGTTTTGAAAAAATATAATGGCCGCCATGTTGATATCAGATATACCGGTTATCCTGAGGGGTGGATGAAGAAGGTGTTCGGTGTTAATCCTCATTGCTCCTGGGTCACGGTATCCGATGAAAGACAAGGCGATGCGATCCGCCGCTGGATGTTTGGCAAAAAAAGGAAAACAGATGAGCAGAAAAAAAGCACTTATTCTAATAAATAATAAGGCAGGCATCGGCCAGGGGCATGATGATACCTTTGATATCGTGACCCAGGCGGCGAAATCAGGTTATGAACCTCTGATCTTCCCGATAATTCCCGGGACAAAGCTTACTTCAGAGATTCTTATAGAAGAATACGGTTCAAAGGCTGATGTAATAATGTGTGTCGGGGGTGACGGAACCTTAAACCATGTTATGAATTCCATTATGGATATAAAAGAAGAGGACAGACCTCCTATAGCCTATGTTCCCTCGGGAAGCACTAACGATTTTGCCAGATGTCTCGGCATACCGGATACAAGGAAAAAAGCGATAAATGCCGCATTTAAGGGAAAAAAGTTTTCCTATGATATCGGGAAGATGAACGACAGATATTTTAATTATGTGGCTGCTTTTGGCGCATTTTCGGAAATAAGCTATGATACTGATCAGGGACTTAAAAATGTCCTGGGTTATGCGGCTTATGTAATTAATGCCATAACCAGATTTCCGAAGAATATCGGTTATGGAATAAAAATGACTATCGAGACAGGGGACAGATCTTTTGAGGGGGAATTCCTTTTCGGCGCCGTATGCAATTCTGTTTCAATAGGAGGAATGATGCTTTTAGGCAACGCTGATGTGAAGCTTGATGACGGGAGCATGGAGCTTCTTTTGATCCGTTCACCAAAGAATCTTGCTGATATTAACTCCATCCTTACTTCTCTTGCAACCGGCAATCCCGATAATCCCCATATTTGTCTGGCTCAGGCTGACAGGGTTTCTTTCCGGTCTGAAGTCCCGGTATCCTGGGCAGTTGACGGAGAGTATGGAGGTGATCATGCTGATACAAAGATCTGTGTCTTACCCCGTGCGGCAAGTATCATAATAAGCAAATGAATGAAGACCGGACTATTCCGGCGGTTTCTTTGACATACATATATCTATCTGATAAACTGCAAAAGTTAATAATAAATATAGGACTTAGATTGGTAATACAATGATCATTTCAAATAAAACAGTTTCGGCACTGGAGGCCGGTGAGTATTCGGATGAAGTGCTCTCCGAGGCGCTTCAACTTAAAGATGAAGCACAAAAGGAGCTTTTTCTGGTAGCGCGTGAGCGAAGACACAGATTTTTTCCCGATGACAGAGCCCAGTCCAGAAGCGTGATTGAGATCTCCAATATATGCAGGCAGAAGTGCCGGTATTGCTCAATTGGCGGCAAGGATCAGAAGCTAAACTATACACTGAATTCCGCCCAGATGGAAATGCTTATGGATTATCTGTATGAAAAGGGACGAAGAGTAATACTCCTTCAGTCAGGTGAAAATCCCAGCGAGCCTTTCATACAGGAGGTTATAAATGCCATAGGCAAAATAAAGGAAAAACATAATGACCTCAGGATCATTCTCTGTATGGGAGATATGACAAGAGATCAGTATCAAAGACTGTATGATGCAGGGGCTTCGGATTTTGTGCTTAAGTTTGAAGCATCAAATGAGGAGCTTTTTAAGTACTGCAAGCCTAATGATGACTTAAGCAACCGTTTGAGATGCATACATGATCTGAATGACATTGGCTACAGGGTTGGATCAGGCAATATCGTAGGGCTTCCAAAGCAGACTATGCAGGATCTGGTATCAGATCTGAAGTTGGTCCATAAGCTTCCGCTTGGAATGAACAGTACTACTATTTTTGTTCCTGCCGAGAATTCCGATTTTGCCGGTGAACCCGCAGGAGACGGTAATACAACCCTCAATATGATGGCTGTTATGCGGATAATGAATCCGGACAGACTGATGCCGACTACCAGCTCTCTTGAAAAGATGATACCTGATGGGCAATATCTGGGCCTGATGGCCGGGGCCAATACGGTAACTATCCATGACGGGACACCTGAGGAGCTGCAGGAACACTTTCCGATCTATTCCACGCATCGTGTCCGTCCCCAGATAGATCACTTTAAGGATATACTGAAACGCGCCGGGATGTCAGCGGATATCTGTGATTGACCGGGCAGGTTCTGACCGTATTTGCTGCTTGACTTTATTGCTTTGGATTGTTATTATATCGTGGTATGCCGCATGAAAAGGCTTAAGAGTGTCTTTTTGGGACACCGCCGAAAGCAGCGAGTAAATATAGGAGGTAAAGCCATATGTACGCAGTAATAGCGACGGGTGGAAAGCAGTACAAGGTTTCTGAAGGTGATGTCATCTTTGTTGAGAAGCTTGATGCCGAAGCAGGATCCGATGTAACTTTCGACCAGGTTCTCGCAGTAGGCGGAGATAAGATGACTGTTGGCGATCCTTTTGTGGATTCCGCATCTGTTACCGGCAAGGTCTTAGATCAGGTCAGAGGCAGAAAGATCATCGTATACCACTACAAGAGAAAGTCCGGATATCATAAGAAGAACGGACACAGGCAAGCATACACAAAGGTACAGATCGACAAGATCAACGCTTAATAGTGTATGATTGAGGTTTTGATCCAAAGGGACAAGGCGCAGGATATCACAGGGTTTAAGGTTTCCGGACATGCGCTTTTTGCCGAAGCAGGTAACGATATAATATGCTCGGCGGTCTCGATGCTTACGATTAATACTCTTAATGCCATAGAGCAGTTCCTTCCTGAGGAGCATATGGTTGTCAATATCGACAGAAAAAAGGGATTTATCGAAGCAAGGCTTCATGAAAAGCCTTCAGAAAAATCAGAACTTCTTCTTCGTACTCTGCACCTTGGCATGGTCAGTATAGAGGAGCAGTACGGACGAAAATACGTTAAGGTAGTCGAAGAATAGGGAGCATAAGGAGGATAAGAAGATGCTGAGATTAGATCTGCAGTTCTTTGCTCATAAAAAGGGAGTCGGGTCCACAAAGAACGGACGTGATTCCGAGTCAAAAAGGCTTGGCGCTAAGAGGGCAGACGGTCAGTTCGTAAAGGCCGGTAATATTCTGTACAGGCAGAGAGGTACACATATCCATCCCGGTAAGAATGTCGGAAGGGGCGGAGATGATACTCTCTATGCACTTATTGACGGAGTTGTCCGTTTCGAGAGGAAGGACAAATTCAGAAAACAGGCAAGCGTATACGCCGTAGAATCAAAGTAAACGGAAAACCTCGCTAAGATTTCAAAGTAAAGACACAATAAGGCTTTTGGGGGACTTCGGGCTGATACGGTCCGGAGTCCTTGGTGTTTAATCGGAAATATGTTCATAGATCATACAGAAGTTACAATCAGGTCAGGAAAAGGCGGCGATGGGCATGTAAGCTTCCACAGAGAAAAATATGTGGCAGCCGGTGGCCCTGATGGCGGCGACGGCGGAAAAGGCGGCGACGTTATTTTTGTTGTTGATAAAGGGATGAATACCCTTCAGGATTTTCGATATAAAAAGAAGTTTTCGGCTGAAAACGGGGAAGAAGGCGGCGGCAACCGGCGCCATGGTAAGAGCGGAAAAGATCTGATACTCAAGGTGCCTGAGGGAACAGTGATATTTGAAGCGTCTACCCATAAAGTAATAACGGATATGTCGGGAGACAATGTCAGGTTTAATGCGCTGTCCGGAGGTAAAGGAGGAAAGGGTAACTGGCACTATGCCACATCTACAATGCAGATCCCGCAATATGCCGAAGCCGGAGGTGACGCCATAGAGCTTCGTATTGAAATGGAGCTCAAATGCATAGCTGATGTCGGTCTTGTGGGATTTCCAAACGCCGGCAAATCAACGCTTTTATCAAGAGTCACCAATGCCAGACCTAAAATTGCGGATTATCATTTTACCACCCTGGAGCCAAATCTGGGTGTGGTAGATATGGAGGGGGCTTCGGGTTTTGTGATCGCTGATATACCGGGCCTCATTGAGGGAGCTTCCGAAGGAGCAGGACTGGGTCATGATTTTCTCCGTCATATTGAGAGGACAAAGGTACTGATCCATATGGTTGATGCTGCAGGCACAGAGGGAAGGGATCCGCTGGAAGATATTGCGAAGATAGATCATGAGCTCATTTCCTACAATGCGGATATGTCAAAAAGACCTCAGGTGATCGCTGCAAATAAGACTGATATCCTGTCTGATGATGAAAAGGCTGGTATACTGCAAAAGCTCCGCGACAGATATGAGAAGGGAGAGACAAAAGTATTTCCTGTCAGTGCTGCCACTGGTGATGGATTGAAGGAACTCCTGTATTATGTATCGGAGCTTGTAGAGCGTCATAAGGATGAAGGAGCAAGATTCACACAGGAGTATTTCCCTGAATTCCATATCCCGGCTTCAGAACCCTTTACCGTAAGCTTTGATGCAAAGCAGAACGAATATGTGATAGAGGGACCGCGTATTGAAAAAATGCTCGGTTATACAAATCTGAATTCAGAAAAAGGATTCCTTTTCTTCCAGAAATTCATTAAGGAAAACGGAATAGATGAGGAATTGAAACGACTTGGTATCGAAGAAGGTGACACTGTACGCATGTACGGTCATTATTTTGAATACTTCACCTGATGATATATAAAGTCCGGTTGTACAGGAGATAATATGACACTTACATCAAAACAAAGAGCGTATCTCAGATCACTTGCAATGGATATGGATCCTGTATACAGGATCGGGAAAGAATCGCTCACACCTGAAATAGTGCGCGGGCTGGATGAGGCGCTTGCCGCCAGAGAGCTTATCAAGGTTTCAGTAGAAAAGAACTGTGAGGATGATATCAGAGCTCTTTCTGATACAGCGGCACAAAGGACAAAGGCTGTCGCGGTTCAGGTCATTGGACGAAAATTTGTCCTTTATCGTCCGGCAAAGAAGCCAAAGATAGAGCTTCCCCCAAAATGATAATGTAAGGGTATAATTTTTGATGTCTTCAAAAGATATTGGAATATTGGGAGGCACCTTTAATCCCATACACAATCAGCACCTGCTTTTGGCAAAGAAAGCTTATGAGCAGCTTCAGCCTGACAAGATACTCCTTATCCCCAGCGGGATTTCTTATCTGAAGGAGGGTACAAATGTACTTTCTGCAGATAAAAGATACGAAATGTGCCGTCTTGCAGTCAGTGGTATACCTTATATCGAGCTTTCGGATATAGAGCTGAAACGAAAAGGTAATTCTTATACCTGTGATACGTTAAAAGAGCTTTCGTTGCAGTATCCTGATGCTGAATTTTATTATATTATCGGTGCAGATACATTATTTATGCTTGAAAACTGGAGAAATCCGGAGTATATATTTTCAAACTGTATCCTGACTGTCGCTTCAAGAATTGACAGAAACAATTATACTGATGAAAAGTTAAAACAGAAGGTAACTTATTATGAGAAAAGATATGATGCCCGTATCAGGGTTTTGGAAATAAACATTTCAGATCTTTCTTCAAGTATGATTAGACAGGCCGCGGCAAAAGGAGAGGATATAAGATCTTTTGTACCCGAAGATGTTGCGGACTATATCATTAAAAACGGATTGTACAGATGACTGAGAAAAATGATTTATTAAAAAGAAAAATAAAAAAGGAACTTGACAGGGACAGATATCAGCATACACTCGGAGTAGCATATACCGCAGCTTGTCTTGCCATGAGATACGGAGAGGATCTGGATAAGGCATATACAGCCGGACTTTTGCATGATTGCGCAAAATGCATCCCGACAGATGAAAAGTTCAGATTGTGTGACAAATACGGCATAGAGCTCAGCAGGTTCGAAAAGGAAAATCCTGCGCTGATCCATGCAAGGCTCGGAGCTTACATTGCCGAGAATAAATATGGTATTTCTGATGATGACATTCTTGCAGCAATAAGGACTCATACTACAGGAGAACCGGAGATGAGTCTCATGCAGAAGATCATTTTTACAGCGGACTTTATAGAGCCGCGACGTGATCAGGCTGCAAATCTGAAGGAGATCAGACAGCTGGCTTTTACAGATCTTGACAGGGCTGTGGAAAAGATACTGTATGATACATTGAATTATCTGGGTAAGAAGAAGGATGCTCCGGTAGATCCCATGACAAAAATGACATATGAATATTACAGCAGTCAAAGGAGCTGATCAATGGACAGAGAAATAATTAACGGATTATATAAGTCGCTTGATGATAAGAAAGCAGAAGACATCAAGGTGATAGAGATATCAAATCTTTCTGAGATAGCGGACTATTTTGTCATTGCAACTGCAAATAATATCCATCAGATGGAGGCCTTGCAGGATGCTGTTGAAGAATATATGTATAAAGCCGGTATCAGTGTAAAAAGCATCGAAGGTCATTCTAAAGACAGATCTAACTGGATCCTAATGGACTATGGAGATATCATAATCCATCTGTTCGACAGTGAGGCAAGAGAGTTCTATAACCTGGAGCATTTGTGGAAGGGTGGTATCTGTCTGGATATAGAACCCTGAAAAATCTGCCTCCCGGGATCTGAAATCAATGCTTCAGATCCATCGAATAATATGGAAGTATTATCACCTGACCGGCATATATGTCGGATGCAGATAATAAATGATTGATCGAGACAACTTCCGATATATATTTTCCGGCTGAGCTATATTCTTTTGTCATATATTCATCAGCCAGTCTGCTGAGATTATCACCGTCCTTTACTGTATAAGATGTATAATATTTATAGGAGCTGCCGCCGTCTCTTTCACTTGCAAAGGAGCTGATGGAAAGGCTGAAGGTAGCTATGGTCATTACGATCAGAAGGGCAGACACGAAACGAAGGATATTAACCTGACGCGCGAGCTTTCTTCTTGTTTCAGCTCTTTTCAATATATTATTCTTTTCTCTCTGATCTCTCTTTTGCATCATCTCACCTCATAATCGTAATATTGTAAAAATGTCGAACGTTTGTTTGTATAAGCATTATATCGAACATATATTCTGATGTCAATACAAAAATCGAACATATTTTCCGAAAAGATGTTCTGTTTTTTTATATTTTGTGGTAGAATGATTTAGAAAGACAAAATACAGCAGAAAATGATCATTATTCATAGAAAGGAAACAAACATGGCTCAGGGAAAGATCACAGAAAAACAAAGACAGATATTGGAATATATAAAGTCAGAGATCCTGTCAAAAGGATATCCGCCGGCTGTAAGGGATATCTGCCAGGCTGTGGATCTTAAATCAACTTCATCTGTGCATGCTCATCTGGAGACGCTGGAAAAGAATGGATATATCAGGAGGGATCCGACTAAGCCAAGAGCTATCGAGATATTGGATGACGATTTTAATCTGGGACGTCGTGAAGTGACAAATATTCCGCTTGTAGGAAACGTTGCAGCCGGCCAGCCGATCTTAGCCCAGCAGAATATCGAGAATTATTTTCCGTTCCCTGTAGAGATGGCTCCCAATTCCCAATGCTTTGCATTAAAGGTTCAGGGTGAAAGCATGATCAATATCGGCATCAATGACGGCGATTATGTCTTTGTGATGGAAACTAATTCTGCAAATAACGGTGACCTCGTTGTTGCGCTTGTTGATGATTCGGCTACGGTCAAAACTTTCTATAAGGAAAAGGATCATATCAGACTTCAGCCTGAGAATGATGATATGGATCCGATCATAGTCAGTGACTGTAAGATCCTTGGCAAGGTATTCGGCTTATTCAGGCTGTATTAAGCGATGCGGTCAGTCCTATGTATTTCATGCGTTAAAAATTCGCATAATTTATATTATACGAACAAATAGATTCCGGAGGTCATCACTTCTTGCGTGCAAAATAGGAAATGCACGCAAGAATCCCGACAAGAATCTATACTCTCCGCTGTATAATTTAAGCATAACAAAAGCACGTCGAATAACGTGCTTTTTTGGTAATATCCAAATTATAAATCAGCTCATTCAATCCGGATATAAAGTTCCTCAGCTCCGAAATCATCATATAGTTCATAATGACCAAATACATAAGCTCTGGTATCTTCATCATCAAAGGCGGACATTTCTTCGGAAATTATATATTTCGGTTTTACCACATCCAGATATTGCAGAACATTTGATTTGATCTGCGGATTCAGGTGCATAAAATACGGGAGGTTCACCGGATAACGGTTTGCAGGTAAAAGCTGGTTTACCTCATAAAAGATCATCCCGGATTCAAGATCATATATCCTGTTCCATTCGCTCTTCGGCACCACAGTCAGGATTTCCTTACACTCTTCCACATATGGATCGGTATCTCTTTCATAGAGATTTTTATTTTCCCTGTATTTAAACATTGTATTGGGATAATAATGAAGGATAACAATGATGATGAGTATTGCCCAAAGTACCCTTCTTTGTATCGTGATCCTCTTTTTATCCGGACGGATCCGCTTTTTCCCGGAAGCTGCGGCTGGTGTAGCAATAGCTTCTGATGCGTCTTCCTGTTGCTCCTTAGATACCGACGACTGAGAGTCAGGCTCATTCAGATCCTGAACTTCAGCATCATCCTTGGGGATCAGCTTCATCGCTCTGTTAGTCCAATGCGCGAACATGGACATTACCATATATACGAAGCAAGGCATCGTGAGAAGAAAATAATAATCATAAGGAGTCCCGAGATGAAGGAAGGCCCAGGTAATAAAAGAAAGCAGGATCCCGAAGATCTTGAGATAATGCTCTCCTGACTTCCTTACTGGGATAATAAGCGATGCGACACAGGCTGTATAACATATTATAAGCTTCCCCTCCCATTCCCAGGAAAAGGTCTCATAATAATCGGTTCCACGTTTGTAGGCAAAAACAAAGGCAGCATAGATGAAATCCCTGAAAGCATGATGAAGAAGGAAATATACACATATCGGTATGAAGATCATAATGAATCCCAGGAAGAAATAACCGATTATCCCGGGGATATATCCGGTCTTTTTTTTCATTACCAAGACGATCAGCACAGTCAGCGCTGCAGCTGCCATCGGCGCGCAGGTAGGAACCTTTGACAGCACCATTATTGAAAATGA